>Ga0256868_10000027_pt1 | contig 81454 bp, 64 predicted proteins | sample RVTome_13_FD_187341 | JGI IMG/M metagenome (GOLD analysis project Ga0256868, IMG submission 187341) | Soil microbial communities from uranium-contaminated site in the Upper Colorado River Basin, Wyoming, United States - RVT92D227 HiSeq ...
TACTACAACCACAAAAGACCTCACGCAGGTGTCTATAAAATGACCCCCATCCGAAAATTAACCTTGAAACTAAACTCCTCTTAATCTACATTCCTAATCGCCATCTTGGGGGTCCGATTTGTATTTGTTCGTTACATTTGTCCTTGGGGAGAGGTTGGGGGGTGGCCGAAGACTTTCAGTCTGCGGGGATAAGTTGGTTTCACCAGTCCGACCGCACCACCCCTGCTAAAAATTTTTACGGGAAAATATTAAATACGCCGAAAAACTCTTGACAGTTAAAAACCAGGAAGTATGTTTACTTACTGAACGGTAGGTAAGTAACTAAGGAGACCACATGGATACAAAAGACAAAATTGCCCGGACCGCATTACGTCTCTTCCTGGAGAAAGGGTACGAGAAGACTTCCCTAAACGACATAGCTCACCAGGTAGGGATAACCAAACCCGCCATCTACCATCATTTCAAGAACAAGGACCAGCTCTTTCAACAGGTTTTGACCCTATTCTTCGAGGAAATGGGCAATTGGAGCTCATCCCGCCTGGGGTCCTGCAGAAATCTCAAGGACTTGCTGAAAACTCTTTTCGGGTCACTGAAAGCTTTCCAGGAGGTGACCGGGATTATTTTGGGACAGCACCAGGGCAAAGTCCCATACAGTTTTTTAGAGCTTTTTCTGGCTGCGAGCAAAAAGGATCCACGCATCCAAAAGCGCATCGAAAACGGATTCATCATCACCCGCAGATTTCTGAAAGAGAAGCTTCAGGAGGCACAAAAAAAGGGGGAGATCAGAAGCGAAGTCGATTGTGAAACGCTGTCCTTTGAGATTCACGCCTTAATCGAGGGAACCGGTTTGATCAGCTACCTGGACCACTCTATAAATATAGAGCGCCTGGGAGAAAGGATGTTTAACAATATGTGGAAAATGCTGAGAAGATAATTTTTTTCTTCAATTTACTTACCTACCGGTAAGTAATCACAAAAGGAGACTCAATGCCTAACCAAAACTTCCTTATCCTCTTCCGACTGCCCGTTGCCTTGGCCCTGGGAATTGCCATATCAGTGCTATCGCTGAAAGCACCGGGCATCCTGATAAAGCCGGAATCCTCATCTATTTGGTTGCACGGCGCTTTTACCCATTCGGCCATGTGGATACTATCGCTTACAGTCATTGGATTAATGAGCAGAGGAAACCTGGCATCTTACGGTTTTACCAAAGGCGACTTCCGCTTGACTGGAGGAATATTCCTGTGGGTCATTCCCACCGCGATCCTTTCCGTAATCGGTTTCGTCGCCTCCCGCGCCGGGATCCAGCTCAAGGGTGGTCTTGGATACTCACCGTTTCAGACCATAATATTCGTCTGGATTTACGCTACCGCTTCGGAGGAAATTTTCACCCGAGGGCTTCTGCAGAGTTATCTTATACCCTTAACCAAGTTTGGGATCGATCTATCCAAAGGGCTGCGCCTGAGCTTGCCGGTGATATTCAGCGGACTGTATTTTGGAATAATGCACATTGTTGCCGTAAAGAAGATGGGACCACCGGTTCTCGTGCTTTCGACAGCGCTGGGATTGGTAGCTGGATATTACCGTGAGAAAACAGGTAGCTTGATTCCCGCTTTGATCATTCATGCTCTTTTCAATATAGGCGGATCGCTGCCCATGTGGCTGTTGTCCCGGATGACTTGAGAAAAGTTTTTCTTTAGATATCAGAAGCGATATTTGTTCGGATGGTAAAGGGTAGCCACAGGTATGAACCAGATGGTTCATACCGCATATTTTTAATCTACGCAGGGAAAAAGGGTCATTTTCTTTCTTTTGTCTTGATTCGAATCACTCCGCGTATATTTTAAGCAATCGAATGAAGATTCAAGGAGTTAAAATATGATCGACTCTTATGATTTCGGACATATCGTGATTGACGGAAAGACTTACACTTCCGACGTGATCATCTATCCGAACAAAGTGAACGACAGCTGGTGGAGGAAGGAAGGGCATGAATTATGCGTGGACGATCTGGAGGATGTGCTGGATAAAAAGCCGGATGTGATAGTGGTGGGAACCGGTAATCCGGGATTGATGAAGGTTCTGCCGGAAACAGAAAAACTGATCAAATCCAAGGGGATAAAACTAATCGTGCAGCCGACCAAAGAAGCATGCCAAACCTATAATCAGCTTTCATCGTCACAAAAGGTTATTGCATTACTTCATCTGACTTGTTAATTACAAAGTCATAAGTAAAAACTGAATTAAAACCTCGCCCCCTCTCCATAAAGTGGAGAGGGGGAATTCAAGGGAGTGAGGTTAATAGTATTTTGAATTTTTCTCTTTGAATTTTGAATTAAACAGTGCTGCTTTATCGGCTCTATTATTCTGCATACGATATCGCCTGTTTCCACTTTTCCCACGCCAGCCTGGCAGTTTTGTCACTCCGGATTAAACCCATGCTATTGAAAGGCTCGATGGTGTTCTGGTCATACAGAAAACTCCAGATGGCTATCTCTTTGTCCAGATTGTTGCTGAGGTTGAAAAATCTCTGGACAAATTCAGCCTGTTCTTCTTCGTTGCTTTCCCATCCGATGGGGCTGACAGCAGTGTGCCAGCCGATCTCGGTGAAGGCAATCGGTTTGTTAGTGTGAGATTTGATGTCGTTGTAATACTCAGCTGGAATCTCGGAAGGGCTTTTATAGATCAAATCGGGGTAAGTGGTAAAGGCGATCAGGTCGGATTTGGGAAACAGGCTTAAAAGATTCCACTGCGCCTGGGTGGTATCGTTCACCCCGCCGAACAAACCCCCGTTCAATCCCTTCATCTTTTCCAGCTGAAATATTGTAAAGACCTCTGTGTTTGGAGAGACGGTTTTGACGGTATCATAGACTTGGGCATAGAAAACCACGAAATCGTCAAAATCAGCCGTTGATTTCTCGTATAGGACGTTCACCTCGATGCCAAAGCCAAAACCTCTGGGGTGATACTTACCGGCGAAAGCTGCTGCCATTCTCTTATAGCTTGCTTTTGTAGTATCGTCCAATTGCCGGATCAGCTCACCGGTGGATTGGGTAAAGAACTGCGCTTCGAAGAGTGGAGTGATGGCATAGTCTTTGGTCATCTCTGCCAGAAACTTCGGGGCGCTATCGATGGTGTCCCCCAATTCGATCCAGTCTCCGGCCCAGCTCACCACCCCGCCCGCTTCGACTGCCTTTTGGAAGAAATCGGTCACATCGGCTGACTGGAAACTTTTTGGCGTAAGGGTCATCCCTTTTGCTGTAAGTTTAGGCCAGCCGTCGATTACGGGTTTCTTGTGACAACCGGTGAATGTATTCATTCCAACAAGTAACCCTGCTATAAAAAACAGAATATATAGTTTTCTCATAGTGCTTATTGAAAATCTCTCTACTTTATCATTTATGGATATTTTTTATTCTTGGACCTGCTACATCAGTAGAAATAAATTCCCCGAAATTCTGCCGATTCAGCATGGTAACCCCACTGGGCAGCGGTTTCAGTTTAAATCCGTTCAGCATTAGACTCAAACCTTGGTTCTTGCCGGAATAAATGGTGAAAGAACCCTTGGCTTTGAATTCTAAGTTCATGTTTTCGAACACCATGGCGGAAAAGAGTCTTCTCCCGTCAGAGTCTAAGTTCATCCAGCATTCCCCGATGGAATTTATCTTCAAAGTCAATTCGGGAGCTTTGGCGACGGAATCGTCCACCATCTGCAAGAAAAGATTCAGCGTATCCACCGGCTCGGAGCTCACCCTCAGGCTCTCTTGTACGGCTGACTCGGTGCGGTCACCGCTTTTATTTTCGATCACCGGCTTGAAGATTAAAAAGAAGAATATCACCAGCAGGATGACCGCGATGGCGATCAAAAATAACAAGCCGCTGGTGCTCAGTTTGAAAGGAAACCTGAAAAAGGAAGCCACCCTCTGAGCGGAAAACCTCTCCTGGGGCGGGGTGGATTGTTGCTGCGTCTCCCCCAGGTGGGCTTTTATCCAGGTGGTCCGGGTTTCGACCTGATCCTCCTCTATGTGGTGCTGCTCATCAAACATCTTCATGATCTGATCCGGGTCCAGCTTGAGGAAAGCGGCGTAAGCCCGCAAAAAGGACCTGCGGTACATCCCCTCGGGGAGAAGATCGAACCGGTCCTGCTCCATCGCCACCAGATAGTCCCTCCGGATGCGGAGTTGTTCTGCGGTCGAATCCAAATCAATCCCCCTCTGCTCCCGGTAATAGCGCAGAATCGTCCCTATGGGGTGTTCTTTGTTTTCGTCGTCGAACTCAAACATGAATATTCTCTGCCTTAGGAAGGAAGTTGGAGTGTTTGCCTTTAGGTGAACCCAATGGAATTTCTGGCCGTTGTGCATTCTACTGTCAAGCTGAAATCGAGGATCCCGCCATTGGCGGGTCTTGCCACTCCAACTACACCACTCAAGAATGCATTTGCCAACCGATTTAAATTATTTTGCTCAACATCTCCTTCAATTTACCCGTGGGCAAACCGATCACGTTATCTAAATTCCCTTTAATGCTCTCCACCAGAAAACTCCCCATCCCCTGAATGCCGTATGCTCCCGCCTTGTCCATCGGCTCGCCGGTATCGATGTATGCCGCGATCTTTTGGTCCTCCAGTTGATTGAACCTCACCTCGGTGCAATCGTAATCCGAGATGATCTTACCGTTATGCTTATTCCACAAGGTTATGCCGGTGTATACCCTATGCATTCTGCCGCTGAGTTTTTTAAGCATTAGAAAAGCCTCTTTAGAGCTTTGGGGCTTCCCCAAAATCTCCCGGTCCAGCACCACTACGGTATCTGCCCCCAGGATTATCCCCTCATCGGTAGGATCGCAAACGCTTTCCGCTTTCATTCGGGAGAGGGTCAAAACGTGCTTTACCGGATCGGAGCTGAAAGTCTCCTCGACGATGTCGGAAGGGAATTTTATCTCAAACTCGATCCCCTCTTTTTTCAGAATCTCCTTTCTGCGGGGGGAGCTGGAGGCTAAGATCAGTTTTCTTCCCTCCAAGAGCTGTTTTAGAGTCTTACTTGAGTTTTGCAGATTTATCTCTTCCATAAAAAGTTTTTTTATCTTCACTCTATACTCTAAACTCTTAACTCTCCAGTATAAAAGTCACCGGTCCCCAGTTAGAGATGTCCACCAGCATTTTGGCGCCGAAGATTCCGCTTTCCGTCTTCAAGCCTTTCGCTTTAGTCTGTTCGATGAATTTCAAGTAAAGGTTTTCCGCCTGCTGCGGTTCCAATGCCCCGGTAAAGCTGGGACGTCTCCCCTTACCCGTGTCTCCGTATAAAGTGAACTGGGAGACCACCAGTACTTCCCCCTTCACATCCAGAACCGAAAGGTTCATCTTCTGACTCTCATCCTCGAAGATCCTCAAGTTGACGCATTTATCCGCCAAAAACTCCACATCCTTCTCGGTATCGCCTGTTTTTGCCCCCACCAGCAGGACCAAACCTTTCCCGATCTGTCCCACTATGTTCCCCTCCACCGTCACCTTTGCCTCTTTCACCCTCTGCAGCACGACTCTCATCTTCTCTCCGGATTTCAAGCACTGGAACTTTAAAAAAAGGTAACATCCGCAAGCGGGCTTGTCAACAAAAAAGCCGTTTGGACATCAACGGAAACTGTTAAAATCTGTTAAGCAAAAGACAAACTCAAAGTGGGTAGAGTTAACCATGGCGGGTGTAGCTTCATCGACTAAACAGGATCATATGAAGCATACGGGGATACGGGGGTGTTGATTCTAATCATCGGGGGGTGCTTTTTTTTACGGCTTGAGATTCGATAAGATCTCCTGAGCTTTCTGAGCATCTTTTCCCTGAGGGGAGTCCTTCAGATACAACTCCAATTCCTCTATTGCTCTCCTTCTAGAATTAATGGAATAATAAACCATCCCCAGTCGAAAATGCAGCTTGGTCAATTCCGGATTAATTCCCAATGCAGTCTGGTACATCTTAATGGCCTGGTCAAACTTCCCCTTCCGGCTGTACAGATCACCCAAATCCACATAAACATCGGTGAATTTGGGGTCCAACTCCAGGGCTTTCTGGTAATAGCCTTCCGCCAGGTTGAAGTCTCCCCTCAAGAAATAGATGCTGGCGACGTTGGAGTAGGTTTGCGGGTATTCGGATTTCAGCCGGATGGCTTTTTGGCTGGCCTCCAAAGCCAGATCGTACTGCTGCTCGGAAAGGTACACGTCCGCCAGATTGACGTACGGATCAGGCAGGAAAGAAGCGAGCCGGATGGTCTCCTTCAACTCCTCCTCTGCCCGGCTCAATTCCTTTCGTTCCAGATATATCCTCCCCTTAAGATCGTGGATTTGGGGCATTAAAGGAGCATATCCCTCCGCCTGCACCAACAGCTGCTCCGCTTTTTCCAACTCACCTCGTTTGACCAGCTGCGATGCCTGATTCAACAGTACCACCTCGGGAAACGCCTGGCTGTATCTTGTGTTTTCCTGCTCCGCCTCCTCCTTCATTCCGCGGGATTCGAAATATTTTATCAGGACAAAGTGCCCGTTGGCACTCCTCTTGGGATCCAAGTCCAGTAGATTTTGAAAGCGGGCTATGGATTTGGAGGGGCTGGAGTTCAAAACCACCCAGGGAACGGTAGAATAAAGAGAGACTAATATCAAGATAAGACCTAAGTATCCGAAACTGGCTTTTCCCCGGAACAGAGAGAGAAAGAGATATAAACCCAAAAGGGTATAACCCAAACCGGCTGAGGAGAACATATCCCAATCCCGCGCCGCACCCAGTCCCGGATCAACCACGAAGCCAAGAAGCAGCTGGGATAAGCTGAGCAGAAGAAGAAACTGAAAGGTCCTGCTTTTCCAAGAGAAAGCCCAGACCCTACTGAGAATCAGCGCCGAAATCATTACCACCCCGGCTGGTGAAATCAGGAATTGCTGGTTTAGGAAATCAAGGACGTGGGGAAGCGAAAAGAGGAGATAACCCGGTGCCGCATAACGATCCTCCGAAATCGGCACAAAAATCGGCGGCTTGGTCCACCCATATTTTTGGTAAAGACTAAGGATCAGCCCCAAACAGATCACACCTATGCTCCCGATAAGAATCCTTCTTGCGGGAATCCGGAGGCGATTTTTTTGTGTGGGAATAAACAAAAACAATAATGCGGGTAAAAGACACAGATTGGAAAAATGGGATAAAGCCGCTAAGGCAAAAGCAAGCGGCGGCAAAAACCATCCGACCTTTCGTTTCAGATATCCCAAAGACGAGAGGATGAAGATGAAAACCAAAAGATATGAGAGGCTGTAGTGCTCTGCATATCCAAAGAAAAGCTGTATGCTCCCCATGCTCAAGAGGATCAGGAAGATCAAGAACCTTTCTTTCCTTTGCTCCCCCCAGAAGTCCGCCAGTATAAAAACGAAGAACACGAAGATGATGCTGAGAAGACAACTGAAGAGTGCATAGAAAGTGGCTGAATCGATCTGCCACAAACTGCGGATAATGTCAAATACCCGAAGATGGATGAAGATCTCCAAAGGCTCGGACCATTTGATCGAAAGCTGCCCCGAATTCATCTGGCTTATGATTTGAGCCCCATCCCCCAACAGATGGGTTCGGTCCTTCAACCACCAAAAAAGGAAGAAGAAGGGGAGGCTGAATAATAAGTATAAGAATAACCTGCTGCGGTTGCCGTATATTTCCCGAGGACGGAGAACACGGCTGAAAGAGGATAAAACCGAGCTTATCGCACTGCGAAGGGAAGCGTTGACGGAGGGGACAAAAGCCAGAAGCACCAGAACTCCGATCACCAGGCTCACCAACGAGGGGAGATAATCCCATTGATTGAGCCCCCAGATCCTCCCCTGGGAGAAGAAGCCTGCTATAATGTGAAGGAGGAGGATCAGAAGACAAAAGACCGACAAAAGGACGGATAGATGGCTGGGATTGATAACCTGTGCCGGTTTCTTCTCTTTTTCTTTATCCTTCTTTTTCATTGGAAAAACCAGTAATCCTATGCTTTGCTTTTGGGATTTACTCAAGAATCAGCTCTTGAGTCGATTGCCGGTCTTTACCTCACTTCTCTTATATAAAGACTTATTAAATAACCTCAAGCTTCGTCCTTTTGTCAAGTCAAAATTGGGCAGGGTCAACGCAAATCAAAAATGTCAGGTTTTCTGCAAATTTAAAATGTCAGTAATTCATAGTTACTAGCTTTGTTTCTTTTGGGCGGACGCCCAACCGTCTGGTTGGTTAGAGAAAAAAGATAGGCAACCCCCAAGAGAGAAGATCTTTTTGAGATTGGAACCATACGCTCTCCAGGAGGCTGCCGATGTTATGTACCCTGTCAGACATAAAGGTAATAAGGAAACAGATGATTTACAACAGAAATTGAGATATTCGGAAGAAGGGGATATTGATCTTTTTAGCTTTTAAATATGGGAACATAAGCTTAGCCTGTCAGAAATTGGGTTACCAGAGGTCTTACTTTTACTTCTGGTTCAAGCGGCTGAAAGGGAGCTGGTTTTGATATTCAGTCTTTGGTAGAGCAACCCCGAAGACCTCTTTCACATCCAAAGAACACCCCCTGGATATATTAGGTAAGAAACATAACATCCACCATAAGCTCATTCCACTAGGTCAATGTGAAATCAATGGCAAAACAGAAAGATCCCACCGAATCGATGAAGAAGAGTTCTGCCGCCTGAAAACCTACTCCTCCCTCAGAGAACTCCAACTCGCCTTCAAACAATGGATCTTCTACTACAACCACAAAAGACCTCACGCAGGTATCTATAAAATGACCCCCATCCGAAAATTAACCTTGAAACTAAACTCCTCTTAATCTACATTCCTAATCGCCATCTTGGGGGTCCGATTTGTATTCGGTCATTACAAAACTAAAGATTTTCTTGATGGTCGGCAATATCTTGAGCTAACCAAGAAATGACCCTCAACCCCACGTTTGTGTAGGGTTGAGGGCCATTTTATTCCAAACCGATTTCACTTTCTATTTCATATTAACAAGGCGGCGGATCTCCACCCTTGTACAGGTAGTTGATCAGGTAGACAACGTCCGCCACATCCACCGTTCCATCACAATCGGCATCCCCCATTTCCAATGGATTCGGCGGATTGCCTGCCTTATACAGATAGTTGATTACCCAGACCACATCCGCTATGTCGATCGTTTGATCTCCGTTGGCATCCCCGTGCATATATTGAGAAGAGCTCCGGCCCAATCCAAACCAGCCGATGATCCTCCTCATCAGCGTATAGCTGTTGTCCGGATCTGCTCCGCTTTGAGGAACACCTTCAAACGGGAAGGCCAAAAAGACCACCTTGTAGGTGGATGACCCGGTTTCCGGATAACGCAATGCCCCGTAATCCACGAAACCCTTACCCGCTTGAGCGTAGCTGTCCAGTTGTACCCCTTCCCGGGGAACGGTCGAACCCTTGACAGTTGCCGAGAATATACCAATAGCTCCGCTTCCTGGGACAATGTAATCGGAGAAATTGTAAAAAGGTGGGGTCAGGCCAAAGCCCATCCCGTCCGAGATGGTGTCTCCACCTACTCCCGCTACCGCCGTCTCTCCCATATCGTCCGTATGTCCGGCCACGTGCAGGTAATTGGTGATGAAGGTGTTGGGATTGTTGTCCAAAAGAACATCCTGGCTGGAGAGGAACAGGTTCCCTCCGTTGTTCAGATAGGTCATCAGCCGGGATTGGTCCGTAGCGGTCAGGGTCTTGGGATTCGAGATGGTCCCGTAATCCGGACCTGTGCTCCATATCACCGCAGTGTATTGCTCCAGTACCGAATCAGGGGGTGTTCCCAGGGTGGCGTAAGTCCAGATGTCGTACATCAATCCGGTTGAATCCAAAGCCGGCAGGAAATAGTTCTGGTAGGAACCGCCGCCGTCATCGTCCACAAATAGAATGGGGGTTTGACCTATCAGAATGTCAAACGTATCCACAGCCGAATACCCTCCTCCACCTGTTATATTCAATATCATGCTGGCTCGATAGCCCATGGGACAACTGCTGGTCACCGTGAAACGATAAGGGGTAAGGGTGCTTCCCGTGCCGCCGGATGGGATGTTCTGGTAGGACGCGCTGGAAACGGTAACAGCAACATATGGACCGGAACAGGAAAGCGTGCCTGATATAGTCGTGGCACCCGCACTCCCGTCATTTCTCAAGGTCACGTTCAAATTACAGGTTTCACCCGGATCCGGCTTGTTGTTCCCGTTTCCTCCGATGTCATCCGTCTGCTTGGAATTATAAACCAAAAGCGGAGCATGAGCCACCAGAGTGATGTCTCCGAAATCCCAATCCCCGTTGGTAGCGTGGATATCCAGATTGAATGGAATCACCGTCAGATCCGGTATCTGCCCGGAAACCGAAAAGACAAAAGGATTCAAACAGAGGGCGGTATCCTGGGCCATAATCTCACCCCAGAAAGCGGAGTCACCGGTGATGCTAACCAGTGGCTCGGTGGTGGAGAGAATCCCGTAGGTATTATGGGAGGCGGAATCTCCCAGGTTTCTCAACTCAAACGACATCTCGATGGTTTCGCCAAAATCCACCAATCCATCGTTATCCCCGTGACTTTCTCCCAGGTTATCGTCATCCACCGCCAGTCCTTGGTAGAGCATATAGGGACCGGAAGGTGAGATCACCTGAACCGTGGTTTCGTAAGGATAGCCGTTATGAGCTGTGACGGTTAAATACATCGTACCCGGAGTTGCGGGACTCGGATAAAGCGCCACCTGACCGTTGCTACCTGTTCGGGCACTTTCGTAAACCTCCGTATCCTTCATCAGACAGACCATGGCATCTGCTGCCGGCTGACCGCCTTTGGTAACCGTGACCGTAAAGGCAAATCCACCGATGAATGCGACATTGGGATGAGATACCACCAGACTTTCCGGCACTGCGGTCCAGGGGTCCAGCTCCGGATCCCCGAGGGTGGTGTACATCTGCGTCTCCCTTTCGGTGGTGCCGCCGGGTCCCTCCGGGAAGTACTGGTACATGAACATCTTCCCCGAATTAACCGCGGGGGTGAAATGATACAGGCTGTCGGCGAAATACGCTTTGTAGAATCCTCTTCCTAATGTGTCCGAATAGAAAAATGCCGAGGTCTCGGTGGAGGCACAGATAATCACCGCACCCTTTTCATTTCCTACTGATCCCACCTTTATCCATTTTTCGGCAAAGCAATCACCACCGGAATAATTGAACTCCGCATTGTTGCATGCCACGCTAAAGATGGCGGGAAGTCTCTCCCCGTTGTTCAACGCATCGATGTGAGCGTTGGTAAAAGAAGGTGAGGTAGATGCCCAGGAGGTAGCAGAACCATGTCCAAAGTATGCGATCCAGGTTCTGCCGTCGTTAAGCCTGTTGGTTACCTGGGTTACTGTATTGGTACCTCTAGTAGCCCACAGCGAGTCAAAATAAGTGAACCCGCCGAAATCCACCATAAATCGTCCGCAGCGGAGCGCATTATAATCGTCCACATAGTCGCTCCCAGAGATGGTCATCCCCCGCCTGAACCAGCCGGTTTGACCCATGTAAGGGGTCTTCCGGTAGTTTAACGTCTTGCTGACGATGTGCGAACAATCCGCCGAGGTTTGAACCGAAATCCGGGCGATGGATAAATCGGCGAAATAATCACTTCCGTCCACAGTAGCGTACTTATGGTCGGTAATACAGCCTTGCACCCCGTCGGTATAGGTGGGGATCTGCGCTGCATCCCCCACCAAAATCACGTACTCCGGTGGATTAGTCCAGGTATGATAAGCATTAGAGATATATGTGCGAATCTGTGTGGTGGTAGTTCCTACCGTGGATTTGTTCACCAGGAAAGTTTCGTAACCCATCTTGTGTTTCCAATCTGCAAAGGGTTGCATCGCAGAACGGAAATCGTCGTAGGTGATGATCAGTATGGAGCCGTCCACCACGTCCCGGTCCCCTTTGATCTGATCGAAATTCATCACGAAATCCTCATATATCTTCAAATATGACCGCGTTAATAGGTTTCGGGGATTAACTTGCGGATTCTCTCCGGTCCCTTCGAAGTAGATATCCACCACCATCCGCTTGTAAACAGAAACCTCTCCGGTTTGTGGGTTGTACTGAACCGGGAAAAACTTGATCGGTGCCAGTCTTAAATCCCGAAGTATCGAGATATCCCCCTTCTCTACCAAGTTGCCGGGGAAAGTTTGGTTTTGTCCATAAGTCTGTTGATTCAGCTGGAACGGTCCCGGTGTGTAATCGTCTTTACGGAGAGGAGCGGGCTGGTAGGGATAGAGCAGGTATGTTCCGGAGAGCGTCTCCTTCTCCTGCGTCACCACCTCTATCCTCACTCCGGAAGCCGGGGGGAGTGCCACAAATCGGCAGACCAAGGGGACCTGGGGATCTCCCACCCGGGTAAGCCATCCGCCTCCGGGAATGGTGATCTGTTGATAAGTCTGACCCTCGACCGTTTTGTCTTCCACCTGGAGGTCGGGGATTTTGATCTCCACCCGAACCTTGGAGGCATCAGCGGAGAGCAGCTTCACCACTAGCTCGTCGGCTGCTTCCGAATTGATCTGATACGCCCAGACGAAAGAGAAAACACTCAGGGCCAAAAGCAAAGAGAACAGAATCACTTTTTTCATTTGATTCTCCTTTGCGGTTATAAAATGGTTAAAAGCTTTTTGTTTTCTTCAAACGATTTTGATTTCGTGGGGGGAAAATTCAGACTTCCCTTAACTATTTTTCGTTAAAACACCTCCTTATGGCTTTTGTTTTTGTTCTAAGAGTGAACAGATTCCTGACTGAAGGATACCCTAAACCAAATGAGACATATGTAAGCTTCATTGATTTCTTCTTTGTATTAAGATCAAAGTAAAACAACCTCTCTTATTAATATAGCTTACTTAATCAAATTGTCAACAATACTTTTGAGTTACAGGGCAACTTTTCTGTCTTCCCAAGCTCAGGCAGCCCATTCTGGTAATGTCAGCATCCCTTTAGCCACAGCCAGAAGCAGGATACATCGTTATCTGCTCATAATAATCAGCAACTGTGCAACTGATCGTAAGGCAATGAAAATCAATCGAATACGAAAATTGGGAGAGAAAGGGAAGGCAACCCAAGATGTCGGGGGAACATAAAAATTAGGATGATGGATGAATGAGAAAACTGCTCTCTATTTCAAGAACTTTCGAAATGTATTAATTCTGGCATGGCTTTAAAAATAACAAACCTTTTCAGATATGACTTGCATATGAATCGACACCATTACGTCGTTTTGCTGCGTACATTCTGTATTTTACTGTTTTTATCGATCATGGTTTTCGGAGGATATGCCTATCTGATTTCAAATGGTTATCCTCAAGGGGAAAGTGTAAATATTCATCCGGCTTCCCCGGGCAAAGCCCACCAAAGTAATCCCTAACATTTGGGCATTCTTGACTGCCAAGCTGGTAGGGGCAGATCGAGAGACAATTATGCTCAAGCCAGATTTGGAAGCCTTTGCCAAGATATCCGAGGAGATTCTCCCGCTCAAAAGGAGTATTTTGTCATCACAGGCTACCTCCTCTAAAAAGCATTTGCCTAACACCTTATCCACCGCATTGTGCCTGCCAATGTCATCAAAATAGAACAGAATTTTATGTTTACTGGCCAGGGCACATGCATGAACTCCTCCGGTTTGGTGAAAAAGAACCGATCTCTTTTCAAATTCATGCATGAGTATTTGAATTTCAGCGGGGGTAAAACTTATTTGAAGATCGATCAAAAGATCCTTAGCTGGATCAACATACTCTACGTTGGCGAAGGTTACTCCTTTAGCACAACCCGAGGTCATAATTCTGGCATGAGAGAAATCCGGGGGGAGTGATCTCTTCGTTGTGGATAGTATTCTAATCTCATTTTTTCGATCGGAATCAATGCATACGATCTCTTTGCGGTATTGTATCAAGCCTTCAGAGAAAAGGAAGCCCACTGCCAGATATTCCTGATCCTGAGGGGTACACAGTAGGGTAATCACCTTTTCTTCATTCAGAAAAATGGTCAAAGGTGTTTCGGTCACCACCACATCCTCTATCACCTCTTTGCTTCCGAAACTGACTTTGGTGATTTTTAGTCGATCTACTCTTTCATCTCCATCTTCGACGGGATTTTCAGCTTTCTCATTCATTGTGCTTCGCCTATCTTTATTTTTAGGCTCTCAGCTCGTCTCAGATCTTCTTCTGTATTGATGTTAAAGAAGCTTAAATGCTCCGGATCCAGCTGGTCGATATCTTCAACTCCGATTCTCTTCACCTGCAATTTACCTAAGACCTGACGGATTTTCAGATTTTGTTTTCGGAGATGCTCAAATATTAACGGGATGCAATTTTTGGAATATACTGCAAATAGAGGTTCAACTTCTCCATCAACCTCCGGAATCACCACATCGGGTAACCCACTTTCATCCAAGAGCAATCTAATCAAAGCTGGCTGGATAAATGGCATATCACATGCCACCACGAAATTGAATTTGGAAGTGGAGTAACATAAGCCCGTGAAAATTCCTCCCAAAGGTCCGGCCTCTTTTATTAAATCCTCCACCACTGAAACATTGAACTCTTGGTATGTTTCTTTTTGGTTGGTGACGATGACGATCTCCGGAAAGATGCGTCTCAAGATATTTATGACATTTTGGAGTATGGTCTCTCCGGTTAGAAGTTGAATAAAAGCCTTATTTCTTCCTATCCTTGTATTTTTGCCCCCGGCAAGGATTATGGCGCTTTTTCTTTCCATGTTTTAGAAGTCAACCTCCATTCCGGCGCGAAAGTTTCTTCCGGGCATGGGAAACCCATACTCGGACTCATAACATTCATCCAAAACATTGAATAAAGAAAAACGCAAAGTTAGATGTTTCCACAAAGACTGTCGGAATTGTAAATCCAATAGGAAATATTCACCCAAACTATGCGGGAGACCATCCGCGTCCAAATACATTCTTTTGCTTACATAGTTTTCTTCGAGAGAAAAACCCAGTCCGAAGGGAAACTTATACTCCTGTTCCAATTTGACCAAATGCTCTGGGCGATAAGTTAGTTTGTCCGTGGTACGGTTGTCGGAACGATTCCGGGCTCTTAAGAAAGCATAGCTTGAATTCAAAGTCAAGTTTTTTGCGGGAAGCATGATTGCAGAAAATTCCAAGCCAGTATGACGAGACTTGCCGATATTTTGTAATTGATCTTTCTCCTCTCCGTTGACCGTGACTTCTTTGTCCACGATCAGATTGGTTATCTCGCTGTCGAACATGGTGATCCCCACCTTGTATTTATTTCCCCAACCAAAAGACAAACCAATCTCCCCATTGAAAGACGATTCCTCTCTTAAATCAGGATTGGGAACGTTTTTCCCGGATTGACCGGAATAAAGTTCCTTCAGGGTCGGAAAACGAGTTTTGCGTCCAATGGATGCACTCATCTCCCAAGCTTTTGACATAGCGTAATGTATGCCTAAACGTCCATCCAAGGTTGCAATATCTTTGCGAAGAGCTTGCCCGTTGGCAAAGATCGGATCCAAAAGACTCAAGCCCAAACCAGTGGACAGAGAAACGTTTTGAAAACCTTCCCACTCATGCTCTAACCCCAGAGTATAACTATCCATCTTGTATTTTTGCCAGGGCAATCCTCTGTTATCCTGCGCCTTATGAACATCTTTCTTGTAAGTGAACCCCAAAGTTACCACGTGATTCTTGGGGAATGTTTTTGTGATAAACCAATTGCTCCCTATGGAGTAATCATCATAGATAGAGTGAAACGCATACTTTTTGGTTTGAGTAGAATAGGTAGCATCGTCATAAGAATCTAAGACATTGTCATATGTATCATAAAAAAATATCTCTTTCAGGGAAAGAGAGCTGCTGACGATCTGACTGGATGTCAAATTTAGCACCCACTTTCGCCACGTAGGGAACCGCCACCAGCGTGGTCTTTCAGCGTAAATGTCCGGAGGGATGTCCTTCTGATTGTTCACATACGAAAATGATAAAGCAGTGTGGTGATCTTTATGAGGGTTCCAAGTCAGTTTAGAAAAAAGATTAAATTTCTTATAGGAACTGTTGTTGCGCACTCCTCCATCCTCGTTTTTCGTTTTGACATAATCACCAGACAGAGGAAAATTATCCTCTCGATCATATCCCAAGTCTAACAGGTAACCTAGGGAGTTATAATTTCCACTCTGGTTTAAGGTGTAAGATTGCATCTCACCGCTTCCACCCATGCTCTGAAATTGCGTATGTCTCTCTGCAGGTAGTTTTGTGACAACATTTACGCTCCCGCCCAATGAATTTGGACCGTATAGGACGGAAGCGTTTCCTTCGGTCACGGTTATCTTCTCTACTGCTCCCACCGGCATCTGTCCCAGATCCACCAAGCCATCGTAGGGAACATAGATGGGGACTCCATCCAACATAACCACTATCTGTCGTTGTTCAATTCCACGCAGCTGCAACACCATCTCATTTCGAGCGCCAATGCTTATGTAGCTCCCGGGAGTAAGAGAGATTGCCTCCGCTATGTTTTGAAGTTGTTGATTTTTAATGGTCCGCAAATTCACCTCAGCCAAGGAGCTGGTCAAAGCAGTAGGTGATTTTTCAGCAGTCACCACCACTTCTCCCAGATAATAGAGACGGAGAGAATCAGATGAGGTTTCTGCTGAAGCCTGGTGAGTGAGAAATAATCCCAGAAAAATGAACACAATGTTTCTAAATCGGAACAATGGAAAAAGATTCAATTTCGCACCTCTTGATTTATTGTTTAAAAAAACGATTTTCTATGAATTCAACCAGTAAGTCTATTTGATTAAATGAAAAATAAGGTACTCCTAAAGAAGGGTCGAAGTCTCCCACCACTCCTATCAAGTTATCTTCCGGTAAGCAGAGCAGTCCTGAATGCTTCTGGGTATCGAACACCTCAATCTTGGGAAAGGGTGAGTTTTTGAATCCTTCTCCTATAACTAAATCACAATCGGCGAAGACGAAATCCAAAAGCTGGTCCAAGTTCTTAACTCTTAAAGTCCGCGAAAACAGGGCGATTTTAGTCGGGGAGAGGATTAAAGTCGATTCCGCTCCTGCTTGTGCATGTCGGTAGGAGTCTTTTCCCGGCGTGTCAAACTCGTGATCCTGGGTGGTGTATTTCATGCTCCCGATTCTGTATCCTTTGAGCGTAAGATCGGCGATCAGTTTTTCCATCAGAGTGGTTTTTCCGGTCTTCTTTTTTCCAACCACCAATACGATTTTCATGATAATAGATAGTTTTTTGACTGAAGAGACATTTGCATAAATATGTTTATCGATTTTCGAGATGGGTTTCGGTTACGTATCGTAAGTTGTCAACCGGTTTCGTCTTTCGGTTTGCTCAGATAAACAATGAAGATTGTATATTTGCATTTTGCACTTTGCAATTTGCATTCTCTACCGCTAGTCTATTCGGACAACTCGATATGGATTTGTTTCGGTTTCTCCTCCAGCTTCAAAGATGAGATCATCGCCCAGATGGTGCTGCCCACAATATGCGTGGCAAAAGGATTGAGCGAAATATCCTTTCCGTTTACTTTGATCTTCACCGATCTTGCCTTTTCATTGCTTGCCATTTACGACCTCCTATGATATCTCTTCCCGTCAGTCCTCACCTTCATAAGTGTATGGAAATGAATAAGAAAGAGAATAAAGAGACAAACTCAAACGAGGGGGAGCTTTCTCCCCCTCGTTTTAGTAACGATTCGGGTCTTTAAGATTCTTTAAGCTTAGAAGCGATATGCCAACATTCCCAAAAGCCAGAAACCCAGGGAGGCTAAGATGACTCCACTGCCGTACGCCAACGCTTTCACCTGTTCCATTTGACTGAACAAAGGCTCGGTTCTTCTACCCAACTCTCTGCCCAAAAGTATTCCGGCGAAGCTCAAAAAAGCGGCATAACTTCCTGATCCCAACACGTAATCCCCGATGCGATGGACTCGCTCCAGCCAAAAAACGTTTCCCAGCACATACGTGTTAACCAAGGCAAACACCACGTAGTTGGTGTAGGAAGCAACCAAACCGACCAGACCCCAGGAAAACCAGCGGGACAGGTTCCTTCTCTCCGCCAGGGTGAAAGCCAAGTCCATCACCGCTCCGGTGATGAAAACCGCACTTACCTGACAGAAGAAGATGGAGGGGAGACATAGGGCTTTGAAGCTTGCGGCAACGATTCCGCATGCCAAAGTGGTCCCCGGTTGTTTCAACAGGATGCGGGAGGCGGAAAGAACCAGGATGGCTACAAAGGCTAAAATCGCAGAGGAGGGGAAACCTTCCATCCCGCTCATTGCTCTGATTCCCAAAGCCTCCAGACCTCCCCAGATGGAGCCAAAGAGGATGATACCCAGAATCAGTTTCTTCTTATCCGTCATATATGCTGCTCCTCTCTCTAAAAGGTGATCTGCACCTGTGCTTGCACCACGTCGTTTTTGATCTCCTTCCCATCTACCGTCTTATACTCTTCCATCTTGTGGATGTAGTTCAAGTAGAACATGGTGTTGATCCCGTCAATGTAGTAGTTCACTCCGCCGGTGACGGCAGAATTGCCATCTTTCTTCACATCCGTATTCGGGTCGTACGCCTCGTAACGAGCCAAAAATTCCACCTGCTTGATTGGCTGGACGCCAACGTGTGCAAAGTATGCCTGAGAGCTCCTGGTATCGGTGTTGTCTAAGCTGGGACCCTTGAGAAACTCATCCTCACCCATCACGAACTCTCCCCGGAACCTTAAGGTCAACTGCTCCTTGGTGTAATCCGCTGTGGCAAATCCGCCGAACCGGTTCTTTTTGAAGCTCTTATCGTCCGGATTGGGCACGGCATGCACCATGGTATCGGTGTATGTGGTTGGAGGTAATGCACTCCCTATCCAACCGTAGCCTCCAAAACGCACCTTGGCTTGTTCGATGGGGGGCTTTATATCCGCGCGAACGAGGAAATCCTTGGCATCGTTATTATCCGTTATGTTGTCGGTTATGTCTGCACCATTGAATATTCCCAGATTAAAGTCGACATACTGGGTGGTGGTGGTGGACTGAATACCCATCTGCCGCCAGGTGGCATATTGAGTGGAGGTCATGGGATAGTTGATCATCTCCAGCTTGGAGGTGGCGGCAGGCATGTAGATGGTGAAGTTGGGCAGAAAGCGCCCCACGGCTATCTCGGTTTTCTGGATGTAAAAGAACTGTGCCTTGTAATCCAGCAGACTGACCGTATTGGCAGTCGACTTGGTTTCCGTCTGCACAAAGTATTTCACCTTGTCGGGAACGATAGTCCCCCAAAAGAGAAAACGAGCCCGATTCATGGTGAAAGCATCGGTTCCCGCTTTATCCTCCAGATTATAAATAAAACCTGCCTGTAGAATACCTCCTATTTTTAGGGTGCCTTTTCCTACCGTAATCCCCGCCTCTTCAGCCAGCACCGAATTTAAAATACAAAAAGAAAACAAAATCCCGATCATGATTGTTAAGATAACCTTTTTCATAGATTTACTCCCTCCTCCTCTTTAAGATTTAACTTCATCTTTTTCTTTCACTTCTCTTACTTTCGCCAAGACCATCCCTACCAAAGCAGCGGTGAGGGTAAGGGTGCCAAAAGGCTTTAAAAGCTCGTGGAAGAAACCCAGTTCGGGTGAAACCTTCGGGCTTTTGATAACGTCCGGATAAAAATCCAGAGGCTCAGGCAGAACATAGATCTTCTTTGTACCGGTTCCCAGCTCAGTCTCCCCGTAAATTACCGGGTGTCGGTCCATTTTCACCAACCGGTCCTTTGCCTGATGAGCCATCTGTATTATCTGATCCCGGTCGCCGAAAACCAGACAGTCGGTAGTACAGGCTTTGGCACAGGCAGGCTCCAATCCGTTGGGCAGGCGATCAAAACAGAAGGTGCATTTGGTCGATTTGCCAGCTTCAGTGTCAATCACCGGAATCCCGAAAGGACAATATTCCCGGCAAGCACCGCAGCCTATACAGAGCTCTCTGTTCACATAGACCGCTCCCGTAGTCTGATCGTGCGTCATCGCTTTAACCGGACTTACCGGGCAGGCTTTGACGCAAGCCGGATCCACGCACTGCATGCAGCGATGAGAGCGGAAAAGCCATCTTAGCTTTTTCTGATCCTCCACCTCATAAAACTTGACTAACGTGTAGGTTTTCGGAGAAAGCCCGATCGGATTCTGATAGCCTCCCGTTGCCGCAAAGAAGGTGGTCTTCTCCGCCGGAAGCTCGTTCCATTGTTTGCAAGCTACCTGACATGCCCGGCAGGCAATGCACTTATTCATATCCAACAGTATCGCTTTCTGTGCCATATTATCCCACCTCCTTTACAACTTCGCAGAGGAAAGCTTTGTATTCAGGGATGTTGGTATTGGCATCTCCCACATGCGGGGTCAAACAGTTGGCGCTGCATCCTTTGGCCAATCCTTTATAACCGAAATGCCAGGGTAGACCAACGTGCTCATAAGACTTTCCATTGAGTTTGAACGGTTTGAACCGGTCGGTTACTACCGCATAAGCCGTTATGGCTCCCCGCGCTGTCGTTATCCGAACCTTATCCCCGTGTTCAATCCCCTTGGTTTTGGCTAAAGTTTTGCTCATCTCCACAAACATATCCGGCATAAGCTCGACCAACCAGGGATTGTTTCTGGTCATCTGACCGGCCTGCCAGTGCTCGGTGACCCGATAGGTGGTGGCGATGATGGGGTATTTGTCCGGTGAGCCCACTGTGTTCATCTCTCCCGCCCAGATCTTGATGGTCGGATTGTTCTGCTGAGAGGACATGGTATTCTTCACCGGGCTCTCTAAGGGTTCGTAATGCTCCGGGAAGGGCCCATCGGCTAAACCGAAGCCAAAGAGACGGGCATGCCCCTCATTTCGCATGATGAAAGAGTATTTCTCTCCGGGCGGTTGAGCTCCATCCGGAACATCGCCTAACCATTTCTTCTCCTCGGCATTCCATTTTATGACCCACTTCTGGGGGGCATAGGGGTTGCCTTGCAGATCGCAGGAAGCGCGGTTATAGATTATCCTTCTGTTCACCGGCCAGCACCAGGACCATTTGGGGTAAAGTCCGATGTTGTTGGGTGCATCGGTCAAATCCCTGCGGGCGGCCATGTTCCCATCCTCGGTGTAACTGGCGCAGTATATCCAGCAACCCGAGGAGGTGGTACCGTCATCCTTTAAGTCGGCGAACTTAGCCATCAGCTTGCCGGTGGTGAGATCGTAACCATTGATCTCCTTTGCCACCAGATGCACATCCGGTTCCTCTCCCTCGCCGTAATTCCAGTTCAAGCCGACTATAGGATCAGGAAATGCACCGCTCTCGCTGGTGTAAAGCTTCTTCACCTCTTTATAAATCCTGTCCAAAATCCAGAGGTCGGATTTTGCCTCTCCCGGAGGATGTACCGCCGTATACCTCCACTGCATCCATCGACCGCTGTTGGAGATACTACCTTCCTTTTCCAAGGAAGCGGCAGCAGGCAGCATGAAGACTTCGGTTTTTATGGTCTTTGGATCCACCTCAGATTCAGCCCAGAAAGCAGCGGTTTCCGTCTCCCAAAGATCTGCCGCCACCAGCCAATCCAGTTTCTGAAGTGCCTTTTTCTCCTTGTTGACATTCGGACCTGCCACGGCAGGATTTTGACCCATGGCAATCAGACCCTTTATCTTCCCGTCGTACATGGCTTCGAACATGGCGATGTGATCGCAATTGGCACTTAACTTGGGAAGATACTGGTAGCAGAATTCGTTCTCCTTTTGGGCTTTGTCACTCCAGTAGGCTTTCAGCAAGCTGACTATGTACTTGGGGGTATTCGACCACCAATTCAGGCTTTTAGGATCATTAAACTTGGGAGTGGTCGCTTCCACATACTGAGCCAAAGTCTGGTTCTCCACTCGCGGAGTTTTGAGATAACCGGTCAGTATATGGAATAAAAGACCATAATCCGTTGAACCCTGCACGTTGGATTCGCCTCTTAGGGCGTTGATTCCGCCACCGGCATTTCCCACATTCCCTAACAAGAGTTGGAGAATGGCATAGGTTCGCACGTTCTGCGTCCCCACGGTGTGTTGGGTGGTTCCCATGGCGTACAGGATGGTTCCGGACTTGTCCGGAGCAGAAGTTGCCCCGTACGTTTTCGCCACCTCCACGATCGTTTCCGGAGGACATCCAGTTATGCCGGAGACCTTCTCCAAAGTATAACGGGAGAGATGTTTCTTGAAGAGCTGGAATACGCATTGCGGATCCGAAAGAGTAGGGTCCTTTTTGGGGATGCCCGCTTCATCCAGTTGATATTTCCAGGTGTCCTTGGCATACATCCGCTTCTCCGGGTTGTAACCAGTGAAAAGCCCGTCGGTGAATCCAAAGGATGGATCCACCAGATAGCTGGCGGTGGTGTGATCTACCACATATTCCTTGAAGTAGAGATTGTTTTCTATAATGTAATTCATCACCCCGTTGATGAAGGCGATATCCGTTCCCGGTCTTATGGAAGCGTAGATATCGGCTCGGGCCGAGGTGCGGGTAAAGCGAGGATCGACGCTGATAAGCTTGGCTCCATTCTCCATAGCTTTGGTGATCCATCTAAAGGAGATGGGATGGTTTTCCGCAGCATTGGAGCCGATGATCATGATGCAATCGGCATTCTTGATATCGATCCAATGATTGGTCATCGCCCCTCTGCCATAAGTTTCCGCCAAACTGGCGACTGTGGCAGAGTGTCATATCCGCGCCTGATGCTCTATATAGACCAGGCCCAAAGCTCGTGCCAGCTTGGACCAGAGATAGCACTCCTCGTTGTCCAAAGCCGCTCCGCCCAAGGCAGCCAGAGCTTCCGTACGGTTAACCACTCTTCCGTCCTTGTCCGATGCCATCCAGTTCTCATCTCTGATCTTCTTGATCCTCTTGGCGATCTCCGGCAGTGCCCAATCCCAGGTTTTCTCCTCCCACTTGTCGCTATAAGGCGCCCGATATAGGACTTTAGTCATCCTCATATCGTTGTTTGCCACCTGGATTAGAGCCTCTCCTTTACTGCAGAGCGAGCCCTGGTTGATGGGATGGTCCGGGTCTCCTTCTATGTTGATTATCTTTCCGTTGCTGGTCGAGACGATCTGACCGCATCCCACCCCGCAATAAGGACAAATGGTGGTGCTCTCCTTGGCATACTGGGTTTTCAGGGTTTGAGCTTGTGCTTGGGAGGTTTTAAGATGAACCCCGAAAGTGCTCAGCATCGCTCCACTGGTTACCCCTCCGGTGATCTTCAAAAAGTTTCTTCTCGAAATTCCCATTTACTTCTTTCACCTCCTTTATACCTTGAGTTTATTTTTTTTCTTCCTTTTTCAATTCGACATCCGGTTCATAAATCTCATTCAATATGAACATCGATTGATTGATCTTGTCTATCTCATCTTCGGAGATTCCGGACTTCTCCTTTTTCGCCATCCTTTCGACTATTTTTTGCATCTCCGCATCGTCTTTAGTCTGATGCGCTTTCACCACTTTATCCAAAGAATGGCATTTGCCGCACTTCTCCTGAAACAGACCCTGGTGAGGATCTTCCACCGGAAGCAAGGTAAAGGTTGCATCGATCTCCTTCAAAGACGTGTCACTTATGGCAATCCCTGCTTTTTGGTGCATGTCTTTGATGATTTTATCCATCCCTTCCCGCACTTCCTTCAGGGAATGGCAGATGGAGCACCGCGTTTGAAAAGCAGTAGGTTTCTCCTCTTTTGAAGGTTCTTTTTGCGGTGTCTGTGCCAACGCCCAGACAAAAGCCATCAGCAGTACCACCACGACGACAATTACTGCCTTCAAGTTTCTCATAACATGTCACCTCCTCCATGGTTTTGTCTTAAAGTTTCTCCTTGTGATTTTTTTCACATGAATTAGCAAACCAATTCCTCCCCTGACAATGCTGCCATCCAGAAGGTAGGGCTTTTATAGCCGTCCTTCCGGGCCAGGACATCCAAGTACAGGGTATTTGAATTTTCCATCCGCAGATTGAGTATGTCACGATGCGGGAATTTTCTTTCATCCAAGGTTTTGATGTATCTTTTGCATTTGTCGCACACATCCACACGAAATGCTGCTTTGTCTGCCGGAGGGTCTCCTTCCACGAGAAAAAATCTCAGGCTGTTGTGGTCCTCATTACCGCAAAAGGGGCACATGATTCTTTTGTAATGCCATTCCGTCCCACACCAGGCGCACCAGAGTATTCTTTTTCCATCCTCTTTCCTCAGCTTCCCCAGGGCAGGCAGATTTCCACAAACCGGACAAATACCTTTAAGCCAGTTTTCTTGATCCACTTTTGATTTAAGCTTTTCCGCATAGAGTTCCAAAACCGCTTGAGTCAGATTCAGGCCGACAAAAAGAAGTAAATCCTGTTCGATTCCGTGTTTTACAGCTAGCGATTCGAGGGTTTGCCAGTCTTTGTGCAGAAACAGATCCAAAAGCCTGCTTGAACCTATTTCTTCCAGGTCATCTGAGAATTTTTGAATGTCCTCTTGATTAAAAGCTTCATGCAATAAAGGGATTGAGAGAAGGTCTATGGAGAGTGGATTTAATATTGTGTCTTCAGATTTTAATTTGCGAATATCGAGGAGGTGTCGATTTTCTCTACGACGCTCTTCGACCTCCGAGTCGAAAATCTCTACATGTCTACTATATTGAGCTTGAAATGCAGATTTGATTTTCTGAGCTTCTTGGTGAATAGTTAAGTTAAATCCGCCAACTGGTTCTGCAGTCATAAGTATCTTGTATTCGAAAAAGTTGACCTCTCTTTAACCGGCTAAATATAAATTACCGCCTTTTAGCTGTCAATAGAAATTTTGGTTTGTGTTACCTTGAAACTTAGTCCCATATATTGAAACATGATACTCCATCCACCTGTGAGAAACAAAATTTATCCTTTTTCTAGCTAAAAATTGTCAATATTCAAAAAAGCTTTAAAGTCATTTATATTTGTACAAAATTCGATACAATTTTCGTTTCTTCTATTGCCTGGCATCCGAATTCGTACCTGAAACATGACAGCCGCCTAAACTCTATTAACTTTTCCATCAAATCTGACAGTGGCCAACTCAGGGAACATTCAAGTGAGACTGTCTTTTGCAATCAATATATACATACTTTTGATCATTTCTCCCTAAACGCCTGACGATGCTATTTTAACGGGGAGAGTTAAAACAACCGACCCACATCGGGACGATGTGGGTCGGTTTCCTGTGAAAACATAAACTTGAGGTATCATTTACGGTGATAGAACAAATAAATCCCTTGTCACATTCGAGCAACTAGATCGTCTTATATACCTCCAGGATATTGATATTTCTCTTTTTTAACTCCTCCATGAACTCCGAATACAGATCTCCTTTGATGCAATCCTCAGGCGGGACGATACCTTTTTCTTTGATCTTATCGGTCAAAATCATCTTGGCGGTAATGGCTACCGGGAATCCGGTCACCCGGGCCATGGAGGAGATCCCATTTTTGGTATCCGCCTCATCCCACATGAAGTATTCGATCTTGACATTCTTGCCATCTTTTTTACCGGTGAGGGTGTTGTACATGACACAAACATCCGTATCCCCTTCCTGCGGCTTAAGTCTAGGGGTGATGAGAGATAACAGGAATTCCCTCGGGACGATCTCGGTCCCTTTCAACTCGGTTGGCTCAAGATCAAGCAGCCCGCACTCCTTCAAGGTCTGCACCCCTTGCCAATGCCCGGGCCAGCGGACGGTCTTCTCTGCAAATTCTATTAATCCTGTTCGGGTGTAGATGAAGCTGGGCATGCCCGGGGTGATGGCGCACTGCAGCTCCTCGTCCTTACCTAGCTGATTGAATTTGAAAGTCTCCAGGTCGGTGGTGGCATCCACCTCCACCACCTTGCCCTGCTTGATCACCTTTACTTTGATCATGTACTCTCTCAGCACATGATCGAACGCCCAGGTGATCATATATCTTAAAGGATGTTTCTTTGCGGCTTCTTTGTTCGGGATGCCACCTACTCGAGCGATGGCCACCTCGGCTGTGTCTATCTTCCTGATCCCTTCTCCTAAGGTTACATTGCTTAAGCCGGGAGCAAATCCCATTCCATCCACAAAGGTAACACCGTTCTTTAAGGCGGTGTTGTGAATCCAGTCGCCGTACTCATCCAAGGTCATCCCTCGGGGCAATTCCAATCCCTCGGTCTCGTACGCATCCGGTCGACGGTGATATTCTTCCAGCATGTCCACGACGTGCAGTCCGGCTTCGACCGCTTCATGCACGACCTTATAGCTGGTTCTTCTATCCGGCAGGGCGATGGCGCCTACTCCATACTGCTTCATCAGCTCCTTGGTCTCTTTTTCTTTGCAGATATCGAGTGCGTGTACGACCACCTTGTCACTCCCGATCCATTTTCGGGTTCTCTCCAATGCCTCCTTGTTTCGCCCCACAATCCCCACCGTTTTGATGTCCTTGTCTTTGGCAAAATCCAATGCAACTGCAGCTCCGACCTTTCCTGTTCCTCCGAAAACCAATGCTTTCATATAATCCTCCTATTGTTTTCCACAAAGCTATGAATTGTCCACCGGCTTGTCAATCAAAAAGCTACCGTCTGGTAATGCGGATTTGGGTATTGAGAATCTTATCTGGAGATTTTGGTTTTAAGCAACTGGCTTTGAGGTTTTTCACCCTGTTCCATAAAACACCCACTGTACTGGATCTTAAGATTTCAACAAAATCGTCAAGCCTATTCAAACATTGCTTTCATTTTCCTTTATCTATACCTCTTCAAAGAGAATATAAAAAATTCTCGACAAGGGACCGTTTTTTGTATATTTTCTCTTTGGATTTCGGTAGAATTAATTTAAACCAATAAACCGGAGGAAAACATGGGTTGGATTAAAATCAGAATCATCATTCTTGTCATACTAATATTATCATCTCAGAATGTTTTTAGCCAAACCCCACCGGTGGAGATAACCTCTTACGACATCAAAGCCAGCTTGAATCTGATGGTGGGTGAGATGCAGGTGGCGGCTGAATTGGGATTAAATAAAATCGATACGGTGACGGAATTCAATTTGATCTTTAATTCCAACGTCAAAATAGGAGCAATTAAATCAAAAACCTCGGTCGGTTCTATAGATCTGCCTTATAGATTCGCCGGGAAGGATACCCTAAATATAACCGTCCCCTCTCCCCTCTCAGCCAGTTCCAATCTGACAGTGGATTTTTTCTATACCCTGTCCTTAGGTGAATCAACCGGCAACCTGATCATGCTGGATCGGGGGAATCGCTGGTATCCGCTCATCATGGACCAGATCGTCCCCTTCAAACTCACCGCTACCGTCCCCCCGGGATATACCGTTTTTTCCGCAGGTGATCTGGTCGAAGAAAAGGATATGAGGAAGCAATCGCAGTTCGTCTGGGAGAGCAAAATTCCGGTATTCAAACTGCCGTTGATTATGGTTGAATCCGAATTCTACCACAAATCTGCCATGGATGTCACTGGTAAGGACATCGTTCTGTACTCTTCCACTTTGGATCAGGAGACTCAAAAGAAGATCCTTTCCGAAGCCGGCAATGCCTTCAAATTTTACAGCAAGCTTATCGGTATATATCCTCGATCCCAACTGACTCTGCTTGAGATTCCGGGGATGGAGGGAACGGATATTGCCAGCGGAATCCTGATGATCGGGTCGATGTCTCTGGATGGGTTTAAGCAAGGTTATTATGACGAGTTACTTCTCTCCGTCGCTTGCCAGTGGATGGCAGCGGGAGTGTTCTTTAAATTTCAGGGAAAAGGATTCTGGTTTCTTCAGTTGTCGTTACCCCATTATCTGCGGCTCATGTACCTGAATAATTACAAGGGAATGCTTGCCTTCGATCAGGGACTAAAGGAAGGTCTGGAGGCGTATAAGAAAATTGCCGGAACAGAGAATGAGATCTCCATCCTGGACGTGGACTTTCCGAATACCAAAGAGAAAGCAACCGCTATCTACGGCAAAGGACCGTATGTGATCGATTTGGTGCGAAAACAGCTGGGAGACGAGAACTGGAACAAATTCCTAAAGGATATATACAATAATTTCTTAGGCAAAATCCTCACCTATGATGAGTTCGTCAGATATCTTTCCAAATACGATCCGAGTGGAGCTGCCGTGGCTAAGTTGAATAAATTGGTATCAGAAAAAGGGATACCGGAGGAAAAGTAATAAGGAGGTCCGCAGTCCATCGTCCGCCGTCCGTTGCTAAATCAAAGGCGAAAACCAAAAAAACAAATAAGGGCTAGGAGAGGAACCGGCGCATATGGTGCATCTGGTGTACATTTTTATTTTTTTCTCACTTTTCCACCAAGTGATTTAAGGTTATTGACTTGCGTATAAATTTCGATGAACAGTTGCCGTAAATTATCCACCAGATGATGATTTACCTTCAGTTGAAAAATTCAAAATTTAAGATTCAAAATTCAAAATAAAATTCAAAGTTATGTATTATATGAATGCGGTTATGGACAGGTATAATACACTGCCTCTTGTAAATACCGGCGCCATCCTTTTCACCATCGAAGTTCTATCGAATTTGCTTTTGGGGGTAAGAGGGATAACGGGTTAGACCTTCGGTTTAGAACCCCCTGAATCCCCCTTATCAGGGGGACTTTGGCGTTGGTTTTTTGCCCCCCTGATAAGGGGGGAAATTTTAAAGGGGGGTTATAGAATAGATCGCAACCCGATTTACTTCTTGATCTCCTTAATCAAATTTTCTGCATCATTCTCTGCTAATTTGTAGCTCATTTTTTGGGCTTTGGAAAAAGCAGAATTGGCAAACTTTTTGGCTTGGTCAAAATCGTTTTGGGCAAGATATGCCTTGGCTAAGATCACCCCTGCATCAGGTTCATAGAGCAAGAAGCCGGTTCTTTGGCAGATTTTTAGCACTTCATTCCCGGCATTTATAGCATCTTTGAACTTGCGTTTTTCCAAATACAACCTGCCATATTCTAATAGTGCTTCGATTTCAAGAAAAGGCATACCAACCTTGCGGGCAAGCTCATAAGCTTTTTGTAGATGTGCTTCTGCTTCTTTTAGATTTCCCTTTATCCTCTCGATAGCACCCAAGCGTTGGTGACATTTTGACATGTCATCTGACCACTTTTCCCTTTGGCATATAACGAGATTTTGTCTCGTAAGTTCCAATGCCACATCAACTGTATTTTTCGATATGAGAAAATCAGCATAGAAAACTCCTCCTATACTATAAAGCTGACCTCCACTGATCTTTCTTTCATGTTCACCTGCTTCTCTCATCCATTTCTCTGCTTCTCCGCTTTTACCCAAAAGATGTAATGTGTATGCAAGATAGGCTTTTGAACGAAGAACCTCAACTGCACCCACCTTTTCTGCCATTTCAAGGGCACTTTTTGTGCTTTCAAATCCTTTTCTTATCTCACCCATTCGGAACTGAAGGTCAGCTAAGTTTTGATAACCCCCAGAGGCGTTTTTCCAGTCTTTAGAAGCAATAATCATTCGGATTCCGGTCAAAATAGTCTCTTCAGCCTCCTTTGGTCGACCTGTGTTAAGAAGTGACAGTCCTGCTGAACTAAGTAGCCAACTTTGATCGCTCTTTTTACTCACAAGTGATAACTGTGCGAACTCACCGTTTGGGAAGAAGTTTCTTATCAGAGAAAGGTCAGTTTCCCAGGCACCAAGTTTGTAAATGATAAAGTGTTCATTCCTTCTGTGAATTTTCGGCCAATAAACCTCTTCCAATGACTTGTCATAAAGTCCAGCTGCACAGCCATGATAGACCTGTTCAAACAAAGGTTGCATCTCTTCTAAGGTTTCTGGCTTTTCTGGTGCATGTTCGCCAAAATATTCGTGAATGCGTTTATGGCACAGTCTTCTATCCTTCTCAACAAAGCTGGTTTCAAAATATGCTTTTATCAAAGGATGTGTGGAGTATGAATCTTTCGTTTCGTCATAAGAGATAAGCCTCCACTCCACCAGACCATCAACTAAGTCTTTAAAATCAAGATCACTCATTTTTACCAACACGTCATTGAAACTTGTATCTTCTATCTTATGCCTAAATACACCCGTAAACTCATTTTCCGTCACCTCTCTTCGAAATAGCGAGAAGATATTCAAAAAAACAAGCTCAAATTCTTTCATCTTCTCTCCATATTTTCGCAATAGCTTGTTTACGTCCTCAAATCTCTTTTCGTCACCGAAGACGAACTTAATGTCTGGTGCATGTTTAATTTCACCATCATAATATCTCTTCAAATAACCAGCCACTGAAGTCAGGCTCAGTGCGTGCCCTCTATATCTTTCCACAACCTCTTTCAGATCATTATCTGATCCCTTGACTCCTCGTTTTCTCAGCATGGCTATTGCATCAGGAAGACTCAAGTCAACGAGTGGCAGTGTTTTGTAACTATCTTCACTCCAATTTTCCAAATCCTTCAATGGAAAGCGCGTGGTAATCAGACATAATCCTGCTTTGGGTGCATCCGCTAAATAGTGAAGAAGCTCTATGCATTCACCATGTAACATTTTTCCAAACTCATCCCCTGATTCAGATTTTTGCATCTGCTCCAGCCCGTCCAAAATAATCAGGTATGCCCCTTGAGAAATATATTCCTTTATCCTTTCTGTCTTCTCCCAGTTGCTTTTTATGGAGTCGGGGTCTATCTTCTCCTGACTGACGTATCTTAGCAAGGCATTCAAGAACTGATCCAGAAAGGCATTCCGGTAAAATCCCCACCAGAAGATACCATCCGGCTGAATCTTGTTTTCCTCTAACGAATCATACCATTGCCTGACCAACGCAGATTTTCCCACGCCACCCCAGCCAATCAGCGCCCCAATTCGCACTTCTGGATTTTTATACCACTCTGTTATTTTTGTTAGCATATCCACCCTGCCAACAAAATTCGGCTCTGGAGGGGTTTGATTGTGTAAGCTGTCTACGATGATGCCTGGTGCTTTTTCTTTTATCTGTTCCTCAGATGGAAGACCTTTGGCGCAGAGATTGACCCACCTCTCTTTATAAATCTTAAGCTGTTTGACTGTATACATCCATCGTATCCGATGTATCTTGGCATGGCAGTTTGGGCAGACAATCATAAGGTTATCTTCTGTGTTCGGTCCTTCCTCACTAATTGCAACGATATGATGGACATCAGTAATATACTCATGTTGAGGACAGAGGCAGCAACGATGCATTGAATCAACCAGCAATTTGTCTTTTATGTGTTGGGGTATTGCTTTGCGCTTTAGTGCCATGTAATTCCCCCTTGAAGCGCGCAGGCAAGGCTTGAGACCATGCCCACCCAGTTACAAAGGTCTCTCTATTTCACTGGAAATAATTTATTGTTAATTACTGAATAGTCAAGGAAAAAACTGCTCTTAAGGGAAAGAAGGGTAGGTTAAATGAGTTCCAACTGTTGCTAAGGGATACCCACTCTGCTTACAGTGTATTCGCTGCGAACAAAGAGAAACTTTATTTTGTATGATTACTTATAATGTATTCTTCCCATCCAGGAGGCATAGGATTGCATTCCCAAGGTAATATCTCATATATGCTTAATGGATTGTTCGTTATCGCATTTATTATTCTCCAAAAATATGTATCTATTTCGGAAGGATAATCTCCATTCTGAATTCTCTTTTTCCATTCTACCCGTTCCTCCTTTGATAATTTCGTCCACCAACAATCTACGGCTACGTGATAGAACCGATAAACAATTCTCCATTTGTCCATTTGTGGTTCTGGGTCTTCATAATCGCCTGCTCTCAAGGGATCGTGATCTTCCCTTCGATGTTTGATGCCTGGTAATTTTTGAGAATATTCGTCCATCTGTGAATCTACGGGTACAAAAGGATAACCGCAATTCCCAAAAGCAATCCGCCATAATTCTGTATGAAGTTTATTATTTGGCATATGCGATGTTATGTGAAATAAATTCCCTAAGCAAATTGGCATTAGGAAAAAGTCAGATAGCGGTTGTAACCCGATCTACAAAGCCAAAGGGACTGATTGTTACAACTTTGAACCCGAAACTTTGAACCTTGAACGCTTTTTATCTTTCCTCTATCCTCTCAATTCTCTGCTGTTTAAAATAACGTTCTTCTCCCCGATCAGATTTCTTAAGGATTGCAAAAGTCCCCTGGACAGCTCCACCGAATTATTCAGCTTCATTTTCAGCTCCTGATCATCCGCCCGCACGTGCAAAATCACCGCGGAATTTCCCGGGTGTTTGGAGAGGGTCTCCTTCAACTCGGAGACTACGTTGTCCTGGCTGGCGCCGGTGGAGAATAAAAGCAGGTGCAATGGGGGCTTCAGCTCCTGATAAGCTTTGCTCAAGCTCAAGATGTCGGATGCCACCACCTTGGGTTTCTCCCCCTCCTTGGTGGAAGCCCGTCCTTTAACTAAAACCATGGATTCGGACCGGATGATGCGGCGGTTCTTCTCGTAACAGTCGGAGAAGACCACCACCTCCACCGTCCCCACGAAATCCTCCAGGGTGATGAAAGCCATCTGCTTTTTCTTGCGATCGATACTGGTCTTCACGTTGGTGATCACCCCCCCGATATACACCTCCTCCCCGTCTCTTGCCTCCTCTAAGCTCCGGGTGTTCCGGGTGCCGAAGGTGTTCAACTCCTCCTCGTATTTGGTCAGGGGATGGCCGGAAACGTAGAACCCCAGCATCTCCTTCTCTTTGGATAATATCTCACTGATGGGCCATTCCGGCACCTCGAACATTTTGGGAACGGGAAGGGATTTAGTCTCTCCGCCCACATCGAACAATGACGTTTGACCTCTCTTCCGATCTTCCTGCAAAGCCTGCCCGTAGTTTATGGCTAAGTCCAATGAAGCCATGAGCTGGGAGCGGTGCTCGGAGATCGAGTCGAAAGCTCCGGCTTGAATCAGGCTCTCGATCATCCGCTTGTTCAAAGCTCCCATTTCCACCTCGGCACAAAATTGGAACAGGGTTTTGAACTTCCCCACCTTTTCCCGTGCTTGGACTATTGCTTCGATACCCCCATGTCCCACGTTCTTCACCGCCTCCAATCCGAATCTGATTTTATTGCCTACCACCTTGAACTTCCCCACGCTGTGGTTTACGTCGGGCGGTGAGACCTCGATCCCCATCCTCTTGCACTCGTCCATCAGAATCACGATCCTGTCGGTGTTTCCGATCTCGGAGGTCATGGTGGCTGCCATGAACTGCACCGGGTAATGAACCTTGAGATAAGCGGTCTGATAAGCCAAGTAAGCGTAACCTGCCGAGTGAGCCTTGTTGAAACCGTATCTGCCGAAGGTGGCCATCAGATCGAAGAGTTTGTTCGCCACCTCCGGTTTTATCCCCTGGGCTTTGGCTCCTTTTTTAAACTCCTCCCTCTGCTGATCCATCAGCTCTGCCTTCTTCTTTCCCATCGCCTTTCTCAAGATGTCCGCCTTTCCCAGACTATAACCGGCCAGATCGCTGGAAATCTTTAAAACCTGTTCCTGGTATACAATCACCCCGTGGGTCCCTTTGAGGATCGGTTCTAAGAGGGGATGCTCGTAGGCGATCTGCTTTAAACCCCTTTTCCGGTCGATGTATTCGTCTATCATCTTGCTGTCTAAGGGACCGGGACGATAGAGGGCGTTCATAGCAATCAGCTCCTCCAACCCTTCCGGCTTAAGCTTGGTGAGATAATCCCTCATTCCGGAGCTCTCGAACTGAAAGATCCCCACCGTCTCCCCGTTGGAGAAGAGCTGGTAGGTCTTCGGGTCGTCCAGCGGAATCGAATCGATATCCAATAGGACATTGTTGTCCTCTCTTAACATCTGCAGGGTATCGTCGATCACCGTTAAGGTGCGCAAGCCCAGAAAATCCATCTTCAAAAGCCCGATCTCCTCGATCCCCTGCATGTCGTACTGGGTGGTGATCTCCCCCTTGCTTCCTTTGTACAGGGGAACGTATTCGGTCAATGCCTTGGGCGCGATCACCACACCGGCGGCATGGGTGGAGGCGTGCCGGCACAACCCCTCCAGCACCTCGGAATAGGAGAAGAGCCTCTCCAGCCGGGGATCGCTTTGGATCATGGTGCGCAGCTCGGAGTTCTGCTGAATGGCAGTTTTCAGGTTCATATCGGGCAGCCAGGGGATCATTTTGGCGATCCGGTCCACCTCCGAATAAGCCAGATCGAGCACCCGGCCCACATCTCTTATCACCGCCCGGGCTGCCATGGTCCCGAAGGTGATGATCTGGCTGACGTTGTTCTCCCCGTATTTGTTGATCACGTAGTGGATGATCTTATCCCTCTCCCGGTCGGAGAAATCGATGTCGATATCCGGAAGGGAGATCCTTTCCGGGTTGAGAAATCTTTCGAACAGAAGCCCGTATTTGATCGGATCCATGTTGGTGATACTCAGGCAATAAGCCACCAGGCTCCCGCCAACCGAGCCCCTTCCCGGGCCCACCCGGATCCCCTTGTTCTTGGCATAGTCGATGAAATCTTTGACGATGAGGAAATAACCGGCAAATCCCATCTGCTTGATCACCTTCAGCTCGTATTCCAGTCTCTCCTCCAGACCCGGGGTGACCTTGGAGTATCTTTGTGCCAGACCCTTACGGGAAATAAACCCGAGATAAGAATCCAGATCGTCGAAGCCGGGGGGGAGGGGGAATTCGGGGAGATGGGTTTTGCCGAATTCCAAATCCAAATTACATTGCTCGGCAATTCGCAGCGTGTTTTCTATGGCCGAGGGGAGATCGGCAAAAAGCGCTTTCATCTCCTCCGGTGATTTGAAATACATCTGGTCGTTGGCAAACTTCAGCCGGTCCGAATCGGTTAATTTCTTTCCGGTTTGAATGCACAAAAGCGCGTCATGCGCAGGGGCGTGTTCTTTTTTCAGGTAATGACAGTCGTTGGTCGCCACCAGCCCCACCTTCATTTCTTCCGATAGTTTCACCAAAAGGGGCAGGACTTTTTTCTCTTCCTCTATCTGATGATTCTGTACTTCAAAGAAAAAATTTCCCTCCCCCAAGATGCTTTTGTACTCCTCGGTCACCTCTTTGGCTTTCTGGTATTTCCCCTCCAAAAGCAGACTGGGAATCTCCCCATGTAGACAGCTGGATAGTCCGAGCAATCCCTCGCTGTGTTCTTTCAAGACCTCCTTATCTATGCGCGGCTTGTGGTAGAAGCCTTCCAGGTATCCGATGCTGGAGAGCTTCATCAGGTTTTTGTATCCGTCGTGGTTTTTGACTAAAAGCAGGAGGTGATATCCCGCATCCGGAAGCCCTTTGACCGGCTCCTTCTTTCTGCGGTCCAGCGGAGCCACGTACATCTCGCAGCCCACTATGGGTTTGATTCCGGAGGCCATGCATTTCTTGTAGAAGTCGATCACCCCGAACATGTTCCCGTGGTCGGTGATAGCCAGGGCAGGGAGTTTGAATTCCTCCGCCGCCGCCATCATCTCGTCTAACTTGATGGCTCCATCCAAAAGGCTATACTGGGTATGAACGTGTAGATGAACGAAATCTGCGTGTTTCATATGATTTATCTCACAGCTGATTATTAAGATTAAGCAGATGAATCCTTCATAACAATCCGTTTAATCTGATTAATCAGCTGTGAATAGCCTCCATGTTCGTCATGGACGCCTTCGTCCGTGACGTTTCATGGTAAAGGACAGAGTGCCCGTTACCAACGAAAGGCTTCTCATCCATAATAATGTCTTTTTTTCGAAAACAGAGCGAAAATCTTGAACAAAATCATCCCGGACAGAAATCCACCCACGTGGGCGAAGAAAGCCACCCCTCCGGTGGTGGAGCCGATGGATGGTAAAGCGTAAAGCAGCTGAAACAAAAACCAGAATCCCAGGACCAAAAGAGCCGGAATCGGCGTTACCCGGATGAAAAATCCGAAGAATATCAGAGTCATGATTCTGGCTCTGGGGAAGGTGATCATATACGCCCCCAGAACCCCGGCTATGGCACCGGAAGCTCCCACCATGGGAACCTGGGATTGGGGACTGGCTAGTATATGCAAAAGAGAAGCGGCTACTCCCGAAAGCAGGTAGAAAAAAAGATATTTCACATGTCCCAACCGATCCTCCACGTTGTCACCGAAGATCCAGAGATAAAGCATGTTCCCCCCCAGATGGAATAAACCCCCGTGCAGAAACATGGCGGTAAACAGGGTAAGGGGGATCGGAAATGCCATACTCGAAGAGAGCTCCACTCCATGGATTATCTCGTAGGGAATGGTTCCCCACCGGAACAATGCCTTTTCATATCCCTCTCCCCCCAACGACCAAAGAAAAAAATAGACCAGACAGTTGATGACAATCAGAGCAATGTTGACCACAGGCGGTCGGGAAGCTGGAATGTCGTCTCTTAATGGTATCATATTATTCTGTTTGGGACCTTAAGTCAGTGGATTATATATTATAACCTTCGAAATAATAATTAAATGGGATTTTATATGCTTGGCAAGTGAATTTTGTCCGGTGTTTTTCTTAAAACATCCCTCCGGCTAATAAAAACCGCCAGGTCAGGGGACCTGGCGGGAAGACAATCATTGTTCACCTAAAGGCGAACACTCCAAATATTTGTTGCCATTAACAGTAACTAAAACAGCTCTTCTTTTTTTCTCTCTTCTCGAATTAAATTATAGAAATCCTTTGCTTCCTGTTTCCTCACGTTGCCTGAGGGAATACCCACTACCTCCGCTTCCACGGTTCTGCTGGCGAAATTTATGGTGATGATCTGCCCAGCTTTAACCTCTTTTCCCGCTTTTGCTACCTTTCCATCCAGCAAAACCAATCCCCTCTCACAAGCCTCTTTGGCTTGCGTGCGCCTTTTTATGAGTCGCACCTCCGACAGATAGCTGTCTAAACGCATATATTTGTGCTCTCAAGATGAGCAGTGCCACACACCGCCTGGTACATGGCGGCGGTCGGCGGACGACGGTCGGCGGACATTTCACAGTCTCACATCCACGTAGTAATCCTGGCGCAGCTTATCCGCCCATTTGGCGATCATCTCGTTGGTCTTCTTCTGACGAACCATCTCTTTGATGGCGTCCCAATCCTCATCCAAAGTCAGTTTCCTTTGCGTTTTTCTGTCCAGAACCTTGAGAATATGAACGCCATACTGGCTTGCCACCGGGGGGCTGATCTCACCGATCTTCAAATCCTTTATCGCCTCTTTGAATTCCGGTGTCATCGTAGCCACCGGATACCACCCCAGCTCCCCCCCCAATTTTTTCGAGTCCTCGTCAGCAGAATATGCCTTGGCCGTCTCCCCGAAATCTGCCCCCTGCTCTAGCTGCAGGTAAAGGCTGTCCGCCAAATGCATCGCCCTGGCGGTATCCTCGGGGGAGGGGCGGACCATAATGAGTATGTGACGGGCATGCACCCGATCGTCCTTTCTTTCGTCCACCTTGATGATATGATAGCCGAACTCGGTCTGTACCACGTCACTCACCTCACCCGGCTTCAAGGTGAAAGCTACGTCCTCGAACTGGGGAATCATGTCCCCTTTTTTGAAAAATCCTAAATCCCCCCCTTCCTTTCCGCTTGGATCGTCCGAATACATAGCCGCCAACTGGGCGAAATCCTGACCATTTCTTACCAACTGTAATATGCCCTCGGCTTTTCTTTTCAACGAATCCAGGGTGGCAGGCGAGGTGTCTATCTCCAGAAGGATATGGCTCAACTTCACCGCCTCGGGCTGATCGGGGATGCTGTCTTCATATGATTGGTAAAAATCCTTGACCTCTTTGGTGGAGACCGAAACCTTGGAAAGTTTGGCCGATACCAGCCGGTCGACCATCATCTGGTTTCTTATCTGCTCCCGGTATTTTTTCTTAAGCTCGTTTTCGGTCAAACCCTCCGCCTGCAGCTGGGCCTGGAAGGCATCCTCCGAAAATTGCGCCTTTACTTTTTTCATCTGCTCCGCTACCGCCGCATCCACCTCCTTGGAGGTCACCTGGATGGTGGTGTCCTTCTGGGCGGCCAAAAGCAAGAGTTTATTGTTGATCATCTGCCCCAGAAAATCTCTCTGGAGTTTATTCTGTTCCTCGGCGTTTTTGAACGTAATCCCCGCCTGGCTGATATACTGGCTCAAATCAAACTTAAGCTCCGACTCCAGGATGATGTCGTTACCCACCACCGCCACGATCCGGTCCAAAACCTCCTGGGCTGAAGACCAGCCCAGCGGAAGAAGGACGATCCAGATGAAAAAAATGCACCCCACCACCTTACGCTTAACCGACTCTAGTAGGGGGTATTCCTCTTTAATATGATAATTCTCATGGTTTTTCGATCTGCTCATGATACCTTTCCGGAAATAGTAAACTTTATGCCAGCATTCATCTGCTGGAGATTGATTTATCGTTAGGAATCCTCACCGGTTACCGTATTTATTTTCACCGGGAACAACATTTCACTATTCTTGACGACTCCATTTCGATTTCACTCAGATTACGCAGTTGGATCAAGAGAAATTCGGTGATTGATCTCCCCCATTGATCCCCAAGATACGGTAATTAAGAATGTTCCATATTCAGTTTACGAACGACTTTTAGGCAAGATTTGATTCAGTTCAGTTAATTGGAAACGATGTAAAAAAGGGAGGGACAAGAATCCGGATTCGCATTATCACCTGACCTGATCCAGTTTGACGTCCGATGCCCAATCAAAGGTTTCGATTCTGGTTTTCTCGGAAAGCTGTTTCAGCATTCGGTCAATCTCCCTTTGCCGGTATTCCGAAGCCAGCCGGTCCATGATCTGATCTTTAACCCATTCGAACTCCTGGGGACTCCCCTTCTGTTTCCAATCGGTGACCTTAAATATCTCATATCCATACGAGGTGTGGATGGGAAGGGAAGTCTCGTTTAATTTTAGTTTCAGCACGTATTCCGAAATCTCCGGCGACAGATCTTCGATCTTGATCATGCCCAAATCCCCCCCCGTCTTTTTGGTCTTCTCGTCTTCGCTTATTTTAGCCGCTACGTCTTCGAACCCTTCTCCCTGCTTCAGCATGAGGTTGGCGAGGCTTATCCCCGACATCCCCTTGGTGAAGATGTGACTGATCCGAAGGTAATCGGCAGGCCATACAAACATGGAATTGTTTTGTTGATAAAACTTAAGAGCATCCTCCGGGGTCACCTGGATTTTACCTTTCAATTCGCTGTCGATGAACTCCTTGGCCACCAGGTCCTTGACCGCCTGTTTGGTTAAGGATTGGATTCTTTTATCTTCGTCGAATTTTTCCCTCTGGGCTTCCTGATAGAAAATCTCGTTTCTTATCCAGATTTTAACGTATTCCTTTTTTTCCTCGGGTGTCACCATCCCCCGGTAAGCCTCCGGTATCTGATGCTCGATGTCTCTTTCGGTCAGGCAGTCGTTTCCCACACAAGCCACTGAGTCTTTGGGGCGGCTGACATCCTCCCCACCGCATCCCTCAATTGCTATAATGAGGAACAAAGGTAGAATGAGCTGAAAGAGAATCCGCTTGGTCATTTTGATTGTCAATTCAAGGGAGGGTGTGATCCCCCGGATGATAACTTTGATATTTTTGTGGTAATGACTGCCGGGTCACCAAACCTGGCAGTCATCCATTTTATACATCAATAGACTTAAATTCCTCGATAGGAAGGGTGGTTTTAGGATAACCCCGCTGACCGATAATTAACCTCGCTTGGTGGAGTCGGTTTTGGTTTCAGGTATGGTGGATTTTATAACGTCGTCGAAGACCTCTATTTTATATCGGGCTTTGGCATTCTCCACCCACTGGTTGTAAATATTGTTGTCCTTCTCCGCCCTGGCCATCTGGGTTACCCGGTCTTTTACCTCTTCCACAGGTTGGACTGTCGCCTCGGTCTTGTCCTCCAGCTTGATCACGGAATACCCTATACCTAATTGGCGGTCCTGAATTTTTATCGGACCGGCCAAATCACCTTTCTTGAGTCCGATGGCTGCATCGAATATCTCCGGATATCGGGTTCGGGGAAAACTGCCTAAATCCCCCCCCGAGCTTTTGACGTATTCCCTGACGGTTTTCTCGGAAGCCAACTTGGAGAAATCCGATCCCTTCTTCAACTGTTTGAGAATGGCCTCAGCCTCCTCCGGTGTCTTGACCATGATCTCCCGCACTTTGACCTGAGCCGGAACCGTGAATCGGTCTTTGAACCGGTCGTAGTAGCTTTGAATCTCCTCATCCGAGATGCCCACCCCTTTCAGGATGACCTCGCCTCTCATCCTCTTGATCATCTCCTTTTCTTTCAAAACGTTCCATTCCTTGGCAAACTCCTCGCTTTTCTCGAGGTTTTCCTTTTTTGACACGTCCAAAAGCAGTTCCCGGATTAGGGTTTGAAAGGCGATCTCACCGATCTTTTGTTTTTCCGATAAACGAGGTCGATAGGGTTGGGGCATCTGATTGAACTGCTGGATGAAAGTCCCAACGCTGACCTCCCCCCCTTGGTAGGTAAAGAGGGGCATACTCAGTTCCTGGGAAGTAAACTTGCTGACATCAACCGTTTCGCCGGTTTTCCTCAATCCCTGGCTGTCGGGAGGGACCTCCACTTTTCTCGACAGGATCAAATCCAAGGCTTCATCGTTGACCTTGAATCCAACCTTCTTCTTCAACTCCTCAAAGTATTCTTTCACCCTTTGCTCCCTTTTGGATTGCTCCAAGCGGGATTGGATATTCTTTTTGGCCTCCTCATAAGGAGTAGTCTGCTCCACCGATCTTTTCTCTATCAGTTTGATGACATGCCATCCGTACTGGGTCTGAACCGGTCGCGAGATCTCACCTGCCTTCAATTTGAAAACCGCATCCTGAAATTCGGCAACCATTTTCCCCCGTTTAAAGAATCCCAGATCCCCCCCGTTGTTTTTAGCCGAGGGATCGATGCTTTTCTCCTTGGCCAATTGGGTGAAATCCGTCCCGTTCTTTAATTGTTGATATATGTTTTCTGCCTCCTCCTTGGTCTCCGCCAGGATGTGGGCAGCGTGAATCTCCTCCTTCTGGTTGTCATACTCATCCTTGATCTCCGCTTCGGGGGCTTTGGCTTTATCGACGATCTCCTTTTTGTACAATACGTTTAAAAGTATCGTCTCCTTCTGTTTGGCAAAAGCGGTATCCTGCTCCACCTCGTTATCGATGCCCTCCTTATACGCCTCCAGCACCACCACCTTGTCTCCGATCAGCTTCTTTACCAGATCTTGTTTTCGCTCATACTCGGAAACCCCCTGAATGATCATGCGGGAGGCATTACTCCATTCCTGATCCAAATCATCCGTGCTGATCGTCATGTTCCCCACCTGGGCCACCATCTTTCCCTCCTTTTTGGTTCCACAGGCAGAAAGTACAATCAGAACCAGCATCCCCACTAACAGCAGCAAACCTAGCTTTTTCACTTCACTCCTCCTTACCGTTAAATTGATTTTTTTCTTCACCGCAAAAGAATGTCTCACTTTTCCAAAAAAGTTAAATTTCAATATAAGAGCTTCTCATAAGCTTAGCAAGAGATTTTTAACAAAAAGGCTTCTTTTCTGGTCTACCATATTTAAACCCACGAAAACTTTAAAAGTTCCATTCACTGCGAATTCCAAAGGCAATTTGACCTTATCTCGCAAATTCTCGATCTGTTTTTTCTCTATTCTTTTATCTTTGGAGAACTCCAGGGTCAGGCGGTCTTTTTTCATGGAAATCCTGAAGATTCCCTGGTGAGAAGCCTTTATCCGGATAATGGTCAAATTCAGAAGGTCCTCCACCTCCGCAGGGGGATTCCCGAAACGGTCGATGACTTCCGCCTCCACCTTGCCTACCTCTTCTGGCGATTTGGCTTCGGATAGTTTGCGGTAGATCTCCACCCTCTGCTGGCTGTCGGGTATGTATGATTCCGGGATGTAAACATCCAGGTCAAACTGAAGTTTCACCTCCGGAAGCACCTCCATCTTCTCCCCCTTCAACTCCTTTACCGCTTCATCCAGAAGCCGGCAATACAGGTCGAATCCCACCTCCTCGATGAAGCCGTGTTGCTGGGGTCCCAAAAGGTTCCCCGCTCCCCGGATCTCCAGATCCCTCAGCGCCAGATGAAAACCGGAGCCCAGCTGGGTGAACTGCTCCAGGGCCTTCAATCTCTTCCGGGCACTGGCGCTCAGCGTTTTGATTTTGGGTATCAGCAGGTAAGCGTACGCCCTCACGTTGGACCTCCCCACCCGACCCCGCAGCTGGTAAAGCTGGGCCAATCCGAAGCGGTCGGCTCGGTCCAGGATGATGGTATTAACGTTGGGCATGTCTATTCCGGATTCGATGATGGAGGTGACCAAAAGCAAGTCATGTTGGCGATTCAAGAAATCCAGCATCACTTTTTCCAAGAGTTTTTCATCCATCTGCCCGTGAGCCACCGCTATCCTGATCTGGGGGACTAAATGGGAGAGAAACCGGTACATGGCTTCGATGGTCTGAACTCGGTTGTGCACGAAATATACCTGTCCTCCCCGATCCACCTCGCGCAGGATGGCATCGGTGATCAGCTTCTTGTCGAACAGAGCTATCTCCGTCTGGATGGGAAGCCGGTCCTTGGGGGGGGTGTTGATGATGGACATGTCCCTGGCGCCGAAAAGAGAAAGCTGCAGGGTACGGGGGATGGGGGTGGCGGTCAGGGTGATGACGTCCACCAGCCGGCGCAGTTTCTTTATCTTCTCCTTCTGCGCCACCCCGAACCTCTGCTCCTCGTCGATGATCAGAAGACCCAGATCCTTGAATTGAACGTCCCGTTGGATGAGCCGGTGGGTGCCGATGATGATGTCCACCTTCCCCTCTTTCAGCTCCCCGATGATCTTCTTCTGTTCGCCTGGGCTTCTGAACCGGGAGAGCATCTCCACTCTCACCGGAAAGCTCTTCAGCCTTTCGGAAAAGGTAAAGTGATGCTGGAAAGCCAGGATGGTGGTGGGGACCAGTACCACCACCTGTTTTCCGTCCATCACTGCCTTGAAAGCGGCTCTCACCGCCACCTCGGTCTTGCCGTATCCCACGTCACCGCAGATCAGACGATCGGTGGGGATGCTCTGCTCCATATCCTTTTTCACCGCATCGATGGCAGTCAGCTGATCCGGGGTCTCCTCGTAAATGAAGGACGCCTCCAGCTCCTTCTGCCAAACCGTATCCGGGGAGAAGGTCGATCCCGGAACGGCTTTCCTTTCAGCATAAAGCCCGATCAGCTCCTGGGCCATATCCTGGATGGCTTTCTTGGTTCTCTTCTTTAAGTTTTCCCAGGCGGTCCCGCCCAGTTTGGACAGACCGGGAGCACCCTCCTTACCCACGAACTTGTGTACCCGGTTGAACTCCTCGATGGGGACATACAGCTTGTCCTCCCCCTCGTAGACTAACTTCAGACACTCCCGTTTTCTCTCATCCACCTCCAGGGTCTCCAAACCGGCATACCTGCCGATCCCGTGATCTATGTGTACCGCAAAGTCGCCGATCTGGAGGGCGGAATAGGAGGAGAGCACCAACCCTTCATTGAATCTTCTCTTCCGGCGACGCCAAAAATAGCGGGAGAATATCTGATGATCGGTTAAAACCGCCAAACCTGTTTCCGGAAGAGCAAATCCTCCCGAAAGATTTTTCACCTCCCAGGTTATTCTCTCCGCATATAAACCGAGAAGCTCGATTAACCTGTCCCTTTGCCCGGTGTTATCGCAAAAGACGAATATCTTCTGGTTATCATTCAGGTAGTTCTTGACCGCTCCTTTAAGCAGATCTACGTTCCCCCCAAACACCTCCGGTTCTCTCATCCCCAGATTTATGGAAGTTTTTTTATCCCCAAAGGAAAGATGCTCAATGGTTCGGAATGAAGCGAGTTTTTGGAAGAATCCATCCTGGACTTCCCATAACTTTTGAGGATCTGGTAATGCCCCTCCTTCCCCCCCTGACTGATTAAAAAGCCTTTCCGTTTCTTCCTTGATTAAATCCAATTCCCCCTCCATGACAGAAGGCTCGTCCCAAAAGACGATGGAATCTGGGGAGAGATAATCTCCGATGTGAGCCTGGGGAAGACCAAACAGGGTCGCCAGCCACTCCAATCCCGGCACCTCGTCGGTGAACTGCAGCTTCTCTCTTAAACTTTCCGCCTCTCCCTTTTTCAACCGGGAGAGGCATCTCTCCAAATCCTCATCCCCCAGCAAAACCTCTCTTTTGGGCAAAATCAGAGCGGAGTCTATTTTTTGTAAGGACCTTTGATCCGAAACGGCAAAGGTCCGGATGGACTCGATTAAGTCTCCGAAGAACTCGATCCGGATCGGGTCGGAGGAGGAATTGGGGAAAACGTCCAATATCCCGCCGCGGATGCTGAAAGTCCCGATCTCCTCCACCTGGGGAAAGCGTTTGAATCCAAGGGAGTGGAGCTTCCTGACAAGATGTTCAATATCTTCAGTTTCTCCCACCTTCAGGGTGATGCTTCTTTTCTTCAGTTCGTCCGGTGTGATCGTTTTTTCCAAGCATGCCCGGATGGTGGTTACGATGATCGGATTTTTTTCGGTAATCAGATCGTATAAGCATTCCAGCCGTCTTCCGATCACCTCGCTGTGCGGTATTTTGAACTCGTAGGGAAGGATCTCCCAGCCGGGGAAAAGCTTAACCTGTTCTTCTCCCAAAAATGAGGCCAAATCCTCATACAGCTTCCAGCTCTCGTCCGGATGAGAGGTTATGACCAGAAAAGGGGAATCGAACTCCCTCATCAGATAAGCCAAAAGCAGGGATTTGCCCGATCCGACCAGGCCGGAGACTTCCGCTTTCTTCTGGCCGGATTGTATCTGTTCTTTTAGCTTCAGAAAATAATCGGAAGCTTCCGCTTTCTTTAATATCTCAGCTATCGCCATACCAATTTTTTCTTTCCTCAAGAATTAGAATGGTGAGGGAGTCTGTCTCCTCCCGAAATCGGGTGGGGGATTAATCCCGTTCCTGTGCTTTTTTATTTTACGTAAGTTTTATGCAAGTTTTCTGGATTTATAAATCGGTGGGGCATCGTTTTGTGGATCATTTTGAAACTTACTCAAATCTGAATTTCAGTAACAAACACAATCCAAGTGCATTTACGAGCTGACCGAAAAATCAAAACGGAGTTTCAGAAAGACACCATCTACCTTTGGTCTCTCATATGCCTCATTAACTAGTATATGTAATATAGTTTATTCTGTAAATCAAAATCTACACATTCAGCCATCATTGCACTTGACTTTTACCGGATTTGAAGTATTTTAATATCAGATAAACATGCGCTTAACAGTCAGAAACGTAACTCATAAACCCAATAAAGGAGTCTATCATGTCTAAGAAGCTATTGATCTTAGTACTCTTGTTTTCAGCAGCTTTACAGGTCCCCTGGTTCGGCAGTAGTAAGACCGCTTTTGCCTTCACGCCGCTTCTTGACACAAGGATTGACTATGGAGTCGGGGATTATCCTTATTCTGTGTTTTGTGCGGACTTGGATGGGGATAATGATCTGGATCTTGCGGTAGCAAACGCTGGTAGCGATAGTGTCTCCATCCTAAAGAACAACGGGGATGGGACCTTTCAGACTAAAGTGGATTTTGAAGTGGGAGATGAACCTCATTCCGTTTTCTGTGCGGACTTGGATGGGGATAATGATCTGGATCTTGCGGTAGCAAACGCTGGTAGCAATACAAATGTCTCCATCTTGAAGAACAACGGGGATGGAACTTATCAGACAGCGGTCAACTATAGTGCAGGAATTGCTCCTTATTCTGTGTTTTGTGCGGACTTGGATGGGGATACTGATTTGGACTTGGCCGTAACAAATACGAATAGCAATAATGTCTCCATCTTAAAGAACAACGGGGATGGAACTTTCCAGAGCGCGGTCAATTATGGGACAGGAAGCGGTCCTGTTTCTGTTTTCTGCGCGGACTTGGATGGGGATACTGATCTGGACTTGGCGGTGGCAAATGCGAATAGCACCCAAATCTCCATCTTAAAGAACAACGGGGATGGGACTTTTCAGACCAGGGTATACTATGGGGCAGGAGATTACCCAATTTCTGTTTTCTGTGCGGACTTGGATGGGGATATTGATATAGATTTAGCCGTAGCAAATCTTAACAGCAACAATGTCTCCATATTAAAGAACAACGGAGATGGTACTTTTCAGACAGCGGTCAACTATAGCACAGGAGATAAAGCTTTTTCTGTTTTCTGCTCGGACTTAGATGGGGATGCTGATTTAGACTTAGCAGTGGCAAATGCGCAGAGCGACAATATCTCCATCTTAAAGAACAATGGGGATGGGACTTTTCAGACAAAGGTTAATTATGGTGCAGGAAATCGTCCTAATTCTGTTTTCTGTGCGGACTTGGATGGGGATACTGATTTAGACTTTGCAGTAGCAAATGAATCTACCGACAATGTCTCTATACTAAGGAACAACGGGGATGGGACTTTCCCTACCAAGGTGGACTATACGACAGATATTCATCCTTTTTCTGTTTTCTGTGCGGACTTGGATGGGAACAACAGTCTTGACTTAGCTGTGGCAAATTATAGTGGACGTAATGTCTCCATCTTAAAGAACAACGGGGATGCAACTTTTCAGACAGCAATTAATTACAGCGTAGGTAGCTTTAATTATCCAACATCTGTTTTCTGTGCGGACTTGGATGGGGATACTGATCTTGACTTGGCGGTGGCAAATGGGAATAGCACCAAAATCTCCATCTTAAAGAACAACGGGGATGGGACTTTTCAGAGCGCGGTCAACTATGGTGCAGGAAGCAATCCTTTTTCTGTGTTTTGTGCGGACTTGGATGGGGATAGTGATCTGGACTTAGCAGTAGCAAATAGAGGTGTTGGCTACGCTTCTATCTTGAAGAACAACGGGGATGGGACTTATCAAGCAGCGGTCAGCTATAGCGCTGGTGATGGTCCTTATTCAGTATTCTGTGCGGACCTGGATGGTGATTTGGATTTGGACTTGGCCGTAACAAATGAGAATAGCAATAATGTCTCCATCTTAAAGAACAAAGGGGATGGGACTTTCCAGACTAAAGTGGATTACGGAACTGGAGATTGGCCATATTCTGTTTTCTGTGCTGACTTAGATGGGGATATTGATTTAGACTTAGCTGTAGCAAATTGTGGCAGCCACAATGTTTCCATCCTTAAGAACAACGGAGATGGGATATTTCAAACCAAGGTTGACTATGGGGTTGGATATTATCCATATTCTGTTTTCTGTGCAGATTTAGATGGTGATGATAATCTGGATCTGGCGGTTGCAAATGGAGAGAGCTGGAATGTTTCTATCCTAAAAAACAACGGGGATGGGACTTTTCAGACCAAGATTGACTATGGGGCTGGAAATTATCCAAATTCTGTTTTCTGCGCAGATTTAGATAGAGATGGTGATTTAGACTTGGCTGTAGCAAATGAAAGTGGAGGGAACGTTTCCATTTTAAAGAACCTGAGTGGTCCATATTTTATTCAGGGTGATGCCAATGGAGATGAGGTAATAGATGTTGGCGATGTGGTTTACTTAATAAACTACCTTTTCAAGAGCGGTCCTACCCCGAATCCGCAACAAGCAGGAGATGCCAATTGCAGTGGAAATATAGAGGTGGGTGATATTGTTTACCTGATCAATTATCTTTTCAAAGGAGGACCGGTCCCCAGCTGTTGATGTCATCAGTAAGAGTTATGTTGACATTTTATAGGCGAAAGTTATAAGCGGAGAAAATTCTATCTCTCCGCTTTTTAGTTAAACAATTCTTTGATTTCCTATAGCGAATTCTGGTGGACTATCCCTGAATCTTAGTAGATTTCTCTTGTTCGTGAAGCGGACATTGAAGATTCGCCTGGAATGTGTCCCTTACCAACGGAGGGAAAGTGAAATTGATCATTATTTTTTTCGGGAGATCAAAATCATGCGGGGGGAATCCAAAGAATATTCCCCGAAAGCGAAATCGCCATATACCGCTTCCAGCATGAGGCCGGCTTTTTTCAACAGGTCCAATATCTCGGTGAAGGTGTAAAGCCGGAGGGAGAAAGAATACTCTCTTTTCTGTCCGTTCTCAAAAATGAGGGTGCGGGTGCTCTCCCACCGGCAGGTGAACAGGTCGAAGAAGTTGTCCTCCAGCATGATGAAATCTTTCTCTGGTCGCCAGCGTCTTCTCTGGAAGTTTCTGATCAAATGTTCCCGGTTCTTCAGGTCCAATAGGAAAAGCCCCTTGGGTTTTAATGCCTGGCTCACCCCTTTTAGCACCTTCAGGTCGTCTTTCTCCTGGTTGAAAAACCCGAAGGAGGTGAACAGGTTCACCACCGCATCGAACTTCCCCTCGAAGGGGAGCTTTCGCATGTCCCCCTTTATGAATTCTATCTTCAGGCTCAGGGTGGCAGAATCTTTTTGGGCTTTCTCCAGAAAGAAATCGGAGAGATCGTAACCGGTAACCTCAAAGCCCCGCTGTGCCAGCTCGATGGAATGCCGACCGTAACCGCAGCATAGATCCAGGATCTTGGCTTTGGGTTTGAGCGCCATCATCTTGACGATGGACTCCACCTCCCGGGAGGACTGGTTCTCCAGATCCTTGTGGACTTTCAGATAGTGATTATCGAAAAACCTCTGCCACCAATACATGCGCTTCGCTTAATTCAAAATTTAAGATTCAAGATTCAATATTGAGAAACACAACTATTCAAATCATCATAAATATTGCATTTGCTAGGATGGGTTAGTTCTTTTAACTTCGAATCTTGAATTTTGAACCTTGAATTTTACCTCTCTTGTTATTTTTGTTCTTTGCTTACCATATATCCTATGATTTTGTAAATCAGCTTCGCTGCTAAAAAGTCCGGCGCCACCATCCCCGGAATGGGGCAGAGCTCCACCACGTCGCAGCCGACTATATTTTTGTTTTCTATAAGATCTTTCAAAAAGCTTAAGGTCTCGTACCACAAAAGCCCTCCCGGCTCCGGGGTTCCCACAGCCGGCATGATGGACGGATCCAAAACGTCTAAATCTAAAGTCAGATAAACGTCCGACCCCAATTGCTCCATCACTTGTTCTTTCCATCGGCGGTTGTCCTTCATCTCTTGAGAGTAAAAAAGAGTAAGTTTGTTTTCCTCTACGAACGCATGCTCCTCGGCGCTTAAATTTCTCACTCCCACTCCCGCAAAAGGGCAGATCTCCGCAATCCGGCGCATCACGCAGGCATGGCTGAATTTATTCTCCTGATAACTGTCCCGCAGGTCCGCATGCGCATCCATCTGCAGGACTGAAAGATGGGGATATTTTTCTTTTAATGCCTTAACCGCCCCGATGCTGATGGTATGTTCACCTCCCAACATCACCGTTTTTTTCCCCGCGCCGATCAACTGCTTGGTGGTTTGGTGAATTCTCTCTAGCATGGCGGAAGGTCCAACCGAACTTACCTCCATCAGATTCAAGGTACAGATCCCCGCCTGGTACGGTTCGAATTTCAATTCCTCGTCAAAGGTCTCCACCTCATGGGAGGCCTTGATGATGGCTTGGGGAGCGTGCTTGGTGCCGGTCTGATAGGTGGTGGTCTGCTCGTAGGGAACCGGAAGGATCACGAATTCCGATTTTCCAAATTCCGAAAACTCGGAGGGGATACCCAGAAAGTTATAGTTGATAGATTTAAGATTCAAAATTTGAAATTTTAAAGGTTGATTCTAAATTAACTTCTTTTGTTTTGGTATGATTAGATTTTATTCGTAATTCGTCATCCATCATCCGTTATCAGTTTTAATTTTCCTTTTTTCATTCGGTTATAAAGATAGCTGCTGCTACCGCCGAGGTCCACAAGCCATTCTTATCCCCTTCCGCCGACTGGGTGCAGTTCATGGTGCGCACGATCTCGCCGGAGATCTTCCAGATCTCTTTTCTCTCATCATAGCTGGTGTCGATGTTGAAGTCGATCCCCAAAGTGGAGGCCAACATGATGGCGGCCAAATCCTCGGCATAGTCTCCGGCTTTCCTTTCGGTTTCACCAAATGCTTTATGCTCCGCCAGATATCCATATTTGGTCCGGTCGTTGGGAATGGCGATTCCCACCGAGGCGGAGACCAAGCGGTTAGGTTCGTTGGTGGCGTTGTTGCTCATCACGGTGAAGACCACCTGACCGGGCTGAAGGTATTTAAGCCCGTTCTTGGGCGGGATCAGCTTGCATCCCGGGGGAAAGATGCTGGAAACCCGAACCAGATTGAAGCTGGCGATCTTGGCGTTTCTTAAAGCCAGCTCAAAGCTGGAGAGCTGTTCTTTGTGTTTCCCCACCCCTTTTGTCAAGAAAACCTTTTTCGGCATTATCGCCATCTCTTTCCTCCTTCGCAAAAAAAGGATGACCCTGATCGAATTTAAGTTCGGGAAAAAATAAATAATCAAAAATTAAAAAGCAATAGTTAAAATGAAATATTTTCAGCGGAGCGTTTAAGAAAAGTAGTCGGGGGATCAAGGGATTGATGAAGCGGAGCCAAGACTTCTAAGGGCGAGTTGAAAAGTTAAATTTCGGGGCGGGATTAATTCCCGCCCCTATGAGCCATTATTATCTATCAATCATAGAGCAGGGCATTTAGCCCTGCGAATTGGTTTTTTCAACAGTCTCCAAAGATTCACCCCTACATCTGGCAGGGTGCTGTGCCGGATTTAAACAGGTAATTTATCAGGTAAACCACGTCCCCCACGTCCACGTTGCTGTCCTTGTTGCAATCCCCCGATTCAATGGGCCATGGAGCAGATCCGCTTTTGTACAGGTAGTTTGTTAAATAAACTACATCGCCTATATCGATGGTTAGATCTCGATTTGGATCTCCGCACCTGTAGGTACAAAGGCTGACGGTTTGCGTATCGGCGTGGAACGGATCGGCTGCAATCACGGTGAAGCTTTCCAAAGTTGCTGAATCCGGGACCTCCCCCCAAAGCGAATCGCTTTGAATAGTACACCATTTGGGGATATCCAGATAGGTGATGGTGTGAACGGAATCATCCGGGTCGTAGATTTCGGGATGATATCTGAAAGTGTCTAAGCCGGCACAGACGAAAGAGTCGGCGGAGACGATGTGGGGCGGAGTATTACCCGCAGTATAGAAAACATGGGCTCCGGGGGCTCCAATGGGAGGATGGGTTTCCACCCTTCCCGAGTTATCCGCAGCTTTTATAAAATAAGTGATCTTGGATCCCGGTGGTTGGGACGGGATGTAAGCATAAAACGAATCCCCTTTGGAAGTGGGCTGAAGGTGAACGAAATCGTATGGTTCCGAATTTACCTTATAATACACCAAAAGAGATTCCGGGATCAAACCCATGTTGCTGTGATCTTTGATCTTCAGAGAAGTCAGATAATCCTGATCCCACTCCAGCGTGTCATAAAGAGGAGTATGATCGAGGGAAAGCATGTAACGATCGGTGATCCCCATTATCCGGCAGTGGATGGCATCATCGGCTAACCACGAGCCGGTAAATCCCAAGACCTCATAGCCCGGCATGGCATCCCGGTAAACCCGCAGTGCGGTGGTATCATAATAGGTGTTGCTGATTATGGGCACGAAAACTTTGTTATTGAGTATGATGGAATTGGTATAAGCGGCAGTTGAGGGGCAAAAAACCCGCACCACGGTATAGGGTCTCCCCCAGGCGCTGGTCTGGGTGGCAAGAAATGCCGCTTTCTGGTTCAAAGCCGCATAGCTGGGGGTGCTGGAGGATACACTTTTGACCAGAATGGTGGTGGGATTCAGAAGCTTTGCCCAGCAATCGATGTGGTGAATTCCGCTCGATTCCACGTCATCCATCACCAGATAGTCATTCCCGAGGTAAGCTTTCATGATCGAGTCGACCTGAGCGTGGGTCTTGGTCGGATTTTCATCATAGACCAAATCGGTGGACATGGAGGTTCCCAGACCGTCCGACATGTGATTGCCGCCGGTGGTAATCAAATCCATTCCGTAAACCGGGATGCTCCAAAGACCGCCGATAACCATGGGAATGGAGTCATCCTGGGGCCGGGGGCGATTGTAGATATGGTCCACGATCCCCTGATTTCCGTTCCCGTCGAAGATAAACCAGGGGCCGTAATCCCTGGTCCAGTAGCTGTTGGTGCGGGCTCTGATAAAGTGGACATTTGACATATTCACTCCACCGCTTTGATAAGCGGAAGTGGCATTAGCCTGTGCAGCTGAATCAACCAAGATGGTCCAGACTTCATGGTCCTCCGACATCTCTTTTATCAGAGGAACGGTAATTCCCAGGGGCCATCTGATCAGAGCGCCGGTCATCGGCTCCCATTCGGCCGGATTTCGAGGTGGATCCACAGGCGGAGCGGTCTGTTTAAAACCGATCCCGATCTCGTCCAAACGGGTCATCTCCTCCGGGGTCAGCTCAATGGGAAGGGAATTCGATTCCTGGTAGAAATCGATTTTTGCCTCAATGTCCTCAGGTGGACTCGAAGTCGGCGGATTCTGTGCACTTCCCTCAATGGAGAGGATAAAAACAAGACCTAACAGCACTAAAACTTTTATGAGATGATGGTTCATATAACCTCCGAAGACTGAATATATCTTTCCTTCTTGGTCGCAGAAAGAGGACTCGAAGGAGGCAGTTCTCATGCCAGCGTCATCGAGACCCGAGAATTTTATCTACTAATCAATATAAGTAAAATGTGGTTTTTGGCAAGCAGAAAAGAGGGGAATAAAACAAATGATCCAGAAAATGTCCCGGATCAGCCGGATCAGAGTAAGCCCGGATACCATTCTCATCGATTTTAGAAGCGGATGAAATGCCCCAGCAAAAACATCATGGAGATAGCCAGCACGTGTAAAATCCACCAACCTCTTCTCCAACGAATAAAATACTTCAACATATTTACCTCCACAAAAAGTGCCCCAATGTGAATATTATGCTCAGGTAGCAGAAATGCCTGACCCACCAAAATGGTGTGAACAACCGTCCCAGACCAGCCGGATAGAAATATGACAAAATCACCTGTCCGATGAAAAGCTTGGAAAACAGGATGAAGATGTCGGCCAGAGTGGTTCTGAATATCAGAGAGGTGAAGGTCAAGGGTTCTGGCAAGTGAGATAGGGAAAAAGCTGCCATGGCAAGGGAGCCTACTATCACCCCGATGCCGTTTATCAGGTAGGCGATGATGACGGTCTTCTTATGGTTGAACAAGATAGGTGTGATGACTATGTCGACCAAACCCAGAAGAAAGGGGAGAAGATTGACCGAATGGTCGGTAATGGAATGAGCCCGAAAATGAAGCATCCATCCGCCCAAAGAGATAAATATTAGTGCCAGGATCGGCTTTCGGATTTCTTTATGGAATAGCATCATTCGACTCCTCAGTTTAGAATTGAACGAGGGGTGGAGCTTATTGAGGTAAACATAGAGTCTGTTTAATGTCCGTACAAATTGCCACGAGCTTTAGCTCGTGGTGAAGGTTTTAATCCGGCATCACTAAGATTTCAACCCCGTAATCCTGCGGTTAGGCTAAAATCCAGAGAGATTTCCGCGTTTTTCCGATCCGCGAGCTAAAGGGACTGTTGAAAAACCCAATTCTCTCGAATTATTGAAGTAGGGGTAAATCTACAGTTCCCACTCAAAATTGGGCGAATCTTAAGATTCGCCCCTACATTCAATATATATAATAAAAAACATCACTTCAACTGGGTGAAACGGTTTTCGATTTTGACCTCCCATCTCTCCTGCGGTTCTAAAAAGAGCTTCCAGTTAGGGAAGAAAACCAGACTCTGCTGCACTTTTTCGAATCCGGCCTCGGACAAAGAGACGGTGTATACCGGAAAGCGCCAGAGCGGGGCGGGGCGATCCAGTTTGAAGTTTATGTCCAGCTTCAGATAATCGTCGTTGATCCCGAATTCCGAGCACTTGGCGGCATTTCCCATCATCACTGCTTCTTTGTTTTTGGCTTCGGAAGCTTGGATGTAACAGAAGTTTTTTTCATCCTCTCTCCAGACGATTCCCAAGCCCAGCTCTATCCCGAACCACAGGCTGACTCTCTCTGAATGGTTGTTGATCAGGGTATAGGCAATATCCAGGCTTGAGCGGTTTGGACTTACCGTGATCCTTTTTGCCACGGTTATCGGCACCCGTTTCTCGCCGAACCAGACGAAACCGTCCCGGTACAAGGTGAGGATCAAATCTCCTCCCCTGTTTTCAATCTTGTGGCGATAAGGCTGGTTAACGAAATCCCCCTGTTCCGGATACTCGCAGCGGGAGAGATCCTCCAGTTTGGTCGAATCACCCAGGAAATGATCGATCAGAGAACCGCGCCGGTACCAGTCGTAAGTCAAATATCTCTCCAGCCCCTCCTCTTTGGTCAGAACCAGATCGTGGATGGAGGCAACCTCTTCTTTTTGCGGATTCGACTGTTTTTTATGCTTCTCCAAGAGCTGCCGGTGATAGCCCTCCTCTCTTCGGGTCAAAAGATCCAAAAGGTTTACGTTTTTGGGTTTGAAATCCAGCTCATATAGATTTCCACCAAAAGAGGGGGAGAAATATAAACCAAAGATCGGGGTATGGACCACTAGCTCATCCTGACCATCCCGGTCGAAATCAAAAATCCGGTGTTCCACCCAGGTTTTTTCGGTATGGAGCAGCTCATCCGCCAGTTTTTCCGCTTGAATCAAATTCTGGTAAACCGCAGAACGGAGGTGAGGCAGATATAACCCGCCAAATACCCCATGCCAGTAAGGGCAGTTGCACTGCCCCTTCCATAATGAGTCCTGGGCAAAAGCCAACTTGGTCTTGTTTACCTTTTTCTTTTTCTCGATCTGGCTTATCTTTTGGCTGACCTCCAGCATCTTTTTGTGCATGTGGTTGGCTTCGGGATATTTTGCCAGAAAATTCCGCCAGAAGCCGCCCCGGACGAATATGCCGAAGCGGTCGTAGAGTTTTTGCTCTTTAAGAATATGTTCAAACTCCTCATATTCGTTAAAAGCATGCGGGGGCAAAGCCCACTGCATCATCTCCTGGTAGGAGGCGGTGGGGAGATAAACCCTCCCCTTGGCCGGGAGGAGATTCAAGGCATCCCGGGGATGGATCATCTCGATCCAGTCGGCGTTCCTTTCGATGATCTCCAGGAATCTCTCGATCCACCGGTCCTTGAAGCAGTGTTCGTAGGTATGGGGCCAGACTCCGAATTTTTCCCCGTCGTCCCCGTACAGGATCAGATTGTTCCCCTCATTGGAGGCGATCTTTTTGAAGTATTTAATGGTCTCCTCCGGCTCCTGAAATGGTATGGAATAACGCAGGAATTTGGAGGAGGAGAAGACCGCCAGAAAGTATCCGTCCTCTTCGGTCAGATAATGGCCCAATAGCTGCTCGTCGGAAAGCCCGGAATATTTGAAATGGGAATCGTCCACAATGGTATACCTTACCCCGGCTTGCGATATGGACTTGGGGAGATGGGGCTCCCAGATCCTTTCCGCCAGCCACATCCCCGTCGGCTCGGTGTCGAATTCTTTTTTTAGAAAATCGGTCAATTTCCCGATCTGGCCCAGCTTGTCCTTGTCCGGGATGACTGCCAGGATCGGCTCGTAATACCCGCCGGTGAGCATCTCTATCTGACCCCGCTTAACCATGGCTTTCAGCTTGTGCATGGTCTCGGGATGATTTCTCTGCACCCATTCGATCAGTATCCCGGAGAAATGCAAGCCGATCTTGAACCGGGGGTGTCGTTCCAATATCTCCAGAAAAGGAAGATAGCTGTGGGTGAAGGCATATTCGAACACGTGCTCAAAATTGCCGATGGGCTGATGGTTGTGAATGACGAAGGCGAATTTTATTTTCTTCATGGGATCCTTCCCTGGTTAAATTGTCCCTTTTGTTTCCGGATGATGGGATTAGATTGAAGCTATTTGTTGGTTTAACAGATTACGCTTTCGGCTGCGTCTCGGTTTCGAGTTTCGCTTTGTTCTCTCCACCCTAGACGATGATCGACAGACCATAAACGATGCGTAACCGCTCAGACGTGTAAACGTCTTACCGAATCCAGTTAAAAAATACTTATCTTCAGATACTTCTTCGGGTGTCTCTTGATATCCAATATCAACGAGTCGACGTTCTGGGTGGTTCTCTTCATCTGCTCATAAAGAGTGGTGTCGTTGAGAAGCTGACCTAAAGTCCCGTTCCCGCTTTCGATCCGGGAGGTGATGTTCTTAAGGTAGATGGAGAGGGAATCCAAGGTGGTGGTGATGTTGTCCAGCTTTCCGGAAGCAGAGCCGAAGTTGTCCACGGTTTTCTGGATTTTGGCTTTATTGGACACCAACATCTCCTTAAGTTCGGTGGAGGTCTGTGACAGATCGCTTACGGTCTGGTTGAACTTCGCCTGATTATGTTGCAACAGGGTGTCGATTCTCTGGGAGATCGTTTTGATGTTCTCAATGGTCTGGATCAGGGCTTCCTGGGACGATTCGGTACCGATCACCTTCTCCAGATGCCCGGCCAGTCTTCTGACCGCATCGATCAGCTCGCTCATCCGCCCCATTACCTCCGGGATGCCGACGTCGTAATATCCCCGAGCCGGCTGGGAAAGGTCCAGCAGGCTGTCGGAATGTCCGGTCTCTACCGCGATGAATCTCTCCCCCATCAGCCCTATGTTCATCACGGTGAATTTGGCATCTTTTTTCAAAACCACGTCCTGGCTCAAATTGATGTCGACCAGAACGTCACCCTGGTATAGGCTGATCTTTTCCACCTTTCCCTTCCGCACGCCCGAGACGGAAACCGGATCTCCCACCTCCAAAGAGCCGATATTTGGAAAAATCACGGAATATTTATATCGGTGCTGTTGGAAGCTAAAACCTTTAAACCAGATGAATCCCAGTATAAGGATGGCACACCCGACTAATACCACCAAGCCCACTTTAAGCTCCGTGCTCTTGCTGTTCAATTTGCTCCTTGGTTTACCTCTCCCCCTCTCCACAAATGAGGAGTTGGTCATTAAAGAAGGTAAGGTTTCAACTGTTTGATTTTCTGTTTATCGAAAAAAGTAAATCATAATCCTAACTTGGTGAACAATGTTGCTAAATCATATTTCTCCGCTAAGGGCACGTCCTGACATTCGCACCGGATGCCCTGGGCTATGATTTTTTTGAAGGCAGAGATCTCCTCGGCCGACAAGTACAGGTAGGAGAGAATCTTATTTCGACCGGATTTGAAATGAACTCCGCCTACGTTTACTAAGCTTATCTTCACTCCCTTCTCCAGTATTCTCAATATGTCAAAGGGGGAGTCGACCAAGATCAAAGTCTTTTCCCCTTCATATCCGTTTTCCAAAATCCTGGTAGCAACATCATTCACTGAAAAAATGGTGGTTTTGATCTCCGGGGGCAGGCAGGCTAAGTAAAGCTCCCTTTCCCAAGGATTGGCTGCCACCTGATCGTTGGCCAAAACGATCCGCTCGATCTTCAAACTCTTGCCCCATCCTACCACCACCTGGCCATGTATCAATCTCTCGTCCACTCGATATAGTATGATCGGCATTAATTTTCGGTAACTATCCCTTTCTCCCCCTCCTGCCGGACCAGTGGGACCAGCTGGTCCAGGGGCACATCGTTTCTTAAAGAAAAGAATTTAACCAGCATGGGCAGATTCACCCCGCAGATAATGGCGATTGGGGGCGGCTGGTTCGATTTCGAACTCAGCTCGTCCCGCATGGCGGCTGTGATTTTTTTAGCCATGTTCCAACAGCTGCCCCCCGCCATGTCCACGAAGACCGCCACACCGGCTAAATAATCCTGTCCGGTGATCTCCTTCTGCAGAGCCGAGATCATCTCCTCCCTTCCCATTCCGGCATTGGATATGACCGAGAAAGCTTCCTGTTTTCCCATCATTCCCTCTACGGCATTTTTCAAGCCGGAACCTAAATCGGCATGAGTGAAAATTATGCAGCTTATCATTCTAAATCATATTATTTTCTGGTTTTCGATCTCCGATTCACCGGATTGGGGAAGCTCCGCTAACTATGCACTCATTCTCAGTCCAAAAGCTATTCTAAGTCGCTCTCCAGAAATTCCCCCACCGCTCTTTTTCGATAGATCTCATCGGATAGCCGTTTGGAAAACTCTCTGGCGCTGTCGCGCCCGTAAATCTTCAGCATGTGGTTCATGGCGATAACCTCGGAGATGACCGAAATATCCTTGCCCGGGGTCACCGGCAGCTTTACCAGCGGTATCTCCACCCCCAGAATGGTGGTGTATTTATTTTCAATTCCCAGTCTCTCGAATTCCTGTTTGTCATCCCAGTGCACTAAATTGACCTGCACCTCGATTCTCTTTTGCATGCGGATGGCACGAATGCCGAAGAGTTTCTCTATGTCGATGATACCGATGCCCCTAACCTCCATATGGTGTCTTAAAAGCTCGTTTCCCGTCCCGACCAGAACCTGGGGTGCTTTTTTGACTATGGTCACCATATCGTCCGCCACCAGCCGGTGTCCCCTGGCCACCAGATCCAAAGCGCATTCGCTTTTCCCCACCCCGCTTTTGCCGATATACATAAGCCCCACCCCGTAGACGTCCACCAGGGTTCCGTGTTGGGTGGTATGGGGGGCAAACAAACCATCCAGATAGACCCCCAGGCGGTTGATGAAATCCGTGGTGGATAACCGGGTGGAAAAAACCGGCACCCCCTTCCGGTTGGCTACCTCCAGAAGCTCGGGAAGGGGAACAATCCCTTTGGTTATAACCACGCAGGGAAGGTCGAACTTGAAAATGTTCTCCACCGCTCTTCTTCGACCCAACTCGTCCTGGCCGGATAAGAACGTCATCTCGGTCTCTCCCAGCACCTGCGTTCTCTGGCTGGCAAATCTCTCCACAAATCCGGCTAAAGCCAATCCCGGCCGATGAATCTCGCTGGTGGGGATTCTCTTCTTTAGGCCGGATTCATTGGTTAAAAGAGTGAGCTCTAAAGCCTCTTTCCTCTCCCGGTACATCTTCTCTACTGGGATAAGCTCCAATGAAAAGACTCCTTTCTTCTCAAGTGCAATCGGTTTACTGTTTTATCATTTGAATCCCTTGGCTGTAATGTTCTTTGGACCGCCTGGTGCAAATCGGTTCAGGCTAAGGTAAGATATCGGCCTGCGATTAGGTTTGGTGTCTTTACCACAGAACATCTAAGAGTAAACTCAACTCCTGCGGTCTGTTCCCTACGAGGTGATTGATTATTAAATCATGCAAATTCAGTCTTTTAACTAAACCGGGTTTCGACTACCCTATTCCGAGTTCCCAATAACAATACTTAATCGCATAGATGAATGCGGTCTGCCCGAAACCTCTTTTCAAGGAAAGCGGTTGAATCAGCCGGTAATCAACCGTCCGGTTTACAGCATCTCCTCTTCCTCCATCTCTTCCGGCATAGCAGATGTTTCTAAACGTTTTATACGGGGCGACGCTTTTTGCACCGTTTTGGCCTTCTTGTCTTTAAGTCTTTCTTTATATCTTTTGAGCTGTTGTTCCATCTTGTTTATCACCTTTTCCACCGACTCATACATGTCGAAAGATCTGACCTTGCTGGTCAGAACTGTACCATGCACCTTCACCTTCAACTCCGCTGTCATTCGGGATTTCTCCGCATCCAGAATCAAATGGGTATCAATGATGTTGTTGAAATATTTCTCTAATTTGTCGATCTCCTTGGCGGTAAAACTCCTGAGCTCTTCGGTCAAGTCAAAATGACGGGCGGTAGTTCTGCTCTGCATGAGTGCTCCTTTCAGTTTATACATACTGAAAAAAATCTGACAGTTTAAAACTCAGCCTGGATCCGAATTCCCCCCGTTTATCAATCCCCTAATTCTCACCTCCTTTTAAAAGCGCCTGAATGGACCAAACTGTCTTGGAGTATCTTCTACGACTTCCATCTTTTGGTTTCATAAAATTCAGTTGATCGGGTATCTCACTTATCCGCAGGAAATACGACCGCTAATTGATCTTCCTCTTCTGCGGATCGGGTGACCTCGATTTTGATGCGATTCACCCGTGGGCGAAAATTAAATAAGACGAAAATCCCCGCCGGGGGGGAATAAGAAAAAACGTTATACTTTGCTTTTTTAAGATTTATCGGAAAATGGACGTGTATGGTCAAATTATGATCGGTTAGATTCCTTTGTTTATTCCTGTGCTTCATCCCATGAAATGACGAAAATCTCCAGCTAAACCGAAGGTGGAGAGATCGTCTGCTCTTCCGGTGAATGGCTAAATCCCCCTTTAACCACCCTCTTGCGCATGCGGGCGGGCATGATCTTCAGCTCCTCCCGGTATTTGCTCACCGTCCGGCGGGCAATGTTAAAACCTTGCTTTTTCAGCAAGGCGAATATCTGCTGATCGGACAAGGGGGAGGAGGGGTCCTCTTCTTTGATGAAATCGGAGATCAGCTGTTTCACATGTCTTTTGGAAAGCTCCTCGCCGTTATCCATGGTAACGCCGGTGTTGAAGAAATATTTGATCTCGAAAACCCCCTGGGGAGTTTGAACGTACTTGCCGTTCGACACTCGGGAGATGGTGGCCACGTTCATCCCCACTTTATCCGCGATCGACTCCATGGTGAGGGGTTTAAGATGCGAAGCACCGTGCTCGAAGAACTCCCTCTGCTCCTCCACGATCTTCTCCATCACCTTGATCATGGTGGAGCGCCTCTGATTTATGGCATTCATCAGCCAGCGGGCTTTCTCCAGTTTTTCCTCCAGGTAGGATTTGGTCTCTCCGGTTTGAAGTGCTCCTTTTTTGAGAAGCTGCCGGTAGGTTTGATTGACCCTCAGGTGAGGGACGTTTTTGTCGTTATGAAATACCACAAACTCGTCCCCGATCTGCTCCACAACCAGATCCGGCACAACCGGGCTGGCCGCCGGAGTGAACCTACCAATAGCCGGCCTGGGGTTCAACGTTTTGATAAAATCCATGGCTGCCTGAACCTCTTCAAAACTGACTCCCAGGGTTTTGGACAACTGGGTGAAGCTTTTCTTCTCCAGGTCGGTTAAGTGGTCCTTGACGATGCGGTAAGCCAAACTATCCTCAAATCCCCTCTCTTTCAGCTGAATCATAAGGGATTCCCTTAAGTCCCTCGCCCCTACCCCGGTGGGATCAAAGGTCTGAATCAAAGTTAAAATCTGCGTGACCTTCTCCGGGGTGACACCGATGGCGCTGGCTATCTCCTCCACCGAGCAGACCAAAAATCCGTTATCGTCTATGTTGCCGATAATATACTCACCGATGTCGGTGTCCTCCGGGTTTAACCGGCTCAGATGAAGCTGATCTAAGAGGTGTCCGTATAAAGTTTCCTCCGAAATGGGTGTTTTCTCTAATTTTTCTTCTTCATTCTGTCGCTCCCGCCTGATGTAATAATCCCCTTCATCTCTATAGTAATCCTCCCAATTGATCTTGTCCAGTTCGGAATCTGACTCCTCTTTGGTTTCTTCAGTGGAAGTGCTCGAAAGATCATCCACTTCCTCATCCGGCTCCACCTCTTCCAAAAGGGGATTGGTGGAAAGCTCGAGCCGGATCAGCTGCTCCAGCTTAAGGATGGGCATCTGCAGAAGCTTCAGCGATTGAATGAGTTGCGGAGCCAGCATCTGCTTCAGCCGCATTTGCATTTCCATCTTCATGGTTGCCTCTAAAGAATTATTCTCGCTTAGTTAATACCGCAATATAATTTCTGAATTCTTTTCTAAAATCAGCTCTCCCCTGAACCGATTCCACATTATAAATATAACATCAATTTCGATTTTTTCAAGTCCTTTTTATATGTATCGGGATATCGCAGCCGTTAGTTTAACTTGAACTTCTCTCCCAGGTAGATCTTCCTGGCCTCCGGATCGGATGCTAAAAACTCCGCCGACCCCGATTTCAAGATCTCCCCGTCGCTGATGATATAAGCCCGGTCGGTGATGGAGAGGGTCTCCCGCACGTTGTGGTCGGTGATCAGTATCCCTAACTTCTTCTCTTTCAAACTGTAAATTATCTTCTGGATATCCTCCACCACTATGGGGTCTATCCCGGAGAAAGGCTCGTCTAAGAGCATGAATTTGGGCTGGGTGGCCAGTGCCCGGGTTATCTCCACCCTTCTCCTCTCCCCTCCGGAGAGAGTGTAAGCCTTATTCTTTGCCAGATGAGTGATGTCCAATTCCTTAAGCAAACCCTCCAGCCTCTCCTCCTTCTCCCTTTTGTTCAGTTTCTGCATTTCCAGGATCGCCATGATATTCTGCTCTACACTTAATCTACGAAAAACGGACGGTTCCTGCGAGAGGTAACCGATTCCCCGTCTTGCTCTTTTGTACATGGGAAGACGGGTGATCTCCTCGCTATCCAAAAGGACTTTCCCACCGTCCGGTTTGATGAATCCGATGATCATGTAGAAAGTGGTGGTTTTCCCCGCTCCGTTGGGACCCAAAAGCCCCACCACCTCCCCCTGCTTCACCTCGATGGAGACACCGTCAACCACCCTTCTTCTCTTGTAGATTTTGACCAGACTCTCCGATCTCAATGTTACCAGATTATCATTCATCCGTTTTCCTCTTTGGGATAATTCGTAGCCGAGGTTCCCGGGGCGTGTTCAAAAAGTCAAATTTTGGGGCGGGATGAATTCCCGTCCCTATGAGCGATAAACACTTATCACCCATAGAGCAGGGCATTTAGCCCTGCGAATTGGGTTTTTCAACACTCCTTCTCAGCCTCAACTAAACACCCTTCCAAGCATACTGGTTTTTTGATCCTTTATAATCTGAAAGCTTTCGGTTTTTCCGACACCGATTAACGAACTTCGAGCTTCCATACGAGTTTCGCCACCGTCATGCACCATATGGTGCATGATACCGATGAACGTAATTACGAAAATCGTTTATCAGAGACTGTCCTTCAGTCTTTCCTCCGAGATATCCGTTATCTTCCCCTTCACCTGTTTTTTGATGATGATATGATTAAGCTGCTGATCCGCTTCCAGTCCGTATCCGGTGATCACGTTTTGGCTTTTGGTGATGGTGACGAAATCGTCGGTGACTATCTTGTTTATGTCCGGATCCCATCGTAAGCTTTGGGTCGAAAGCTTAATCCCCTCATCCGTGGTCACCACCACGTTGCCCAGAGCTTCGAATTTGTGTTTCCTCTCCTGAATCCTCCCGCTGTCCGCCACCAGAACCGAGGTATGAATTCCGTCCTTGTCGTAAAAATCGATCCTCACCTGCTTGGCTTTTTTCACATCGAGCTTCTCGTACACCTCGATGTACTTGGCCCAGATTACAGCTGAATTTATCCCCTTATCGCTGAAGGTGATGGTAGAATTTTCCATGACCTGATCCGGAGCGTTAAGCCGGGGGGCGGGGGATTTCGATTCCTCCTTGCCGCAGGCAGAAAAAAACAACAGGAGAAAAATCAAAATGAACTTGATTTGATTTCGTTTCATAAGTTTTCCATCCTAAGATACTAATACAATTAATTGCGTCAAGATATTTCGATGTTTTACCTGATCAGTGACTGACCGGATAGGACACGGTAATGTCGAAAAACCATAATTGCAGGGTGAAATGCCCTGTCCTATGTACATAAATTCTTATTCTCCCATAGCGGCGGGAATTTATCCCGCCGTTGGATTCAAGTGTCTTCTGTGATTTCCCTTGACAATTTCCTCGAATTCGAATTATATACTCAGCGTTTAATTGGAAATGTCTCCCTTCATGCGTATGAATTCTATAACAGGAGAAAGCGTTGATAATTTCAAATAACAATCATTTTCTCCGACCCGCATATCTGGAGATCGATCTGGGTGCCATCGCCTTTAATATACGCCGGATCAAGAAGAGATTGGGAAAAAAAGTTGAGCTGATGGCGATTGTCAAAGCCGATGGTTACGGTCACGGCGCCTATCCGGTGGCAAAAGTCGCTTTGGAGAATGGTGCCGGTTCATTGGGGGTGGCAATTTTGGAAGAGGGGATCGAGCTTCGCCAAAAAGGGATCAAAGCCACCATCGTAAATTTGTATCCCGAGCCTCCAAGCCGTGCCGGGTGGATCGTCAAATATAATCTGGGACAGGTGGTCACCGATCTGGAATTAGTTAAAAACCTTTCCCGCGAGGCCAAGAAGAGAAAACGATGCTGTAATCTCTATATAGAAATCGATACCGGTCTTGGTCGTTACGGTGTTCTGCCGAAGGATACGGTCAAGCTGGTAAAGGGAATATACAAACTTTCTCATGTGCGTCTGAAGGGGATTTTGTCGCAGTTCTCCACCTCCGATCAAAAGGAAAAAAATTTTGCTTTCCACCAACTGTCGGTTTTCAAGAAAACCTTAGATGAACTTGAATCATTCTCCGACCACATTCCCGTAAAATCGATCGCCAACTCCGGCGCTGTGTTGGACCTCCCAGCCAGCTACTTCAATCACGTTCGGGTGGGACATCTGCTGTATGGTCTTTACCCCTCGCTGGAGACGACCGAATCCATTCAGGTGAAACCGGCGATGAGTTTGAAAAGCCGGGTGATGTTCCTCAAAGTTGTGGGCGGAGGAACCCCCATCAGCTATGGGAAAACCTTCATCACCGTGAAGAAAACCAAAATTGCCACCATACCTTTGGGATATGCGGATGGCTACAGTCGGCTTCTTTCCAACAAGGGGGAAGTATTAATTCACGGGAAGAGAGCCAAAGTGGTAGGACGGGTGTGCATGGATGCCTTCATGGTGGATGTGACCCATATCCCCGGTGTGAAAGTGGGGGACGAAGTAGTGTTGATGGGAAAACAGGGAAAAGACCAGATCACCGCGCATGATTTGGGCGAATGGACCGGAACTTTTGCTTATGAGATCATGACCCGGATGGGGAAAAGACTGCCAGTGGTTTATAAACAAAGATAAAGACAAAAATCTCTTGACTTGCGGGGCATTCAATTTATCTTCTTTCTATAAAACTTCAACTTCGCCATGCAGTGTGTTCTCGTCACCGCAGCTATCGGAGTGACCATACCTATTGCCTGTGGGTAAGATAGAAATGCTGCCTTTTTTATAGACTGTTATGTGGATACTCATAAACAAAGTTAGCACTAAAGACTGGAGAAATTAATGGAACTAATAGCGACGATAACAAATACCATTCTTTTAATCGTAATATTTTTATACCAGATAAACAAAAACAAGCTTCTTTCAGAAAGAATAGCCGAACAATCTAACTTGCTGGTTGAGACTAAGAATGTAGTTACTCAGCAGGCTGAGGCTATAAATAGTCAGAAAAAGGTTGTAGATACAGCTTTGGAGTATACAAAGATATTTAATGTTAGCAAAATAGAATCTATGATTAGGCGAGAGGTCGAATTAGACTACAAGGAGGTTTTGAAGAAAAAGGAAGAAGAGTCCAACAAAAAGATTTCAGATATACAACTAACGAAAGATACGGTCATAGAAAGGACGAAAGATGAAGTGAAATACGTGACCGAAAAGATGGCACAAAGATATATAGGGCCTTTAGCAGGTGAACTTTACAGGTTACTTATCTCAACTAGCAAGGAGGATCGCGAAAAGGTGCTATCCAAGATACCTGATGCGATTGCAGGACCTATCAGAAAAGGTTTAGATGAATCTTATAGAATGGGACCAAGCGGTCGGCTGGAGTGATTGGTACTAATAAGGGAATACAGCTGACTACTTTACAGAGTCAGACGGCATGTCAAGAGCCCCGAAGTTCCTGGCATTCTATTTTTAATCTGACAGGAGCTTACAGTTCCTGTCCTACACTTTCCCAGTCCGTTGTTTCTCTTTCCACAAAAAGCAAATTCGCTATTTATAGTGAGCTTCGAACTACAACTTCGATGGTGAAAAGGATGGCAGCGGTATTTATGAGCGGACGGTGCCCGCGCAGCGCTCCCGTCTGGGAGAGGCTGTGTATTATACCTGCACCCTAACCGCATTCCTAGAATGCATAACTTTGAACTCTCAACTCTAAACGCCTTTGCCTTTATTTAGCTTTTGAACCTTGAACTTTGAACTTTAAACCTTAAACCTTGTATTCTGAATCTTGAACATCTGGACTCTTATATGCACGAACGATGCATCGAAATTAATACGCAAGTCACTAACTTTGAATTACTTGGTGGGAAAAGTGAGAAAAAAATAAAACAAGCACCAGATGTACCAGAAGCACCAGAACCACCAGGGCTTTGAAAAATGAAAAATCTCCATCCCCAAGCCCCCCATGCCCCCTAAGCCCCCCAAGTCCGTAGGCGGGCTTCGGTGAAATGGGGTATATCATAAGTTCCCCCTTTAGTAAAGGGGGATTTCGATCTCACCTGTCCCCTCTTTAGAAAAGAGGGAAAAAGGTTATAGGTACGAAATGTCCTTTAGAATTTTCAGACAAAAATCTAAGAAACAGTTTACCAGAGGGAAAATTAAAAAAGAAAGTCCCCCTGACAAGGGGGATACAGGGGGTTCTAAACATGGTTCTATTAATTCCCTATTAATTTCACTCGAATCCTTGACCCCTCGATCCCTTTTCTGCAAAAGGCTCTATTATTCCTTCACCAACAACACGTTCACCACTTTTACTATGGCCTTTACCTTATCGCCCTTCTTGATTCCCAAATCCTTAAGCGAGTCTACCGTCATCACCGAGCTGACCGACGAATCCGCCTCTATCTTTAGCCGGACCTGGCACATTATTTTGCCTTTCTTGATCTCGATCACCTTTCCCACCAGCTGATTTCTGGCTCCGTACTTCATGACGCTTTCTCCTTTCACAGATAAAATAAGTTAATGGTTGATAGCTTGGAATTAACATTTTCTGATCCCCACCCGGTCCATTACAGAATAATTTGACGTTGTGTTTATGTCAAGATGAAACATTTTTGAAGATTCAATTTATTGCATCAGAACCTTCTTCAGGCATGTATATTGATCGTCAAGAGTAAGCATCTGACGCAACTGTTAATATTTATCTTGACATCAAACTTTTTTTGGCCTTCTTCTTTAATCAATGGAACGTTAATAAAGAGGTATTATATCTAACCATATTATCCGGAGGGTGAAGCTATGTTCAAAAGACTGATCCTTTTGGTGGTCATACTTCTGGCTGTGCTCCAAATCGCATGGTTTGGAGTAAGTATGCCTGCCTTTGCCGAGTCGGTGGACACCGCCTGGGTAAGGATGTATAACGGTCCGGGAACTGATTATGATGAGGCTTATGTCATTACCGTAGACGATTCGGGTAACGTCTTTGTGGCCGGATACAGCTACTATTCTGCCACAAGTGAGGATTATGTCACCATCAAGTATTTTCCCGACGGGGATACTGCTTGGGTGAGAACGTACAACGGACCGGGAAACGGCGATGATGAGGTTAATGCCATAGCCGTAGATGATTCTGGGAATGTATATGTGACCGGATATAGCACCGGAAGTGCGACAGAATACGACTATGCCACGATTAAGTATCTTCCTAATGGAGATACTGCCTGGGTGAGAAGGTATAATGGACCGGGGAACGACCGAGATCAGGCTAATGCCATAGCTGTGGATGATTCGGGCTATGTCTACGTAACTGGGCGTAGTGATGGCAGTGGAACAAATGGCGACTACGCCACTATCAAGTATTATCCCAGTGGAGACACTGTTTGGATTAGAAGATACAGTGAGGCAGGAAACTCCTATGATCTAGCTTACTCTATAACAGTGGACAATTCAAGCCATGTCTATGTGACTGGAACCACTTATAACAGTGTGACACTGAATGACTATACTACCATTAAGTATTATCCTAATGGAGATACTGCCTGGGTGAGAGTATACAATGACCCCGCAAATGGTTCGGATATAGCTAAAGCCATAGCATTAGATCATGCCAACAATGTCTATGTGAGCGGAAATAGCAGTGGCACAGAGAACGGTTATGTCACTATAAAATATTATCCCGATGGGGATACTGCCTGGATAAGAAGATACAATGGATCAGGAAGTGAACACGACATAGTCTATGCCATTGCAGTAGATGATTCTAACCGTCTCTATGTGACCGGATATAGTTATGACAGCGGGACACTTGCTGACTATGTCACCATCAAGTATTACTCCAATGGGGATACTGCCTGGTTGAGAACTTATAACGGTCCAGGGAACAGCAATGATTATGCTAATGCCATAGCTATAGATGATTCTAACAATGTCTATGTTACCGGATATAGTTATAACAGTGGGACATCTGACGACTATACCACCATCAAGTATTACCCCAATGGGGATACTGCCTGGGTGAGAACTTACAACGGACCGGGAAATGACTATGATCAGGCTTATGACATTGCGGTAGATGGTTCAGGTAGTGTCTATGTGATCGGATATAGTGTTGGTGACGGTACAGGCGAAGACTTTGCCACCATAAAGTATGTTCAAAAAACCAGCGATGTAGAGGAAGAAACTGAGAGGTCAGAAAAACCATATGAATTTGATCTATCCCAAAACTATCCCAATCCTTTTAATCCGACAACCAAGATAGAGTTCACCCTTTCCAAATCTGGTTTTGTCACCTTGCAGATTTATGACATCGTGGGAAAAAAAGTCAGAACTTTGGTTTCGGAAAATCTGTCTTCCGGTTACAAGTCTGTTATCTGGGATGGGAAGAATGAAGAGGGGAAGGAGGTGGCTTCAGGAATATATTTTTATCAGTTGAAAATGGGTGATTTCTCCGAACCCAAGAAGATGTTGTTGCTCAAATGAACACCACTTAACACATCCGAATGATAAATAGATAGAAAGCGGAGAGGATAATTCTCCCTGCTTTTTTCTTTACTCGCTTTTCGTTGGTGACAGAGGCGGAATCCTTTCTCCCCCGCTCTTGGCACTTCGACTTCGCCCACTGCCCTGAACTTGCTAAAGGGTGGGAAATCAAGATGAATCCATGATGAACAAAAGTACTTTACCCTGGTCGACTTATCTTACTAACTGAATCCAGTGCTTTTTTTCTTTTTCAAAAGATTTTGCTTGTTTTTTTGTTCTTTTTCCATTTTATAATCGGCATCAAAAATGAAATTCGGGAATTTGTCTATAGCTTTGAATTTTGGACCTTAAACCTTTAACCATTCACCTGTTTTGAAAGGAGTTGCTTTATGTATAAACCCATTCTAATAATTTTCATCATCGCTATCTCGGCTGTGCCGGGTTTAGCTCAAACGGGAAAAGTCAGTTCCGACTCGATCTCTTTTGCCCCGGCAGTCTATTATGAGGGAGGAAAGGAACCTTATTCGGTCTATTGTGCGGATTTGGATGGGGATTCGGCTTTGGACTTGGTCGTGGCAAGTTATGCCAGCGACAGCGTCTCCATCTTAAAGAATAACGGGAATGGGACTTTTCAGACCAGAGTGAGTTATGCCACAGGAATTGCTCTTGCAAGTGTTTTTTGTGCGGACTTGGATGGAGATTTGGATTTGGACGTAGTTACTGCAAATTATTTAGGCATGACCGTATCCGTCTTGAAAAACAATGGGGACGGGACTTTACAACCTAAAGTGGACTATGCTGCAGGAGATCATCCTTTTTCGGTCTATTGTGCGGACTTGGATGGGGACTCATCTTTGGATTTAGCTGTGGCAGATTATTTCGGCGACAGCGTATCCACCTTAAAGAACAACGGTGATGGAACTTTTCAACCCAAAGTCTCCTATGCTGTAGCAGGTCACGCTTGGTCTGTCTTCTGTGCGGATTTAAATGGGGATTCAGCTTTGGACTTAGCCGTGACAAACTCGGATACAAACCTGGTTTCCATCTTGATGAACAATGGGAATGGAACTTTTCAAACTAAGGTAGACTACGTGGTAGGAAATAGTCCTCGTAATCTCTTTTGTGCGGATTTAGATGGGGATGGTGATTTGGACTTGGCTGTTCCGAATTTTTATGACGAGAATGTCTCCATCTTAAAGAACAACGGGGATGGGACTTTTGATGCTCAAGTGAACTATGGCGCAGGAGGCACCCCTGAAGCTGTTTTTTGTGCAGATTTGGATGGGGATTCTGCTTTGGACTTAGCCGCGGCAATTTGGGGCACCAACAAGGTTTCTATCTTAAGGAACAACGGTGATGGAACCTTTCAAACTAATAAGGACTTTGCTGCAGGAAAAGGTGAACGTTCTGTTTTTTGTGCAGATTTAGACGGGGATTTAGATTTGGACATAGCTACAGCAAATAGTATTGACACCACCGTTTCTATTCTGATTAACCAAGGGACTAGTGACGTTGAAGATGATGGACACATTGATCAGATTCCGCAAGGGTTTTCACTGTCCCAAAACTATCCTAATCCCTTTAACCCAACCACTGCAATTCAGTTCACGGTTCATGGTTCACAGTTCACGGTTAAAAGCCCCATCCACACAACCCTGAAAATCTATAATGTATTAGGGAGAGCAGTCAGAGTCTTAGTAGATGAGGAAAAATTGCCCGGAAACTATACTATTCAATGGGATGGGAAGAATGATACGGGAGAACAATTAGCCAGCGGGATTTATTTTTACGAACTTAAAGTAGGAGAGAACACCTCGTCAAAGAAGATGTTGCTTTTGAAATAAACTCACCCTCTAACCCCCTCTCTTTGAAAGAGAGGGGTTCACCCTGAAGGGATTCGCCCTGAAGGGGATAAAAGGGGGTGAGTTCAAAAACTATGCACCTAACCTACCACACCATAGATCTGAAGCTCAAGCACCCTTTCCGCATCTCCCGATCAGTAACCGAATCGAGAAAGAATGTTATTGTTGAAATCGATGGGGGAATAGGCGAAGCTGCACCATCTCCTTATTATGGGGAGAATGCCGAGACGGTGATCGCATGCCTGGAAAGGATCAAAGACCATATCGGCGATGATCCCTTTCAGATAGAAACTATCCTATCTGGCTTGAATGACAAAATCTCCGGAAATTATTCAGCCAAAGCAGCCATCGACATAGCGCTCTATGATTGGATGGGAAAGAAATTGAATGTTCCCGTTTACCAGCTTCTGGGATTGGATGGAAAAAAACCTTTGGTAACCTCTTTCACCATTGGAATCGACACCCCCGAGAAGATGAAGGAGAAAACCAGAGAGGCAAAAGGATTTCAAGTATATAAAGTCAAGGTGGGGGTGGAGAACGACATCGAGATGGTCAAGGCAGTAAGAGAAGTCACGGATGCCAAAATAAGAGTGGATGCAAACGGAGGATGGAAAGATGTCGATGAGGCATTATCCAAAATAAACCATTTGAAAAAATACAAAATCGAGTTTGTCGAACAGCCGATTGATCCGGATGACAAGAAGGGACTGGAGAAGATTAAAAGGGAATCGGAAATACCAATAATAATCGACGAGCACTTGATGACCTCGAAGGATATTCCAGATTTCGTCGGGCTATGCGATGGGATAAATATCAAATTAGCCAAATGCGGGGGTATCCGCGAAGCTCTTAGCATGATCCACACCGCCAGAGCACACGGGTTGAGGGTGATGATCGGTTGCATGATCGAAAGCTCGGTGGGGATTGCTGCAGCAGCTCAGATCGGCTCTTTGGTCGATTTTCTGGATTTGGATTCCAATCTCTTGATCACCAACGATCCGTATGAGGGGATGAAAGTCACAGACGGAATGATTTATCTGTCGGACCGACCCGGTTTAGGGATCGTTCCGAGAAACAAGATTACTAACTCGAAATTAAAGCGTTAAGATTTGTAATCTTTTTTAATGAAACCATAAACTAATGGTGTGTAATATAAATCGTTACCTCTTGTAGTTGCCTGATTTATGGTTCGACAGGCTCACCATCCTGAGCTTATCGAAGGATCAGGCCTACTGTTAACAATGCTCAATAAATTGAGCAACTACATTTACCCTGAACTTGTACACAGTCTACTAGTTTGATTTTGAATTTTATCCTAAAGAGGAAACCATGAAGCTAAAGATAAGAACGTCTCTATTCTATATACTGCTTTTTTCCTTGACATTCACTTCTCTCCAAACTAAGGCAAAAGATAATCCATCTCCCGAAATCTCAGTGATTTATCCATTGGAAGGTGCAAAAATCGGCGCTTCCGATTCGACCTTCATCTTCGGGTCGTTAACGCCGTCCGCCAAAGGCGGATCCGCCTCTGGCGGAAAATCGGACCTCAAAATCAACGGGTATAACGTGCCGGTCTACACCAACGGGGCTTTTTTGGCTTTCCTGCCTTTAAAACCGGGGGATTTCACCTTCGAGCTGGTGGCAAAAAACAAAGCCAGTTCTTCAACTAAAAAAGTTAAGGTCAAAGTCCCTCGACCCATAACTTCCATTCCTCCGGATAGTTTCACCATCGTCAAAGGGAGCATCCTGCCAAAAGAAGATATGATGCTAACCGCCGGAGACGTTCTGGAGACCAAATTCCGGGGCACGCCCAATTGCCAGGCGAGCTTTTCCATAGAGGGTTTAGTTCAAAACATTCCCATGGTTGAAACGATCAATGCCGGTGAGGAAATCGGAGAAGAAGAGGGGGAAAGACTATCCTCGTCTGCGCTCAAGGGGGTATATACCGGTTCATATATAATAAAACCCGGAGATAAAGTAATGCAGAAGAAGATCGTCTTCAAACTAACTAAAAGAACCGCCAAGGAGAGTGCGCCGAAAACAGAGACCTCCTCCGGAAGAATCACCGTCACCGATGAAGAGACTCCCCAGGTGGTAGAATTCGTGGGATCGACGGTAACCGCCCGGTCCGGTCCCCGAATGGGATATACCCTTCTCTATCAGCCTCCGGGAGTCCGCGCAGTAGCAACAGGAAGGACAGGCGAGTGGGTGCGGTTGAAACTGGCATACGGGGAGAATGCCTGGGTTCAGCAGGATAGCATAAAGTATCTCCCCCCCGGCACTCCCATCCCCAAGAGCAGCGTCAATACCATTCAGACCAGGAAGCTGGAGGGAAAAACCAAAGTGGAGCTTTTGCTTTACTCCAGTACCGGGAAATTGCCCTTTAAGGTGGAACAACAAACCGAGCCGTCCGCGCTGTTTTTGACGGTTTATGGATTAACCTCCAATACCGATCGGATAAGGTATGATTCGCAGGACAGCCTGATAAAAGAGATCAAATGGGATCAACCCGGGGATGGCGTGTTTCTGTTAAAGATATTTTTGAACCAGAAACAGCAGTGGGGATATGATGTTTTCTATGAGGTGGATAATCTGGTAGTGGAGATAAAGCACACGCCAAATTTAGAAAGAAAACTGCATGCTTTGAAGATTTGTCTGGATCCGGGGCATTATCCCGAAACCGGAGCGGTTGGTCCCACCGGTTTGCGGGAGGACGAGGTCAATATGAAAATCGCCCTGGAACTCAAAAAGCTGTTGGAGGATAACGGCGCAAGGGTGGTGATGACCCATACGGGAACGGAGATCGTCGGTTTATATGACCGACCCAAGATCGCCGTCAAGGACAGCTGTAATATTTTAATCTCCATCCATAACAATGCTCTGCCGGATGGAGTGAATCCGTTTTATAACAACGGCTCTGCCACTTATTATTATCATCCCCAGGTATTGGCTTTAGCCCGGTCGATACAATCCGAGTTATTGAAGACTCTCAAGCTTCCGGATTACGGCACCTATTACGGAAACCTGGCGCTCACCCGCTCCGCCCAGCTTCTTTCGGTGTTGGTGGAATGCGCTTTCATGATGATACCACAGCAGGAGGAGCTTTTGGGAACGGAGAGATTCCAGAATCAATGCGCGGATGCGATCTATCAGGGTTTGGTTAATTTTCTGGAGAATGTGAATGAATAGTATTTTTTATTTCTGACTACAGATGTATACAATTGTCTACTAATCGTATACATAACTTAATGTTATCCATCGAATTGTCTAACGTGACAGAAAAGATCAAACAAGGGGGAGATCAAGACAAGATAAAGCCGAATATCTTACTATGTTCTTTATGTAAGAATATTTTCTAAAATAGGATATTTTTTACTTGACATACGTTTATCCATATCGTATACTTATATATGAAAGGAGGTAATGAAGATGACCACAACGGTAGTAACCACGAAAGGGCAAATTGTAATACCCTCAAAAATCCGCCAGAGACTGAAAATAAAAAAAGGGACAAAGCTTTATATTGAAGAAAGGGGAAACGAGTTGATTCTCAAGCCGGTAACGCCTGAATACTTCGAAAGAATAGCGGGTGTCTTGCCAACCAAGGGGAAATTGTCCAAAGCGATATTGAGGGAGCGCTTAAAGGACAAAGAGGGAGAGGCTTAAGCTATGAGAAGAATTCTCGATGCTCATGCTCTTTTGGTATTCTTGGAAAAAGAGCCCGGCTATGAAAAGGTGGAGTCTCTGTTTGTCAACGCTATTGAGAAAGACAAAAGCTTGCTAATGACTTCGGTGAATTTTGGTGAGGTTTACTATATCGTTTTGCGCGAATGCGGACAAGGAAAAGCGCAAGAGATTGAAAAGATAATCCAAACTTTACCCATAGATATAATAGATGTAGACTTAGCTCTTGCAAAAGAAGCTGCTCAATTTAAAGCCACCAGGAAGATTTCTTATGCCGATTGCTTTGCAGCTGCATTGGCGAAACTTCATAGAGGAGAACTTGTCACGGGAGACAAAGAGTTTAAAGCTTTGGAAAAGGATATAAAAATCGCCTGGATTCCATAATGCATATAGAGAGGTAATATACGACAAAGCGCGGAAGCGATATATCAAGGGTTGGTAAATTTTCTGGAGAACATAAAAGAATAATTTTTATAGGGGCGAATTGCTATTCGTCCCTTTGCTTTAGATAGAAAAAGGCTTGACAAAACCTTCTTTTTGTAGATTTTGTTCTATAACGATTACAGTCTGTAATATTTAGCATAATAAGTAAAAGGGGTATACAATGCAATTTATCAGAGAAATAACCGAACATTGCTATAGATATATTTTGCCAAAGGTCAGCCCAGAGGAGGAACAAGAAGTAGAGCCAATTCCAGCGCAAGAGGTAATACAAGCCGTCAAAACTGGAAAATCAATTGAGATCATTAATGCGGTTATCGAGGGACCGCTTACTTTAGAGTCTATAGCTGTGACTGGAAAGATAGCAATTAAAGGGACAAGAATTAAGGGAAGATTTGATTTTTCTTACGCAGAGTGTAAGCAAGTTCTTGACTTTCATAGTACAACTTTCCTGTCTGAGGTGAATTTTACTGGGGCTACAATTACAAAAGATATCATTCTTCAAAAGACAACATTTCATGAAAAAGCCGATTTCACTGATATGATAGTAGAAGGTGCTTTGTATGGTGAATCGTGCAAGTTCTTAAATGAAGTCGACTTTACAGCAGCACAGATTAAACGACGCGCTGTCTTCATAAAGGGGATTTTTGAGAATATAGCCATGTTCACTGGTTTCAATATTTCGGGAACTGCTTATTTTCACTCAACTACGTTTCTTAAAGCGGCCAATTTCGGAAGCGCTCATATTAAAGGTCGTGCTATATTTGAAGGAGCGATTTTTGAGGATAATTTTGACTTTGCTAGTGGTCGGATTGGGGCATGTGCAGAGTTCAAGAATTCTTTATTCAAGAAAAATGCTGTATTTCACAGAACGCAAATCGAAGAAAGTGCCTTCTTTCAGAACACTAATTTCGAAGGTGATGTTGATTTTGGCTACATTCGAATAGGGAGTAATGCTGAATTCAACGGAGCTGTTTTTCATAAAACAGCCATTTTCAACAGTGCTATCGTTGAAGGACATACTTTATTTAATTCCGGTTCTTCTGCAGGTTCTCAGAACGATGAACAAGTGTTACCTAAACCAACGATTTTTAAGGGGAAAGCAGATTTTTCTTCTGTGGTCTTCTTAGGAGGAGCTACTTTCTTGGGTGCTCGCTTTTTTGAAAATGTTGACTTCTTTGCAAGTAGGATTGATATGAATGCTGGTTTTACTGATGTAGTCTTTTTCAAAAACGTTGACTTTCTAAATGCTAGTTTTGGTACATTGTTTTTTAGCAAATATAATAGCGGTGATATGAATAATCAGTTTAATGGAAGGATCGATTTACGTGGATGTACATACAATCGTTTCGAACCAATTTCTGTCTGGGAACAACTTATGGAACATCTTTATCCGTATCATCGCCAACCCTATACACAACTCGAAAACACACTTCTCTTGATTGGAGAGGATCAATTAGCAAAGAAAGTGTACTATAAACGAAAATGTACTGAGTTTTCTATATTTAAGAAACGTAATCCTCTAATTTGGCTAGGTGATCGATTCCTCTGGTTGCTTACCGGATACGGTGTTAAGCTTTGGAGGCTTTTATTAGCGATAGTGTTAATCCTTGCAATCGGCACGTTGATATTTCAGCTAAAAGGAGCAGTGGAGCCAAATAACTTTCAACAGATGTTATCCGCTTTCAAATCAAACACTGAAACTAGAATTTATTCTATTGGAGTGCTCGAATCATTCTGGGTAACGCTTAAATTATTTCTTCCCATCCCGATTGCTGCTGGGGCTACCTGGCTCCCGTCTTCTGAGGTTCTATTTGGTATTGTAAGTTTTACAGCGATTGCCACATTTCTGCAACTTGCCGGATGGATTCTTGTGCCTTTAGCTGTGGCTGGTTTGTCTGGGTGGCTGAAGCGCTGATTCAGTATGAGCGAAATGGAGTTTGCCGATCAGAATAATATTACCCCTCGCATACAAAAAGTCTGTGTTATTAACCATCTGTTTCTTTCCTGTGGCTACTCCTTTCCTTCAAATAACTCCTTGATTATCTGCCTGTGTGCTAAAAAAGCAATATTTGTTGGAATCTCGTCTTTGGCAAAATATCTTATCTCTTCCGCATCGTCTCCGGGTTTCAGCTCACCGCCAATTATCGTTGCCCAGTACATTGTCAACACCGCATGAGTACGGGGATCGTCCTTGCCGGAGTAAACGCCGTATAATCCGTCCAATTTCACGTCCACGTTCAATTCTTCTTTGGTCTCTCTTATGGCGCACTGCTCCGGCGATTCGTCATATTCGGTAAATCCCGCGGGGAGACACCAGTCCCCCTTATATGGCTCGTATTTTCTTTTTACCAAAAGTATCTTACCGTCTTTCTTTATCACCACACCCGCAGCCGGAACCGGATTGTGATAGAAGACGTACTTACACAACGGACAGATTTTCCTTTTGTGATGATCCACCCTTTTTTCCACCATCTCGGTCCCGCATCGGGGACAATACTTGTAAGTTTTCTCTATTCCCTTCGTCAAATCGATTGCATCCGCTGCATCCGTCCAGACGCCCGGACGGGCGGGCGTTTGATCCGTTGACCAAATCCCCGACCTTCCCCGTTTATAGATTTTCTCGCTCTCCTTGATCTTGGTCATAGGGTTCCGGGTCCAGCTCCGGCGGGGCTTGGGCTTCTCGATCTTTATGGTTCGGTTATCTTTCTTCATGTTTTCCTTGTTACCTCTCTCCCCTCTCTACAAATGAGACGGTGTCAAATTGTGTTTTGGGTTTGTAGCCGCAATCTTCAGATTGCGTAAGTCTATGGAATTCAACAAACCGATTTCGCAGACTAAAGTCTGCGGCTACATACATCGAAATTATGACACACCCCCAAATGTGCAGAGGGGGAAAAAAGGGGTGAGGTTTCTTGCTTCTTGCTTCTTGCCCCTTGACCCAATGGGCATGGGATTAGGGGCTAGTGTATTTTCAGCACCACCATGGTGAAATCGTCAAAAGGTGGGGCGTCCTGTGAAAAATTGGCTACCTCCTCCACAATTTTATCTTTTAACCTGTCGGCGGAAAGCGAGCGGTTTTGAATCAATAAATCCAAAAGCTTGGCTTCTCCGAACTCCTCATCCTGGGGATTGCGATTATCCGTCAAACCATCAGAGTAGAAGAATACAGTATCGTGTCTTCGCAAGGAAATCTCCGCTCCTTCATAAGTTGCCTCGGCAAAAGCTCCCAGAATCATCCCGCCAGCTTCCAGAAACTCCACCTTCCCGTCCTCGTGCACTAAAATGGGATAGTTATGCCCGGCGTTGCAGTAAGAAAGCCGTCTCTCCTCCGGGAAAAGCTCGGCATAAAACATGGTGGCAAACTTCTCCGAGCTGGTGGAGGAGAAAATCAGCTGGTTGATGTTGGATAAAACCAAGGACGGGGATAATTTGTTTTTCACCTCCGCCCTTAGCGAGGCATGCACCAGCGAGATGAGCAGGGCGGCGGGTATCCCCTTGCCCGAGGCATCCGCGATGGCGATTCCGATCGATTTCGAGTCAGGGTACAGAAAATCGTAATAATCGCCTCCCACCGCGGTAGCGGGATGGATATGAGCGGAAAGCTCAAAAAATTCGGTCTGGGGACAGAATTTGGGCAAAAGACCCAGCTGGATCTGGCGGGCTAAATTCAACTCCTCCTCCAGCCTCTGCTTTTCCAAGGATTCCAGATAGAGCCGGGCATTGCTCATAGCGATCACCATCTGGTTGGCTAAGACATCCAACAGGGTTATGTCTTCATAGCTGTAGCGGAAATGGGTGGTTTTCTTGGTCAAGCCGATGAACCCGCCCAGCTCGTTCTGGCTGATGAGAGGTACCAACAGGAAAATCCCCAGCTCGGATAATTTCCCAAAAAGCGGGCTGGTCTCCTCCACTACCCTGAAATCCGCCATGGGAGTGGGCCGGGTTTTTTCTCTCAAGGTCTCGATCAGGGGATCGTTTACCTCACAGGTATAGATTTGTTCCATGGTCGGATCATCCGAGGTTAAAACGTACTGGCTCGTCTTTGTTCTCCCCTCTGTTTTGACGTGTGGGACGCAGATATAAACGTTTTCCACCATCATCTCTTTTTTCAAAGTCTCTATCACCGTCTCCTTCAGAGTTTTGAAATCGAAGATGGTGACCAACTTCCGGCTGAAGGTCTCCATCATCCCCCGGTAATCCGACTTATCCCGGATGAAGAACTTCTTTATCAGATCGTCCATCTGCCCCATGACTGGCTGGAAGAAGATTATCGCCAAGACCACCACCCCCACGTCCAGAGCTGGTATCTCCTTTCCTATCATGTTTTGCACCAGGCGACCGAACTGCTTAAGGATCAGAAAATATATACCCACCACGATAGCGGTGGTGAGAAAGTAAACCAGGCTCTGCCGGACGATCAGCTTAACGTCCAAGAAATGGTGTTTGATGATGGCCCAGGCGATGGAGCCGCTGCCGACCATCAATGCCACGATGGTTATGAAATACCGCACGTTTTCGCTGAACTTCAAAGGGGTGAGGGCCGGCACGATAAAGGCAATGGCATAGAGACCCACCGACGACCTTATCCCCCACATCAGAAGCCCCACCTGTTTTTTCAGCGTGTAGACTGTGATCTTTTTGTAACCCCGGTGTAAAAACCAGACGGCTAAAATCAGAAAGATGAGATTGATCAGGGAGAACGATTCCACGTGAATTTTGTACAGGATGCCGAAGATCACCGCCACGTATTTTAATACCAAAGAGATCGGATCCAAAAAGAACTGGGCCAGCGAGCCCATCTGCTCCACGTTCAGCGAGCGAATGATCTTCTCCGGCTGGTAGAATATCAAAACAAGAATAGCATGAAAAATATGGGGAAGAAATATTAAGTATTTTATCCGGGGATATCTCTTTAAATAAGTGTTTTGCTCGGGAAAAACCAAAGAGAAAAGCAAAAGCGAGGGGAAGAAGAACTCCCATACGTAAAATATGTTATGGGTAAATGGGGAAGAAGCAACTAAGGTTTCGGCTCCACCGCCGGAAGTTAAAAAGATTCCCAGCGAAGCTAAAAGCGGTCCCAGTCCGCCGAAGAAGAGCATAAGGCTGGTGGCGCGGTTGACCCGGTTTCGGGAATCTTCCTTTAAAATCACACCGCTCAAAAAAAAGAGTATGGCACCGCAAGCGATATATACCGAAACCACCAATATCTGTAAATTCAAAGGTAACTCTCCACCAATTCAGATAGAACCGACTCTCGTTTATTAGAAAAAGATAAAAGACAAAAGTTACACTGGTTGCATCAAATAAATCAAATTTCGGAATACTTGCCTGCGGGTGAAGCAAAAACCTTCGAAGTATTTGAATCCGGTCGAAAGCAAAGATTCCGCCCTGCTGTTTATTTTATATACTTAATCATCTTCAATTTGGTTCCCCGCTCGGGATCGCAATCGTATTCCAGCACATCCATCAGAGCTTTCAATATCAAAATTCCCCTACCCGTACGTTTCAATAGATTCTCATTCTCCAAGCAGGATGCTACCCCGGTGGGGTCAAAACCCGCCCCTTCATCTTCCACCCATATTTTCACCGCGGCAGGTTCCATTGTCAGGCTCACCCGGACCTTCTTGTTGACATCGTTTTTATTCCCGTGTACCACCGCATTGGTTACCGCCTCGGAGACGGAGATGGCGATATCGATCAGCTTATCTTTCGGTATCTTCAGTTTTTTAAGTTTTTTCTCGATGAATTGATCCACCTTCGGTAGAAAATCAAGAGTGCTGGGAATCTCGATGCTGTTGTCTTTTTTTACTATTTTAGAAGAATGATTCGAACGGGTGAGTCCATCGGCTGATTGGTTCATATAGAATTTCTCCTGGGATAATTAATCTTCTTACCATCCATGGTTCAAAAACATCATCCAATAAAAAAGGTAGGTTCGCCAACCTACCTTTCCCTAAAGTCTATCCGCCGTTTGAGAAAACCGCATAGCTGAAGCCAGTGATTATCTTAAATCACTTTTTTTCAAAACTTGCCACTGCCGTATCCACGGTGTCGAAACATTCGAAGACGGTTATGAGCCTGGTGATGGTCAGAAGGCTTTGAATTTTTTCCGTAACATTTGCCAGCTTAAGCTCACCGCCGTTGTTTCTCATGGTGGTTAAACTAGAAATCAAGATTCCCAAACCGGTACTGTTCATCCAATCCACTTTGGCTAAGTCGATCACTACCTTTTTCTTGTTTTGATCGATGAAATCATGGAGCTGGTCATGCAATAAAGTAGCGTCCGGTCCTCCCATGATCTTGCCCTTTGGCTCCAGTATCACTACGTCTTTTACCTCACGGCTGGTCAATTTCATGCTTTCTCCTTTTGGCGTTGGCAATTAAGATTTACGAGCAATTTCTGTCTTTGTTTCCAGAATAATCAATTACATATAAAGTGGATATGCGCTTGAAACTCCTTTTACTTGAAGAGTGCCTTTATCTTACCCCAGGTGGTTAGCTTTACGTCCAGCGAAGAGAGATACAGATCGATTTTCTTCGATCCGGAAAAAGCTTGGAATTCCGGCATGGCATCATACCCCCCCACCCGGATGGTGATGGTATCCCCTTCGGCCCAACCCTCCTTATGGGAAGAGACCGGATCATCTTTGGGGATGGTCAAGTCGTACTGACCGTTTTGGGTGAAGCAGGTATCGAACTCCGTTCCCTGAATGACCGCCACCAC
>Ga0256868_10000028_pt1 | contig 80368 bp, 70 predicted proteins | sample RVTome_13_FD_187341 | JGI IMG/M metagenome (GOLD analysis project Ga0256868, IMG submission 187341) | Soil microbial communities from uranium-contaminated site in the Upper Colorado River Basin, Wyoming, United States - RVT92D227 HiSeq ...
TTACCAGTCAGGAACAAACCTCTCTGCGCCGGCTTTGGCTGGTTATCATCCCGTGCGTTATTGTGGGTAGCTTTTGGAGCGTACAGTCGGTGGGTTTAATTCGATTAGGTCGTTTTTATGTGATGTATAGTGGTTTGATGTTGATAATTTTTGGTTTGATGATCCGGTGGAGAGCCATATACGCTTTAAGAAAGTATTTCACCGTGGACGTGTCGATCGTCAAAGATCATAAATTAATTGATACGGGCGAATACGAATACGTTCGCCATCCAGCCTATTCCGGAAGCTTGTTATCATTTTTCGGATTAGGCTGGGCCTTGGGCAACTGGGTAAGCTTCGTTATCATTTTCTTCCCGATATTATGGGCATTCATCCGAAGGATAAACTTGGAAGAAAAGACACTGCTCTCCTCATCACTGGGAGAAGAATATCAAAATTACATGAAGACGACCAAGCGACTGATTCCGAAGATATATTAATGTCACCGACAAATTGGATCAGCGAAACGTCCAGCCGTTGGCGTGACGCAGCGCAAGCAAGCTTGCGCACTCCTTTTAAAAATTAAACTTTCAATGCGATTTATTCACATTTCTGATACCCATCTGGGGGCAAGCGGGTTTTCCCGTAAATTATCCCCCTCCGGTTACAATCAAAGAGAGGAAGATATCTGCAATTCATTTCAGGTGGCGGTAGATCAGATAATCTCACTCAAACCGGATTTCCTCCTACATTCCGGCGATCTTTTTCATTCGGTGCGACCCACCAACCGCATCATCAATTTTGCTATAAGGCAGATACTGCGAATCGTGAATTTGCAGATTCCCATGGTGATCATCTCCGGGAATCACGATACCCCCAAGCAGAGAGCAGTCGGATCGGTTTTCTCATTCTTCGAAGTTCTTTCGCCGCATCTGCACTTGGTTTACAGGAATCAATATGAACCGATCAAACTGGACCAGGCTATAATCCATGCCATTCCTCATTGCTTAAATCAGGAGGATTTTGGCAGAGAGATGGCAAAGATAGAGATCGTACGCCGCCCTTCGACTTCGCTCAGGACAAGTCCGCCGCCCTTCGACTTCGCTCAGGACAAGTCCGCCGACAATAGCCAAAACCAAAATTTCCATATTCTTATGTTACATGGAGTAGTAGCTGGGATCCCCGAGTTCTCCATGGGGGAACTGGCAGAGCAGGAGATACCTTCATCTTATCTGGGGATGCCTTTTGATTATGTGGCTTTGGGGCATTATCACCGATACTGCGAGATCAGTCCGCGAGTGTATTATGCCGGTTCGACCGAAAGGTTGTCCATGGCGGAGCTGGGGCAGGAGAAGGGATTTGTAGAGATTCAGATTAAGTCAGACTCTGAAGAACGTCCTCCGTCCGCCGCCCTTCGACTTCGCTCAAGACAAGTCCGCCGTCCGCCGCAAATTATAATCACGTTTCATAAGGTTCCTGCGAGGGAGATGATCGGACTTCCGTCTATAGATGCAAAGAATCTGGATCAGGAGCAGGTGCTGCGGGAAATCGAAGATAGAATCCGGGTAAACGCCATTTCGGAAAAGATAGTGCGTCTTAGAGTGAAAGACATTCCTGAACATATATATAACTCTTTGGATTTTAGAAAAATTGCTGAAATAAAGTCGAAGGCTTTTTATTTCGATTTAAGATTGGAAAAACCTAAAGACAAAGGCGAGAAGGGTCAACCAAGCACCACCTCCATAGGTAAATTAAATATTGAATTTCAACAATACCTCAATCAAGTGCCGGTGGAGAATCTGAACAAAGACAAACTGCTGGAGCTAGGGCTGAGATATCTGACTGCAAAGGCGTCCACAGAAGACGGTCCACAGTCCACAGTTAACTAATAGGTTAGGGTAACGATAAAGGTTAAAATTCTGATATGCAATTAAGATCAATCCGTTTAGAAAATTATAGAAGATTCAAAAGTGCGGAGATGGAGTTTCCGGATGGGATAGTGGGGATCATCGGGAGCAACGGTGCGGGAAAATCCACCCTAATGGAAGCCATCGCCTGGGCTTTGTTTGGCACGGATGCTTCCCGGACCAGCAAAGATCAGATCAAGTCCATCTTCGCCCGACGATCGGATCCGTGCCGGGTGATATTGGATTTCGAGATGAACGGCGACAATTATCAAGTGGTGCGGGAGCTAAAAGGGGCATCCCTTACCATGGATGCTTCGGTATTTGTCAATAAGAAACCAGCAGCCCGGGGGAACAATCCGGTCAACGACCTGATAGAGACGACCCTGGACATGAATTACCAGGCTTTCATGACTTCCTTCTATGCCAAACAAAGGGAGTTGAATGCCCTCTCGGATTTTCAGCCATACAAAAGAAAAGAGCTTTTGGCCCGAATGCTGGGAATCGAGAACGTGGATACGGGATTAAAATCGTTAAGAGCGGACAAAAGGGAACTGGAGTTGAAGCTGGAATTTAACCGGACTCATCTGAAGGACCGAAATGAATTGGACCTGCAAAAGACGAATAAATCAGAAGGTCATGCAGTTTTGGAGAAAAAGGCTTCACTTACCTGGGAAGAGCTTGAGTCGGCAACTTCGGATTTCGAGAAGACAGAAGAACTGTGGATGAACCTGAAAACCAAATATGAGGAATCAATCCGGCTTAACCAACAAAAACAGATCAAACAAGCAGAAAGACGAAGCTTAGAAGAACAGTTGAAAGCGCAGGAAAAAGAGAGGGCGAACCTGGAGCTCTTTGAATCGGAATTAAAAAAGATCGAAACATTGATTACTCCCTATGAGGAAATCAAAAAAAGGTTATCCGTCTTAGATGAGCAAAGGATAAAAGACGAACACAGAAAGATAACCCAGAATCAGGTCAAAGAGATCGAGGTTTCTCTTTCATCAGACAGAAAGAGACTGGAGTTTTTGAATAAAGAGCTTGAGACCAAAGCCGAGGTGGAAGGGAATCTACGAGAACTCAAAGAAAAGTTGATGCTGTTGGAAAAGGAGCTGGAGGAGGAGAGAAGCCTTTATACTAATTTGGAGTCATCCCTGAAATCGTTAAAAGACGAAAAAGGGAGACTTCAAACTCAAATGGAGCAGATAGAAAAGCTGGGTCCCGATTCGGTCTGCGATCGCTGCTTACGACCAATGGGTTCCGATTATCAGAAGATCAGACAACATTTAACGGGGGAGCTAAATCAATTAGAGGAAATAGTACAAACTATAACGCAGGAAAAGGAGAAGGTAAAAGAGAAAGGCAAGGAATTTAAGAATAAGAAAGCGGAATGGGAAACATCGAGAGATCGATTTCAAAAATCCGTGGAGGAATTATCGAGACGGGAAGGGGAGAGGGGGAATTTGGAGAGCAATCTGAGGGAGAAGGAAAGAAATCTTTCCAGGCTTAAAGCCGTGTTGAAAAGCATGGGAGAGGTGGAATATGATCCAGCCATGCACCAGAAACTTAAAACAGAATTTGAAAATCTTGAAAAGCTGAAACAGAAATCGACCGAGCTTTCCTCTGAGGTCAAACGATTGCCTTTGGTGAAACAAAAGTTGGAAGAATTACAGATGAAGAATAAAAATCTGGAACTGGAAGAAATAAAGATAGATCAAGCCATTTTGAATCTTGGGTTTTCGGAGGAAAAATATAAGACGATCGAAAATGAATTGGATGAAAAAAGAAAGAGAGTGCATGTAATCGAGCTGGCGATCAAGGATGTCAGCTACCAGGCGGAGATGCTTAAAAAGGAAATCGATCGGATTGAGATTGAAATCAGAAATGCGGGGGAACTGAGCCAAAGGATCAAAGGTTGGGAGGAGGAGCAGCGCTATCTGGAGAAGCTGGATTTGCTGTTTTCCGACTTCAAAGTTTCGCTAATCGGGCGGATCCGTCCCGCACTGGAACGCTATACCAAGGAGCTATTTTTGGAGCTTTGCGAAAACCGGTATGAGAATCTGGAGTTGGACGAGGACTACGAAATATATATCTATGACCAGGGGGAGAAATTTCCTCTTTCCCGCTACTCGGGCGGGGAAAACGATTTGGCCAACCTGTGTCTGCGCATCGCCATTTCCATTCTGATCTCCGAATCGAGCCAGGCGGATTTCTCTTTTATCATCTTAGATGAAATCTTCGGAAGCCAGGATACGCTCCGCAAGGAAAACATTCTTTCAGCATTAGCCCAGCTGAAAAACAGATTCAGACAGATTTTTCTGATAACCCATATAGATGACATTAAAGACTCGGTGGAGAATTTGGTTTACATCACGGAGAATGATGACGGCACCAGCGAGCTTAAGCTGCAGTAGCTGTTTTAAATTCTCAAATCAGCAGGTGACAAATGAGCAGAAGATATATAAACTCCAGACGATTAATATATCTTTCGTTTGTTTTAGCTTTAGTCCTGCTGGTTTACCTGTTCTATGCTCCGTCCAAACGGATAGGCGTGAGGGGGGTGATCGACGGGGATACCATCGAACTGGAAAACGGTGAGAGGATTCGATACATCGGGATAGATACGCCAGAGAAGGACCAGCCTTTTTTCCGGGAAGCGATCAGAGCAAATCAGGAGCTTCTGAAAAAGGGGAAATACACCCTGGAATATGACACTGATCGGCAGGACGATTGGGGGAGAACGTTAGCATATGTATGGATAGACACATTAATGGTCAATGCGGAGCTGGTACGGGAGGGTTTGGCTTCGGTATATCTGATTTCCCCCAATTTCAAACACAAAGAGGAGCTAATCGCTTTTCAAAATCAAGCCCGGGCGAAAAGATCGGGCATCTGGTCGATTTCAGTTTCCCTGGAAAAATATTACATAGCCAGCCGGCATTCCCACGGTTTGGTGTTTCATCGACCGGGGTGCCAGTGGGCGAAGAAAATCGCTAAAGACAACCTAATGCGATTTGAAACAAAAGACCAGGCGCTGGATTTAGGTTACAGCCCCTGTCGAACCTGTAAGCCATAAAGTCGCATACATCTTGAGCCTTTGTTTCCTGCTTTGAGTTTCTATTCTTAAAGCCTCTTAGCTCAGCATAAAGAGGGGACGATCTCAACCCTCCTCGCAAAAATAAAAAAGATTTTATCTTCACTAAAATATACCGATAAATAAGATGTGATACTCATGGGTGCAAACTGCTTTTGGCAGTAAGGAGGGGCTATGCCTTCAATTTTAGTGATTGAGGACAAGGACAGTATGCGGGAAATGCTTTCCAAGACGCTGGAGGCGGAAGGATACGAGGTTGAGACGGCGCCGGACGGAGAGGGGGGGGTGGAGAAAGCCAAAGAGAAGAAATACGATGTGGTTTTGTCCGATTTGAAACTCCCCCAGATGGATGGAATCCAGGTGCTCTCTGCGTTAAAGGAACTGGACACGGACGTATCGGTGATACTGATGACCGCCTATGGAACCATCGAAAAGGCGGTGGAAGCCATGAAGGAGGGAGCATTCGATTTTCTCACCAAACCTTTCGATACCGACCATCTCAGCGTTTTAATAAAACGAGCTTTGGAGAACCGCCGGTTGATGGCAGAGAACGTCCTTTTGCGAGAGGAGCTGGGGCATAATCTGGGATATGCGGAGATAATCGGAAAGTGCGGGAAAATGCAGGAGGTTTCGCGGCTCATTCAAAAGGTGGCACCTTCCGACTCCACGGTACTGCTTTTGGGGGAATCGGGAACCGGTAAGGAGCTTTTCGCCCGTGCCATACACAGTTTGAGTAACCGGAAAGGGGGGCCGTACGTGGCGATCAACTGTGCTGCCATACCGAGGGAGCTTTTAGAGAATGAGCTATTCGGATCGGAGAGGGGAGCGTATACCGGATCGGTGGTGCGGAAGATGGGGAAATTCGAGATCGCCCAGGGAGGCACCATATTTTTGGACGAGGTAGGGGATTTAGACATCGCGCTGCAGGCGAAGCTTCTGCGGGTTTTGCAGGATAAGACCTTCGAGCGGTTAGGAGGGACAAAAACGTTAAGCGTGGACATAAGATTAATCGCTGCCTCTAATGCCGATCTGAAAAAAGCCATCGATAAGAAAGAGTTTCGTGAGGATCTATTCTACCGGCTGTCCGTCTTTCCCATTAACATTCCTCCCTTGAGGGACCGCAGAGAAGACATACCGGAATTAGCTGCTTATTTCGTGAAGAAGTATTGTGCGGAGATGAAGAAACCGAACAAGAACATCTCCGTCGAGGCGATGTCACTTTTAGATAAATACCATTGGCCTGGCAACGTGAGAGAGCTGGAGAACACCATCGAGAGAGCCATCATCCTGTGCGAGGGGAAAAAGATACTGCCGGAGCATCTGGCCATAAGGATCTCCACACCCAACGAGATAAGACTGCGTGAAGGGGCGGGACTCAAAGAGGTGGGACAATATGCCCAGGCGGAAGCGGAGAGGGGTTTGATCGTCCGCGTGCTGAATCAGGTAAGAGGGAATAAACGAAAAGCGGCGCAAGCTTTGAAAATTGACTACACAACCTTATTCGAGAAAATTAAAAAATATAGTATAGATGCTTAAGAGACTCTAAAGTCGAACAGGGCGTTAGACATAAAATTTCCGCCAAAGGTGCTCAGTTTCCGGGTTCTACCATATAACTACACCTTAATTCAGTCTTCATAAAGAAGATGATTTATTTTTTTAACTCAGCAAAGTTTCGGTCTTTACAATTTATACCAGGTTCCGAGCCATAGAGATACAGAAATCTATACAGGTAAGCTAAATCCAATTGATCCACCTTGCTATCACAGTCAGCGTCTCCGGTTTCCAAAGGGGAGGGGGGGGTGCCGCGTTTAAAAAGGTAGATGCATAAGAAATTTATATCTCCATAATCAATAATACCGTCCCGGTTTAAGTCTCCGCAGACGATCTTCGGATGATCGTACTCCAGAGCGCCCATGTCCGCCCGGCTGGCTCCTCCCAGGGTATGGGGATCACCTGAATCGATACAAGGAGAATTGAAGTTGAGGCGATAGTTACCATGGAAGGGATTCCCAAAACAGGGGTCCCGGGAAACGTTGCCGTTGTTTTTGATCATCTCTTCAGGCAAACCGAAATAATCGATCGTGTCCTTTCCGTTCATATTCGCCCAGACGTCATTGTAAGCCAATTGCGCGGTTCCCTCCAGGGTAAATATCCCGTATCCCCGATTTTGAGTAATTACATTGTTCTGGAAATAACAAGTTCCACCGAAATACTTAATGGCGTCTCCCTGATTACCGCTGACCGTATTATTGACGATTTGAAATTCACCATCAGTGCCATGATGATATAACAGAATAGTGGAAGCGCTCTGGTTGTCATAAATCAGGTTATGAACTATCCTGGCTTGCTTCGACTGGAGAAGATGAATGGCAGAACCTCCCCCGCTGGAGCAGTTGTTATGGATGATGTTTTGCTCAATATCCGGATCGGAGTTATAGCAATATATGCCTGCACCGTGTCCATCCTGGTTGCGATTATGCATAATCTGGTTACGCCGGATGTCGGGTTTGGAGTCGTAACAATATATGCCTGCCCCATAACCGGAATGGTTTTCGTTTTGGGTTATGATGTTATCATAAATTCCGGGACTGGAATTATAACAATATATGCCGCCACCAGGGGTGTCGGCGGTTCCCTTTCCGTTTCTGATGGTGAAGCCCTGCAAACCAACCTTTTCGCTTCGACCTAGGATTACCACCCAACCCTCGCGAGGCGCTTCAACGATAGTGGATTTTATGGTCGATTCCTCCGGCTCGAGTAGGTAACGGCTGGTTACTGTTATCCCGTTTTTGTCTTTTATACGAATGTTCTCCCGATACAATCCCCTTTCCACCAGCACGGTGTCTCCAGCTTGAGCATAGTCTATTCCTTTCTGTATGGTTCGGAGGGGGGATTTGTCCTTTCCGTCGCCCAAGAGGTCGTTTCCAGACGAGGCCACATGCCACAACTTTCCCCGATACTCCGGTCTTTCCCTGACCGCTAGAACTAATTTCTTTTCATGAATGATTAATTCCCCATCTGCAGTAATTCCCCGGGCAGTGACGGTTATAGTATTGCAGACCTGATAAGGGGATAGGGGGGATAGATTTACGATTAAAGTTGCGCTGCCGGGGAGCGTTTTTATTTGAGAGGGGTAAAGATGGCTTTCCACCTGGTAACATGAACCGGTAACTTCCAGATCTACCGGTCCCTCAAACCCTCCCTGCGTCATAAAGATCAGCTTGAATTGCTCCGCGCCTGATTGATCTTCAGATTTCTTCTGTTTGGGATTCCACTTTTGATACCTTATTAGGGTTTCTGGTTCGGCCATTATGGTAAAGCCCGGTCTTATGTAATTCGAAGAGGATGAACCGGTAAAATCCGATGAGTTATTAACGTAACTACTGCCTGAACCGCATGCTTTGAAGTTTCCCTGATACTTTCTGTCAGAGTCATTTGCAGGCTGGTTACCATTCAAACGGGCTAATTTAACCGGATCGGATGAATGGTCTTTTATGCCTGCGGTGGAAACCAACAGTTGTTTCCCCAGCCAGGTAATCTGTTGCGAGGAGATCACTCCGGTATATGAGGATAGTAATAGAATCGCCAGAATACAAGTTAAACCGAAGACCAACTTCCTTCGCCGCAAATAAATTCCAACTACCTTTTGGTTTAACGACGGTTTCCTATCAGCCGAAATCCTGGATAGCTGGTATCTTATATCATGTCTGATGGAGTGTTCAATCTGGTTTGCCTGTTCTTCATTCCGGCATTTAATGGAGAAATCAATATTATCCAGCGGCTGCAGCCCTATTCCCCGTGCGCTTAAATCGAGGAGTGGGATTCCGGTTTTCTTCAATTTTTTTCTTTCAGTCCCAGAGAAGCTGATGCTTTCAAAAGAAAGGATGTATTCCCCGGCTTTAAGAATTCGTTTTATTCTTAACTGCATGATCACCTCCGTTAAAAGAAATTATTCTGGTTTACCAGAGGGATCTAACGATTCCCCTGGTTTATACCAAGTGTTCAAAATTTAAACATTTTCTTTTACCAGATCAAATACCTATATAATATAAAGGAAAGTGTTCTCATAAAGAGAGGTGGATAAGTCCTCTGAATTTTCTCTGAATATTACGAATCGGAGAAAATGAACTCAGCCTGGTTATCCCTAAAAGTTTCCCCAAACAGCGCTGGATGCCTATTGTTACTCAAATATGCAAAACCTTTGTATTTCAAAAGGGAGATCTAAAATCGAACCTTCAATGGTAAATCTGATCGAGTAAAATAGCCTTTGATACCAATCTAAATATCTTAAATCTCATGTCAAGGTTTTTTTGAAGGGTTGGTTCAATAGTTAGAATAGGAATATCGGAAGCGCTGGCGTTGCAAAAAATAGCGCCCAACTTTTCAGGTTAGGCGCCGGGGGAAAATCAATTCTTCTAAGAAAATCTGGTTTTGGTTTAGATTAAATCAGTGCGAGCATGGCTCGGTTCCGTTCTGGTAAACGAAATTTATCAGGTAAACCACGTCGGAAATGTTCACTCCCTCGTCGCAATTCACGTCACCCAAATACAGGGGGGAGGGAGCTCGTCCATTTCTGTAAAGATAATCTATAAGGAAGATTAAATCGGAGACATTGATCTCTCCATCACCGGTCATGTCTCCGGTAAGATAGAAGCTGTACTGTATGGCGGCTAAAATATCGGGGATTCCCCAGCCATAGGTGTTGTTCGGAGACGAAGAGTTGTTGCCGCTTGCCAGCATCGCCTCCCTTACCTGCATCGGCGTCCAATTGGGATGAGCAGAGAGGATCACCGCAGCGGCACCACCAATGAGGGGGGTGGAGAGGGAAGTCCCGCTGGCAGTGGTATAACCAGTGGTAGAAGAGGGATTGGCGCAGAAGGTGTAGACTCCCCAGGCGCACACCTCGGGTTTGATCCTTCCGTCATAGGTGGGACCCCGGGAGCTGAAATAGGCGATATAGCCGCTTCCGTCCACTGCCCCGCAGGCGATTATGCTGTCGGCATCCGCAGGTGCGATCAAACTACCGCTGCCGGACCCTTCGTTGCCTATGGCGTTGCACACCACGATTCCAAGCTGGGCGGCGATGTCTGCTGCTATGGTGGTAACCGCAGTATTCCCGTCCAGATCCGGATAGGTGTACCAGTCAATATATCCCAAGGAGCTGGAGATGACGTCGGCACCGATGCTGTCGGCCCATTCCATTCCCGCCACCCAGTTGTCCTCCTCAATCGGCGTTTCTCCAGAGACATCCTCAGTTTTTGCAAGGATGAAAGACGCCCCATAGGCAGGACCATAAAGGTTACCATCGGAAGCCCCCCCTAAGGTTGACCAGGTCATGGTGCCATGATTGTGTTGACTGGATGGATCACCGGTCTCATTCTGGGTGTTGCCGTCATGATTTATGAAGTCCCATTCCGCTAAAACCCTGCCTTCAGTATATGCCAGCTGGAATGCCTGGTGATCTTTTCTGAAACCGGTATCCATCATACAAACAATCACTCCCTGTCCATTGTAGCCCAAACTGTGAACTGCCGGTATGTTGATCTGCTGAAGCTGTGAATAGGAGGAACCATAATTCAAGGTGAACATTCCCTTTCCCTGAAGCGGTTCTGATTGAACATTTCCCAGATCGATAGGTTTTCTTTTACCTCCCAGTACCGGCTTTATGGACCGGACAAAGCTCAAAGCGGATAGATTTTTCAATTCCCCCACCGGAATTTCGAAGCTGGCGGCATTCAGCCATCGGGATCTCTGTCTTTCCGTGGCTTTGAATTTTCTTATCTGGTCAATATAAGATTGATTCACCGGAATATCACGGAAATCAGCCAGACCGAACTTCATGGTTTTGGATCTTCTCCAGCTGGCTCTGGAGGTCAGAGTTTTAACGGTTTGATTCAATGCGGATTGATAACCCATTTGATCCGTAAATCCTTTATCCGTGAAGAACACCCAAACCTTGACCTGGCTCTGCGGGTCCATGGAGGATAGCATGTCTGCAAATCTCTCCGCAATAACCGGATCTTCTTTGGCGAGGATTATATTTGGATTTGGTGCGGATTGACTTCGACTAACTTGATTCATTCCCAGGACAAGACCAAGAAATACCAGAACAAAAAAATAGTTTTTGATCGTAGAAATAGTCATCATCGACTTTTCTCCTTTACAGCAGGTTATCATTCAAACAGCCCTGAGATCAAAGAACATTATAAGGAAGATTAAACGATCAGGATCTTCAGATAGAACCTGATTTTCCGGTTTTCTTTCTCCCTTCCTATAATTTACGCAGGAATCTATATTAGTCAATGGCTTTCTGAGTCGAAATATGGGAATATTCCCACATTCTGTCGATTTAGCTCGATGTTTATCAGTGCAAAATGTCACGTGACGCTTTAGATAATAATAGTGTCATTTAATCTCAGTTCCGAACGTGTTTTCTGTCTTTTGGTTATCACCGGGGAGCTTTATTAAGCAAATTGGTCTTTTGGGCAGATGCTTTGCTTATTTAATGCCAGGGTAAATCGCAAGCATTAATAGATAATTTAAATAAAAGGGGATTCTGAAAGGAGAAAATATGATCAGTAAAAATAACTCAAGAGGAATAACCTTGATCGAGTTGGTCATTGCGGTGGTTATCATCAGCGTTATAGCCGCCATGGGCATTCCACGATTCAGCAAGGTAGTTCCCCGACTGGAGTTCAAAAGCGCCAGCCGGGACGTTGTCTCCGATCTGCGACTGGCCCGGTCGCTGGCAATTGCCCAGAGAACCCAAGTCGGCCTTTATTTCAACTCGGGACAGCGTCAATATGTCATTTTCAAGGATTTGGTCAATCTCCCCGCTTTAACCTACGAGGTTGGCGACTCGGTGATAAGAACCGTTACTCTGGACCAGAACCTGTCCATCTCATCCTGTTCTTTCACTAATTACACCATTGTCTTCAAACCCGACGGAAGTGCCTCCAGCACTGGGGGGGTGGTGGTGGGTTATAGTCAGGGGAGCGATTTGGCTAACGTGAACGTTCTGGCTTCAACCGGGAGGGTGAAGCTGACTTACCAATGATGCAGAACCGGTTTTGGACAAAGCTCCTTTAAGCTCAAATCTCCACAAGGAGATAATCCATTCTCCATCCTTATCCTTCGACGGAATCAATTCAGCAAGATCTTGAAGGTTGGAAGCATTTGAACCTGCGCTCGAATTTTGCCCGAAGCCAACTTTGATTTGGTTGAATTGAATAAGCTGTCATTTACCATCCATTTCCAAATCGCCACTGAAATCTGAAGAATTCACTCGTCATAATTTTATTCGACTTGCGGGGCATATAAGCACTGTGGATGATTCCAGGAGCCTTAGATTAAACCAAGTGGTTTTCTCGCATCCTTGAATTTTAAAGGAGATGCTATCTCTTTCTTCTTCGAAAATGACCGCGAATCCACAAGCGATAAATAGCAGAGTTAATCGGAAGTCCGTTTCATACCCGATAAAGAAGGGAGTCGAGCAATCAAGCATTTCTTCAAATTTATTTTGATCGGTATTAAATTTCTATTTTGCCCTGCCGATGGTAGTTATAGATCGATGATGGAAACGATGGAAAGTCTTAGCGGGAGGGGGTATCGCTTTTCCGTTCTTTAAAATATTTTAAAGATACTTAAGGTTTAACGAATTTCAGCCGACAAGAAAATTAGTGCAAGGGATGGTTACCACTTTTACAGAATAAACTTGAAAAGAGAACAATATGATCTTCGGAAAAAAAGCAAGAACAGTTGCGGGTTTGGATATCGGCGCTTCCTCCATTAAGCTGGTGAAGCTGGAAGAAAGGGGGGGCGCATATGCCTTGACCTCCCTGGGGATGAGGGAACTGCCTATGGAGGTGATAGTGGATGAGGAGATCAAGGACAAGGAGACCATCATCTTCAATCTGCAAAGTTTGGTGGAGCAGTGCGATCCCCGATTGAAGGAGGTGGCCATATCCATTTCGGGACACGGGGTGATCACGGACAAGATCACCATGGACAAGAAAAGCGGGACCGAAGCCCAGCAAGCCATTCTATTCGAAGCCGAGCAACGGAGTCCTTTTGACGTCGAGGACGTCACCATGGATTATCACATCGTCAACGTGAACGAAGAGAGCCAGAAGATGGACGTGCTTTTGGTGGCAGCCCGAAACGAATTTTTGAACTCCTACGTGGAACTGATCACCGACGCGGGATTAAAACCGGTGGTGGTGGATACCGACGCCTTTGCCATCTTCAATGCGTACGATTTAAACTACGAGATCGATCCCAACAAAGTGACTGCGCTTTTGGATATCGGATTCGATACCACCAGCATCACTTTCATCAAGGATGGACTGTTTCATTCCACCCGAGACTTAGCCAGCGGCGGACGGGTCATCTACAATACCATAATGAAGGAATTTCGCATCAACCAGGAACTGGCACTAAAAACCATCAAAGGGGAGATGGGAGCTTCCATCGATCAGGATATGCTCAAAGCCACGGTGGTGACGGCCTCCGAGGAGTTGATCTCCGGTCTGGAGGTAGCTTTCTCGTACTTCAAATCCAAGGCCAAGGTACCGCAGATAGATTGGCTGGTTCTTTCCGGGGGTGGCTCGCTGATCCCATTCCTGCCCGAGTTCATACAGGCAAAACTGAACGTTCCCATTGAGATTGCTAATCCCTTAAGAAACGTGGAATACGATCCGGACATATTCAAGGATATGGAGCCGGACAGGATAGCGCCGCTTTTGGCGGTTTCGGTGGGATTAGCTTCGCGAAAGGTAAAATAAAATGGCCAAGATAGAAATCAATCTACTCCCCCGGGAGCTGAGGAAAAAGAACCAAGTAATTACCATCGACAAAAGCATCACCTACCTGGCTGCCTTTGTGGTGGTACTGGTTCTGCTGTTTGTCACCATCGGTGTACTTCAAAATATCAGGCTGAAAAGACTGGATGGTAAAATAGAAGAGGCTCAGAAGAGAACCGACCAGCTGAGAGCCAACATTGAGCTGGTGGATGCTTTGACCCAGGTTAAGGACAAGATTCTGCAGAGGATGTCGGCCATAGAAGCTTTGGATCGAAGCCGTTCGGTATGGGTCCGGGTGATGGAGGACTTAAGCAAGCGAGTGCCGGAATACCTGTGGCTCTCCCTGTTGAAGGAGGAGGATTCAGAAATCGTTTCCAAGACCGATTCGATGAAGTCTCCCCAAACCGCACCGCCTGAATCACCGGTACGGAAGGTGACCATAGAGGGATACAGCTATTCCTTAAACAGTCTGGCTGCGTTCTTGATCCAGCTGATGCAATCGCAGTATTTTAAAAATATGGATTTACAGTACGTGAAGAGAGCGGATGTCAAAGAAATCAAGACTTATAACTTTCAGTTGGTAGGTGACCTGTATTATCTGCCGGAGGTGGAAAGCACCGGAGCGGATACGGCCGTACACGAGCTAGCCGGGACGGATGAAAAAGAAGATATCAGCTTAATTTTAGCTGCCGGGAGGCAATAAGATGGATTTAAAGAATCCGAAGACACAAAAGCTTCTGCTGGGAGGGTTGGTGATCTTTCTGATGATCTATTTTTGGTATGCCAAAATCTACTCCAAAAACACCACCGTTATGCAACAGAAGCAGACCCGATACGAGAATCTGATGTCTAATCTCAAGAATGTGGAACTGAAGGCCAAAAGTTACGAAAGCTTGAAGGAGGAATACCACCGATTGATAGACCGATATCGGAGAGTGGAACGTTTGCTGCCCGAGGAGAGGCAGATACCCCTGTTCTTGATGCAGATGCATTCAGCCGCCTCCTCTTATCAGACCGGAATCATCCAGATTCTCCCCAAAGCTCCTGCAGGAGTGGGTTTTTACATTGCCAGCTCCTTTGGCGTGGAGATCGCGGGATCATATCATAACTTCGGGGGATTTTTGAGCAATATCGCCAATTTCCCTTTTTTAGCCAATGTTTCGAACATGACTATAACAGCAATACCTCAGGAGGGGCAAAGCCAAGGACAGAAAGCCCAGAGCATTACCGCAGCATTCAAATTGACCACTTATTATGTAAAGGAAGAGGAAGGGCTTAAAGAGATAGAATTCTAAAAAGGGTGATACATGAGAATATATCAGAGAAATAAAATCTCTTGTTTTCTGATGACGTTTTTCCTCCTCCAGGCGCTTTTGATGTTTTTCAATGTTGCCTGGGGAGGGGGGCGAATCGATAACATCAAACTGGAGAGAGAAGGGGATTACACCCGGATCACCATATTTGGGGATAAACCGTTTGAATTTTCGCATTCCATCGAGGAAGCCAAAAGCGGGAAGCCGCACCGGCTGATATTAGACTGCCGGGATATGATCTTCGCCTTGCCGCAGCACGAGTTCAGAGAGGGCTTACCCGCGGGTATCATCAATGCCATCCGCACCAGCCAGTATCAGGTGACCCCGGAGAAAATCGTCAGGGTGGTATTGGATCTGAACAATTCCGCGGTATATAGGGTCTTGGTGACGGGAAGCGAGAATCAAGCCACCATTGCCATTTTAACCACTATAGAGCCGGATTTTACACCATGGATGGCGGCTAAAGAAACCAAGGAAGATAATAGAGGCGGTTTAGCTAAACAGACAGCTGAGACCGAGACCGGGACTGAGACTGATAAAGTGAAGATGCCAGCGGAGAAGGAAGATATGCCTGCTTTAGCCACTACCGGTGGGACAACTGCCAGGTCTGTTGAGACCCAACCGGAAAACCAGCCGCTGCTTCCTTCGTTACAGTCATTGTCCGAGTTAGTCGCTGGCGAAAAGCTGACGGACGAAAACCCCCAATACCGGGGAGCTTACTTGAAACCAATATCTTATGCAGATACAGGCGACGTTATGCTTTCGCAGAATCAAGAATATACCTGGGGATATCCAACAACTACTCAATTAGAGACCACATCTCCGGAAAAGGGTGAAAACGAAACTAATAATGAGGTTACTGCTACCATTCAAACCGCCACTTTACCGGGATCAGAGATTCCGATCGACATTTCACTGAAACAGACGCCAGCACAAACAGTAGCTTCGCCAAAAGTAGAGGTCAAAAGTACGGAAACTCACCAGGCGGTTGAAGACATTTTGTCATCCGAGAAGTCACCAGCAAATTCAGTTGCTCAAATCCAAACATCAGAAAGCCAACCAACAGTCCTTTTGTCTAATCAGGTCAAAGAAGCAGCCACATCTTCAACTCCCGGATCGATAAGTCACTCTTCGGTTCCACCGGGTCCCTATTTGGAAGAGAAAACCTCAACGGATGAAACGAAGAAAACACCTGAGGCTGAATTAGTCAAAACAGCAACTGGGACTGGAACGGGGACGGAGACGAGTAAGGAGCAGACAGTGGCAACGGATTTGGGAAACACTTTGAAGAGGGGGATCAGGGCGGTTTTGGGTAACGAGGGAGTATCAGCACACGAGAGTGATACTCTAGCACCAGGAGTGATGACCATCCAGAATCCGCTCCAGGCTGATCTGGGAATGACTTCCTCCCGGAAATTGATCACATACCAACCGGAAACCAGGCGTGATCCCTTTGTGCCCTTAACGGAAAGAGAGGACATGCAATTCGGAGAAGTCCCTCTTCCCCGGTTCGAGAATCTGAAGCTGGTTGGAATAATAAGGGACACCGGGGGGAATCAAGCTTTATTGGAGGACGAGATCGGATTCGGTTACATACTGAGAAGCGGGGACAGAATAAAAAACGGATACGTATTGAGCGTGGAGGAAAACAAAGCGGTATTCCAAGTGGAAGAATACGGTGGATATAAAACCATGACGTTGGAACTTAACCCGGAATATTAAAAAAGAGGTAGGTCATGATGAGAATTCTGCAGATGAACGGATGTCGCAAATGGAACGGGATGATTTTGGGAATTGGTTTGGGTCTGGTGGCGCTTTTTATTCTTTTGAGCCAGCCGCAAAAAATCTGCGGTGAGCCGGTAAGGACGGATAGGGGTGAAAAAATTATCAATGCCGTCAATTTTCAAAATGCCAGCATGCATTCGGTTTTGAGCTTTCTGGCGGATTACAGTGGAGTCAATATCGTGGCGGCTCCTTCGGTGAATATTGCGGTTACGATGAGCTTACAGGACGTGACCTGGAGACAGGCTTTGAACATCCTCCTGCAGACCTATAATCTGTCCGGAGTGGAAGAGGAGGGATACATCCGCGTTCTGCCCACCCAGGATTTCGTAAACGAACAGGCGCTCCTCGAAAAACATAAAGCGGACCAGGCTGCGCTGATCTCCATGGAGACACAGGTAATTCCCATAAAATACGGCACCGCCAAAGACATGCTGAAGCCGCTCAAAGGGGCACTTTCTCAAAGAGGTTCGGCGGATACCGACGATCGGACCAACTCATTGGTCATCCGGGACATTCCCGAGAATATCGATAAAGTCAAACAGCTGGTCGAGACTCTGGATAAGGAGACCGATCAGATCAAGATTGCCGCCAAGCTTTTGGAGGTGGAATCCGGGAGCGTGACCGAATTGGGCCTGGACTGGTCGATGATTTCCAGAAAAAGCGCCCAGCTGCTCAACGGAGACAAAACGGAAGGAAGCTACACTCAGACTACCAATAAAGTCTCCGATCCTGCAGCTGAATTTACCTTTGCCACGGTCCAGGGGGAGTTCGACATAGAGGGGGTGATCTCGGCTTTAGTAACCAGCAACAAGGGGAAGATAATCGCCCATCCGGAGATCACCACGGTGGACAACCGGGAGGCTTTTATCCAGATGGGACAGAGGATTCCGATCAAGCAATTTGATGAAGCCGGTAACGTGGTGATAGAGTTCGAAGAGGTGGGCACGATCTTGAGGGTAGTGCCGCACATCACCGCGGAGAACCGAATACTTTTGAAGCTGAAACCGGAACGGAGCTCTTATACTTTTGATGCCAACGGTGTGATCATCAACACCAATAATGCGGAAACCAACGTGGTGGTAGAGAACGGACAGACCGCGGTGATCGGCGGATTGACCACCCAGGTTGAAAGCAAAAGCCATAGCGGGATTCCTATACTAAAAGACATCCCACTTTTGGGCTATCTATTCCGGCATACCCGGACTGAAGTAACCAACCGGGATCTGGTGATTTTTGTAACACCTACCATCGTGACCGGGCAGATGCACGGCATGAACTCGGCTCCTGAGACCAAGGAGGGCACCAGTGGTGAATAAAGGGAGTAGATCCTTTCACATAGTATAAACCAATATAAATAAGGTTGTGTTAATTTCTTTGAATCAACTTTAGGCGACCAGATAAGGTCGCCTTTCTTTTTGTGAATTCATCGCATAAAAGCTCACTCTGCCTTAGATAATTTCCTAATTTGAAAATTCCTCACCACAGATATTCTCCCAGAAAGAGTTCGTTTAGACAACCTGATCATTTTCGTTTTTGAGCAGCATTTCAATCAAGTAGTTCACTCTCAAGTAAATAAGCTCGAAAACTCCAAGTTTATAATTCCCACCGCCGAAATCCAATGTCCTTGTATCATATAAATTAAGCGGATTTGGTTATCCGGGTTACGCAATATTTACGTAACTTGCTCTTATTCACATACACACAAGTTAGATAGATATTATTGATGAAAATACAATAGACCAAATAGATTAGAGTTTTGTTAATAAGCTTAACAGGTTTAAGGGAACAGCTTACCAGTCAAAGTGTTGCCTTATGGCTGATTACTTGAGTAAAATGTGTTTTTTTATTGATTGAAGTGGATGGTGTATATCTGGTATTTACGAAAGGATGTTTTTTTGCTTGACTTTTAAAAGGGGATTCATAAAATTATTGATTGAAACAAAATCAAATAACTAACGGGCTACCGGAATCGTAGAGCAGATTTTGCTATAAGGATTTTCTCTTTATGCGTTTAATATGTCATATTTAACCGGTTGAAGAAATATCAAAAAACTGGAGGGGAATATGGATCTCAGCCAGAGTAAGAAGGCGGTATTTTTAACCACTTTTACCAGCTTACTCAATGCTGCAGTGGCTAAAGATACCATAAGGGGGATAATACTAAAGAGGGCGGACAGGAAGATTTACGAGCTGTTCGTGGAGATGAATCCCCTTAAGCGCCCTCGTAAGGTGCAGGAAGACAAATATGTGGTAACTCGGAATCTTTTGTATGCGGTGGACAAGGCTTTAAAGAACAATGACATATCTCCCCGGGTGAGGAAGGGACTTTTAAAGGCACTTTTGGGAAACATATTTTTAGGGGGTAAAGACCAGCTGCGGAGATTTGAGGAGGAGCATGGTTATGCCCCTCCGGGATTTCTGACCATCAGTCCGGGAGCTGCGTGTAACCTTCATTGTGATCGATGCTACGCGGGCGATCTGTCCCAGGCGGACCATAAGCTCGAATTCGACCTGGTGGATCGAATCATTTCCGACAAGGTCAAGTACTGGGGTTCCTTTTTCACCGTCATCTCCGGCGGTGAGCCATTCATGTGGAGAAGCCAGGGGATGGACATCTTAGATTTAGCAGAAAAACACGACGACAACTATTTTCTAATCTTCACCAACGGTACCCTGATCGATCCCAAAAAAGCGCAGAGGATGGCAGAATTGGGCAACGTTACCCCAGCCATTTCGGTGGAAGGGTTCGAGGAGGAGACGGACAAAAGAAGGGGGAAGGGGGTTTACCGAAAGATCATCCAGGCGATAGAGAATTTAAGAGAGGTAGGTGTTCCTTTCGGGGTATCCTTGACTGCCACAAGGGATAATGCGGAACTGCTCCTTTCGGATGAGTTCATCGATTTCTATTTCCACCAACAGAATGCCATCTACGGCTGGATATTCCAATATATGCCCATCGGGTGTAAATTCACACTTGATCTGTTGATTACCCCGCAACAGAGACTATCCATGTATTTGAGGGAAAAAGAGTTGATAGAGAAGCAAAAGCTTTTCATCGCCGATTTTTGGAATTCAGGATCGATCAGCGATGGCTGCTTGTGCGCCGGAAGAACCGGGGGATATTTTTACATAGATTGGAACGGGAACGTTATGCCGTGCGTTTTTACCCCTTATTCCACGCATAACGTAAGAGAATTGTACCAGAACGGTGGAGACATCAATACCCTTGTGGAGACACCATTTTTTAAGGCGGTAAGAAAGTGGCAGAGTGAATACGGCTATATGCAACCCTCGCATAAGGTGGGAAACGAGATCACTCCCTGTCCCATCAGAGATCATCACCGGCGGTTTCACCAGATCGTAAAAGAGCAACACGCCAAGGCAATCAATCCGGAAGCGGCAGAAGCAATGGATGCTTTGGATTTTGTGGAGGGTCTTTCCCGGTATGGGGAAAAAGTGAAAGAACTTACTGATGACATCTGGGATACTGAATATCTGGAACCGGAAAGAGAACTTCAAGAACAACTACAAGGCACGTCGAATCAGAAGACCCGACAAAATTAATAAAGGCAGTGGCTAATTATTTGGGGCGGGATATTCTTATGAACGCTTATGCGATTCCCGCCCCTATGAGTCTAATAATTAATATAATCCATACCACCGCGCAGACTGAAAGTCTGCGGCTACCCACCCATCCTTTTATAAATGATTATGTAGGGATATTATCTTTGCAGGGAAAGCCCTTCCTTCGCACTGAATGCGCTCAGCACGAAGTGCGACTGTCCGATTTAGAGACATTAGAAGAATAAACCCGCTCCCTATGTAACTATTTACTCCACTAACTTCTTAAAATCCTCATCTTCCCATAGAGTCTTGAAATCCGTATCTTTCTTTGCTTTTTCTTTACTAGCAGGGTCAAGTAATATAGCTTTTTTTAGATTTTCTAATGCTTCCACTTTCTTATTTTGTAATGCATAGGCACAAGCGATGTTATACCATGCACCTGCATCATCCGGTTTCAGTTCTATAGCCTTCTTATACTTCTCCATAGCTTCTTCATGTCTGCCTAAGGTTGCTAAAGCCGCACCCCAGTTGACATAAGCATCTACATAATCCGGCTTCAGTTCTATAGCTTTCTTATACTTTTCTATGGCTTCTTCATATTTTTTATTGTAATACAAACCATTACCTTCAGATAAATAACTAATCGCAGAAACTTCTGTTTTGCTTTTATCGATGGATGCTTTCTTCTCATCTATATCTTTGCGAGCAACATCAATTTCCTTGGCCATCTTTTTAACATCTTCATACTTTATGTTGAGTTCTTGCATTAAAACTTCTGCCTTTGCTCTTATTCCTTCAATATCACATCTCAGGTTAACTGTTTTCTCATATTCTTGTTTCAAATCATCTTTCATTTTTTCTTTCAGTTTCCTGATCTCTTCAAACTCCGTTTCGACTTTTTTCCGAATCTGTCCTGTTTTAACATAAGAGAAAATTCCGAAACCTGCCATTATCGCTACGGCCAAGATCATAAGCTGGATCATCAAGTTGGCTAAACTAATACTCTTATTGGCATTTTCCATTGTTTTCTCATAATTACCCTTCTTGATGTCATCAAATTCTTTCTTGAGGCTCTCAATCTGGTCTTCTTGTTTTAAAATATCCTCAGCACTTTGAGAAGTATCCTTTTTAGCAGTTTGAGAATGAATCGAAAGCGAAGAGAAAAGAATTAACAATAAAGTACTAATCAAGATCAGTTTTTTCATAAACCCTTCTTTGAGCTATATTTTTTGAAGAGGCATACTTTATGTCTGTTCATTTTTCCATTCGGACAGGAATCCCGCAAAAGCGGGATTTCGCAAGATCTACAAAACCTGTATCTTCATCTCCACTAATCTTGCTTAGGACAGGGATAAACCCTGTCCCTACGCGTTTCTTTTTATTGATATGATAATATCAATTGGATAGAGGTTTGTCAACCAAATTCATCCCTCCTCGATTTTAAAATCGGGAACGAAATTCATCCACCAAGTTTTTTTCTTCATAAAAATCTCAAATGTTTTAAGAATGGAATAGGAAAATATTTCCCCTGTTTTGGGAAAATATTTCCTGTTTGACAATTCAAGCATCTGACGAGCACCTTGAGTAATTAGCTGTAAGCCATTATAAATCAAATAATTACTGAATTGTTGCATCATACGATGGACACTGGCACAGAGTTTGCAAAAGATTTCAGTGCTGAAAGAAAGGATGATAGAAGCGAGAAGCGAAAGGGAACTGAAAGGATTATTCTTGAAAAGATTTAGAAACCATTCTTCATACTCAAGCAAAGTATCGATGCTGTCCTTCTCAAAACGATGCTTTCAGTTTCTTTGCACTTTCCCCCGCGCGAGAGTTCTTTTTATTACTCTTCCAAAAAAATTAAAGAACCGGTCGGCACGAGACGATAATCAGAACGATACCCCAAAATATGCCTTTTTTAGACCACTTCCAAGTGAGGGATAGGAACTCTTTCGCTTTTTGTGTCAGCTGGTTTGTCGAACCTTTTTAAAGTGAGGGACGTTAAATGGCAGTCCAAAAAGATTGGTTGACGTTTAAAAAAGACAATAATCCGCAGACCCGACAGAGACTTTTGGAGGAATACCTACCACTGGTGAAAAGCGTAGCCGGAAGAATGGCCATGGGATTTCCCAAGTCGGTGGAGTTATCCGATCTGGTCAACACCGGCGTGATCGGACTGATCGAGGCTTTATCCAATTTCGACCCAAACCGGGGGGTGAAATTCGAGACCTATGCAGTCCCCCGAATCCGGGGAGCGATCTTAGACGAGCTTCGCTCCTTAGACTGGGTACCCCGTTCCACCCGCGCTAAATCGAGGGAGATCGACAGAGCCGTAACCAAACTGGAAAACAAATTGGGCCGTTCGCCATCCAATTACGAACTGGCAAAATCCCTCCACCTATCTTCCAGCGAGCTATTCGCCATGCTGGATGATGTCTCATCCACCACCGTGCTTTCCTTAGACGAGTTGATATACAAAGAAGAGGACAACCGGCAGATCCCCCGGGTGGAGACTTTGGAAAATCTGGGTGTGCAGAACGTTTTGGGTGATATGGAGAAGGAGGAGCTTAAAGGGTATCTGGTTCAAGCCATCAGTTTGTTGTCCGAGCAGGAGAGATTGGTGGTGGCGTTGTATTACTACGAGGAGATGACCTTAAAAGAGATCGGGGAAGTGATGCAGATATCCGAGTCCCGGGTTTCCCAAATCCATACCAAAGCGGTCTTGAAGTTAAAAAGCATGATCCGGGATAAATTCGCCCTGTAAAACGAAACAGCTTTCACCATTTTGCGCAGTCTGGAGGAATTGATGCCAGTAAATAAGAGTAAGATAGACCCGACTCAATCGAGTGACATTACAAAAAGGGGAGAGGAAGATCAATCCAAATATCAAACTTACCTGAGGGAACCTTCAGAGATCAATCAGGAACAATTACGCAGCACGCTTCTATCATTATCCGGCAAGCTGGAGGAACTGGAGAAACTTAACCGGAAATTATTCCAGGAGATCGATTCGGAAGCATCAGACCAATCGGATTCAAACACTCCGGTAGAAGAAGGTTCTGCATATGAGATTACCTCAACTGGATCATCTTCGAATTCTCACCTGGTATACCAGTTATCCGCTTTGATGAACGGGTTGAAATCAGTTCTAAACTGTCATAATTGGGGTGTGTTTTTGCTTCGAGGGAACGTTTCCGGTCCGGTCGATCCGGATGAAGGATTCAAAGTAGTGGCGTCGTCTTATTACTCCGAGACAAATCAATCCGGAAGAGACTTGGAGAATGAAGTGAGATCCCAATATACTTGCGGTAATATCAACCAGGCGATAAGCAGAAAAAAAAGAATGCAATTTCCCGCAGAGAGGGGGGATGTATTGATCGTTCCGCTCCCACTCTCTAACGGAAAAGACGGATTCTGGGTGATGCATTTTGATAAGGGTATATCTACACCGTCCGATTCCGTTAACGAATTGCTCCTGTGGGGGGCGGATATGATAACCACCTGCCTGGAGTATGCCTATAGGCACAAAACCTGGCTTTCTCCGGAAGGAGAAAACAGTTACTGGCTGGAGGGAGAAAAGCTTTTCTCCCTATCACAGTTATCCAGAGCCATGGTACATGAAGTTAACAGCTCCATGCAGATAATTCTCGGCCGGGCTCAGATCGCCAGAATGAATATGAGCAAATCAAAAGAGGGGATCAGCCAAAATCGTATATGGGAGACGATCGAGAAAAACGCCAATCGGATAAACGGCATCCTGAAGAACTTTTCCGATTTTCTACACAGACACTCCGTCAGTAACCAGGTTCCAGTCAATAGAGGTTCCGAGAAAAATATATCTGTAGCCGCCAAGGAGGTGAATCTCCAGCGGATCCTGGAAAGCAATCTGGGGCTGCTTCAATACATCCTGGGATCATCGGGGATAGAATTGGAGTTGAAGAACGGTGGCGATCTTCCCTCGGTTTACGGTGAACCGGAGGAACTGGAGTTGGCATTTCTAGGTTTACTTTGGGGGATAAGGGATAATTTGCCTGTGGGGGGGAATATCCGAATACAGACTTTACTGGAAGAAGAATTTCTCTGTTTGAACGTCGACTGGGTAGGGAAGAAAAGCGATAAGGAAAAATCCCCCGGTAGGAATGAATCTGGTGATTGCACCAGATTAAATCAGACGATAAAGATACTCGAAAAATTCGATCATAATCTGCGGTTTGGAAATATGACAGGCAAAGAAGGCAAAGTTGTTTTGAAAATTCCGGTTGTACAAAACAAAACTCAAGTGGGTTGAAAGGAGGGAAAATCTTGACCGATACAAAACATCTGGATTTAAGACTTAAATCCCATCCGGCAAAAGAATCGAACATCGCTTCGGCATTGAAGCAAACCCCATTTCCCTTGGTCCAATCTTACGGTCGACAATATCTGCGCATTGACATCAATTCCCCGGTCCAGTTTCGGGTTTTGACCTGTAAAAGAGGGAAGCTGAGATTGGCCAAAGGGGTGATCCTGGCGGAGATACTCAATCTGAGCGAGGGAGGGGTGCTTCTTTCCTGCGACCGACCGGTATCCAGCGGCGGTTACATATTACTGACTTTGAACTTGAACAAGTTGGTCATACTGGAAGGAGTTTTGGGGAAGATCAAAAGGGTGGAAACAACGGAAGAGGGGGATTGCTTGATCGGGGTGGAATTCAGCCAAAAGGAGGAATTGGAGAAACTGACATCCCCGGAGCAGATAAAAGACCTACCCATGAAGGTAGCCGGTTTCAACCACAAGCTGCGAGAGATCATCACCAGCTACTTGCGCATGACCGATCTGGCTATCAAAAGGAATATCTGAGAGGACATACCGAGATTTTGAAGCAGTAAAGCTCAAACGAGTCTCGACGATCCTATTGCTAATATCCATTCAATACAAGGAATCTGAAATTACCCGGAATGATCGACAGGAGACAATTTTAAGCAGGTTTTCTGGACCTGAAAACCCAAACAAATAGGGGGCAAATCCACATGAAGAAAACCACAAGCAAAAGAGGGACAACTTCCCGAAACAACAGGCTCTGTATTAAATCGTTGAGACAGACAAAAGATTCAAATACGGATACCTTAAAAGCCAGCCTGGAAGTATTAACGGGTATTTGCAGGATGTTGGGGCAACCCACCGGTGAAAGTCAATCCTTTGAAAGGATTTTGAATCTGATCGGTAAAGCGGTGGAATTCAGCCGGGCCAGTCTCTTCCTATTAAATAAAAACAAGCAACAGATGGAGGAGATAGCTTCCATAGGAAAAAAGGTGGATTTGATTGAGAACATCCGTTTCGATGCAGGTCCCGGATTGTCTGCCTGGGTGGCTAGCGAGAAAAGGCCCATCCTTCTTTCCAATTTACGACGAAAGAAGGGAGGAGATGGAATACGCTCTTTCCTTACGGTTCCCTGCCTGTTGAATGGAGAGCTTTTTGGGGTGATGAATTTCGGGCATATCAAGGCATGTGCTTTCGATCCTGAAGATGTTGAGTTTCTGAATCTGGTTTCCCTACCGGTGACTTTGAGCCTGGAGAGGATGTTTTACTATTCGGAAATCCAGAGGCTGGAAAACGTATTGGAACAAACCAAAGAGGAGAACAGGAAACTTCAGGAGAAAATCAGCCGGCTGCAGACGACCATTCCCACAAATCAATTTCTGGAGAATCTGAATGAAAAGTTAAAAACCCCGCTCAGCAGCATAGCGGGGAATGCAGAGTTTATGCTCAACAGCTTTTCACCTCATCCGACGGATAAATCCACTCTCCAACGTCAAAAGGAAATCAATGCCCAATTTAAGAGGGGATTAAGGGATATAAAAAGCGAGGTCAATCAGATTACCAAGGTAACGGAAAAGCTGCTACGGAAAAGTATTTTCACCGCCACTTAGGGGAGGGATTGAAGAAGGTTGGTTTAGAAATCATCACTCTGTCTATCCCGAAAAGATAATAGAATCCAGTAATGGTGCTTATGCAGAATATATTTGAAATCAAACCAATAGCAGCAACCATAAAATCCAATCCTATCGAATGGGAAAAAATATGGGATGAACTCCCGGTTGGATTATTCAGAACTTCAAATCAGGGGAAACTGGAATATGCCAATCGGTTTTTTTCCAAGTGGCTGGAGGAAAACGATAGATCGGTCCTGCCAGGCAAAGATCCGATTCACCTTCAAATCTCCCGGCTGGTCGACGACTGTGCAAAATCGGGCAGATCCGCTTGGGCCGAGATTGAAACTACAACAGAATCGGATACGATCATTCGAATATTCCCCTTCCATGCCGGTAAAGGAAGGTGGGAAGGGATGGTGGGCATGGTGGAGAACATCTCCTCTTCGGCAAGCTATCAGGCTAGTCTGCAGAAAAAGATAAACGAACTGTCCATCCTGTGCGAGCTGGGCAAAGTATTGGGCAGCACCATGAATCTGGAGGAGATCCTCAAGATCATCCTGATCGGGGTTACAGCCGGACAGGGATTGGGGTTCAACCGGGCTTTCCTCCTTCTTCTAAACCCGGCGGGAACGATCCTGGAGGGGAAAATTGCCATTGGACCTTCCAACCCAGAAGAGGCTCAGAGGATCTGGGAATCTCTCTCGGATAAGGATCAATCTTTAGAGGAGGTGCTTAAATCATACAAGAACGCTTTAAAGGAGAAGGACGTTTTGGTAAACCAGATGGTGAATAAACTCAAAATTCCCCTTACCGATCGGAACAACCCGTTGATCAAATCCATGCTCGAAAAAAAAGCCCTCCATATCTCTCGAGGAAAGGAGAGCGGTAACGATGCCTTGTTTGATTTGCTGCAGACGGATCAATTTGCGATGGCTCCGCTGATATCCAAAGACAAGATGCTGGGGGTGATCATCGCCGACAACCTGATCAACCGGAAGCCGATCGAGGACGAGGCGGTCAAACTTCTCTCCATATGCGCCCATAATGCCTCCGCGGCAGTGGAAAGCTCGCAGCTTTATCAACAATTAGCCGAGAAGGTGGACAAACTGGCGGAAGCCAAGAGGAAGGTCGCCGAGAGCACCCGGAGGCTCCTGAAGGTGGAGAGGCTGTCGGTTCTGGGCCAGATCACCTCACAGGTGGCACACGAGCTGAGAAATCCACTGACCATCATCGGAGGATTTGCCCATTCGATCCTGAAGAAGATGGACGTGCATAATTCGGATTATGAGTACGTGAAGATCATAGTCAAAGAGACCGAGAGGATGGAGAACATCTTGAACAATGTGCTCAACTTTTTGAAACCGGATAAGTTTAACCTAGAGATGGTCAATTTGAACGATCTGGTGGACCAGACCCTGGAGATGATGGAGTCGGAGATAGACTCCACCAAGCTTACGATAGTCAAAACACCTACACCGGATTTACCCGTCGTACAGGCGAATCCCGATTTAATCCGTCAAGCGCTATTGAACATTTTCCGCAATGCGGTCTGGGCCATGCCGGAGGGGGGGGTACTCTCGATCGCTACCAAGCCGGCCGATAAGATGGTATTAATCGAGGTGAAAGACACCGGATTTGGCATCCCCTCCCAATATCAGGGGAATGTCTTCGATGCTTTCTTCACCACCAAACCGGATGCATGCGGCCTGGGTTTGACGGTGAGCGCAGAGATAATCAAAAATCACGGAGGGAAGATCAGCGTGATCAGTCTAGTCGGGAAAGGGTCCACATTCAATATCGAACTCCCTGCAACCGAGGGAAACAAAGGGGAGGACAGTAGTTGATTCTCCCATAAGGTTGGTATCAAAGGGAATCAATGATTGACTGCTATGGTCCAGTTCATTGAAGTGGGGAAAAAGCAAAGTGTGATTTTACAGAGCGGGAAAATTGAAGTTCTTCAAATTAAACCGGAGGTTATCGAATGAAAACAAAACCAGAGCGGACGCCAGGGACACCGACCATATTGGTGGTGGACGATGAAGATCACATTCGCAAGCTATACGAGAAGGAGCTTTCGGATGAAGGATATCAGGTGAGAACCACAAGCAGCGGGGAGGAGGCTTTAAGCATGGCCCAGAGCCTGCCTTTGGATTTAGTAATTCTGGACATAAAGATGCAGGGGCAAAACGGTTTGGAAATTTTGAATGATCTAAAGAAAATAAACCAAGACACTCCAGTGATCTTAAACTCAGCCTACTCTACCTACAAGAGCGATTTTCAGTCCTGGTTAGCCGATGCCTATTTGGTGAAATCCCCTAACCTATACGAGTTGAAGAAAAAAATCAGGGAACTATTGAGTTTTTGAGAAAAGGGTCACTTCAATTCTTTGGATCAAATTGGAATCAGTGCAGATAACCGATCCAAGATAACATAATCATCGAGGGAGGATATGATAAAATCGCAAGAAATAGAAAAAGCTTCGGATGTCTTGAAATCGTTGGATGGGCTTGCCACCCAGGCACAGGTTATGGCTTCCAATTTAGCCCACGTGGCTTCCCAAGCCAAAGAGAAGGGGAATATTCCCACCCGGGTGTATGAAGACATCTTGAATTTGATCGACCAGACCGGTCGCACCACGGCAGATATCGGCAAGACCATCCGGGTGGTGAAGATGGAGGTAGGGAGGCTCTACCGGCTTTCCCGGCACGGGGAGATAGAGTTGGAAAAAAACAGGGAACTGGTGGAGCGGGTTGAGCGCTCGCTGGAAGCGGTCTTAGGGGAGAGCCAGAGGGTTTTATACATCATCAAGAAGCTGAAATCTGTATCAGCCAACAATAAATTGATCTCCTAAAGGTAAAAATAAGGCCGAAGAGTTAAGGATTCAGAATTCCTTCCGATTCAATTCAAGTGTAAATCATGATTCTCTTCGGCAACTCAAGAGTGGATTTATCGGGAGATATATAGTAATCCAAAGAGGGGGCTATGCTGATATTAACCCGGAAATTGGGAGAGAGCGTTACCATCGGGGATGACATAAAGATCACTATCCTGGGAGTTCGCGGGCGGCAGGTGCGCTTGGGAATAATCGCTCCCCAGAAAGTGACCATCCACCGAGAGGAGATATATTTCAGGATACAAGAGGAGAACAAAAGGGCGATCTTAAGCCCACAGGAGGACGTTTCAAGGATCGCTGCAATATTGAATGAGAACCTACCGGTGCCGCTGGAGGAGGTTTCCAACTCCGATTTCCTGGGTGCAAAGTCGGGAAACGAAAGGGAAATCCAAAAAGACGGCCGAGGAAAAGCGAGAGGATAGCATATGTTTTTCAAACCCAAAGACAGAAGCAAAGGTGAGGATTTGAATCGCAAGGTGGAGAAGTTCAGGAAATGGTGGCAGGATGAGTCTCAGGATATATCCATGGATCGATCCAACTCCAAAAAGCGCAAGCCTTATCCCAAATCGTCCGATTCAAGCTTTGTATACAGCGACGAAACGTAAGAAATTCAAAATTTAAAGAGCAAAATTCGAAATTGATTGAAATTTTGTTTGATTGAATACCTCATGAATGGATTCAGGAAATGGAGTTCGAGCAATATATTTATTATTAATCACGAGGTTCTTTAAAGTCTTTATTTAAATTAGGTGAATCATCGAATTAATTCAGGGGGCAGGTATGAAATGCATGACTGCCAGATTCGGCGAGATTAGTTTTAAGGAAACGGAAGTGCTCAATTTCCCCAAGGGGATTTTAGGCTTCTCCCAGCTTACCCGTTACGTGATCCTGGAGAGGAAGGAGATTGCCCCTTTCAAATGGATCCAATCCGTCGAAGATCCGAACGTGGCTTTTGTGATTATGAATCCGGTGCAATTTTTTCCGAACTTTAAGCTGGAAATAAACGAAAAAGAGCTGGAGGAACTTAATTACACCAACTCGCGCGATCTGATCGTTTATGTCATAGTCAATATTCCGCAGGATGTATCTTTGGCTTCCGCCGACCTTTTAGGTCCCTTGGTGATAAATACCAAGAAGAGATTGGCCAAGCAGGCGGTTATGCCGGAAAGCCCTTATACAACCAGACACTATCTTCTGGACGAACTCAAAAAACGGGAAAGGCGGAAGCAGTTGGACCGGAAAAAAGCTTCAGTTTAATGGAGTCCTTTAATCTCATTGTAACTTTCACGGAAAACTAGCAACATCCGTGGTGCCTATAATCAGAAGCCTGATTCTCCTTTAATCCCTTCCAGGATTTCCAGTCAGTGGAAGAATTAGATCAACTCAAATTTGAGGGTGAGGCCTCTTGGAAATCAAAGATCGTTTGGAATCAAATTCAGATATAAAAGAAAGACTAAGGAGAATTGCCACTTTCCCAAACTCTAAAAGCTCATCCGAAGCAAATCAAAAGGATGCGCTTTCACCTTTTGAAGAAGAAAAGATCAAGTTGATTCTCGCGGGAGTTGAAAAGACAGGAAGGGTGGATAGTGTTCCTCCGACCATTGCCAGAATTTATCTTTCCTCTGCCTGCTATCATAATTGTTCCGGTTGTGCGTTCGCCCACAGCCAAAATAAAGATAAGGTATTCTTAAACTCGAATTATTTTCGAAAACTGGTCGATGATTTACATTCTATGAATATCCGGCTGGTAGATTTGACCGGCGGTGGAGAACCAACTCTTCACCCCCAATTCATGGAATTCGTGAAGATGTGCATGGACCAGAAATTCCAATTGGCTCTTTTAAGCAATGGCATCTGGAATGATCCCCGTTTGCTCGAACTTTTGCCGGATGGATTTTCTTTCATCCGAGTGAATTTGGATGCGAGCAGCGGAGAGGTTTATGACCGGATTCATTGCCCTCCCATTCGGGGCGAATTCCAGAGGATGATGAATAATCTGGAAAGGTTGATTGCGGTAAGAGAGAAGAGGAAATCGGGTTTGATCATCGGAGCCAAAGCCAGACTCAGTCAAATCAATATGAATTACGTGGAAGGGATGATCACTTTGGCCCAGGACTTGGGATTGGATTATATCCAGTTTCAAATCTATCAAAACGATTTGGAAGCACTTCTTCCGGAGCAGAGAAGGAGTGTGCACGAAATTCTAAAAGAGCTTAAACACAGGCACCATTCGTTATTAATCTATGGGGAACCGGAAGAAAAGGAAACCGAAAACTTATGCCGGGCTTCTAACCAGCAATTTACCATAGACCCGTCTGGTAATGTGCATACCTGTCCTCATTTTATGGATCTGCCCGACACTACCTATTTAAGTCATATCTTTAATCTACCACTGCATGAGTTTCGGTCTGGTACAGAACAAAGACACGGGCTTAAAACTCCCCATTTGAAAGCATGTCATATTAAAAATTGCCGATGGCGTTTATATGACCATATTATCTGTCAAAGGATCAAAACAAAATTACAATGCCACCAACTCTGATTTAACGATCTTCCTGCGACATTCACTAAGTTATGTATTACCGATTTCCAATTTTCCCCAACTCCTCCCTTGCTTTCTTTCTTAAAACAGTTATTTTAAAGCAAATTCATATTACCGGATTTAAATGATTTAAATATTCTAAGGTATTTACTTTAAGATAAAGTCAATAATGCAACCGGTTGGTTGAGAGATTTGACCATCCATTAAAAACCAGGAGAGGATTGATTTGAAGGTCGGTTTCATTATTTATGAGGGGATGACGGCATTGGATTTTATCGGTATATACGATCCCCTGATTCGACTCAAAACAACCGGTTTTATGCCGGATCTGCAGTGGGAGATCTGTTCGTATTCAGCTACGGTGAAGGATAGCAGCGGACTTATATTTACCGCTACCCAAGTAAGGCCTCCTTTGCAGACTTATGATATGATAGTCATACCCGGAGGATTTGGTGCCAGAAAATTAAAAGATGACAAGGATTTTATTGACTGGTTGAAGACTGCGAAATCATGTCGATTGAAGGTCTCGGTTTGCACCGGATCACTTTTGCTCGGTTCTGCCGGTTTTCTGAAGGATAAAAAGGCTACCACGCACCGCTCCTCATTCACTGAGCTCTTGAAATATTGCTCACAGGTGGTAGACGAAAGGATAGTGGATGAGGAAGATGTAATCACCGCTCGAGGAGTTACCTCTTCCATTGATCTGGGATTATATATCTGCAAAAAACTGGCCGGTCCTAAAGCAGAAGAGAAGATACGCCAGCAGATGGATTATACGTATCCGACTCAAACGTAAAATAATTCAGATCATCTTGCTGTATGTTTATTCACTTTGCCTGATTCAGAGTACTTATAACGGTAAAGTTTACAGCAGCAAAGTCGATAAAAGTAATAGAGGATGAATTAAGAATTCGTGAATTTTTCGAAGACAAATAACTTTTTTCAATTAGCAATCAAGATCAACATGAAATAATGAAATTTCCATATAAGGCAACGGTTTAGGGTTTGTGTTTCCGGGCTTATCTTGGTGTGCAAAATCTTGCACAGGAGAAAACGTGTACGATAACAGTGGGAAGTTCAATTTTGAAGAAGAGGGGAAATCTGCTTATTTCTTGTCGGGAGGGAAAGAGACAAGAAATAGGATAAACCGATTGATTCCTACAACCAAAGATACAGAGAAAAAATCTAACCATCTTCTTTCCGAAAGCAGAACGAGAAAGAGCCAGATGACATTCAGTCCAGATCCGATTCGGGAGGATAAAGTTAAGGCAGCAAAGATAAAAAAACAAAGAGGGGATTACAGCAGCGAGGAGGTTTACCGAAAGATTGCAGAGAGACTGATGGATTTGTTCGGGATCAAATGATACATCGATCCAGCGGAGAGTCGATTAATTGCCGGATGCTCAGAAAATTCTAATATATCACACAAATTAGAGCAATATTATAAATTTTACTGCAGTATAAGAATCTTTCATACTAATCCACCAGAAGCGGAAAAGATCTCATTCCGAGCTTTCGCAATCCACTCCGGATTATCCATAAAAGAAAATCAGTCTGATCTATTTCCCATCATCTGCATAAAAACTTTTACTTCAAGCAATTCAATAACATCTTGACAATGGAATTGCATAAGAATATATTTGGTTAGCCATTTGGCATTTGGTGGGTTATAGGTGAAAGGTTTAAGGTTTAAGATAAAGGATTAATGGGCGATTAGCTCAGATGGTTAGAGTATCCCGCCGATGGCGGGAGGGTCGTGTTAAGTTTAAGGTATAGTGTTAAAGGTTAATGGGCGATTAGCTCAGATGGTTAGAGTACTTGCTTGACATGCAAGGGGTCACTGGTTCGATTCCAGTATCGCCCACCATGATAGTTAGGAGAATACAGTAATCGATACACTGTGAAGAAAAGATGAAAAACAAAGTTACGGTTGTTTTTTCAGATGGATTAAAGAGGGAATATCAAACCGGATTAACTATCGCTGAGATATTGCGGGAATTAAATCCGGAATCGTCCAAAACGGTCCTGGCTGCTTTTTTGGACGGTCGAATAGTCGATCTGTCCGAAAAAGTGGTTGGGGATGGTCAAATCGGGATAATCACCTTCGTTTCCAAAGAAGGGAAAGAAGTATTCTGGCACAGCACCTCGCATATCATGGCTCAGGCTGTGCAGGATATTTTCCCCGGGGTGAAGTTGGACATCGGTCCCTCGATCGAGGAGGGATTCTACTATGATTTCGATACCCCCAAAACGTTCGAGCCGGATGATTTGGTTAAAATCGAAAAAAGGATGGCGGAGATAGTAAAGGAAAATCATCCTTTCATTCGAAGAGAGGTTTCCAAGAAGGAAGCGGTGGAATTATTCCAGCAAAAAGGAGAGAAGTTCAAAGTAGCCCGGCTTTCCGAGATGGAAGGGGAAAAGGTGTCTTTATATCAGCAGTACGATTTCGTGGATCTTTGCCGGGGTCCACATGTTCCGTCCACCGGCATGGTCAAAAGCTTCAAACTCCTCAGCATCGCCGGTGCTTACTGGAAAGGCTCAGAGAAGAATCCGATGCTCCAGCGCATTTACGGAATCTCCTTCCCCTCCCCTCAGGAACTGGAAGAATACCTGAAGAGACTGGAGGAGATGAAAAAGCGAGACCATCGGGTGCTGGGGAAGGAGTTGGAGCTTTTTTCCATATCGGATGAGGCGGGTCCCGGGCTGGTGTTGTGGCATCCCAAGGGAGCCATCGTTCGAAGGATCATCGAGGATTTCTGGATAACCGAGCATCAGAAGAACGGATACCAGCTGATCTATACTCCTCACGTAGCACGGCTTCATTTATGGGAGACCAGTGGACACACCGGATTTTACCGGGAGAACATGTATTCCACCATGAAGGTGGAGGATGAGGAATACCAGATCAAACCGATGAATTGCCCCTTTCACATTCTGATCTACAAATCCAAGCTGAGGAGCTATCGGGAACTTCCTTTGAAACTGGCGGAACTGGGTGCCTGTTACCGCTATGAGAGGTCGGGTGTTTTGCACGGGCTTATGCGGGTGAGAGGTTTCACCATGGATGATGCCCACATCTTCTGCAAGCTGGAGCAGCTGGAGGAGGAGGTTATCCAGCTTTTGAAATTCTCCATCTGGATGCTCAAGACTTTGGGTTTCGAGAAACTGCAGATCTTCTTATCCACACGCCCGGATAAAGCCATCGGGGAAGAACAAAAATGGGAAAAAGCCACCGCTGCATTAAGTCAGGCTCTGGAGAAGGAGAATTTAAAGTTCGAGGTGGATGAAGGGGGAGGTGCGTTTTACGGTCCCAAGATAGACATAAAGATCATCGACGTCATGGGGAGACCCTGGCAGTGCACCACCATCCAGTTCGATTTCAACATCCCCGAAAGGTTCGATTTGTGGTTCGTGGGAGCAGACGGAAACTATCACCGTCCGATCATGATTCACCGGGCGCTTTTGGGTTCGTTGGAGCGTTTCTTTGGTGTGTTGATAGAGCATTACGGCGGTGCGTTTCCCTTGTGGATTTCTCCGGTTCAAATTCGACTGATGCCCATCACGGATGAGCAAAACTCCCATGCGGGTGAAATTCTGGAGAGACTGCAGGAAGAAGATTTCCGTGTGGAATTGGACGATCGGAATGAGAAGATAAATTTCAAAATAAGAGAGGCGGAGAAAGAGAAAATTCCGTATATGTTCATTATAGGAAAGAAAGAGGTTGCGGAAAACAACGTTTCGGTACGAAAGCACAAAGGGGGGGATATAGGTAAATTTAACTTAGACGAAATTATCTTAAGGTTAAAGGACGAAGTGAAAAAGAAAGTTACGGAATGAAATAAAAGCAGCTGTAGTGGTCAATTTTGGCCGAAGGCAATCAGGATTTGACTTCATCTGTTATCATAAATCGTGCTGAAGGTTGACGCTCCAGGGAAGATAAAATCAATGAGGAGGTGAAGAACAATAAAGCCCAAGGAGATCAGGGTAAACCACAGGATTCGTTTTCCCCAGGTGAGAGTTATCGGGGAAAGCGGAGAACAGATAGGAATCATGGCTACCCGGGATGCCATTCGTATGGCATCTGAGAAGGGGTTTGATTTGGTTGAGGTTTCGCCCCAAGCCCGGCCCCCCGTCTGCAAAATCATGGATTATGGTAAATATAAATACGAGCTGGCCAAAAAGGCGAAAGATACCAAGAAGAAACAACGCCTGTTTCAGCTTAAGGAGATGCGTTTCCGACCCAAAACAGAGGAACACGATTATACCTTCAAGATGAGGCATGTGCGGGAGTTTTTGACCCAAGGAAATAAAGTCAAAGTGATGGTCGAATTCCGGGGTCGGGAAAGAGCGCATATCGAGTTTGGACAGAACATACTGGATAAGCTGAAAGCCGACCTCTCGGATGTCGGAGAACCCATGGCCAGACCGCAAATGGAGGGAAGAAACCTAACCTGGAATTTTATTCCCAAGTCATCGGAGAAGAGCCCGGCCGTACCCAAAAGCCCTCAAGGTGAGCAGATCCAAAAGAAGGATGAAAAGTAAATAGATGTTGGTTTGGTTAGTAGATATTCAATCCTAACATCTATCTTATTGATAAGCAGGTAATTCATTCGGCGATTTACTTAAGTAACGTATTATCAACAAATTGATGTTGCTTTTTAACGTATAGTATCAAGCGAAAAAAGGCGGAGGATAATTAATTGCCTAAGATAAAGACCAACAGAGCCGCAGCCAAGCGATTCAGAAAGACCGGCAGCGGGAAAATCAAAAGAAGCAAAGCGTTCCGCAAACACCTTTTGGGCAAGAAGAGCGCCAAGAGAAAAAGGAGTTTAAGGAAAGCCGGACTGGTGGATAAAGCCGATCAAGCCAGAATAAAAAGACTATTGGTAATTTAAGGAGGAATTTAATGCCCAGAGCAACCAATGCAGTCGCTTCCCGAGCAAGGAGAAAAAAGATATTGAAAGCTGCTCGGGGGAATTATCAGGGAAGAAGAAAACTGTATCGCACCGCCAAAGAGACGGTACAAAAGGGGATGACCTATGCCTATGCTCACCGGAGATTAAGGAAAAGAGATTTTCGCAGACTCTGGATTGCCCGGATCAATGCTGCCGCCAGATTGTATGGTTTATCCTATAGTCTTTTTATTAACGGATTAAAGAAGGCGGGTGTGGTTTTGGACCGGAAGATTCTGGCGGATATGGCGGTCAAAGATAAAGAGGGTTTTGCCAAATTAGCCGAGTTGGTTTCCAAAGAGAAAATCGGTTAATAATTCAAGCAGACAAATCTTTTCTGTTTTTCCATAAATCCAAAAGCGGTCTTTTAAGATCGGCGGTGGAATATCCCGTTTCCTCTTTGTATGAGGAAACTTAAATCGGTTTCCACCGGTTTACAGTTAGTCGAAACAAGCGAAGGTTATCGATTTTTTGTGTTATGCCAAATATAAACGAGTTTCAGGATACCATTCATAAAATCAAGGATGAAGCTCTTCAGGAAATCGAGCGGGTTGATCAGTCCGAGGGCTTGGAGCAGATAAGAATCAAATACCTGGGAAGAAAAGGGATCATCACCTCCCTTTTGAAAAACCTGAAGGATTTTCCGGAAGAGAACCGTCCCACCTTAGGTCAGCTTTCCAACCAGCTGAAAAAACAGGTAGAGGAGATTCTTCTTCAGCGGTCGCAAGAGATAAAGGAACGGGAGCTTATTTTAAAAAAAGGGAAACCATCCTTAGACTACACCCTGCCGGGAAGGAGAGGATGGGAGGGGAGGCTTCATCCCATCACCCGGACAAACGAAAGGATCATACAGATCCTCTATGGGATGGGTTTTGAGGTAGCCAAAGGACCGGACATCGAGACGGATTATTATAACTTTTCCTCTCTAAACTTCCCCCCGGATCACCCGGCCAGGGACATGCAGGATACCTTCTACATAAAAGACGATCTTCTTTTACGAACCCATACATCTCCGGTTCAGATGAGGGTATTCGAGAAGAGAAAACCTCCGGTGCGGATCATCGCCCCGGGCAGATGCTACCGCAACGAAGCTATTAACGCCCGAAGCTACTGTACCTTTCATCAGGTGGAGGGATTCTACGTCGACACCGACGTCACCTTTGCCGATCTGAAGGGGATTTTGACCGCTTTCGTCTGGGAGATGTTCGGCAAGGAGACAAGACTGAGATTCAGGGCAAGTTTTTTCCCGTTCACCGAGCCTTCCGCCGAGGTGGACATCTCCTGTTTTTTGTGCGGAGGCAAGGGCTGCAGCCTTTGTAAACACGCGGGATGGCTGGAGATACTGGGGGCGGGAATGATCGATCCAGAGGTGTTCAAAGCCGCTGGTTATGATGAGGAAAAGTACACCGGTTATGCCTTCGGCATGGGAGTAGAGCGGATCGCCATGTTGAAATACGGGATAAACGACATCCGGCTCTTTTACGAAAACGATTTGCGATTCCTAAGGCAGTTCTAAAATGAAAGCAAGCTACAAATGGCTTAAAGAACTTGTTGATTTCGATCTTCCAGTAGAGGAGTTAGCTTTTCGATTGACTGATGCCGGCCTCGAGGTGGAAAACATTACTTCTGTGGGGAAGGATCTGAACGGGGTAGTGGTAGGGGAGATAAAAAAAGTTTCTCCTCATCCCCAGGCAGATAAGCTTTCCGTGTGCTTAGTTTCCGTAGGAGCTGAAGATCTGCAGATAGTATGCGGTGCACCCAACGTTAAAGAAAAAACCAAAGTTCCGGTAGCTTTAATCGATGCTCGTCTACCTTCGGGAGTGAATATCTCCAAAAACAATCTCAGAGGAGTGGAATCCTTTGGTATGATCTGCTCGGAGAAGGAGTTGGAGATCGGGGAGGATGCAGAGGGGATCATGATATTGGATCCAAAACTGAAAGTGGGGGAGCCGATCAGCTCCGCACTGGATCTGGAGGATCATATCCTGGATATCGCCCTTACCCCCAACCGACCGGACTGGCTTTCGATGATAGGGGTTGCCAGGGAGGTAGCAGCCTTGAGCGGATCCCGGGTGAAAAACGCGGCAATTGCCCTAAAAGAGACAAACCGGATGGCCAGTGATATGGTTCAGGTGGAAATTATTGATGTCACCGCCTGCCCCAGATATGCCGCACGGATAATCGAGGAGATCCGCATCACCGAATCCCCCTTCTGGCTAAAGCGAAAGCTGCAATCCGCGGGGATGCGCTCGATAAACAACGTGGTCGATGTGACCAATCTGGTTATGCTGGAATTGGGTCATCCGCTGCACGCTTTCGACTATAATCTCTTCCCCCAGAGAAAGGTGGTGGTGAGAAGAGCAAGGGAGGGGGAGAAATTCGTTACCTTGGATCAGTTGGAGCGGACTTTGAACAAAGAGGTCCTACTCATCACCAACGGGGCGAAACCGGTGGCTATCGGCGGAATAATGGGTGGTTTGGCGAGCGAGGTCACACCTGATACCCGCACCGTGCTTTTGGAGAGTGCTTATTTTGATCCCAAGGTTATCCGAAGGGGACGAATGTTTTTGGATCTCTCCACCGAATCCTCCCAGAGGTTTGAAAGAGGAGCAGATCCCAACGGGGTGGTCCAAGCTATAGATCTAGCCGCTCAACTTTTAGCAGATTTAGCGGGGGGAAAGGTGTTGAAGGGAGTGGTAGATAATTATCCTTCGGTCATTCAACCGGTTCTGGTCGCATTGAGACCCCAGCGGGTCAATCGGATTTTAAGCACCGATCTTACCCCCCAACAGATCAAAGACATCTTGACAAATCTGGAGATACCCGTCAAGGAAAAAGCGGACTTGGAGGTGGAGGTTCCCACCTTCCGACCGGACCTTACCCGGGAGATAGATTTGGTCGAGGAGATAGCCCGGATTTACGGTTACGGAAACATAAGAACTGCAATGCGTGCGGGGGGTAACCTGGTGACGGAAATACACCGGGAGGATGAGATCCTCAGAGAGATCAAGCAATTCATGTCGGGAAAGGGTTTTTTTGAAGTGATCACCAACAATTTGGTCGATCCGGACATCCTGAAGCGATTAAATCCAGGAGTGCCGTCGATCGAAATTAAAAATCCTTTAAGCCGGGACCTGTCCGTCCTTACCACCACCCTGGCTTATAACTCACTTTCCGCGGTGAGCTGGAACAAGAACCGGCTGGAAAGAAATATAAGGATATTCGAACTGGGGAAAGTATTCACCGCTTCCGATAGCTTATGTCCCCAAGAAAAGTATCATCTGGGAATAGCACTTTCCGGAAGCCGGGCACCCCAGCACTGGGAGACCAAGGAGACGGAAGTGGATCTTTACGATCTCAAGGGGTTTTTGGAGGAACTTTTGGGTCATCTTTCTCTTCCCATCGATTTAGTCCCGGGAAGCCATATTCTTTTCGATCCGGACAAATGCTTCATGGTAAAAATGGGCGATGATTTTATCGGGCTAATGGGGGGAATCTCCAAAGAGATATCAGGCCTTTTCGAGATCAAAGACAAAGTCCTTTGGGCTGAATTGGACGTGGATGAGATGATTCCCCAGGTGCCCCAAATGAGAGAATTTTCCCCTCTACCCAAATTCCCGCCAGTGGATCGGGACATAGCAGTGGTGGTGGATGAAGAGCTCCTTTCGAAGGAGATTATTGACCAGATAAAAGAAACCGGAGGGGAGTTGGTGGAGAAAGTGGTTTTATTCGACGTGTATACCGGAAAGCAGATACAGTCAGGGAAGAAGAGTTTGGCTTGCTCCATTCGTTACCGCTCTCCCGAGAAAACATTAACCGATGAGGAGGTGGAGGATATTCACCGGAAGGTGATTTTGCAGCTGGAGCAAAATTTTGGGGCGGTGCTTCGGCAATGAGGGGTTGAACCGAAAATTCCGTTTTATGTGAAAAACACAGGATGTCAAGATTTTCATTTGCAACACACTAAAGAAGCGAGTGTGAAACATGCAATTAGATAATTTTGAAAAACTGGAGGAGAAGATAGTTCAGGTTGTGGATCTGATCAGTCACCTGAAACAAGAGAATGAAGAGATCTCATCCTCCTACAGGAAGTTGACTGAGGAGATTCACGGTTTTGAGACCGTGGCAAAAAGCAGAGCCACAGAAGCGGAATTATACAAGCATGAGCTTTCCAGCCGGGAAAGGGATTTCATAAAAAGGAAGGAGGAGGTAAAAGAGCGGTTGGAGAAGCTCTTGGAAAGACTGGCTCCGCTGGAGGGATCAGAAGAGGAGGGCCGTTAAGCCAAGAGAGACAACGGCATATCGGGTTTCTGTTCGTCTTTAAACAAAAATATGGGTTATCAACCGGTTCCTATTAGTCAAAACAGTATTTACTGACTTTACTTTAATTTGCTTGACAAATAAATGGTATTTGCGTAATATTTATTAAACGAAGTGTTTTTATAGATAGTGTCATTTTCACAGTGGGGAAAAAATAAAAAAGCTTAAGAATATCTTCTTTTAGAATGACTGACCTTATGGAAGAAAAAAAACAATCAGTTAAAGTCAATATTTTCGGTGAGGATTATCCGATCAAAGGTGATTCCGAAACCTTTTACATCCAAAAGGTTGCCAATTACGTGGATCTGAAAATGAAGGAGGTGGCAGATAGAATGTCCAATAAGCTGCCGCTTAGGGTGGCGGTTTTGGCAGCCATGAGCATAACCGACGAGCTATTCAAAGAAAAGGAAGAAAAGGAAAAGAAACTCAAGGATGTGGAAGTAAAGTCCCAATCCCTTTTGGATTTATTGGACAGAAGGTTAAGTCAGGAAGAAAGCTAGAAAATCTTTTATTGAATTTATTCCCCACTTTAGTTGGCTGATTTTGCCAAGAGCCATTTTGAAGATTAATATTTACTTCAAAGTCGGCAAAATCAAAAGATAGTGGGGTTTTTTCATATAGGGCATTTGCCCGAGGGGAAGGAGAAGCAGTTATGAGCAACATGATGCTTATCGGTATAGCCGCAGGCGTGGCGATTTTAACTTTTCTTTTGGGTTGGTTTATCAGCCGCAGAATAGGGGAGATGAAGTTAGGCAAAGCGGATGAGCTGGCAAAGAAGATCATAGAGGAAGCGGAGAAAGAGTCGGAGATAAAGAGGAAAGAGGCGGTCTTAGAAGCCAAGGATGAATGGTACAAAGCCAAGGTAAATTTCGAAAAAGAGCTGCAGATCAGAAAAGCGGAATTTGGCCGCCTGGAAAAAAGGCTTTCGGAAAGAGAGACGCACTTAGACCGGAAAGTAGACATCTTAGGCAAAAAGGAGAGGGACATACAGAACCGGGAGAAGATACTTTTTGCCCGGGAGAAAGCCGTTCGCACCAAAAACGACGAGCTGGATCGGCTGATCTCCGATCAGAACAAGCAACTGGAGAAGATAGCGCAGATGACCTCGGAGGAGGCCAAGAAGCTTTTGATGGAGAACCTGGAAAGCCAGGCGCGACAGGAGGCAGCCCAGTATATCAAGGAGATCAAGGAGCAGGCCGAGCAGACCGCGGAGAAGGAAGCGAAGAACATCATCATCTCCGCCATCCAGAGATGTGCGGCGGATCATACGGTGGAGTCGACCGTCTCGGTGGTCAATCTTCCCAACGAGGAGATGAAGGGACGGATCATCGGAAGAGAGGGGAGGAACATCCGTTCGTTCGAGACCGCCACCGGCATCGACGTGATCGTGGACGATACTCCGGAGGCGGTGATACTTTCGGGTTACGATCCCATCCGCCGGGAGATCGCCCGGATGGCCTTGGAGAAGCTGACCGTGGACGGAAGGATACACCCGGCGCGCATCGAGGAGGTGGTCTCGAAAGCGGAGAAGGAGATGGAGGTCATCATCCGCGAGACCGGAGAGCAAGCCAGTTTCGACGTGGGAATTCACGGGATACACCCGGAGCTGGTGAAGCTTTTAGGGAAGCTCCAGTTCCGGACCAGCTACGGGCAGAACGTGTTACAGCACAGCAAGGAGGTGGCTTTCCTCGCCGGATTGATGGCTGCCGAGCTGGGATTGGATTCTAACTTAGCCAAAAGGGCGGGTCTTTTACACGACATAGGAAAAGCCGTGGATCGGGAGACCGAGGGGACACATACCCAGATAGGTTACAATGTGGCACAGAAATATGGCGAAAATCCAATGGTTTTGAACTCCATCGCCTCACATCACGAGGACGTCATCTCCGAATCCCCCTATTCGGTCTTGGTTCAGGCAGCCGATGCCATCTCCGGAGCCAGACCCGGCGCCAGGCGGGAGACTCTTGAGGGTTACATTAAGCGACTGGAGAAGCTGGAGGAATTGGCGGATTCGTTCAAAGGAGTGGCAAAATCGTACGCCATTCAGGCGGGACGGGAGATTCGAGTCATCGTGGAACACGAGAAGATTGACGATAAAGGGGCATTGGAATTGGCTGCGGAAATGGCGAAAAAGATCGAAGCCGAGCTGGAGTATCCCGGCCAGATCAAGGTTACAGTGATACGCGAAACCCGAGCGGTGGATTACGCCAAGTGATTCACAAGTGATGACATTATACCCTCTGCTCTTAATCTCTCTTTCCAAGATAAGGGGAGGTGGGTTAAGGGCACTGCTTTAAAATCGGGTTAATGGGTATAAAGACATTCAATTCTATCGAATTTCATTTTAAGGAAAAGTAATTTGAACGTCTTCTTTATCGCAGACATAGTGGGGAGACCTGGAAGATGGGCGGTTTCTCAAGTCCTCCCCGATATCAAAAAAACCCACCAGATAGATTTCGCCATAGCCAACGTAGAGAATGCTGCCGGGGGATTCGGCTTGACCAAGGAGATTGCCAAGAAAATCCACTCATATGGAGTGGATTGTCTCACCAGCGGGAATCACATCTGGGACCGAAAAGACATCTATCCCTATTTGAACGAAGACCAGCGCATTCTCCGTCCGGTTAACTATCCGCCGAATGTTCCCGGTAGAGGAGCAGGGGTATTCGAATCAAAGAATGGCCATAAGATCGGAGTTATAAACCTGCAGGGAAAGGTTTACATAAAGGAGATAGATTGTCCTTTCCGGACTTCGGATGAGGTGCTTAAGTCCATACAAGAACAAACCAACGTCATCATAGTGGACGTGCATGCTGAAGCCACTTCCGAGAAGATCGCTTTAGGCTGGTACCTGGATGGAAGGGTGTCGGCGGTTTTGGGGAGCCATACCCACGTGCAGACAGCAGACGAAACCATCCTGCCGCACGGAACTGCGTATATAACCGATGCCGGGATGACCGGTGCACACGATTCGGTTATCGGCGTCACCAAGGAAGATGCCATCACCCGGTTTCTGACCCAGATCCCCCGCCGGTTCACCGTGGCAAAGGGAGACGTTAAATTTTCCGGGGTGTTGGTTGAAATCGATCCCTCCACCGGTAAAGCCCAGAGCATTCAGAGGATCAAAATCGACGTTCCCCGACCGGAAGAGGAAGAGAAGGAGGATGATAGAGGGGCTCTTTGAAAAAAATGGTTGTGAATTATTTTATCGTTTGTGAAACTCGTATCGAGGTTTGATGATCATTAATCGAGACTCTATAGATTTACGCGCAGATAACTTAAAGGATTTCTCACCATACAAAATCAATATCTCAAATTAGGAGTTACAATGACAGCAGAGATCATTGACGGGAAGAAAATTTCTGCAGAGATCAAAGAGGGATTAAAAGAAAAAATAAGCCGTCTCAAGGAGAGGGGGAAAGTTCCGGGACTAGCGGCAGTTTTAGTAGGGGATAACCCGGCTTCCCAGGTTTATGTGAACATGAAGGTGAAGGCATGTGAGGAGATAGGTATCCTTTCCGAGGTTTCGCGATACCCCAAGGAATTACCCGAATCCGAGTTGCTGGAAAAAATACGGGAATTGAATTTACAAGAACACATTCACGGAATTTTGGTTCAATTTCCCATGCCGGTGCAGATAAGCGAAGAGAAGGTCATCTTGACCATCGATTCGAAAAAAGATGTAGACGGGTTTCATCCGTTTAACGTGGGGATGATGGTGGCAGGCAAACCGACTTTTATGCCGTGCACTCCTTTGGGCATTCAGGAGCTTATGGTCAGGTCGGGACATGATCCCTCAGGCAAACACGTGGTGATCTTGGGCCGGGGGAGTCTGGTGGGCCGTCCGCTCGCGGTCATGCTCTTTCAAAAATCGAAAGGTGCCAATGCCACAGTATCCATCTGCCATACAGGCACAAGGAACTTACCTGAAATAACCCGGCAGGCAGATATCCTAATCGCGGCGATGGGGAAAGCGCGATTCGTTACCAAAGACATGGTCAAACCCGGAGTGGTGGTGATCGACGTGGGGACTAACCGTATAGATGACCCGACAACTAAGTCCGGATACAGACTGGTAGGGGATGTCGACTTCGATTCAGTAAGCCAAGTAGCCAGCGCCATCACCCCTGTTCCAGGCGGTGTGGGACCGATGACCATTGCCATGCTTTTGTCCAATACGGTTAGATCATGTGAAATGCTTTAAGTAGGGCAGTCGACGGATTAAACAGACTAAAAAGATGGGAATCATATCGTGGAGTCATCAAGTCTCTGAATGTGAATGTAATTCCACCCTCTAATAGAATTCTTCCAAGATTCTCTTGCCTTTTCTCAATCAGAAGAATTGCTGAAACCAATTAAGATGTCTGCATACTTCTAATGTTTAGGATAAAATGATTGACTTTGAAAAGCACCAGTGTTAGTTTATAGTAACAATTGATTACTTAAAAGCGGGAACAAATGAAAAGGATCAAGAGATTCATTAATAGTAGAGCATTAGTTCGGTTACATATGATTAGAATTGGAATCGGAAGAAGATTCCACAGTAAACAAAGAGTATCAAGGTGGTATAATCAACCAATTGCTAATTTGATACTTAATCTTGTTGGTTTGTTACTATTAATACTTACAGTTTGTATCTCTATTCTTAATTACTGTGAATCACAAAAGTCTAGCTCTACAACAATAGCGCAATTAGATACACTTAAAATGGAATTGGCAAGAAAACCTAGGCTAAAATTGCAGGTTAAAGAATGTGCCAAAGATTCCTTGAATCGATTCCGCATTACTCCCCTAGTTATGAATTTAGGTGATGATATAGCGACAAATTGTAAAATATTGCTAAAGGTACCTGCTGAATTTCGTTTCGAATCTTCTGGTTATACTCTTTGGGATACAGCCACTAGTACACAGGCATGGGGTTGTGAATATCCAATCTCTATTCCCTATGGTAGAAAGGAGAGTTTTGCGCCAATAGTCTTCCATCCAATGACAATATTTACAATAAGACCCCCCCCAAACACAGAATCTCCATACAAGTTTTATTATGCTTTATTTCACAATAAAGGATTTGACGAGGATACACTAGTTATCGATCTATCTAAATGTAAATAAGTTTTGGCTTTCTTAATATTAAGGAGAAATTGGATTTTATAGATGTCTATTAACCGTCCGAAACTAAAAGAGGGTTATAAAATTGCAAAGTGTTGTACTCCTCATCCCACTGATGCTATCATCGGCTACTTTAGCTATAACAATATTCTCATTGTCCACAAAGCCACATGTGAGAGTTTGAAAAAAGCAGAATCAGAGAGGTTAGTTCCCCTGTCTTGGGTGGAGATATTGGAAAAAGAGGAGGAGGAACCAGACAAGGATTACTGCGATCTGGATGAGGTCGATATTCGCATATTGCAGCATCATCACTCCATGGGAGTGGATTACTCCTGGATGGTGGCATCTGCGCTGGAAATAGATACGGAGTTGGTGTTCGAGCGGCATAAAAAACTAAAAGGTCTAAAGCTTCTAAAGCGGGTGGAGCTAGTGATGATCCAATATCGCAAAAACATAGTGGATCACAAATGGATCAAGCACCGGAACCACACCTATTATCAAATCACTTCAAAAGGTGAAAAGTACCTGAATTACTTCATTTCCCAGAACCGGTAGTATCTTTTCAATTACTTCCCCTACACATAAATAGCAGGAAGAATTTTGTAATCTGTGAATCTGACGAAGTTTGCTTCCAACAAAAAATCTTTCTACGCTACAGTAAAGAAATCCAAGATTTTCCCGATTATAAGTCTATGGGTGATAACGGATAATTCTATAAGTGCATCCAGGTCATCAACTCATAAGATCGTGAGTCCATTTTGAGCATAAGCGTTAAAACAAAAGAGGTCGGGCTAACCGGGAATTTGAGCACGGTTTCCCTGTCGGATCTGCTCCAGTTGATCAGCGTATCCGGGAAAACGGGTATGCTGGTCATCTCCAGGGAAAGCCAACAAAGGGAGATATACTTCAAGAAGGGGGACATCATCTACGCCACTTCTTTGGGAAGCGAAGAGGAGCTTTTGGGAAATCTGCTTTTGTCCCAAAGAAAAATCCTGAAGCCGGATCTGGAGAAAGCTTTAAGCCTGCAGAAACTGACCAACAAGAGACTGGGGGACATCCTTTATGAGATGAGAACCTTAACCCGAGACGAGGTGATCGAATGTCTCCAGGTTCAGATTGAGGAGGTCATTTACGGCTTATTCGGGTGGAGCTCGGGAGAGTTCGTCTTCTATGACGGCAAGCTTCCGCATTCCGAACAGATCACCACACAGCTTGGCACCATGAACGTGATCATGGAGGGGAGCAGACGAATCGACGAATGGACCCAGATCAAGAAGACCTTCCCTTCGGATAGTATAGAGCTGCGGGTGATCAGAAATCCCAAGATAAAGTCGACTTCGGTCAAAATAAGCGTAGACGAGTTGCAGCTGCTACCGTTGATCTCCGGGGATAGAACCATCTCCGAACTGCTGCCGGTAAGCCCATTAAGCGAGTTTCATACTTATAAAGCCCTGTATAATTTGTTCAACTCCGGCTTGATAGAAAAGGGGGAGAGAAAGAAAGTAAATATGCAGGAATTCGACGGGGAAAAGCTGATCTATGACGTGCTGATCAAGCTTTACTCCCAGTCTTATCAGACCATAGAAAGGTTTACCTCTCAAAAGCTGGGGGAGGGTGCCAAAGCGGTTCTGACCAGGTGTTTTGAAGTTCAAAAATCTTACAACCCGATCTTAGCCAAACTGGAAAGCTCTGAGAATTTTCTGGACTTTCGACATCTGAGAAGCTCGATCGACAAGATGCCCCAGGCGATTCGATTTCATAAACTGACCAGCGCGCTTAACGATCTGCTCTCCGAATTCATGAGAGAGATCAGCCGGGATTTAGGCAAAAACATCACCCTGCAGGTGGTATCCCAGATCAAAAAGGACACAGCGCAGGTGGTGGCGGAAAACAGATGGGTGGCGAAGGAATATGAGTTAGAGGAAGAGATACTTAAAATTCTAAAACAGGATTAAAGATGATGATAAAAGAACACCACACTTGCATTTCCAAAAGAGTGAAAAGGATAATAACCGTCAATCTCTGCATCGGGTTGGTATTATGGGTTGGTCGTCTGGCTTTCGCTTTGACTGAAAGCGATAATTATCAAGCGGAAGTGGGAGGGCTTTCATCCAAACCAGCATGGTCCACCCTTCTGGATATACTGCTTCTGATGGGCATCCTTACCTGCTTTTTCATATCGGTGAAGGTAAAATCGTTCCTTAGGGATGGGGAGTTAGCATCAGGCTGGACCCTCTTTTCCCTCTCCTTCATTCTTCTCTTCATCGCCCAGCTTCTCAGTTTGTCGCTTAATATTAATCTTTTCAATATCCCCTTAAGCCTAGTCTCCATAATCCGTCTTCTGTCCATCTTTACGTTGGCCTCAGGCATCTATTTTATGAAAAGGGTGTTGAGCTGAGCAGTAATCATTCCGATTCTTAAAAAAATTTCATCCACCTCAACTGGGAAAACAATACCTTCAGCGTCCCTTAGCTTCAGAAGCCATTATATATGGCTTTTTTCGATATTCAAGTTAAGTATAACGATTTGACTGTCGATAAACTTTATAGTCAGATGGGGGGATTTTGTATAGCCGTTCTGATGGAAATTTTGTTACCAAAATGTTCCGTTACCGAAGGTAACCGAATATCCATCAGAGAGAAATAGTGTTTTTTGAAACGGACTTATTCGGACCGGCAGATTTGAGCATCAGCTAAAATCGAGGGAATGTATGTGTCCAACTATAGCCATAGAGCTGGACGAAAGAATCGAAAAGTGTGAAAAGATATTGTCGGGAAACTCCGAATCTCTGATATTTGCGGCTTTGTCCGATGCCTATCGCAAGAAGGGGGACCTATCCAGAGCTTTTCATGTCTGCAGCCGGGGGCTCAAGATACATTCAGAGTATGGTCCCGGTCATCTGGTGATGGCAAAGATCAATTTCGAAAGGGGAATGTACAGCGAAGCGGAAAAGGAGCTTTACTTAGCCATTAAGGCGGACGGAGAGACCCGGACATCTGAACTTCTTTTGGCGCATATCTTGTACAAAAAGAATCAAACCAAAGAAGCCAAGAAAATTCTAGACGAACTCAAGGCGACCGACCCGGATAACCAAACGGTAAACGAGCTTTTAAACACCATTCAGCAAGGCGGCGAAGCAGAAAAGAGCTATTACGACACCATAGCGGTCGAGGATCGATGGAACATAGAGAATATATCGGATCTCAAGGAGGCGGTGGGTTATTTGAAATCACTGCCGGGGATACTGGGTGCAATGGTGATCGGGGAGGAGGGATTGGTCCGGGAAAGCAAGTTGAATCCCAAGTTCAAGAAAGAACTGCTGGGGGCTACGGCTATCGACATCACCCAAAGCGTGGATGAGGGAATAACCGGCATAGACTTAGGAAAGTACGAGCGGATTACGGTGGAGGGACAAAATCTTGAACTATGGATAAGCCGATTTGATCACCAGACACTGGTATTGTGCTGCTCTGCCGATGCCAATCTGGGTGCTTTAAAGGTAAGGGTATGGGAGATGCTAGAACAACTCTCTTTGAATAGCGGATAATAAGGGGGAGAGGTGAATACAAGCTACAGAGGAGAACTAAAAGGAATACTTTTGGTCTCTTTTTTTATCATGGTGGTCCCGCTGATTTTCTTCCCCCGGGATTTTGGATTGAGATGGGATTTTTCCCTCTTATCGCACATGCTGATTGAAATATGCTGGTATGCTTTAATACTAACCGCCATCCTCTATAGGCCATCTTTTAAACAGGTTTTGACCCGAACAGTTTTGACTTTCACTTATCGGGTGATTTTGGGGGCTGGATTTGCGGTTCTTCTGAGGATCGTGCTGTCAGAATCATGGTCCGCTTCACTTATGTCGGGTATATATGGGTATACCCCAGCTTTTATGCTTCAGGTTTTAATGTCCCCCTTTGTAATCAAGTCATTTGGTGGAGGTTCTATGAAAAAGAATTTGAAAACCGAACAGGAGCTTTATCCGCAACAGAAGAAAAATCAGAATGTCTATTCTCCTTCTCCTCCGGATAGGATCTTTAATGAAAAATCGACGGGCAGAGGATTCTTAACCGGGGAAAAGGATTTGAAATCAGTGCGAGTGGACAACCTGGAATGCATTCTGCATTACCTCAAGGAATATTCTGGTGTGAAAGCCGCCATTCTGGTGGATGAGGAGGGCTTGGTGATAGCTAAAGATGCATCTTCTGATCAGGACGCAGAGAAGGTGGCTTCTTATGCTCGATGTTTGAAGGAGGCTAATGACCAGGTATTGAAGAAGATAGGGGAACAGGCCTCAGAGCGAATATACATTCACACCCCCTTTCTGTGGATCTGTTTAAACCGGATAGGTCGTTTTCTGCTGGTGGTGGTGGCGGATCATAATACAGATGAATTGCTTACGGTGAGGGTTATGCAGTCACTGGCAACAATAAAAAGATATATCCAAGAAAGATACCAGGAGAATATTCTAAAAGAAGTGGAGGGTTGATATGTTTCAGATATTAGAGGAGTTGAACAAGACCGCCGGAATCAACGGCAGCATGATCGTTGGAAAAGACGGGATTGTTATCGCTGCCGATTTGAATACTAATCTCCAGGACGAGGCGGTGGGGGCTTTAGCCGCTTCCATAGTGGACACGGTGAAAAAGTCGATGGAGCGTCTTTCCAATGAGAATTTAAGACAGATAACCGTGGAGGCTAGCAAAGGGAAGCTATTTTTGATGGATGTGGGGATAGGCATTCTGGCGGTCACCACCGATCCGCAGGTGAACGTGGGGTTGGTCCGCCTGGAGATCAAGAATGCAGCTGAAAAAATAAAGATTGCCCAGTAGCCCGCTTAATAATGACCGTTGGCCGTTTGGGGGAGGGAGAGGATGGCATCCATAAATTATGCCTTCAAGGAGATATCGTGCAAAATCGTTTATTACGGTCCGGGGCTTTCCGGCAAGACCACCAACCTACAATATGTGCATCAGAAGATCCCCCCCCAGACCAGAGGGGATCTGATCTCTTTGGCTACCGATCAGGACAGGACCCTTTACTTCGATTTCCTTCCGGTGAACATCGGCAAGGTACATGGCTTTTCCACGAAGTTTCAGCTCTATACCGTACCGGGTCAGGTTTACTACAACGCCACGCGGAAACTGGTTCTCCGGGGAGTGGATGGCTTGGTTTTCGTTGCGGATTCCCAGAAATCCAAAATGGATGAAAACCTGGAAAGCTACCAGAATTTACTGGATAATCTGGCGGAGTACGGGTATAATCTGGATAAGCTTCCCCTGGTGCTACAATACAACAAAAGGGATCTAACCCCCATAATCTCGCTGGAAGAGCTGCAGAAGGCTTTGAATCAGCACCAGTTCCCTTATTATGAGGCAGTAGCCATCAGGGGAGTGGGGGTTTTCGATACTTTGAAGTGCATCAGCAAGATGGTTTTAGACCAGGCCAAACGCAAGAAGCTTTTTCCACATAGGGAGGTGGAGGAAAAAGATTCGAACCTTTCTTTGATAACCCCTTCCCGGATACCCTCCGGTGAGCCAATAGCCGATGTGACCGGTTCAACCTCTCCAGCAGAAGGGATACCAGATACGACAGTAACAGCTGTGGCGGAGGAGGAGCCGATATCGGCTGAGGAAAAGATCCTCCCCGAACCAGTAATTATTCCGGAAGAATCAAAACCAGAAGTTGAACTCAAGATAAAAGAAATGACCGAGGAAAATCAAGAGAGGATGGAAATGCCGATCACTGCGACGAGTCCGACCATAATAAGCTGGTCCGCAGGTAAAAAGGCCCGGTCAAAGGGTTTCTTTTTATGGCGATTTCTCGGAAGAATATTCAACCGGTAGAATCAAGCGGAGGTGTGAAATTGAGACAGGACGATTTAGTGATTTATGAAGAACAGATAGAGGATATAGAAAGAACGCTGAGGCGGTTGATCAAAGATGCACAAGCCAAATGCGTTCTGCTGGTGGACAAGGATGGTCATTTGATCACTCGACAGGGTTTCACCCGGTCCCTGGATACCACCGCTTTGGCCGCTCTTTTGGCGGGGAGTTTTGCCTCCACCCGGGAGATCGCCCGGTTGGTGGGGGAGCCGGAGTTTTCGGTACTCTTTCATCAAGGGAAAAAGGATCACATTCACATCACCTTGGTAGGGGAGCGAACCATCTTGGCGGTGATCTTTGATGACCGAACCACCATCGGTATGATCCGGTTGTATGCTAAAGAGGTTGCGGAAAATTTAAACCAGATCCTCTCCGCGGAAAAGCAAGAGGAAAACCAATCGAAAAATGAGCCGGAAACAGAAGTGGATACGGAATTTTCCGCTTCGGTGGAGACCAGACTGGACGACATCTTTTCCGACAAATACTAAACCGATAGCGGCAAAATGGTTTGGACTATCTTAAATCGGCTAGCGGATTGCCATTAAAAGGACGGGGTACATTCAGGTAAAAATTTATGTTACGTGAATTGGGAGACATGCTGGTCAAGGCAGGCAAGATGTCGGAAGAACAGCTTGCCCGGGCCTTGGACCTGCAGAAAAGAAGCGATGAGAAGTTGGGAAACATTCTGATCAGAATGGGTATCATCGCCAATGAAGACGAGCTGTCCGAGTTCATCGGGCGTCAGCTGAACATCGGGGCTTTGAGACTTACCGACATTGAGTTGAATCCAGAGGTGGTGAAGATGATCCCGATGGACATCGCCCGGAAATTCAACGTCATCGCCATAGGTAAGCTGGGCAAAACTCTGATCGTAGCCATTTCCGATCCCAACAACATCTACGTGCTGGATGCGGTGAAGTTCATTACCGGATGCGCGGTACAACCGGTGATCAGTCCGGAGAAAGCCATTCAGAAAGCCATAGACAACTATTACCGTGACGCCGCCGGGATCACCGAAATACTCAAGGGAATGAAGGAAGGGGATTTGGAGGTGATTGATGAAAGTGAGGAGGCGCTTACTGAACAGGATTTGCGATCCCAGGTTCAGGACAAACCCTTGGTCAAGCTGGTAGATTCCATTATTGCCGACGCCATACGCCGAGGATGCTCGGATATCCATATAGAAACCTACGAGAAAAGGATCCGGGTCAGATACAGATTGGATGGGGATCTGCAGGAGATGTCCCCCCTGCCTTTCAAGTATCGTGCCGCCATAGTTTCCCGGGTAAAGATCATGGCGGATCTGGACATCTCGGAGAGAAGGCTGCCCCAGGACGGCAGAATAAAGGTCAAATTCGGAGACCGGGCAGTAGATCTGCGGGTTTCGGTGCTTCCCACCATTTTTGGGGAGAAGGTAGTAATGCGGATATTGGATCCCAGGAGCGTTAACGTGGATCTGACGAAACTGGGATTTGCGGAGACCTCATTGGCTGAATTCGATAAAGCCATCCATCTGCCTTACGGCATGATCCTGGTAACCGGTCCCACCGGAAGCGGAAAAACCACCACCTTATATTCTGCCTTAAAGCAGATCAATACGACGGATATCAATATCATGACCGCAGAGGATCCGGTGGAGTTCAATTTTGAAGGGATAAATCAGGTGGCGGTGAAAAGCGAGATCGGTTTGACCTTCGCCTCGGCCTTGAGATCGTTCTTAAGGCAGGACCCGGACGTGGTCATGGTGGGGGAGATAAGAGACGGTGAGACCGCGGAGATCGCAGTGAGAGCGGCCTTAACCGGACACCTGGTTTTTTCTACACTGCATACCAACGATGCTCCCAGCACCATAGACCGATTGATCGATATGGGCATTCCCAGCTATCTGGTAGCTTCCTGCGTCAGACTGGTTATGGCTCAAAGGATGGTGCGCAAGGTCTGCACCAATTGCCGGGAGGAGGTAAAACCTCCTCAGGAGACTTTACAGATACTGGGGCTGACAGAAGACGAGGTCAAAGACACCAAGATATATACCGCCAAAGGATGTAACGAATGCAATAGTACAGGTTATTCAGGAAGGATCGGTATTTTCGAGGTAATGCCCATGAGTCCAGCTATTGAAAGGATGATCTTAGCTAAAGCCTCCAATATGGACATACGACAGCAAGCCATTACCGAGGGGATGCTTACCCTGCGGACCGCCGCACTGGAAAAATTGAAAAAGGGAGTTACCACGGTTGCAGAAGTTATGGCGGTAACGGCATTATAAACGCAAGATGATGGATCAACCTAAATAAATCAGTCTCGACCGATTTAAGTATCAATCGGCGTAGTCGATAATATAAGAAGAAGCCCGTTTTCTTTTGATTTCAATATAGAACAAACTGGAGCAAAAGATGGTTACCTTGAGAGAACTTTTGGAGTTAATGGTGAAGAAGAATGCTTCCGATCTACATCTGACTATCGGATCACCCCCCCAGTTGAGGGTGGACGGGAAATTAATCAAGACCGAATGCGATATACTGAACGCAGAGGATACCAAGAAACTGGCTTACAGCATCATGAACGAAAAGCAAAAACAGAAGTTTGAGGAGAAAAGTGAGCTGGATTTGTCCTTCGGCATTGAACATCTCAGCCGTTTCAGATGCAATGTTTTTATCCAGAGGGGGAATGTGGCGGTAGCTTTAAGGCAGATTCCTTTCCACATCCCCAGCTTCGAAGAGTTGGGGGTCCCTAAAGTAGTAGCAGATCAGGCCAATTTACCCAGGGGTTTGGTGCTGGTAACTGGACCCACTGGTAGTGGAAAATCTACCACCTTAGCAGCATTGATCAACAAGATCAATCAGGAAAGGCACTGTCATATTCTGACGGTCGAGGATCCCATCGAATATCTTCACCGGCACAATTCCTCCTTGATCAACCAGCGGGAGGTATATGCCGACACCTCCTCTTTCGGCAGTGCTTTGAAATATGCTTTAAGAGAGGATCCGGACGTGGTGATGGTAGGAGAGATGAGAGACTTAGAGACCATGGAATCCACCTTGAATATCTCCGAGACGGGGCATCTGGCTTTTGCCACCCTGCACACCAACTCCTGTGCCGAATCGATCAACCGGATAATCGACGTTTTCCCCAACAACCAGCAGGAACAGGTACGGGTGACCGTTTCCTTCGTCCTGCAGGCGGTGATCAGTCAACAGCTGATTCCCAAGATAGGTGGGGGACGGGTTTTGGCTTTGGAGGTCATGATCTGCACCCCGGCAATAAGGGCTCTTATCCGGGACGATAAAATACACCAAATCTACAGCTTGATGCAGGCCGGACAGAAATACGGGATGAGGACCATGAATCAATCTTTGGCAGAACTTTATCTTAAACATAAAATCACTTTGGGTGATTCTCTGGGTAGAAGCTCCAACATTCAGGAGCTAAATGAGCTTTTGGCCAGGAAAGCGGAGATAGGACAACGGGGTCATGCAATTGGGGTATAGGGATTAATTTGAGTAAACCGGAAGTATCAGGTTTAGCACGATGATTCTTTACAGGTGATCTGAATTTCATTAACCGTCTTTGATCCGGTTCTACCAGGTTCGGAGTCGTTGTTTTCAGTAAAAGGAAGGAGGTTGCCTTGCCAGTTTTCACCTACAAGGGAAAAACGCTGACCGGCACTCAGGTAGCAGGGGAGCTAAAGGTAAAAGACCGTGCGGAACTAGAGAGGATGTTGAGGAGCAAAAAGATATTGGTTTCCCAGGTGGCCACCAAGCCCTCACAGATAAGCCTAAGAATCGGCACCGGAATCAAGAAAGTGCACATCTCCCGTTTCACCCGGCAATTTGCCACCATGATCACCGCAGGGTTGCCCATGGTTCAGTGTCTGGAGATATTAGCCCAGCAGATGGAATCAGCCAACTTGAGAAAGATAGTCGGGGAGATTAAAGAGAGCGTGCAGGCAGGAACCACCTTAGCCGAGGCTTTGTCCAAGCACAAAAAGGTGTTTGACGACCTGTTCGTAAACATGGTGGATGCAGGTGAAATCGGGGGAGCTTTGGACGTCATATTGTTGAGGCTAGCCATTTACCGGGAGAAAGCGGATGCCCTCACCCGCAAGGTCAAGGGCGCTATGATTTATCCCGCCGTGGTTATGACCGTAGCCATCGGAGTCACTTTCATCATGTTAACCTATATCGTACCGGTTTTCGCCAAGATGTTCGCCGGGATGGGGGCGGAATTACCTGCTCCCACCCAGTTCATCCTCTCCTTGAGCGGTTTCCTTCGACACAATATCTTAACCGGCTTGATATTGTTGATCCTGGCGGTGGTCGCCTACAAACTTTATTCCAGAACCGAAGACGGAAAGCGTAACATCGACCGGTTCAAGCTCAGAATCCCGCTCATCGGAGACCTGATCCGAAAGAGCTCGATCGCCAGGTTCTCCCGAACCTTAGGCACTTTGCTCTCATCCGGAGTCCCCATTTTGGATGCCCTGAATATCACGGCTCGGGCTTCAGCCAATCGGGTGATACACGATGCCATCAAGAAATCAGTCCTTTCCATCGCCGAGGGGGAGACCATCACCCAGCCTTTGAAACAATGCGGGGTTTTCCCTCCCATGGTTACCCAGATGATATCGGTAGGGGAAAAGACCGGAGGATTGGATGAGATGCTTTCCAAGATCGCAGACTTTTATGATGAGGAGGTGGATGCAGCGGTGGCAGCCTTAACCTCCATCATCGAACCGGTGATAATAGTCTTCATGGGCATTGTTATCGGAGGAATCATGATCGCTATGTATCTGCCCATGTTTGAGATCATCGGTAAGATAAGTTAAAATTGCTCACCTTGAATGGATTGTTTCAGACACCAAATACTCATCCGGAATCGCAAACACCACTGCCTTTACTGCAGTGGTGTTGTTTTATTACCAGGGTTTGACTTATCTGGTACAGTTCTTTGCACTAGTAATGCCAGCAGGCTAATTCTTTCTGCTGTTAACGAAGCTTGTGCAATCGACCTGAGGATAAATGGACAAAACCAAACAATAACACCGACAATACGTGTACACTTGTGATTTTAGACATACCAAGCATTGATTTCAATACGGCTGCAGCATCAAGAAAAGGCTGATTAACTTTTGGATAAAGCCGAAGAAACGATTAGAACAAAGGATATCGTCAAGTCATGCCAGCGAAAATTACCGATGCGGAACCATTGTATTCCAAGATCCCCTGGTTTTTATTATCCCGACTTTCCATCTTCATCCTGTTATTGATAATAGTAGTCGTATTTCTCCACGTACCGAATTTGTTCACCTTTCCTTTTACCCTCTATTCATTGGTTACTTTAGCCCTGCTGGTATTGATCACCCTGGGTTTGAATAAAACCCAGACACTCCTTTTCGGCGTGCTGGTGACGGTACATTTCCTCCTGGAGGTGATCATTGAAACCATGTTGATTCACCATACCGGCGGAATCGAAAGTCCATTTGCGATACTTTTCATCTTAAGTATCCTCTCTGCCAGTCTCATCTACCGACTGGTGGGTAGCTCGGTCATGGCCGGTTTGTCCAGCCTGGGTTATGCCGTCGTTCTCCTGACCGAGGAGGGCTTCGGATTCTCTTTTAAGAACCTGCAACTATTGAGCGATGCCTCTTTCTATAAGGCTTTCCTTTATGTATGTACTTTCTTTTTAGTAGCCTTTATCAGCGGGTATCTGGCTCAAAGGTTGAAAGTCAAAGGGGAGGAGCTGTGGAATGCATCTTTAGAGCTGAACAAGATAAGGGCGGATACCGGTGAAATCCTTAAGCATATGAAAAGCGGACTGATCACCGTCGATGTCTGGGGTCGGATAGTTTATTTCAACCGTTCCGCCGAGGAGATTTTGGGATATAGCGAGGCGGAAGTGAAAGGAAAGGATTGCCGGGAGGTATTTAAGGAAAGGATGCCAGAGATGGCAGAGAAGATCCTTCAGGTGATAAAATTCAACCAGGGGGATTCCCGGGGCTTTTTGTATATCAATGGCAAAAGCAAGCGGAAAATTCCAATCGGTATCAGCACCACCATTTTGGGCGACAAAAGAAGCGGGATAAGGGGGGTGATCGCCATATTTCAGGATATCACCGAGGTGATTAAGCTGGAGGAGAGGATCCGGATGGCGGACCGTTTGGCTACGGTAGGGGAGCTTTCCGCAGGGATAGCGCATGAGATTCGAAATCCTTTAGCCTCCATCTCCGGTTCGGTAGAGGTCTTAAAAGACGAACCTTCACTCTCGGAGGAGAGCCAGAAACTTTTGGACTTAATCATCAAAGAGACCGGAAGGTTGAATCAGATATTGACAGATTTTTTGGAGTACTCCCGTATTGGTCCCTCGTTGTTGAGCAAGGTGGAACTGGTTCATCTTCTGGATGAGGTCATCCAGATAGTCCGAAAACACCCTTCATATAAATCATCCATATCCATAAACAGGTCCCTTTCATCCGAAGTTCTTTACGTATTGGGTGAGGAAAATCAAATCAAGCAGATCATTTTGAATCTTCTGGTGAATGCCATGGAAGCCATGGAGGAAAAGGGGGGAGAGATCCAAATTTCAGACAAAGGTTTTAATCAAATGGATCAGTTTTATTTCTGGGAGGAAGAACCAGACGATTCCGACTGGATTCCCGTAGCAATTATCGATCAAGGAAAGGGCATGACCGAGGAGCAGAAGGAGAAGATATTTTCACCGTTCTTTTCTGCCAAGAAGAATGGTACCGGTTTGGGCTTGGCTATAGTGCATAGACTGGTGAATAATCTGGGAGGAAGAATCGAGTTTCGCAGCCAACCAACTAAAGGTACTGTATTCGTAGTTTATCTTCAGAAATACCAGAAGGATAAAGTCAAGCCTTTATTCTCAGAAGAGAGCAATTATGTTAAACAAATGATATAGTTCTTTTCGCCATTCCCGACTAATATTCTTAACCGTAAAATTCAAAGAAGACAATCTCCTGAAGAATTTGCTATTTTCCGCAGATTTTTTATCCCAGTATCCCTTACCCCCGTATTGAGTATTTTCTTGGCCGGATCGATAATATGTCTTCCTATTGACATGTTCTATCTTGACAAAAATCTGAAACTGGTTATAATATTGATAAGGCTACACCTAGTTTTACGCGGATTATGGTTAGATTACTTTTCCGGTTTAAATAGAAGGAATAAGTCAATTTCTGTCCATAGGTGGTGGAAAGGAGGATTTTCATGAAGAAATTAGCATTTTGGGGTTTGGGTTTGGTTTTTACGGTTATGATTCTATTTAGGATGATTTACTCCAAAGAACATAACAAACCCTTCCCTTTAGCTTTATTGAATATCGAAATGGATACGCTGGCTTCGTATGTCCCGTTTTTTCCAGATTCCCTTAACGTCAAAATCAATCACGATGCCACTACCCAAGTTCAGAATGAAGAACAGGTTTGCGTAAATCCTAAAAATACAAAAGAGTTAGTAGCTGTCTGGCGAGATTTCAGGTTCGGATATCGCAGGGTGGGGTATGGATACTCTACTGACGGTGGGTTGACCTGGACAGATCAACTCTTTACCGGCACACCTTATCCCTGGCATTCCGATCCGGGTTTAACCGTTGATTCTTTAGGAAAATTTTATGCAGTAACCCTTTCCTATCTGAATGGAGCTCCCTATAATGGGCTTTTTGTTTACAAATCCACTAATGGAGGGATGAGCTGGGGAGCACCTGTAACGGTGGTGGATAGCTTCTATAATGCATTTGAGGACAAGGAGCTTATTGCTTGTGACAGAACCCCTAGCTCTTACAGCGGCAATCTTTATGTGACCTGGACCAGATTCGATTACAACACGAACACCACCTATATCAAATGCTCCCGATCCACCAATGGCGGAAGTAGCTTTATCCGACCCCCAGTAAATGTCAGCGATTTAGAAGGTGTGCAGTGGCCAGTACCAGCTGTAGGACCCAATGGAGAAGTTTACATAGCTTGGTTTGACTACAACGGACCTCGAATCAGAATAGACAAATCCACCAACGGAGGGGTGAGTTTTGGCACGGATATAGGCGTGCAGAATACCAATGGTTATACCGATGATTTAAATGGCGGAATCCTGGTATTCCCTTTCCCGGCGATGGATGTCGACATATCCGGAGGTCCGTATAACGGTTATATTTATATCGCCTTCATGGATTATGGAGCTACAGACACAGATATTTGGTTCACCCGTTCTACAAACGGAGGAAACACTTGGAATACCCGGGTAAGAATAAATGATGATCCACCTGGTAATGGACGGGATCAGTTTCATCCCTGGACTTTTGTAGATGAAAGAGGAGTGATTTATGTGGTATTTTATGATAGACGAAACGATCCGGGGAATCTATTAATGGACGTGTATCTAACCCAATCTACCGATGGTGGGGTAACATGGTCTGCCAACAAAAGAGTTACCACAGTTTCGTCGGATCCTACCGCGGGATTAATCAAAGCTGGTTTATTAGGGGAATACATAGGTTTGACTGCTATTGGTGGTAATGTGCATCCCGTGTGGACAGATACCCGTTTGGGGAATCAGGATGTTTTTACTGCCAGGGTGAGTTTTATTCGCTACGGAGACGTAAACGGCGACGGGAACATAACCATTTCGGACGTGGTATATTTAATCAATTATTTATGGCGGGGTGGTCCTCCACCGACTCCTTATGAGACCGGAGATACCAATTGTGACGGTGAGGTAACGGTATCGGACGTGGTGTATCTGATAAACTATCTGTTTTTTGGTGGACCTATACCAGAATGCGGTTCTAAGTAAACAAGACAACAATTGATTTGAAAAGAGAAGGTTTTTCCAGATTACTCTTGGAAAATATGAGAATTATGTTATATTATGTTTGGTAACGTAAAACGAAAATAAAACAAGGGTAATTTTGCGACTGGTGTAATTGGGGGAAATGACGGTGAAAAGTCTTTCCTGCGTTTTCGTTTTCATTTGTAGTTTGTTAGTTACTAACACTATCCGAGCACGAATTATTTATGTTCCCACTGATTCATCTACCATTCAAGCTGGTATTAATGGTGCTGTTAATGGTGATACGGTTTTAGTATCAAGGGGGCATTATTACGAAAGGATTAATTTTCAAGGGAAAGCAATATTAGTTGCAAGTGATTTTATTTTTGATAATGATACAGTAACTATTGATTCCACAATAATTGATGGTGAAAATAGCGGGAGTGTTGTTATTTTTTCTTGGGGTGCAGACACAACCTCGATTATTCAAGGATTCACCATAACCAATGGTCATGCGACAGAGGGCGGCGGTATTCTGTGCGAAATTGAGTCTTCGCCCTCCATCAAGAACAACATAATAACGGGCAACTCAGCTACCTATGGTGGAGGAGGAATCAGCTGCGTTATGTTGAGCTCACCGATCATAAGAGATAACGTTATAGATAGTAATTCCGTTAGCCAAGGGATGGGGGGTGGGATTCTATGCAGAGACTATGCTTCACCAATAATAAGTAGCAATGCTATAACCGAAAACAACGCTACTTATGATGGGGGAGGTATCGGTTGCACGGATCTAGGTACTTCTCCTATTATCAGTAATAATTTTATTTCAAGGAATATTGCAGGTTATGGGGGAGGGGGGGTCTATTGTATATTCGCATCGCCCACCATATCTGACAATGAAATATCTCACAACGTGGCGAACAATGATGGTGGCGGAATCTGTTGTGAGGATTACTGCTCTCCAATCGTGAGCAACAATACCATAAGTGGCAACCTCGCAACCCACCGGGGTGGTGGAATCTGTTGCCGTGATATGTTTCCAGCAACCATTAGCAACAATAACATAACTGGTAATTCCGCTGGTTCCGAAGGTGGAGGAGTTTATTGTGAAATGTTTTATTCCACCTCTGCAATTCGTAGCAATGTTATAATCGGTAACTCCGCTGCTTTATATGGCGGTGGAATCTCCTGCTGGGAATTGCCTTCTATAGCCATTTGCGACAATACAATAAGTGGAAACTCAGCTGGCCAATCAGGCGGAGGAATCGCTTGTGGAAACTCCGAACCAACAATAAGCTACAATATTATCAATGGAAACATAGCCGTCCACCATGGCGGCGGGATTTTTTGCTATATTCGCCATCATTCTCCAACTATCAAAAATAATATTGTAAGTTACAACTCTGCGAGTGAGAGGGGAGGTGGAATATGCTGCGACTACTCCTCGCCCACTATCACTAATAATATCATTTTAAACAGCATTGATGGCGAGGGGATAGCCTGTTTTGATGAATCCTTTCCCACTATTCACTTTAATGATGTGTGGAACAATATGGATGGCAATTTTTATAGTTGTCCGCTAGGTGTGGGTGATACCACCCTGGGAACTAATTTCAATCGCACTTACTGCGACAGTTTTTATAATATAATTAGAGACCCTATCTTTGCAGACACCCTCAGTTTTGAGCTGCTGTGCAATTCTCCTTGTATAGATGCTGGTGATCCAATGATTGATATCAGTTCAGATAGCGGTGGATGCAGGATTGACATGGGAGCGCATGAATATCCTTATATTTTGGGTGATGCAAACTCCGATGGTGTTATCACACCTATAAAATCAAGATCGGATGCAGTTAACGTAGGCGATATTGTTTTTCTTATAAACTATCTTTATCAAAGCGGTCCTCCGCCTTGCCCTTATCATGCTGGAGATACAAATTGTGATGGAATAGTTGATATTGCGGATGTGATCTGTCTGATAAATTACCTGTTTCGATTGGGAGATTTACCTTGCCAAGTTGGAGAGAGAACTCAAATACCTAGATCTAATCCATAAATACTTGATTTGTCAAGTTTTTGCAATGTGCCCCATGAATTGGGTAAATAGAATTATTGGTTATCGAAATTAAAAGAGGATGAAGCTGATGCTCCACCCCTACAATTTCTTTTGATTTTCCTCTGCTTTAATTTACTTTACTAACTCTCCATTGTATTCTCATAGAGATTCAGTCTGTTCTCAGCTCTGCGAAAAGCAGCCATAGCGCGGGGAATGTCGATTTCTTTCTCCTTGGATCGCAGTCTCTCTTTAGCCCGCTCCAAAGCCCGTCTGGCTCTTTCAATATCTATATCCTTTATGAATTCAATGGAATGAGCCAAGACGGTCACTTGATTCTTTAAAACCTCCAAGAAACCGCCACCCAGCGAGAAGATCAGCACCTGGTTTTTCTGGTCCTTCACGGTCAATTTCCCCGGGACCAATGCAGTTATCAAAGGAGCATGATCGGTCAGAACTCCCAGATAACCCTCCGAACCGGGCGCGATGAGAGAGATGACTTCATCTTCGTAGAATATTTTCTCTGGAGTTACTATGGTTAAAAGATACATGATCCTTGCTAAAATCCTGTCCACAGTCAACCGTCCATAGTCCACTGTAAAAGCTTTTATGTCGATTCATCGTTGGACTAGGGATAGCGTCCAGTGGGCAATTGTTCCCTTTCGGAGTCGCACTTATACTTTGAAACCGCAGAAGCTCAGCGTTGCGAGATCTTTGCTTGGCTTTGGCTGAAAACTCTTTTTCAACCGTTCTTTAAGCTTGGCACTTCCGTTAAACCAAGCCTTTTTTTATTTGTTCCGCTTTTTCGTAAACTTCCTCAATCCCGCCAAGCATATAGAATGCCTGTTCCGGAATATCGTCCATGTCCCCGCTGATGATCTTCTTAAATCCTTTGATGGTATCCTCCAGTTTTACGTACCGGCCATGTGTGCCGGTAAATGCTTCTGCTACGAAAAATGGTTGGGACAGAAACTTCTGGATACGGCGAGCTCTTCCCACCATTATCTTATCTTCCTCCGATAGCTCGTCCATACCCAGGATGGCGATGATATCCTGAAGGTCTTTATATCTTTGCAGTATCCTCTGTATCTCCCGGGCGGTGTTATAATGATCTTCACCCAGCACCATCGGATCCAAAATCCTCGAGGTGGAAGCCAAAGGATCGACCGCCGGGTAGATTCCCAGTTCCACGATTTGACGGGAGAGTACCGTGGTGGCATCCAAATGGGAAAAGGTGGTGGCAGGTGCGGGATCGGTCAGATCATCCGCCGGAACGTAAATTGCCTGAACGGAGGTGATGGAACCGCTTTTAGTGGAGGTAATCCTTTCCTCCAGCTCTCCCAATTCAGTTCCTAACGTAGGCTGATATCCAACCGCCGAAGGCATCCGGCCCAAAAGCGCTGAAACTTCGGAGCCTGCCTGGATGAATCTGAAAATGTTGTCTATGAATAAAAGCACATCCTGATGTTCCTCGTCCCTGAAATATTCCGCCATAGCTAAACCGGATAACCCCACTCTCAACCGTGCTCCCGGCGGCTCGTTCATCTGTCCAAAAACCATCACAGTCTTGGAGATGACTCCGGATTCTTTCATTTCCAGCCAGAGATCGTTCCCCTCGCGGGTTCTCTCTCCCACCCCGCAGAATACCGAATAACCTCCATGCTCGGTGGCAATGCCTCTGATCAGCTCCATCACGATCACGGTTTTGCCCACACCCGCTCCGCCGAAAAGCCCTACCTTTCCTCCTTTGGGATACGGTTCCAAAAGATCAATTACCTTGATGCCGGTTTCGAGTATGGAGGTTCTAGTCTCCTGCTCTTCCAAGGTAGGTGCGGGTCGGTGAATGGGATAGGTCCGGCTGATATTTTTCACCGGGCCAAGTTCGTCGATCGGATCGCCCAAGAGATTAAAAACCCTTCCTAAAGTTCCTTCTCCGACCGGGACACTTATAGGACCTCCGGTGTCCAAAACGGGCATTCCCCGAACCAGGCCATCAGTGGAAGCTAAGGAAACGCACCGCACCATGTTGTCCCCCAGATGCAATGCTACTTCTAAAGTGAGGTTAATCTCTTTGTCTTGATCCTGAATTTTGAGGGCATTATAAATATTGGGGAGTTTATCTGAGTCAAACTCGCAATCGACTGTTGCCCCAATCACCTGCTTTACTTTTCCGTAGTTTGGGCTTGCCACTTTAACTCCTTGTTGGTTTGATCTTCCTTTTCCTTCACTTTTCCTGCAACATAAAAAGCATTAAAGGATTCAAGAGGTCGAAAGGTTAAGGGTTTAAGTGTCTTTTTTTGAAATTCCATGATGTGTTTTAGCCTTCTTTCAATCAATCACCTTTGCTCATTATTCCCGGTACTTGGTTTGGTTACTAGAATCCTTGCACCCCTGAATCCTATTCTTATCCCTTCAACGCCTCCGCTCCGGTGGCGATCTCCAACATCTCTTTGGTGATGGAAGCTTGACGGAGCTTATTTAACACCAGGGTGAGATGTTCGATCATCTCCTTTGCATTTTTAGTGGCAGCCCCCATGGAGATCATGCGCGATCCGTGCTCCGAGGCAAAAGATTCGGCTAATAACATCTGCACCCGGGTCATGCAATATTTAGGGAGCAATTCTTCAAATATCTTTTGCGGATCGGGCTCAAAAATATAGTCCACATAGCTTTCTTTGCTTTCGGCTTTGACCTGGCTCTCGATGTTGAGAAATTTCTCGATAGTAACCCGATGGGTGACAACGGAAAAAAAACTGGTGTATACAAAATAAACCTCGTCTGCTTCCGCGGAGAGGAAGAGGTGGACCAGATCCCCGGAGATATTCTTAACCTGAGCAAAATTCAGATTTCCACCCAAGTCCAGATATTTCTGCTTTATCACCCAGGGCCTTTTCGCAAAATAGGTGGTTGCCTTTTTCCCTATTATTACCAGGAAAACTTTAGCTGGGTCATAACTTTTCAAGAATTGCTCTGCCTTATGTATAACGTTATGGTTATAGGACCCGCATAATCCGCGGTCGGAGGTGATCACCACCAAGCAAAGCTTTTTCACCTCCCTTTTTTCGAATAGCGGATGAGAAATAGTGATGGTCTTGCTGGTTAGATTGTTCAGCATAGACCGCATTTTGGAAGCATAGGGTCGGGACGATTCCAGCTTGGTCTGAGCTTTCCTAAGCTTGGCTGCCGCCACCATCTCCATGGCTTTGGTGATCTGCTGGGTACCCTGGACGCTTTTTATCCTTCTTCTTAAATCTCGTAAAGTGGGCATATTAATTGATCCGGGAGTGCTCACCTTTAGGTGAACCAAAAATGGATCTATGACAGAATAGGTTTTAGGTCAAGCTGAAGCTTGACACTCCCGCGTAATCCCCGTTCGTTAAAGCTTGCTTTTAAATTGTTCTTTGAATATTTTTATGGCTTCGTTCAGTTTTTTCTCCGTATTTTCATCCAAGTCCTTGCTATTGGCTATAGAATGACCCACATCCGGATATTCTTTTTCCATGAAGGGATAAAATTCCTTTTCAAATCTCCTGACCGCATCTAGCGGGACGTCGTCCAAATAGCCATGCGTGGCCACATAAATGATCATCACCTGTTTTTCCAAGGACATGGGGACATACTGATCCTGTTTTAGAATCTCCACCGTCTTCTCTCCCCGGATCAGATAAGCTTTGGTGGCTTCATCCAGCTCGGTTCCGAACTGGGCAAAGGCAGCGAACTCACGGTACTGAGCTAAATCCAGCCGCAATCTTCCGGCAACCTTTCTCATCGCCTTGACCTGGGCTTTTCCACCCACCCGGGAGACCGAGATCCCCACGTTGATGGCCGGTCTCACCCCGGCATAGAACAGGTCGGTCTCCAGATAGATCTGACCATCGGTGATGGAGATGACGTTGGTGGGGATATATGCAGTCACGTCTCCAGCTTGGATTTCCACGATGGGTATAGCGGTCAAAGATCCACCGCCCAAATCGTCTTTCAGCTTGGCGGCTCTTTCCAGAAGCCGGGAATGGAGATAGAAGATGTCCCCCGGATATGCTTCTCTTCCCGGCGGCCTTCTCAAAAGCAAAGACATCTGGCGATAAGCTTGAGCGTGTTTCGTCAGGTCATCGTAGAACACTACCACGTGTTTCCCGTTATATAGAAATCCCTCTCCGATGGCACATCCGGAGTAGGGAGCGATATATTGCAATGGAGCAGGCTCGTTGGCAGTAGCCACCACCACGGTGGTGTAATCCATGGCTTGATGATCTTCCAGAACCTTTACCAGTTGAGCTACGGTGGAAGCTTTCTGCCCTATGGCCACATAGATGCAGTGAAGTTCGGTATTTTTCTGGTTGAGTATGGTATCTATGATCAAAGCGGTTTTTCCGGTTTGTCGATCTCCGATGATAAGCTCCCGTTGTCCCCGGCCAATGGGGATCATGGAATCTATGGCTTTCAGTCCGGTCTGCACCGGCTCGCTCACCGGCCTTCGCTGGACCACATTGGGCGCTTTTCCTTCGATGGGGCGGAACTTTTTAGCCACTATCGGTCCCTTCCCATCCAACGGCTGACCCAAGGCGTTCACCACCCTTCCCACCATGACCTCTCCCACCGGCACCGAGGCGATCCTGCCGGTCAAGGTTACCCGATCCCCTTCTTTGATCTCCTCATAGGGTCCGAGAATGGCAACCCCCACGTTATCCTCTTCCAAATTCAAGATCATCCCCATCACCTCATTGGGGAATTTCACCAGCTCGCTCATCATGGCATCTTCCAGTCCCCAGATGCGGGCGATACCGTCCCCCACCTGTAGAACCGTCCCCACGCTCTCCATTTTGAGCTTGGTTTCGTATTTGTCGATTTCTCTCTGCAGGATTGAGCTTACCTCTTCCGGATTCAATGGCATACAGAAATACCCTCCGTTTTGTTTACCTCAAGAGTCATATATTGATCGTAACCCCTTACCTTAATCCTCTCCCCTTAATCCTCTCCCCAAAGGGGAGAGGAGATTACTCTGCACGTCACCACAAATAAGAGCGGAACAAATTAATGTTTAATAAACCCGAATTGCCGACATCTGTTCTTTGAGCTGGCTGAGCTGATGCCGAATGCTTCGGTCCATGATCCTGTCGCCCAATATTATTATCATCCCGCCTATCAGAGCGGGATCGACCTGCGTTTCCATCTCCACTTTTTTCCCGGAGGTTTTCTCCAGCTCCACCTTGAGCTCATCCGATACGGAAGGTTCCAGCTTTCGTGCGGATATCAGACGAGCCGACACTATCCCCTGATCCTCTTTGACCAATCTCTTAAATTCCTCAGCCATAGGAAGGAGATAGGGGATTCGGTGTTTACTTAAAACCAAAAGCAGGAAAGAGTATAAAGCTTCTGAGATCCTTTCTTTAAAGGAAATAGCGAATAACTCCTCTTTTTCCTTCTCCGATATCTGGGGAGATTCCAGAAAGCTCTTCAGATAGGGAAGTTTTCTGAGAAGATCAGAGATAGCTTCCAGATCGGCGGAGATTCTTTCCACCTGATGGATTCTTTTGGAGGAGGAGAAGAGAGCGGCGGCGTATTTTCGGGCGATGCGGGACTCTATCATTTAAGACCTTCCACTTTACCCTGTTTTATATCGTCGACAAATCGAGCTACAAGTTTTTTGTCTTTTTCCTCATCCAGTTTTTCACCGATAAGTTTCTCGGTTATCTGCATGGTCATGCTGATCACCTCATCCCGCAACTGGACTTTGGCTTTTTCGATGTCTCTTTCCACGTCCTCCCTGGTTTTGTAGACGATCTCCCGGGCTTCCTTCCGGGCTTCTTCCTTTATCTCATCAGCCATCTTCTGACCTTCCCGGGCCGCTTCCTGAATCTTCACCCGGGCCAAGGAGTCGATCTCCTGCAGCTTCTTTTCGTAATCCACATAAAGATCTTCGGTTTTCTTTTTCTCCTCATCAATGGTGTCAAATTCCGCTTTTATCTTGGTCCTTCTTTCCTCCAGCATGGACAAAAGCGGTTTCCAGGCGAATCTCTTCAGGATGAGGATCGCAATCAGAAAGCCGATGATCTGGGTTACAATTTGTCCGAATTCAAGTCCCATAACGATTGTTCAATATCCAAGATTCAAAATTAAAAGCATTTTGAATCTTGAAAACTTTAAGATATTTTTCCCTGTAACACGAACAGAGTGACCAAAGCATAGATGGTGAGCGCCTCGATCAAGGCGCATCCGATGATCATCCCCAGCTGGATTTTACCGGCAGCCTCGGGCTGTCGCCCCATAGCTTCCATAGCAGCAGAGACGGCTCGCCCCAATCCGAAAGCGGACCCAATCGCCGCGATGGCCAGTCCCAGGGGAAGGAAAATAGCTAATGCAGTTTGGTAAGACATTTGACCTCCTTTAAAAGGGTTATAGGGTTCGAGGATTCAAGGTTTCAAGTGTTTAAAAGTTTAATGTTCGTCATGTGGTAACATCAAAGAGAAATATATGGTTGAAAGCAGAGTGAAAACCAGGGCTTGAATCGTCCCGGTCAGCAAAGCCAGGAATATGAAAGGAAGCTGGAAAGGCAATCCCACCGGCAGATGCAGGAAACTCAAGGCGCTTACTCCCAGCCCTACAAATACGGTGATCAGCACATCCTCACCAGTGATGTTGCCGAAGAGTCGGAGAGACAAGCTGAGTGGTCTTGCCAGTTCCTCCACTATATGAATGGGGATGTTAATGGGAACCAAACACCAGGTGACCAGATCCCGGGGGTCTCCCGCCATGTGTGAAAGGTAACCCACGATCCCCAGACTTCTTATTCCGGTATATTGCACGTAGAAGAAGACACAGATAGCCAACGAGACAGTAGTATTTAGATTGGAGGTGGGCGATTTCATCACCGGTATCAGTCCAAACAAGTTCATACATAGTATATAAATGAACAAGGTTCCCAAAAAAGGAGTGAACTTTCTTCCCCGGGGTCCCAAAATCCCGCAGATGAAATTGTCCAAAGCTTCGACCACCATTTCTACAAAGTTCTGTAATCCTCCGGGTATGAGCGTTTTCTTGCGATAAGCCAAATAAGCTACGAAGCATATCAATATCGCTATCATCCAGGCAAACACCACATTCTCCCAATGGTGCAAAAAACCGATCACCGCCACCTTTCCAAATTTATCGTAAAGCAGGGTGATGAAATTGGGAAGCTCCGGCGTACCTTCCTTCGCCTTTTCGGCAGCTTGATGCGCTATTTCATTGGTTAATTGTAAATTTAACGACATTGATTAAGTCCCTTATAGCCTAGTTATTTGTCATCTCCTTGATCTTTTTTCCCGATACAGATCTCGCGTCTTTATCTTTATTCATGGAGAGTATCCATCTTCCCATTGCTTTCAGGAATATCACCAGGAAGATCAGGGTGAAACCACATATCAGACTTAGGGGAGGAAAGTAGTTAATCTTGAGGAGAAGATATCCAGCTAGATAGAGGAAAGGAAACTTGACCACGGCGATCAGCACCACTTTCCTTTTTTTTACTTCTTTCCCCGGAGAGAAGACCTCGGTGATCAATTGGGTTAAAAAATAGAGATTCAAACATCCCCAGACACTACCTGCCAGGATTCCCGCACCGAACTTGAAATCGTAATAAACGGTGACGAAAAGAAGAATTAATACCGCCAAAACCAGTGAGGTCTTAATCACCCTATGAATAAACTCTATACCCATGATCTTCCAAGTAAAGCTTTTATTTCAACTGCTCTGCTTTTTTTATCAGATTGTAAACTCCTTTTGCAGCAGCGACAAATCCAAAAAATATGAAAACATATTCTAAATAAGGAGCGGTGTCTAGTTTTTTGTCAAAAAAATGCCCGATGTAGTATCCCAGTATGGGTGCTACCATCATGAGTATAGGGATAGTTGTCAAAATCGCCATTTGACGATAATTTGAATATTTGTTATTTGTTTTTTTGTGCACGCTTAATAAAGCTAATTTATCGAGCAATCCGGCATTTGACAGCCAAGAGTCTCAAAGAAAAGAATTATATTATTCAAGATTCAAAAGTCAAGTATTTTGATTAATTTCACTACACTCTTAAATTCAGGTCATGTGGAATAATCCAACGTTATTTTGTAACACAAAATTATTTGATATGAACTGTCATACTTCAATTATATTTAGAAGGGTAGAGGCTTAACGAGAAGTCATTCTGTTAAATCCTTCTTTGTCAAAGCGTTCAATAATAGCTTTTATTAAAATAGGCCAGGCGATAGTAGCATCACAAAGAACCTCTGACCACTTCCCCCCTTCTTTTTTTGGTAGGAATTTTCCCCAAGAGACACCTTCGCTGTAGGTACATCCGGAGAGTCCCCCCCAGTGAACCGGTTCCGGACAGATTCTCACCCCATATTTAAAACGGTTGAATTTATTCATGTCCCCTACCCTACGATAAATCACCTCCAAAAAAGGTCCTACCTGCTGAGCCCAATTCCGGGGAACCCCTCCTCCAATGGTAAAGATGCCGGTATATTTAGCTGCTTGGATTCTTTTGGTATAATCTTCCAAATCACCGTATGCATCAAACTGTAAAGTTGGTTTACCCTGCTTGATTCTCAGACGATTACACACAGCGAAATCAAGACCGAGTTCCGAATCGGTGAAGGCGGGGATATAAACCGGGATTTTTTTCTCCCAGGCGCTTCCGAGAATACCCCGACCCAGATCTTTTTTGGTAAGATATTCTCCGATTTTTCCCAGGATTTGAAAACTTGAAAGAGGTTGCTTATGATCCAAGTCCTTCCAAATATTATCCAGAGTCAAGCTTATATCATCCAAGTTTCTTTCAACCTCGATGGTGTCATATACCCGGTTGTACCCATGCTGGTAAAGCCGGTCATCATTCCAGGTTTCGTCGTGTTTGAAATGAGGTGCTCCCACATTTTCCACCAAACCATGCATAACCAGAGCCCCGGTAGAAACCACCGCATCCAAATAGTCCCGCTCTATCATCTCACATAAGACCAACCCCATCTTAGCCATGGTCATGGCACCGGAGAAGGTTCCCACTACGTAACAATCCGGATCTTTCAGCATGGTGGTGAATACTTCCAGTGCTTCTCCCAGGTTCCTGGCTCCGAAAGAGGTATCCGACATCTGCACCAGCATTTGTTCGAAGCTGTTAACTCGGGACAGGTCCAAAGCTTTAAGAGGCTTCAGCCCGTGAGAAAAACCGTCACCTAAATCCTGGGGTTCTCTTTTTTCCGGACTATCTTTCATAATTTCAACATCCTGGAATGATGGTTCTCTTTCCTCAAGTTCCCATGCCATATTAATTCACAGTGTACCACAAGTCAAGATTTTTATGTTTGATTTTCTAAAAGACATTTTTTGACATTGGCAAAAACAGAATTCTTTGTGTATTATAGTTCGATTTATGAATAGTAGGGTATAGAGGAACATAAGTTTATCCTTCGCTGCTTATCAAGGAGACATAAGGGATGAATCGATTTAATTATGATTTCGGGGAAACGAACGTTAAGATTAAAGCTCATTAACTGAGGTATCGATAAGAATGGAAAAGATGGTAATTAGCTATTTGTTTTCTTGGTAGATAGTGGCTTTTATGTTTCTTATATTTTCATTTATACGGTTAAGCCATAGCGAATCTGGTTTCAGGGTAAGCGCTTTCTCCCACATGCTAAGCGCTTTGGCATTCGATCCCGTGGACTGATACACTACAGCTAAGTTGATATAGGCATATGTGAAACCAGGGTCTATATTTATCGCTTTTTGGAGAAATAAAACGGCGCTATCGATAACGCCGGAATTCTTGTAGATAGTTCCTAAATTGTAATAAGCTTCGGCGTATGAAGGATCTATCTCGATCTCCTTTTTAAACTCTTCTTTGGCTTGGGGGATGTCGCCTTCTTGGTAATATAGTATTCCCAGATTAAAATGGGGACCCCTCATATCTGGTTTAAGGCTAAGTGTGGTTAAATATTCCGATTTAGATTTCTCGTTTTCCCCCTTCTGGGCATACGTCAATCCCAGATAATAATGTCCGTAAACAGAGTGAGTATCTGTTTGTAATAACCCCTGGGAGAAGGTAAAATTGTCTTTCCATGCTGTATTTCTGGTAATCGTGCGCCAAGCATAGAGGAACGATAGGCTTATCAACGCTACGGTTAAGATTATACGAAGGAGAGAATGAGATGCTAAGTTTTTCCTGAAAACAAGTCCCCCCAAGAACCACCCCATAATCAGACAGTATCCGAGGGAGGGGAGGTAAACATAACGTTCAGCCAGATAAATATTGGTAGTGGGGATCAAGTTTGAAATAGGTAGCAAAGTTAATATAAACCACAACAGACCAAAGGTGATTAACTTTATTGTTTTTCTACTGCAGTATATGAAAACAAAAATCAAAGAAGAAATAAAAAACAAAGAGCCAAATAAAGACGAGAAATTCAGCACTTCACTGTTCGGGAGTATATCATAGAAAGCACTCAATTTCCATGGCAGCAATAACAATTGGACGTATTTTAAAATTATCCAGATGGTGGTTTGCCATCCCAAGAATAATATTTCCGGTCCCTGGGGGGAATAGAGCCAATTACCTACCACTAATTTTCTCCATACCAGATAAATAAGAAGAATGATGAAAAAGGGGATTATATAGATAGACTTGTTTTTAGGCTTTTGCTTATTTAAATCAAATTCATTCGAGAAGAAAAAGATCCAAGCAGCCAAGATCAAGGGGAGAGTGGCTGCCATTTCTTTTGATAACAAGGCACAAAAGAAAAAAAGACATGATAGGAAATATAAAAACCCACTATTCCTTTTAGACCTGGTGTCCCAGAAATTCAAAAAACACAAAATCGAAGTAAGATAGAACAGGACACACAGAACGTCCGAGCGTCCGGAAATCCATGTTACTGCCTCAGTATGAATAGGGTGTATACCAAAAATAAGAGCCACCAGGAATGCAGAAATTCGGGGTAAAAATCTAAGAAAGACGAAATAAATCAACATCACTGAGATTAAATGGAAAATCAAATTACTTAGATGATAACCGAAAGGATTAAGTTTCCAAATCTGGTAATCTAAAGCAAATGAAATGGAGATAATCGGGCGGAAGTAATTCCGGTAAAATGGTTCAATCTTAAAAAAGTTGGAGGGATGGTCAAATGAGGTTATCTTTGGATTTTTAACAATCAAATCCTCGTCATCCCATACAAATCCGCAATAGAGAGCATTTCCATAAACTAATAATACTATAGCTAGAAGTATAACTATCTGGATGCCTGTGGGAAGAGTACGTTTAACAAACATTTGAATATGGAGTTGAAATTATAAAAAAAGGATAGTCGGGCGAGTCAAAAGTGTGACTTCCTTTGTTCTCGATCTGCTATCCTCTTAATAATGATTTATACTTCCTGCCCCATTTTAATTGTCGTCAATTTACGAAAAATTCTTTACGAACCAAAAACCAAGCTGAATCTTTGCACGTCACCAATGACACTCTGGCGATGCATGATCAAGTCGAAGCTTAATACTCCAAAATATCAACCTTCAATTAACTTCACTATCACTTTTCGATTGCGGGGACCGTCGAACTCACAAAAATAGATACCCTGCCAGGTGCCCAGAATCAGATTTCCTCCATCTACCGGTATACTCTCGGAAGAGCCGATCAAGCTGGTTTTGATATGGGCAGCGGAGTTGCCTTCAAGGTGGGAGTAGTTATCGTTGAAAGGTATAACCTTATTCAGCTCGGAGGTGATGTCGTGCTGGACCGATGGGTCTGCATTCTCATTTATGGTAACAGCTGCCGTAGTATGGGGTACATATACCATGCAAATACCGGAATTGATTTTACTTTCCAATACCATTTTTTGTATCAGACCAGTGATGTCGATCAACTGGACGCGGTTGTGGGTTTTTACGCTCAATTCTTTTATCATGTTTATTTCCTTTTGTTATGTGAAATACTCAATCCAATATTCCAAAGAGGAGTGAGACCGGGCTGGGCAGGGTGCCCAGCCTACGATTTTTTGCTAACCTTAATTTATAGTTACCCCTCTTAATTTCAAGGATGAAAGTTAAGCAGAAGAAGAGGGGAGAAGATCTTATGAAAACAATGCTTCAGCAAACTGGGTAGGATCGAACTTTTGAAAATCGTCTGGTTTTTCCCCCAGCCCGACGTACTTGACCGGGACTTTGAATTCGTCCGTAATGGCGATCATTATCCCCCCTTTGGCGGTACCATCCAGCTTGGTCAAAAAGATGCCGGTGATTCCGACTGCATCTTTGAACATTCTCACCTGAGACAGACCGTTCTGGCCGGTAGTGGCGTCAATCACCAGAAGGATTTCATGCGGGGCTCCGGTCAAAGCCTTTCCCATTACCCTTTTGACCTTCTTCAACTCCTCCATCAGGTTGACCTTGGTATGCAGCCTTCCCGCCGTGTCGACTATCACCACATCGAATCCGCGGGAACAGGCGGCTTTGATAGCATCGAAGGCAACCGAGGCAGGGTCCTGATTGGGCATGCTTCCCACCAGTTCCACTCCGACCCGTTCCGTCCAGATGGACAACTGTTCACCGGCGGCTGCCCGGAAAGTGTCGCACGCTGCCACCAGAACTTTTATCCCCTGATCTTTGTAATCTTTAGCCAATTTAGCGATTGAAGTGGTCTTGCCGGTACCATTGACCCCTACCATCATGATCACATGGGGTGAAGCCATCTCGTTATTGGAGATCTCACCGGCGGCCAAGATTGATGTCACCTGATCTTTGAGTAAGCCTGTGACTTTTTCGGAGTCGTCAATTTTTTGGGAGGCGGCCTCCTTTTTCAACCCTTCGATTATCTTAGCGGTGGTGGAGGGTCCGACATCTGCTTTGATCAGGATCTCTTCCAATTCATCCAAAAGCTCCTGGTCGATTTTCTTGTGCAGTCCCACCGCCTGGGAAATCTTTCCCAGTAGATTCTCTTTGGTCTTAAACAGACCGGATTTTAATTTATCTAAAGAAAATTTCACGGATAACCTTATTCAAAACCTGATCCCCTATCCTATGGATCTTCGATAGTCACCCTCTTCGTCTTAAGAAGACGGGGACTAAGGGGGAGAGGCTTACTGATTTGTTACCACTTCATGTTTTTCAAACTTTACCGATACGATCCTGGATACTCCAGGCTGTTCCATGGTTACCCCGTAAAGGATATCCGCTGCCTCCATGGTGAGCTTGTTGTGGGTGATTAAGATGAATTGGGTGTTGGCGCTGAAATGCTGGATCAGCTTCAAGAACCGAGTGATGTTGGCATCGTCCAATGGCGCATCCACCTCGTCCAATATGCAAAAAGGGCTGGGTTTCACCAGATAGATGGCAAAGAGCAAGGCGATAGCGGTCAGCGCCTTTTCCCCCCCGGAAAGCTGCGAGATGTTGAGAAGTCTCTTACCGAAAGGACGGGCGGAGATCTGTACCGGCGATTCCAGCGGATCCTCCGATTCGATCAGCTTCAGCTCGGTTTCTCCACCCTCGAACAACTCTTCGAAGACCTTTTGGAAATTTACCCGAATCTGGTCAAAGGTTTGGACGAAGAGGGTTTTGGCCGTCTGATTTATTTTACCAATAGTGGAGATCAAAGTCTCTTTTGCTTCGGTTAGATCTTTCACCTGATTTTGAAGAAAGTCCAGCCTCTGCTTGGCCGTCTGAAATTCCTCCAATGCCAACAGATTAACCGGACCGGTAGATTTCAATCGGTCCTTCAAGGTGGCCAACCGGTCCTTGGTTTTTTCTATATTCTCCATCTCCTCGGGAGAAAGCGGCTCCACGCTCTCTAAGTCCACTTGATATTCTTCCCAAATTCTATCTTTGATGGTATTGGCGGATGAGGTAAACTCCAATTTTTCCATCTCCCTTTGGTGCAGCTCATCCTGGATCTTTTCCTTATCACCTCGAAAAATCTTAAGATCCTTCTCCTTGGCGCTCAAGCTCTCCTGCAATGCAGTTTGCTCTTCCACCAGCGAATTCAGTTTAACCTTCTCCGATTCACTATTCTGGAAGGTTTGTTTCAACTCTGCTTCTTTCTCACTATTAACTTGAGTGATCTTATCGATTTCCGTTCTTGAATTCTGGATCTCGTTATCTTTGACCACTTGAGTATTCTCTATCTCCGAAATCAACTCGGAAAGCCGCAACTGGTCGCTTTTTAGCTGTTCCTCCTTCCCCTCCAGAGTAACCAGCTCAATTTTAAGCTGGTTTACGTTACGGAACGTTTCGCTGTGCAGAACTTCGGTCTCCTGCTGATATTTTTCCTTCTCTTCAATGCCGGTGGTGAGCTTTTCCTTCTGATATTCCATCTCCGACACATTCTCTTCCTGCTGTTGGACCCTCAGGTTCAGTTCCCCGATTTTCCGATTAATTTCCTGTATCAGGTTCTCTAACTCCACCAACCTCTTCACCAGACTGCTCATTTCGAAATCCAGAGTCTTGAGTTGGATCTCGGATTGTTGGATCTGTTTGGAGAATTCCTCGCTTTCGGTGGTTTTCCGGGAGAGGGAGTTGTGGAGTCTCTTACCCTCAATTTCCTGCGATTCCTTCTCTGCTTCCAGCCGGCTGAGTTTTTGGTTGGACTCCGTAAGCTTCTCCTCCAAGCGGTGAATTTCCAGTTCCCTCCCCAGAAGAGATATCTCCTGAGGGGAGCCCCCAGAGAAGGTGCTTTCAACTTTTATTATCTCCCCCTCCAGGGTGGCAAGGTGAAATCCGGATTCCAACTGGGAGGAAAGTTTCAAGGCTTGATCCAAGGTTTTCACCAAGATCACGTTACCCAAAAGCAGTTGGACGATCTTTCTAAAATCCAGATCACATTCGATCATATCAGAGGCTAAACCAATGACATCCGGATAGGCAGTTAGATTGACAGTTAAAGGAGCGGTTTTGGCGGCTTCGATTTTGTCCAAAGGTAAAAGGGTAGCTCTTCCGCCGTTTTCTTTTTTCAGGTACTCTATGGCCTCCAGTGCCGATGCGGTGTTCCGGCAGACGATGAATTGCAGGGAGGAACCCAGAGCTGATTCGATCGACTTGAGGTATTCCGGCTTGGTGGTGAACAGATTCGCCACCGTATCGATAATTCCAGGGAGTTTATCCTTGGCGGAGAGAATGGTTTTCTCTCCTTTGCCATATCCTTCATAATGTTCAGAAATCTGCCTTAACAATTCAAGCTTGGCTTTTTCCCCCTCCAGGTTTTGCCTTATTTTGCCCTCTTCCGACACGAGAGCGTTTAACCGTATTTCATTTTCCTCCATTTTCTCTTTTAACAAGGCTATTTCCTGGATTTGGTTTTCCAACCGGTTTCGTTTCTCCTCATCGGTGGAGGTCAGAGTCTGCAGCTGTTCCGACAGCTGGTTTATTCTCTCTTGGATGGATTGGCTTTCCGCAGTGAAAAGGCTTTGTCTTTGCCTTAACTCTTCGATCTGGGTTTTGACATTCTCCCGTTCGTTTTTTAAGATATTCAAATGATCGTTAAGCCTTTGCCAGTCGGAGGAGAGCTTCTCTAATTCCTCTTTGGTCTGTTGAAGTTTCTCGTCGTTGGATAAAAGCTGTGCTTCCTCTTTTTCGCAAATCTCATTTTTGGATTTTATTTCCACCTTTATTTGAACCTGCTCTTCTTTTTTATTTTCCTTTTGACCGGTTAGAGAGGAGAGCCGTCCTTTTAGGTTTTCCATCTCCTCTGCGTTTCTGGCGATCAGCATTTCCAGGTTGGACCTGCGCTCTCGGTGAACGGATATCTCCCGCTCGATCTCGAACCCTTTTTCCGACAGCTCCCCGATCCTCTTCTGCAGATTTCCGGATTCCCTCTCCTTTTCCAAAATCTTAAGCTTCAAATCCTCAATCTCCGCCTCTGATTTTTCCAATTCTGCATTGATCCGATGGTTTTGATCGGCGAAGGTCTGCAAAACCTCCCTCAATTCCCTCTCCTTCTCCCGGATCGTTTTATACTCTTTTAGGTTGAGCTTTATCTCCATCTCCTTGATCACCTCGGAGATTCTTTTGAATCTCTCCGCTTTTCCTTTCTGTCTACGTAGGGAGTTGACCTGTTTTTCCACTTCCGCCAGGATGTCGTTGAGCCTTAAGAGGTCATTTTCAGTATATTCCAATTTTCTCTCCGCCTCTTTTTTCCGCAATTTGTATTTGGTGATCCCGGAGGCTTCCTCGAACAAAAACCGTCTTTCCTCCGCCCGATCCGATAAAATAGCTTCCACCATCTCCGGTTGGATCACCGAATAGGCATGAATTCCCACTCCGGTATCCAGGAATAGTTCAGTGATGTCCTTTAACCGGCAGGGGATTTTGTTCAAGAGATATTCACTTTCCCCGGAACGGAAAAGGCGACGGGTTACCGTGATCTGATTATAGTCCAAAGGGAGGATACCCTTGGTGTTTTCAATGGATAAGCTAACCTCCGCCATGCCTAGGGGTTTCAGATCCTTGGTACCGTTGAATATCACCTCTTCCATTTTGGCCGATCGCAAAAGTGTGGTTCTCTGCTCCCCCAAAACCCATCGCAAGGCGTCCAGCAGATTAGTTTTTCCACACCCGTTGGGACCGACGATAGCGGTGATCCCCTGATCGAAATGCAATTCCGTCTTTTGGGGGAAGGATTTAAAGCCTAAAATCTGAAGTTTGGATAGAAACATATTTTACTTTCGTGAGTTGAACAGGGTTTTATTTCGTCTGGTTTACGTTAAACAGGTTCATTAAGGTTTTTGACATCCCCTTATATACCTCCTGGCCATTTAAACCGCTGTCGGCAAAGGTCAGTTGAATATTATAAAAGGGATACGCATATTTTCTATGGGGACCGATGCGCACGGGGATGCCGCAGTTTAGACATAAATAACAGTTAAACAAACCATCATCCAGTTCCAGATCCAATGAGATGCCGAATTGATATCCTTTTACTTTCTGGATTAAATTTTCTCCCGGAAGGGAAAAGGTTCTCAAATCCTCGTGGAGGGGATAGATCACCTCATATCCGGGAGGGGTAGACAGAAATCCGTCGGTTTTGAGAAAAGGCAAAAGCACCAGGATGATTTTTCCTTTGAAAACATCTGCCAGGGAGGGCAACGCCTCTTTAGCTGTGGCAAAACGATCCATGCTGGAGGGCATGCATATCAGAACTTTCTTAGCCTCCTTTAATTTCTGTGCACAGGAAAATGCTTCGGATTTAAAAAAGCGCCGGCTGGACCAATTTAGAAACCTTCGAGCCAACGGATTGATTTTAACGGGTTTCATTATGATTTTTCCCATTCACCTTAAACTATGGCAGAATATATCCCAAATGCTATCCTAAGTCAAGGGGAAGGTAAAAGAAATAAGTAGAGACCAAATACAAATCATACACTTTTGTTAAAGGAAAAAAGATTAGGCAACACCCAAGAGAGAGTGTTTTTTGGAACTTGGAATCATAAACTCTCAAGGAGGTTGCCTATGCTCTGTAAT
>Ga0256868_10000029_pt1 | contig 80355 bp, 69 predicted proteins | sample RVTome_13_FD_187341 | JGI IMG/M metagenome (GOLD analysis project Ga0256868, IMG submission 187341) | Soil microbial communities from uranium-contaminated site in the Upper Colorado River Basin, Wyoming, United States - RVT92D227 HiSeq ...
AAAAGACCTCATGGAGGTATCGATAAAATGACTCCCATCCAAAAATTAAACTTGAAACTAAACTCATCTTAAACTACATTCCACTTCACTCTCTTGGGTGTCCGATATGTATTTGGTCATTACAAAAGAGCCTCCTGGGGATGGCGGAGGCTCTCTTTGGCAGAAGGGTTCACCCGGAGGGGTAACCCTGTAGGGGATGAAGGAGGATATGCTATCTTATACTCAGCTCGCTCTGAGCCGGGTTTTCTTTTTCCGGAATCCAGTTCAAACTGTAAGGTATTTTTTTCTTATAACCCAAAGCCATGTTGCGATACGCCTCTAAATCCTTGTGACAAACCATTTGCAAATTGACCTGATTGACCACTTCAAAACTATCTCCGTAGATCTCAACCGTTCTGTTTTGAAACAAGTGCGGGTTGATCTCGATGAACTCCAAAAGCGCCAGAAGACTGGCATATTCGCATTCGACCGGGGTGCCGGTAAACTGCGCCCGGAAGATTATCCCCAAATCGGGGATCGAGAATGAAACCACTCCATTATGATTATCCCTGCTGTTTTCCTCTCTGGTAGTACCGTAGAAGAAGCACTGCATTTCATCCTCCTTATCAATTAATCGATAAACTAACCTCCTTTATTTTTTCTAACTTGGTAAAAAGCAAAACCTATGCCATGGGCTGGTATGGTTTTAAACCTAATAAGTAAGCTGGGCATAGCATGGGGTGAAATTGGTTTGGCTGATATTGAGGCTTGGAATCTGCTGTATTACAAGAAGTTATAAGCAGAAGAAAATGATAGATAAGAGACTCCTTCGGTGCTTTGTAAAAAATAGGTGTTTCTCAGACTCAATGGATCAAAACCTGACTGCAAGCTGCTTCACACTCTCTGCAAGAAGATACAAGACAAATGCAGCCGGGGCTTGATAAGCTTATTGATTCGGGGGATAGTTAAACCGGGAAAACAAATCCTGCAAAAATGCTTGACAGAAGGAAAAAGGGAAGTAACTTTATCTGTGAGAGAACATAAAAGAATTGGCCAGAGGGGAAAATGAGCAGGCAATCAACCTTTCAACGCTTTTTCCTTAAAGGAGGAGTTATGAGGAGAAAAGTATTGATTCCGGTCTTGCTGTGGATTTGTCTTCTATTGATTTTCTCTTCTGGGGATGCTTCCACCATCTGGATAAATATAAAAAGCGTTCACGTCTTCCCGGATTATCCTACGGATATGGATTCACTTGTGGTTTACATCAGCGGGGAAATCTCCACCCCCTGCGATTCGATCTGGTATGCATATCATCAAATTCAGGGTAATCGGATCGATCTGCATCTCCAATTCTACCAGCATCAGGGTGTCTGTCCAGCTGTGATAGCACCTTTCTACCTTCAAATACCGATAGGCACTATGCCGGTCGGGATATGCACGTTGTATACCATAATTGATTCATATCCGTATTTTTGGGGTGAGGTCTTTGAAGTATTTGAAAATAGCCCCTCCGGGATTTTAAATTCACCGAAAGAGATAGTGGATGAGTTTGCTCTTTCTCAAAACTACCCGAATCCTTTCAATTCAACCACTAACATAAATTATGTATTGTCCAGGGATGCCTGGGTCACTTTGTCCGTTTACAATAGTTCAGGGCAAAGGGTGAAGGTGTTGGAAAATAACAGACAGCCCAAAGGAAGCTACTCTGTTAACTGGGATGGAAAAAACGATTCGGGAAAGGGGGTGGCAAGCGGGATTTATTTTTACGAGCTGAAAGCGGGTGAGTATAAAGAAACACGTAAACTGGTTTTGATTAAATAGACAAGGTGCAGCCGGTAGATCAGGTGCCCCGCGGCTTCTGACATTAAAACTGCAATTTATTGCCACGACCTATTGCTACGACCTTCAGGAGGCGGACAGGAAAAATCCAAGTCCCCCTGACAAGGGGTTCACCCTAAAGGGGATTTAGGGGGTTCTAATACTACGACCTATTGCCACGACCAATTGCCACGACCTTTAGGTCGTGGAATAAAGTGAAGAGCCTCCCACACTCATTTGGGCTTTAGCCCACAATATGTTCTTTCCCTCTCTTTTAGTATGTACCGCATGGTTCATACCAGAAGCGGGAGGGGGAGGATTGTATCGGTCGCATTTATGCGATCCGTTTTTACTTCAGGATAGACCTAAGCTGCGAACCTGTGAGGTGGGGAGCATTACTACCGGACATGCTGGGCTTGCTGGACTTGCTGAGGGTTGTTTTTCATTTTTTTAACGCCAGAAGAATCATTTAGAGGTTTTTGCCAAAGATTTGGTATAAATTGCATACGCTTCTTACCGGAGTCGGACCTATAATTTGTAACAAGAGAATTCAAAGTTGAAAATTAAAAGTTTTTGTTGTGTCAGGACCCAGTCCTGACACTTACTATGCGTCAGGAGTAGCTCCTGTCGCAACATAATTGGTTCCTCTATACTTTTCTTTCATTACCTCCTCCATAAATACCGACGTCGTCCTTTTCACCACGAAAGTAGTATGGAATTTGTTGTTGTAACCTCACTCCCTTTGATTCCCCCTCTCCTTAACTAAGGAGAGGGGGATACAGGGGGAGAGGTTTTCACCTAAATCGGAATTAATTCGTTGGCACGGCTCCAAGAGAGTAAAGACTCTCCTCAATACAGCATATTCGAATAAATAACTCAAATTTAAGGTTGACAAGCTTACACAAATAACTATAATAAATATGCATACATAGTTAATTTACATGATTGTGGGCTTTAAAAGTTTCGTCAGGAGTTTACTCTTCCTCGTCCCGGGATTAATGGTGACTGACGTTTTGAAGTCATTATTACCTAATAACGGATTCTACTCAAGCGGACGTGGCGTTTTATCTGGAAGTAAAACCCAAAAGCGGGTTTATCTGGAAACCATATAATCAGTAGTTAGCCCGCTCGTAGTATGCAAAGGCGGCGCCCATTTTTCGTCCAAGCCGTCGTATTCGGAACATAATTCTGGCATAGCCATATCCTAACCATGAAAGGCTTGCCATGATAGGAATTCGAGAGATACAACTTATAGATTATAGGAGATTGTTAAGGACATGATCGCATACCTCATCTTGGTCCATCGGTATCCCGGCCAGTTCAAAAGACTTTTTAGGGCAATTTACCACCCCGCCAACTACTACTTAGTACATGTGGATAAGAGAGCAGGCGTTGGATTACAGACGGAGATACAAGATTTCTTGTCAAGCTTTGCCAACGCATCCTTGCTGAAAAGCCAAAGCATTCTTTGGGGGGGATACAGCATGGTAGATGTTGAGTTACGAGGCATCGAGAAGTTATTGAAGATCAGCTCGGAATGGGAATTCTTCATAAACCTTAGCGCTCAGGATTTCCCCCTAAAGTCGCAGACGCATATCCAAGACTTTCTTAGCCGCAATAGAGGAAACGATTTCATCAGGGTGGCTAACCAGAGAAAGGTTCGACCCGAGACACTAAATCGAATACAGAACTACTTTATCGAGTTTAGCAACAGGATCCTACACACTTCTATAAAGCGACCGTATCTTCGAGGCGTGACTCCTCATATCGGAAATCAGTGGATGATCTTGAGCAGAAAGTTCTGTGAATTTGTATGCTACAGCCCTGAGGTCGAAAGGTTCAAGAGATTCTATCGGCGCACCTTCATACCTGATGAAGGATTCTTTCAGACGGTAATAATGAATACTAACTACAAGGGAACTATCGTGAACGACGATAAAAGGACCATTGACTGGGTGCCGATGGGAACAATAAAGTTACGTCCGAGAGACTTCACATCCAAAGACGCCAAATTCTTACTCGCAAGTCAAGGCTTGTTTGCCCGCAAATTCAATGAGACCGTTGATGCAGGAATCTTGAGTATATTGGAGTCGAATCTATCGTTGGGATTTTGACTTATCACGGAGAGCGGGCTAACAAGGCGCTGCACCTGACCGCTATTCCGCTGCGCTCCGATAAAGTGAAGAACTCCCACCCTCATTTGGGCTTTAGCCCACGATATGTTCTTTCCCTCTCTCCTATGAGGTCGTGTTAAAATCATGTTTTGATTTGGTAGCCGCAATCTTTAGATTGCGTAAATCTTTTTCTCTCCCCTTGGTATGTACCATCCGGGAGATAGAATTGTAGGGGTCGCATTTATGCGACCCGCAAGATCTATGCAGTATAATCGAATTAATAATTCAAATTAGAAGTTGACAAGAGTACACAAATAACTATAATAAATATGCATACCTAGTGCATTTACATGATTGTGGGCTTTAAAAGTTGCGTCAGGAGCTTATTCTTCCCCATATGGGGAATCCTGGTGACTGATGTATTGAAGTCAAAATGTGACAGGATGAGGTCCTGACACAACGGAAATCTAAGAATTGAAAGCGAGGAAATCTCGATGGCGATGCCAAAGCTTGTTCAAGTTTTTAGGTGGCTTGCCGTTTTGCCGGGTGCTTTCTTATGCGCCTTACTTGTCGCGTTCCCAATTCACTGGGCTGTCGAGTTGATTCAGTTGTTCGGCGGGTCTGGGGATGATTCAGCTGTCTCTATTGATGGTAAAACACCTCTTGCAGCAATTCCGCCCGAAATGCTTGAGCGGTTCGGATACGCCCTCTTTACCCCTTTGGTTATGATTATTGTCGGGGTAAAAATCGCTCCAAAATTCAAGTTCCACACAGGCATAGCATTAGCAGTCTTATGGGGCATTATCTTTGGTGCTGGCATGACATTCGTTATTTCTCAAGGTCAATATTCTGGTTGGGGCTGGTTACGCTTTGCCATTACTTGTCTGCTTGGCATTGCTGGCGTCAGCTTGGGTCTTTTGCGAATTCATAAGACTCAAAAAGAAATGTGAATCGCGCGGCACATTTCCTAGGTCAAGTGCCCTGCGCACCTAATTTACTAAAACTGGTTATTGCTAGTTTTGTGTCTTTGGGATACTTATAAAAGAGTTTCTTCCTATGGCAAAATTCTGTAATAAGTGTAGTAAGCGACTTTCCTTTCGCGATTCATTCGTTTGGGATGGCAAACCTATTTGTCGTGCGTGTCTGCAAGAGACTGATCCGACGAGAACACAAAAACCACCGGAGACAATCCCGCCATCAGAGTCTTTAGGATTTAACTGGGGAACCTTCTTTCTTACACCGATATGGCTTATGTTTCACGGCAAAATAGGAGCTGGAATTGGTTTGATCCTGTTAAACATGTATGTTAACTACAACGCATCTCGTACTGGAGCAGTAATTGTGCCACTTGCCATCCCATTAGGAATAGCTGTGTATTTCGGAACGAAAGGCAATAAAATAGCGTGGAAAAACAAGGGGCATTCTTCACGTGAGCAACTCAAGAAACAACAAAAACCCTGGATGATAGCAGGGCTGGCTGTGTGGACCGTTATGTTTATTCTACTCATTCTTCATTTTGCGGGGGTCCCTTATTTCTAAACTCGTACAGCAGTTAGTAAGTCAAGTGCCCTGGGCACCTGACATTCCTGTCCTACACGTTCCTATTCCGTAGTCTCTCTTTCCAAAAAACATATTCGTCATTTATGGTGAGTTTCGAACCACGACTTTGCTAATCCGTTCCATCCGTTGACCGTATTATCCCCCTCTCCGTTTGACGGAGAGGGGGACACAGGGGGTGAGGTTGTAGTAACAAATTCGCAACAACTTCTGTGGTGAAAAGGATGGCGCCGGTATTTATGAGCGGACGGTACCCGCGCAGCGCTCCCGTCTGGGAGAGGCAGTGTATTATACCTGCCCCCCTACCGCATTCATAGAATGCGTAATTTTGAACTTTTCCGCCAAAGGCGGATCCGCCTATGGCGGAGAATTTTGAACTCTATATGATTTTGGTTTTATTGAACCCTTGAACCTTTGAACTTTTGAACCTTTAACCTTTCCGCTGAAGGTAAATCCGTCTCTGGTGGAGAATTTGCACGAACGACGCATCGAAATCTGTACGCAAGCCACTAACCTTGAATCACTTGGAGGCCTGCCCGTAGGGAAAAGTGAGAAAAAAATAAAAATGAACCTCAGATGTTTCAGAAGCTTCAGATGCATCAGATGCACCAGACCCACCAGTCAAGTTAACAGGAGTGCGGAAGCTTGTTTAAAGGATCCCGCCAAAGGCGGGGCTTCCGCTAAGTGAAATCCTCTTGATTATCGATCTGCCACTATAAAAATCCCCTCTCTTACAAAGAGAGGGGACACAGGGGTGAGTTCCCGGACATTGAAAAATGAAAAAAGGTCATCCCCAAGCCCCCCAAGCCCCCCAAGTCCGGTTCGCTGGTCAGTACTCAGGTCAGCAGTCCTGTGCCCTATGAACAATAAATTATTATTATTCATAGGGGCGGGAATTAATCCCGCCCCAAATTCTCCTGATAGTAATATTTCAGTCGCAAAAAAATGGGTGAGGCCAAAACCTCACCCACTTTGCATAGATCAGGAATCTATAATGTGAGATGGATAGTTTACTTGGGTTTGTTCATACAATCCTCTGCCTTCTTCCAGGCTTGCATAGCTTTTTCACCAATTTTCGATGCTTCTTCTCCTTTTAGAGTCATTCCCTTTTTTGTGCAATAGACGGCAATATCTTGCCAGGCTATGCAGTTGGTGGTGTCTTTGATAACTAAGGCATCCAAAATATTCACGGCTTTATCGAATTCGTTTTGTTCCCCGTATATTTCTGCAAGATATACCTGCGCCTCTAAATCTATCGAATCAAGAGCCACCACGCTTTCAAATGCTTTTTGAGCTTCAACCAGATAATCGGCTTGTGATTGGGTTAAATCCTTGATTCTTGCAGCTGTCTTTTCGTCTTTAGGATATTCCCCTGAGTCATCCTTTAAAGAATCTAAAGCCCTAATGGTTGTGGCGTACTTTTGATGGAGATAGATATCTCCCACATTGAAGTATCCGTTCTTGAATGCGGGATCAATCTCAATCAGTTTCTTGGAATAAACCAGAATCTGATCAAAGTCTTTGGTGTATTTATAGATGTTTATTAAGTTCATTAAAACATTTGCATCCTTTGGATCCTTTTCCAACACTTTATTGTAAATCTCTAAAGCCTCTTTTTGTTTTCCAGAATCAAATAGAACATTCGCATAACCTTTCATCGCTTCCGGATTATCCGGAGCTAACGCCGTTGCCCTTTCCATGTATGAAAGCGCTTCATCAGATTTTTTCATTGCAGTATACGTATATCCGGTTAGTAAAAAGCCTTTATAATTGTAGCGATCGATTATGGTGCAGGTGATAAACTTCACTAAAGCCGTATCATAGTTTTCCTTCTTATAAGCGTCTACTCCCGGATTGTATACCATGATCCATTTGTCAGTTCTCAATGACTTAATATCCTCCATCCACTTGGCATCACTTTTTAAACTCTCGGCAATGGCGAACTGTTCTCCCATACCTCTGAAGTTATTCTTATAGGAATAAGCCTTCCCCAAAAGATAATGCATCTCCGGGTCATCGGTATAGTATTGCACCCCCTCCTCCAATATAGACACCGCACTGTCATACATCGAGTACTCGCTCTTCATGGAGATCTTGGCACTGGTCTTGATGGCGCTGGGGGGCAGCTTGGGCTTTTTAGATTTCTGTCCCCAAACCATGTTTACCAGAAAAAGCAACAGGACCGAGAGGAAGACGATTCGCAGGGATTTCATTAAAGACTCCTTAGCTTTAGTGGTTCAATAGATAATTCTTTTCCTGTAAATAAAAGACTCAAAATAATTATTATTATACGGTTTTTTGAAGGGCTTTCATAATTTCCGAAAGAATTTTTTCCTCCGGAACCGATCCCTCGACGGATGCGGTTTCGTTGATGATGGTTCTGGGAACGCCGAATACCCCGTACTTGTTCACCAGATGGGGAAACTCCGCCGCCTCGATCATGTCGGCGGTGATAAACCCGCTTTCCATGGCGAATTTGTGTGCCAGGCTAACTGCCCGGGGACAGTAGGGTCAGGTGGGGGTGGCGAAAACCTGCAGGTGAACCTTATGGTCGATCTTTTTCAAAGCCGCTTTGGTCTCCGGCTTAAGGTCGGTTTCGCCTTTGGAGACTTCCACTACATCCATCAGCAGGGTGGCAAACTCGTATCCGAAAGGTCCGCCGTAAAATCTAATCCCATAATCTTTCTCCCCTTCGATCACCGTGGCGGGGATCTTGTCGACCTGGTATTGTTCCACCTTCTGTTTATCCAGCTGGAAGTTGTAGACCTCCAGGGAGAGTTTGTCCGAAAGACCGGTTAGTTCGGTAAGAATCTCTCTGGTCTCGCGGCAGTACGGGCATTCCAATTCCTGGGTGAAATTGATTAATTTGACCGGATTCTTCAATCCCTTGAAAACCTCGTTCACCACTTTCTTTTCGTTTTCTCTCGGCATGATGCCTTCTTTTTAACAGCTACTAATGGACGAAGCAAATGTTCAGGGTGAATGTAGTTGCTCAATTCATTGAGCATGGTCACCACTAAGCCTGATCCTTCGATAAGCTCAGGATGGTGAGCCTGTCGAACCATAAATCAGGTAACTACAATAGGGAACAACTTTATGTTGCATACCACTAATTATCGAAACTCGTTTATTGGAATTCAATGTTGGATGATATATTCCATTTTATGATTTTCGAGCTTCCCATACCGAGCTACGATACCTAACGGTTCGACTTCACTCACCACCCTGAGTTTGTCGAAGGGGGAAGTCAAAGAGAACAAGAATCGTTACCAATAGATGACCCTAATTGAGTATCCTTAGTAATTACAAATATAGATGCATCATTATTCCATTAAAATACTCTTACACTTTAAGATAATAAGAAGCAGCGGTTGACGGAAGGCGGACTAAGCTTACCACCACGACCAGACCTCCACCCTGAAATAGCGAACGATTCTCCGGGTCAACAGAGTAAACAGGCTGCGCTTGCCGCAAAAAACCTTGGCATGTCCGGTCATGCCGGGTTTCAGCAGACAATCCGGGTTTTCGATCTTACAGGTCACCGGGAAGATCTTCTTCGGTCCGCTGATGTCCGCCATCTGGGAGATCTTGGTCACCTTACCCCAGAAGGAGAGGAAAGGATAACTTTGCACCTTAAGCTTGACCTTCTGTTCCAACTGCAGCACATCCAAATCCTTCTCGGATACCTGGATCATCACCCGGATGGTATCAATATTGGATATGCTCAACAGGTTGCCGTCATAACTGATGGAGGTGACGGTTCCGGATATCAAGCTCTTTATCTGGGAATCGGAAACCTGCCCTTCCAGGAACTCCAATCGCTCCTGCCACCTTTTTATCTCCGTATCCGCCATGGAGAGCTCCTCCGGTCTGGACCCGTTTTTCATGATCTTCAGATCGTTCTGAGCGATTTTCAGCTGATTGGATAGAATCGAATACTCCGTTTGTACATTCTCCCATTCCTGTTTGCTGATCAGTTTCTTATCTATAAGTTCTTTATATCTGTTCAATTCCTTTTCCTTGAGAGAAAGCTCGCTTTGTATCTGCGCTACCTTATCCTTGGCCTGCTGGATGGATTCCTTTCGGGCACCTTTCTGGAGCAGAATGTAATTGTCTTTTGCCCTCCTCAGGTTCTCTTTTACCTGGAGCAGATTGGAATGATAGGAGGGGGAGGTCAGCTCCGCCACGGTTTGGCCGCTTTCCACCTTCTGCCCCTCTTTCACCTTGGTCACCAGATTCAGAGTGGTGAAATCCGTGGTAAAAAGCTTAAGATAATTCACCGATTTCTTCTCCTCGGCTCCCCCCCGAAACAGCTCGGACAACACCGTCCCGTCCGACAACGTACGCAGGGTGAAGGATTCCAAAGCTTTGATCTCGCAGGGACCGCCGATCTTAAGCTCCCACCTTACCAGAAACAATATCAGCAAAATTGCCCCGATAATTCCGGCATAGATTAAAGCCTTCTTTTTTCTGACCATCAGTTCTTCCTTTTTTACAGAAAGGAATTGAGCTATCCCTCTCGCTGCTGCTTTTAGCGGCTGTTTTAAGATAAGAAAAATCAAAACCAAAGACAAGACAAATCCGAGCCCTCCCAACCACAATACCAAAAATCTGGTTGCTTGGACGAAAACCCAGAAAATCAGCAGAGCCGAATAGAAAAGGGAGGAGACTCCGTACCAGAGGTAAATCCTTTTGGTCCGATCAGAAATCCCGGGAGTGGTTTCTTTTTGGTTTAAAAGCTTGTTTTTCAACCGGGAGGAGAGGTATCCGAAAGCCTTCTTCCTCAAATTGGGAATCTCCAGGTAGTCGGTCAAAAGATAATAACCGTCGAGTTTAATTAAGGGATTGAAGTTGAAAAGGACGGTTATCCCGGAGGTGATCACTACCACGAAAATGAAGCTATTCAATCCGCTATCCAGGGCGGTGATCCGCCACAGCAGGGTGGCGATGGCCCATACCAGTACCTGTCCGTAGGCACCGGCAAAGGTGACCCGCAGCTTTTTTGATTTCTCTTTGAACAGATAAGCATCGCTTACGTTGCAGTAGAAACAGGGTTGGAAATAAAGCAGCAGAAAGCCCATCTCGTGCACCTCCCCACCGAAATGTTTGCAGGTAAGGGCATGGGCGAACTCGTGCAAAACTATCACTAAAAATATTGCCACCCACACCTTGAGAATGGTGGCAACCTTGAATATTCCGCCGAAGCTGTAGCCTAATTCTTTCCAGTTGGCGAGGGTGATGGAAAGTGCTAGCAGTATGATTATAACGGAGAGAAACAGAAAGACGGGGGTGAAAATGAATCCGCTGAATTTCACCAGCCGGTTTAAAAGTCTATCCGGGTCGAACCCTTTCAGCTTTATATATAGAAGCTTTCCCCAAAAAGTTTGCTTTTGGTACTGTAGCCGGGCTAACTCTCTTTCCCTTTGGCTTCGCTCCTGGTCAGTGAGCAAAGTCGAACTGTCGGATATCTCTTCTTCCAGAAATCCAAAGTTTTTTAGATTCTGGACGAATTTTTCCAGCGTTTCCAGTGGAAGCTGGATATGAAAGTGCTCCTGAAAGCTTTTAACAACTTCCTCCGGAGAAGTTTTCCCATCCAGCTGCCGAGTGATGAAATACTCCAGCTCCTTTATCCGAAAGAATTTATGAGTGATAGGATCCTTGATAACATAATAGGTGGTCTTTTCGAATTCCTGCTGGCTGATGATCAAATCATCTCTGAATTTGAGATAGGCTTTTTCCATATATTCACTAACCTTTTGCCAACCAAAGACATATTAACAGACTACACTTGGTTGCGGGAATCTTGAGTTACTCGGGTAATTTAGTATCTACAAAGTTAAGAGGCAAGAAAAATCGTTCTGGCTGGTTTTTCTATATAAACTACAATAATAGACAAAATCTCAATCGATCGTGCATAGCTCATTTCCCAAACCGGATATTCTGCACTGAGATAACCACGATACCGGTCAAAGATTCTAAAGGAAGGAGGTGGGATTTCCCGGTTATATGGGTATATTTGCTTACATGCTGTATAGATGCACTTTTCTTCGAGTTCATTAAGGATAAAATAATTCGGGAAATTCTATTTTTTTGCTTGACAGAAAGTGTTTTTGAATATATATTATAAACGAGAGTGAGCCCTTATTTAGTAAAGTAATTGGTTAAAGTCTAACATACGTAGACCCTTCCATTGAAGAGAAGGCGATCCAACAGAAATGAGTGAATTTCTGAAAGGGAACGTCTGTCTCTTTTTTATTTACCCTTCCTGATTGCGTCTAACTCATTTACAATCAACCATGGATTTTTTTTAAAACCAATAGACTTTAACCGATATAGCACTTAAGGAGGAAATCTTGAGTATAAAGTTTGAACAAGTGCGCTTTTACTAAATCAAGGCTCTTGTACTATAAATAGGGGAAATGAAGTGAATTAATAACTTTTAACTTTTTTCAGGAGGATTTAAGATGAAAGGTAAGACCAAGGTTTTAATCCTCTTGGCGATAGCCGTGATGGTGGTGGGAGGTTTTTATCTTTCCCCCACCGGGGCTGAGCAACCCAAAGGCTTCCCATCCTTGGGAACAGTGGCTACGGGGACACCGGAATTGGCGATCACTAAACCCGGTGTGCCAGGTCCACAGAAGGGTTTGAACCTACCTACGGCTTCGCTGGGAGCATATCCTCTTTCTACTGCGGCTGTAAAACCGGCAAAGGTAGCAGGTTATCAACCACCACATCATTCCGTGTTAGCTCTGATGAATAGACAAGGTGGCGAAACCTGTGCTTTGGCTACTGCCATCGGTAGCTTGCCTTACAGCGTAACAGGTACTACGTCGGGGTATACTAATGATTATGATGAGGTCTGTCCTTACAGCGGCAGCACTTCCCCGGATGTGGTTTACTCTTATACGCCAGGCTCGAACATTACGGTAGACATAGATCTATATGGGTCATATTATGATACCAAGGTTTATGTCTATCAGGGAACTTGCAGCAACGCCTATCTGGTTGCCTGTAACGACGATTATTATCCGGATTATACTTCCGCCATCATGAATCTGCCTTTAAGTGGTGGTTACACCTATTACATCGTGGTAGACGGTTATGGTGGTTCTTCCGGGAGTTATGTTTTCAATCTCTCAGCGTTTCAACCTTGCGATGTGGTATGTCCTGGAGATGGGGTACCTGAGGGTGAACCAAACTGCGGAACTGATTATGTCGACATGTATAACGGTGGTTGTAATTCCAGCCCCTTTGTATTCCAGACTATCAATTGCAACACCACCATCTGCGGAACCTCCGGAACCTATCTTTACACCGGATTAAACTACCGGGATACCGATTGGTTCAGAGTGGTCATAACCTCACCGACCACCCTCACCTGGAAAGCGGTTGCCGAATTCCCGGTGTTGATCTTCGTGATTAATGGTGGAACGGAGAATTGCTCTGATTACACCATTCTGGGCAGCCTCACCGCCAACGCGTGCGATACTGCCACCTTGACCTTTGACGTGCAGCCTGGTGTATACTGGCTCTGGGTGGGTCCATCGGTATTTGACGGCTATCCCTGCCCCTTGGAATATGTGGCTAAGCTAACCTGCTTTACAGCCACAACGGGCGCCTGCTGCAATAACTTTGATCCTTATGACTGTGCGTTACTGACCCCCGCGGAATGTGCTGGGTTACCAGATCACACGTTCAGAGGCTTGGGCACCAATTGCGGTCCGCCCAATCCCTGTCTGCCCGGCCCGCCTAACGACGAGTGCACGGGCGCCATAGCGGTGACTGTGCCGGATTGTCCTAATGTGGTAACGGTAAGCGGCACCACTGTCGGCGCCAATATCGATTGCCCGGGAGTTCTGGATTGGAATTCGGTGTGGTACAGTTTTTACCTGCCTTATGCGGCCAATAAACTGACCATCGATTTCTGCCCCACCGCTATTCCGATATATCAGGTTGGTGTAGTCCTTTATAACTCATGTCCGGTCAACTGCTCGAATTATATCCTATATAGCGGAGTCCAATGGGTAACTTGTCCTAACAGTAATACTGGCCCCCAAATTTGGTGGAGCGGACTTCCTGCCGGCACTTATTACTTCCCGGTGGCTGTGTGGGACTACAGCATGAATCCGTTTATGGACTTCACCTTCACCGCCTGCGTGGAGCCGTTGCAAGCTCCAGCCAACGATAACTGCGCGAATGCCACACCGGTGGGTGACGTATCCAACCTTCCGTTCAGCACCGAGTCAGCTACCTTTGATGGCCCGGGAAGCTGTCAGTACGCTCCCAACATTTGGTACTGCTACACCGCTACCTGCAATGGCAACGCTTACGTCGGTCTGTGCGGTTCTTTGTACGACACCAAGCTGGCGGCTTATGACGGTTGCACTTGCTGGGGACCGATGCTTGCCTGTAACGACGATGCTTGCGGCGGTTATCTGCAGTCGGAGATCTCCTTCCCCGTGGTGATGGGTCAGCAATACTTGATCGAGGTAGGCGGTTATGGCTCTGCCATCGGATCGGGTGTCATGAGCATAAGTTGCGGTCTCGCGCCACCCAACGACGAGTGCACCGGTGCGCCGATCATCAATACCTTCCCGCAGACCGTCTCCGGAACCACCATCGGAGCGGGAGTGGATTGTCCGGATATATTGGCTTGGAACGCGGTCTGGTACCAGTTCGATCTCCCCTATAACTGCAATAAGGTTACCGTTAATTTCTGTCCTACCTACAATAACATCAACACGGTGGGAATCGTGCTGTATAACTCCTGCCCTCCGGACTGTCCCAGCTATATACTATCCAGTGGGTATCAATGGCTAAATTGCCCCAATGGGTATTACAATCCAGAGGTGTACTGGAGCGACCTGCCCGCCGGAAGTTACTGGTTCCCTGTTTACCTGGGTGTAGCTATGGATTTCTCGTTTGAAGTCTCGGTCGAGGAGTGTCTGCCGTGCGACGTGGTGTGTCCTCCCGGAGCTATGATGGAGAATGAGCCCACCTGCTACGACGGGTACATTGACAATTATAACGGCGGTTGCAATTCGAGTCCCTATATATGGCAGGACATTTCTTGTAATACCTGGGTCTGCGGAACCTCGGGAGTTTATGATGCCAATTACAACCGAGATACCGACTGGTACCGGGTGGAGGTAAGCGAGGGGACGCTAACCTGGAAAGTGGTGGCTGAATTCCCACTGTTGATTTTCCTAATCGATGCGGGATCAGAGAACTGCAGCGACTATTCCATATTAGGCTACACGACCGCCGCTAAATGCGACACTGCCGTCCTATCCATGTACGTCCCGGCCGGAGTATACTGGCTGTGGGCTGGGCCTTCGGATTGGGGAAATTATCCCTGCGGAGTTGAATATGTAGGCTATGTTGAATGCGTCGGCCTAGGTCCGCAAATCTCGGTAACTCCGACCAGCTTCAATCAGACTTTGGAGCCCGGGCAAACCGCGGATGCCAGCATGCTGATAAAGAATGTCGGCAGCGAGAATCTGGAATACGAGATAGACTACAATCTGGCTAACACCTGGCTGGGCGTTTCACCAAGGTTCGGCACCATACCCCCCGCCGGCACCGATAATATCAATATCCACTTCGATGCCACTTCTGTGGGTGTGGGCTCCTACGATGATGTTCTCTTGATAGCCAGCAACTCTACCAAACAGCTGAATGACACGGTACCGGTTCCGGTTCATCTCGAGGTAGCTTATGCTCCGGATATCGACGTGGCGCCTACGATGTCAGTAGGGGTCATTCCCGGCTGCACCATGGAGAAGCCGCTGCGTATCAACAACGTCGGATTGGGACCCTTAAACTTCAGCGCTTCCAAGAAATCTTCCGGAATGGTTGGAGACATCCTTCTGGTGGACGACGACAACAGCATCAACTACCCGGGTGATTTCACCGACGTCACCAGCTACTTCACCGCTGCCATAACTGCCAACGGTTACACCTACGACATCTTTGAGGTCAACACCATCGGTGGAAACGGTCCGGATGCCGCCACCATGAGTGCTTATCCGGCGGTTGTCTGGTCTTGCGGTGAGTCATGGAACCTTAGCCAGACATTAACCTCCACGGATGAAGCCAATCTGGCAACCTATCTGAACGGCGGCGGGAATTTGTTCCTCTCCGCCCATGATTATTTCTATGATCGCTATCCGTCTGCCGGAAGCTTCAGCTCGGGACAGTTCCCATACGACTATCTGGGAGTGACCTATGCTAGCCAAGATTTTTGGATGCTCTTTTATCCTAGCACTGGAAGCTGCGTGGGAATGCCTGGTTCGGTGGCACAAGGCATGTCTTTCGATCTCTGGGATCCATACACCGCCAAAGGACAAGGCAGTAAGGGTCCGGATGACGGACTGTATATCGACGAGCTGACTCATAACGGCGTGGATCTGTTCCAGATGATCAATCCAGGTCCCGCCGGCATAGCTGCCTGTCAGTACGAGGGTGCCGGATTCAAGACCGTCTTCACCACGATCGACTTTGCCGGATTAACGGATGTAGCATACCGCAGCTCTAAAGCCGAGTTTATGGGTGCGATACTGGAGTGGTTCTTAGGTGGTGGTTGTCCTTTCACCTTAGCGCCAAACTCTGGTACTGTTCCACCGGGTGGTTACTTGGATGTGGTCCTCACCATCGATGGATCTGCGTTCACCCAGTGCTTGGATGAGACTCTCGCCTGCGACGTGAAGATCAATTCGAACGATCCGGATGAGCCTCAGGTTACGGTTGCAGTTAACCTATGGTCTGGCAGAGGAGATGTGTTCATCCCCAACTGCTTTATCGACATTGGAGACGTGGTATTTCTGGTCAACTATATATTGAAGAACGGACCGGCTCCGAATCCTCTCTGTATGGGCGACTGTGATCCGTCTCACGATGGCGTGGTGGATGTAGCGGACCTAGTGTACCTTTCCCAGTTCTTGTTCCAGAAAGGTGCGCCTCCGCAAGTCACACCGGCAGCCCCTGGCCAGCCGATACAACGCTAATAACTTCAGCTCTCTAATCTCTAAAGAGAGTCGAAAGTTCAAGAGCCCCGTTTTAAAGCGGGGCTCTTGTTTTTTATTGTTCTTTTGGGGAAAGGGGAGAAAAACCCTCACCTTAACTCTCCCTTTCTAAAAAGGGGGATTTAGGGGGATTTTAACTTTCTCTTTAATCTCCCCCCTCTTTAGAAAAGAGGAGATTAAGCTGCTTCTACAAAATGGGTTGTCTCAAATTCCCCATTTATGAAATGGGGAACTTTTAATTTCATCAACTGATTTTGTTGAAAATTCTCCAAACCGTAATAGCACTCTTGAGCCGTTGAAGGATCTTATTGAGAGGACAGCCACACTTCGTGCTGAGCGCACTCAGTGCGAAGCAAGGGCTGTCCCTACGATTGCATACTAAGATGCTTTTTCATAAATCCCCACTGCCTGGAATAAAACCATTGGCAGGTAGGATGAAGGGGCTATATAAGACCAATTAGCTCCAGTATAAAAAAGTTGCAAGTATATGCAATTTTCCTCTTGACAAGAGAAAATGAATGTATTATATTGGAATCGAAAGAGCCCTTATAGCAAAGTAATTGGTAACGTTTTACGAGTACATCCTTCCAAAATAAGAGAAGGCATTCCTTACAGAAAATAAAAGAATTTCTGAGTGGGAAAGTCTGTCTCTTTTTTGTTTACCCGCCCCAACCTCCACATAAGTCATTGAAATCAAACAAACGACTTTTTGTTAATTCACTGTCCTTTTAACCGATATTGGTAAAGGAGGTTTTATCGAGTAAAAAATATGAACATTTGCTATCAAGGCTCTTATGCTATCAAGGCTCTTAAGAGAGGGGAAATCAAATGATACAAAAGAGATAGCAAATAAAAGCAACAAATGGAGGTTTTAAAATGAAACGTATTAACCTTAAAATGTTTTTTGGCATTTTGGTAACGGCTTTGGTTTTGGTCGCCATGATGACTCCGGTTCAAGCGGCAACCTGGGATTCCACCCTAGTCTATTGGAACACAACTGGAATTCTTTATGACATTGCGGTGGGAGACAAGATAAAGGGTGCTTCGGACGACACCGTCAGGATATTCGCCACCAGATCCTCTACCCCCTACGAAGTTTTGCTCTTCACCGACATCTCTTCTGCTTTACCATTGAGCTGGCGCACTGACGTCGTCTTTAATGAGACCGGTGCGACGCGCGGCAAAGCCATTGGCGATGTCGATAGGGACGGCGACAACGATCTGGTTTACGTGCGTACTGCTACGCCTTACCAGGTCAGGAGGGTTCGATGGACCGGGAGCGCCTGGGTGATGGACACCCTCGCCACCCTTACAGCAAGTTCAGCAAACTATGACATAGCCATTGGCGATGTGGATAATGATGGCTATGCGGATGACATAATTGCCGGCAATAGTTATCATGCTTTTCGCATCCGCTGGAATGGCGCCTCCTGGGATACCACCCGGATATTCAACGGAACCTCAACCACCGGAACGGTTTATGGCTTAGCCGTTGGCAATTTCGATGCCGCTTATGCGGGCAACGAGATTGCAATGAGTACCTATGGTCAAAAAGTATTTCGGATCAGGTGGACCGGGGCAGCGTGGGATAGCTTAACCCTATACACCCACCCTTCAGACTTTGACTTCTATGACTGCGCAGTGGGCGACTTCGATGCCAGCAACCCGGGGGACGAGATCGCCATCAACAACGGTTATCCGTCTGCCAGCGCCGGCGTATACGAAATTTACGGTTCCGGAACAAGCTGGACCTTTCAGGCCCTGTATGTACCCGGCTCTGGCTGGAGCAGTTCCGGAGAGATTGCGGTTGGAGATTTCTTCACCACCAATCCCGGAGCCGAGATTGTGGCATGCGGCGGCGGCAGTTCTCCCTACAGAACCAGTTTAGTCTATGGTTCAGGCGCTACCTGGTATAACGAGCAAATAATGACCGCCGCCGGCTCAGCATATGGTGTAGCCGTTGGTAACCTGAATCGTCATCGTCCGGGCAACGAAGTGGCTACTTCCGCTTACTACAAGATCTGGGAAGCTGAACAGAAGCTATTGACTTATGATATGCAGGCTTTGTCGATTGACGATGTGCCGAGTATGGCTGAGACAGACGAGATAATAACCATTAAAGCCACCGTCAGAAACAATGCCGAATATACTGCCAACGCCCCCATTCCGGTGAAGTTCCGGATTGACGGTCCCTTGGGCTATGTCTATACGGACGTAGATCAGGCGACCTCCCTGAACTTGGCTCCGGGTGGAACCGAACAGATAATCTTCACCCCCGACTGGTTTGTGCCCGACACCCTCTGCAGTTATACCATCAAGGTTTGGACCGAGCTGGCGGGAGATGAAGTCCCGGCTAATGATACTGTAACAAAAATTGTTACGGTCATTAGAGTGGGCGGACTGGTTGAGTCGTTCACGGGCACAACTTTCCCGCCTGCTGGCTGGACGGTTTACAACCTTCCTAACCCTCCGGATACGGTTACAAGCGATCGCTGGTCCAGATATACTACCTACTATAACACCGCACCCGCATGTGCACGGATATATTATGATCCCCATAACAATGACTGGCTTATCACTCCCAGACTTAAAGCCGTGGATGGCGATAAACTTAAGTTCTGGTGGCGAGCGCAATCAACTTCCGAAAACGAGACACTTTATGTAAAGGTCTCAACCGACCCCGATGTTTCCAATACAGGTGCTTATGGGGTGGTTTATTCGGATACGACCAGAGCAACAACTTGGCAACAGGAAGTGGTTGATCTTTCTTCTTATGCCGGTCAGGATATCTTCATCGCATTCCATTACGACAATTACGACAACTATGGTGTGGCTATTGACAACGTAACCGGACCTTACTTCCCCCCGCAGATAGCGACAAGTCCGGACAGCATCTACGCGGAATCGTTCCCGGACAGCTTCTTCGATGTTTTCTTCAACATCGGCAATATCGGTGGTGGAACGCTGAACTACACAGTGAGTCTCGCAGGTTCGTCCAGCTGGGCTACGGTCCATCCAACTTCCGGTGCGCTGTCAAGCGGCGGACAGGAGGAAGATACTGTTAGCATCAACACCACCGGTCTGGACGGGCATTATTACGACACACTGGTAATCACTTCCAATTCAGGTGAAAAAGCCACCAGCTATATTCCCATTCACATCTGGGTAAGACTGATTCCGGATATCACCGTATCTCCGGATTCTTTAGCGGTGGGCGTGGAAGCCAACGGCACCAAAGATACAGCCATGTTCATCAGCAATTCGGGAAATGGACTCCTGGAATACACCATCGACACCGAAGAGTGGATGAAGGTTGGAGCGGTATATTACGGTGAACCGGCTTCTGGAGTCCATGGAATAGAGCCAGGTGATGAAGAAGTTCATCCGGAAAAAGATTGGGTGGATAACCGCAGAGGAACAACACCAACCAAGGGTCAAGGCGGACCGGACCTGTTCGGTTACCGCTGGATCGACTCGGATGAACCAGGTGGTCCTGTCTTCAGTTGGATCGAAATCAACTCCATAGGGACAGAGGTATTGCCTACCGACGATGGCAACGTTGGTCCGTATGCCATTGGATTCCCGTTTGAGTTCTATGGCGTTACTTTCGATTCGTTCCGCATTGCGTCCAATGGATTTGCCACCTTTACCAGCACCTCCGGAACTTTGACCAATGCCACCATTCCCACCACAGGCCAACCCAATAATCTACTAGCACTGAATTGGGACGACTTGAGAGCGGCTTCAGGTGGTGGAGCAGGACATATCTTCTATCATTCCGATGGCAGCAAACTGGTGATCGAATGGGATCATGTGATGAGGTATGCTCACCCCGAGTGTCCTTACACTATGCAGATCATACTGTATCCCAATGGCAAGATAATTTACCAGTACCTGACTATGGGAGAGGCTTCTTGTACTACCTATCATGCGCAATCCACCATTGGGATTGAAAACGGGGATGGAACGGATGGTTTGGAGGTGTTATTTAATGCTTACGGATATATGCATGACAACTTAGCCATCAGATTCTCTTCCGCACCTTCATGGTTGGTCTTCGATCCGGAATTCGGCACGGTTCCAACCAGTGGAACCGATACCATCGACATAACCTACGATGCAACCGGTATTCTGGGCGGAGAGTTCTATGGAGCTTTCATTGTAACCAGCAACGATCCCGATACTCCGGTGGATACGGTCCCCGCGCACATGCACGTTTTATCACCCGACATGACCTTCTCACCGGACAGCATCATGACTACCGCTACTGAAGGTCAAGCTCCGTTTGATTTAACCATGGACGTGGGCAACGCCGGAGACGGTCAGTTGATCTTCAGCATCACCGAAGGTATGCCCTGGCTATCGGTCGCTCCTTCGACCGACACCATCCCAACTGGTGATCCTGCCTCCACGGTGACTTTGACCATTAATGCGAGCAGTCTATATGCCGGTCATTATCACGGAGAGCTGAAGGTATACAGTAATGATCCTGACCTTCAACCGTATGCCACCTATCAGGTTTACCTCACTGTAGGTCCCGACCCGGATATCGCGGTGACGCCGGACAGTTTCTATGTTGGAATTTATGCCGGCTACACCAAAGATACCGTAATGATCATTGCCAACACCGGTGACGGTCATCTGACATGGGGTATTGGGATCGAGGAGATAGGCAAGGGTGGAGATACTACTCTATATGAAGGTTTCGAGAGCGGAACCTTCCCGCCAACCGACTGGGTGGTAGTCAATAATGACGGCGGCACTCAAACCTGGACCGACTATACCACTTATTACCATACCGGCACTCACTCTACTTCTTGCCGGTGGGAAACCACCACCCTCTGGAACGATGACTGGCTCATCACGCCAAGGATTTCCATCGGTTCCAACGACACTCTGTCCTTCTGGTACAGGGCGTATAGCGCGACCTGGCCCGAGAGCTTGGAGGTCAGACTCTCCACTACCACCAACGACGTTTCCGCTTTCACCCACTTATTGTGGGCGGGAAGCCAGATCACCAACTCCACCTGGGAGGAAATGAAAATCGAGTTGGGCAGCAAATTCGCCCGCGGACAAGTCTATATCGCCTTCGTATACAAGGGATTGTATCAATTCCGCATTTACTTGGACGATATTTGCGTGCGAAGTTATGCCGGACCGTGGCTGACGCTTAATCCGTCCTCAGGAGTTATCGACCCGGGCAGCAGCGAGAACGTAGGTGTGCGTTTCAGCGCCGTTGGGGTCGAAGACGATATGTATGCTAATTTGTGGATCTTCTCCAACGATCCGGATGAAAACCCGATCGTGATGCCGGTTCACATGGCGGTGCTGGGACCGAACTATTCGGTTTCTCCTCCGGAGACTTTAGTGATCGATGCGCTGGAGGCCCAGTATACCGACGGTCACGTATTCATGCAGAATTACAGTGGCCACGCCCCCTTGGCCTACAAGATCACCGACGAGGTAGATTGGCTGTCTGAAACCCCGGATACCGCCGAAGTACCCATCGACGGCGCTCAGGATGTGACGGTCACGGTGGACGGAAATCTGTTGATCGCCGGCGATTATGCCACTAAACTATACATCAGCACCAATGATTTCGACATACCGAAGGATACTCTGGTGGTGATCGTGCACATGGGTCCTCCTCCGGATATCAGCGTATCGCCCGAGAGTTTGCGGGTAGTGGTAGCGGGAGGCACCACATCGGATGCCACCCTTACTATCAACAACACTGGTGACGGACATCTGGCATTTGATATAACCACCGAGGAGACTGGTCCGAAAGCCGTTTCAGGCAATAATAATCGCTATTCTGAGATTCTGGAAAGCCACAGATCTCTGCGTTTAATGCAGAGCAACATTCCGGTTGATCAGAATGATCCTTCACAGTTGTCGGGTGTAGGAACCGGAGAAAAACCGTTTGCTGCTCCTGGTGCTCCGCTTAAGTTCGGCGGTGATACCGTTTACGTCCAGTGGCCTCACAGTCCTTCCGATTCCTGGAGCATGGGAACCAGCGATGCAGGCGCCGGATACAAGATATATGAGAACTTCTGGGGTGTAACCCTGCCCATCAAAGAAGTTCAGTTCTGGGGTCTGTGTCTGAAATACAGCGCTGGATGGATAGCAGGAAATCCAAACAACTTAGTATTCAACATAACCTTCTACTCCGATCCCGCGAGTGATCCGACCATGCCTCCGAATCAGGTGGCATGCACTTACACCAGCGTTGTGCCACCGGTGATAATCAATACCGGTTTGTTGTTCAACGGATTCCCGATGTATCTGTTCGGCGGGATAGAATTGAGTCCGCTTTGCACTTTAGATGAAGGCTGGGTTTCGATTCAGAGTCAATCTGCCGGTTCGGGATACGATTGGTTACTCTGGGCAAGCGCCTTGTCAAATCCCGCGGCTGGAGACAGCTTCTCCTATCAGCAGGGAAGCACGACCCCCAACACGATTTACGACCGAGGGTTGTTGATGCTTGGCGGTGCGAACTGGTTGACCGTCACTCCTGAAGCTGATACTGTGGATCCACAATCCAGCACCAACGTTAACGTTCACTTCGACGCCACCAACATTCTGGGCGGCGATAAGTATGCAAACATACTCATCGCTTCGAATGATCCGGACGAGAGCCCGCTAACGGTGCGAGCGCACATGATCGTGGCGGGTGCTAACTATTCGGTTCATCCGCTGGAGCTGGACATCAATGCCCTGGAGGATCAGATCACCCCGGCCAACCTGTTGGTTTCCAACCCGGGCGGCATAGGCACCTTGTCCTTCAAGATGACCTGGAACGCTCCGTGGTTGACCGCCATTCCGGATACAGCCGACGTTCCGCCGGACGGATCACAGAACGTTACGGTCCGAATCGACGGAAACATGCTGATCGCCGGAGAGTACTACACGGAGATTTTCGTGAAGACCAACGCGGCTAACCAGCAATATGATACCATCCCGGTGTACGTGCACGTGGGTCCGAATCCGGAAATAGACCTATCGCAGACCAGCTTTAACGTGAGGATGAATCCGGGAGTTAATCTGGATGTGCCTTTGAGGGTCAACAACCTGGGTTCAGGGCATCTGAGTTTCGAGACCGAGATAGAGTCGGTAAAGCCCGAAGGCAAAGCGGATGTTCTCCTGGTGGACGATGACGGCAGCGCTTGGGTCACCTTCACTGACGTTCGAAGTTACTTCACCAACGCTCTGACTGCCAACGGCTACACTTACGACGTCTTTGAGGTGATGACACAGGGAGCGGATGGTCCCAGCGCAGCTACCATGGCCGGATACGGAGCAGTAATCTGGTTCACCGGTGAGTGCTGGCAATTAAGCCAGACCCTTACGGTCAATGACGAGGCGAACTTGGGCGCTTATCTGGACGGCGGTGGAAATCTGTTCCTTTCAGCTATGGATTACTTCTATGATCGTTATCTGTCTGCTGGAAGCTTCAGCCCCGGACAATTCCCGTATGACTATCTGCATGTTAGTTATGTAAGTCAGGATGTCTGGACTATCGTCAACCCAGCTACAGGTTCCTGCGTTGGAATAGCCGGTTCGTTGACTGATGGTATGTCCTTCTCCTTGTGGGATCCATACACCGCCAAAGGTCCCTACGGCAAGGGAGTCGATGATGGTCTTTACATTGACGAATTGACCCACTCCGGTATGAATCTGTTCCAGATGACCAATCCGACTCCAACCGGCATCGCTGCTTTGCAATATGCAAGTCCTAAAGGATACAAAGTAGTGTTCACCACGGTGGACTTCGCCGGATTGACTGATGGTGCTGCTCCCAGCACTAAGAATGAGCTGATGAAGCGCATCATGGAGTGGTTCGCAGGCGGTGGTCCCGTTACCTGTCCGTTTACCGTAAATCCGGAGGCAGATACTCTGGAACCGACAAGCTTCGAGGATTTGATTCTCTCCTTTGATGGATCTGCATTCGAAGCTTGCTCCGAGGAGACCCTGTACTGCAACCTTATCTTTACCACCAATGATCCGGATGAGCTTATGATAACGGTACCGGTTACCGTATGGGCAGGCAGAGGAGACGTATTCGCTCCTTCAGGCTTGTTAGACATAGGAGACGTGATATTCCTGCTCAACTACATTCTGAAGGGTGGGCCGGCTCCGGATCCGATCTGTATGGGTGATTTGGCTTTGCCACACGATGGCATGGTAGATATGTCAGACATGATCTATCTGCAACTGTACCTGTTCAGTGAAGGTCCGCAACCGGTGGTAACACCAGCAGTCACGCCGACACCGATGCAGCGTTAATAATTTTCTTACCTCTTTTACGAGAGGATAGAGAATCCAAGAGCCCCGCTTACTAAAGTGGGGCTCTTGTTTTAGGGGTTCGAGGATTTGAGGGAAAAGAGTTCAAAAGTTCAATGGTTTAAAGGTTCAATCGAATACGTAGCCGAGCCTTTAGGGCTCGGTGGAAATAAAAGAGAGAAAAGCGTTCGAGATGTTGTGTTCAAAGTGTAAAGATCAAGATTCTATGTTGAAAAGATGGATGGTGTAAATTGGGATTAAGAGGTGTAGTTCGTTTGGAAAAAGGATAGAGATATTGGGTATTGACCACTTGTTAGGTTTTGAGAAATTTCATCGTTACCCCCTGATGCAACCTGCTCAGCTTCTGCAGGTTCTCCTTCTTCCCCCTGATCTTTAAACAGATGCTGTCTTTTTCAAAATGGCTTTCCGTTACCACTCCAGATTTATAGACTTGGGGGAGCAGGTCCGAATTTCCATTTTTAAGACAGATCAACGCTACTACCCAATCCCCTTTCACCAGTTCGGTTATCCTCTTGGTCAGCTCGGGGATTCCTATCTGGTTCTGGGCAGAGACGAAGATGCTGTTATTTTTTGATTCGCCGGCATGAAGGAGATCGAAATAAGACTTATCCGGGAGTTTGTCGATCTTATTGTAAACCATCAGAACCGGTTTATTTAAAGACTCCAGCTCGGAAAGCACCTGGTTCACTTTGTGGATGTGCTGTTGGTAATCGGGATGGCTAATATCCACCACGTGCAATAAAAGATCAGCTAACCTCACCTCATCCAAGGTGGACTTAAAAGAAGCCACTAATTGATGGGGCAGTTTTCGGATGAAGCCCACCGTATCGGTGACCACTACTTTAACGTCCTTCAACAGTTTTCCATTCTCCGGAACCTTAAGCAGGCGGGTAGTTGAATCCAAAGTGGCAAAGAGCTTTTCCTCCACGAATGCGGTGGACTGAGTGAGCTGGTTGAACAAGGTGGATTTGCCCACATTGGTATAACCGACCAGGGTAACTTTGAACAAACCCTCTCTTTTTTTCCTCTGTATTACCCTTTCCTGGTCTATCTTAGTTAAGCCTTTCTCCAACTCCTGTATTTTTGATTTGATTTTTCTCCGGTCCACCTCTAACTGAGCCTCGCCGGGTCCTTTGGTTCCGATTCCCCCTTCCTGCCGGGAGAGGTGAGTCCAGCCCCGGGTCAATCGGGGTAATAGATATTTAAACTGGGCTAACTCCACCTGGGTTTTAGCCTCTTTGGAGCGGGCTCTTTTGGCGAATATGTCCAAAATCAACCAGCCTCGGTCGATCACCTTTAAATCCAGATTCTGTTCTAAATTATACACTTGAGCCGGGGTAAGATCATCATCGAAGATGACGATGTTTGCCCCCTTGCGTCGGGACAGGGTTTTTAGCTCCTCAAGTTTTCCCTTTCCAATGAAAAATGCAGAATCGAGCTTATGACGCTCCTGGACTATGGTATCTAAAACCTCTCCACCCGCGGTTTCTGTCAGAAGCGCCAATTCCTCAAGGGAGTCTTCCACCGCGAATCTGCTCGCCGAATGGAGTTTTACCCCCACCAGAATGGCTTTTTCTTTGGTCTTTAACTTAGTTATTTCGAACAATCTTCCCTTTGGTTTAGCCGTTAAGTCTTCAATTAAATATACACCAAAACGTGACCAAAGTGGAAGAAAAAAAGAGATGAAAAAGGAAAAAGTAGCGTCCGACCTTCGCGTCAGGCGTAGGAATAATGTCGTACCTGAAGGTGCGATACTACGGGACACATAATCCCAAGTTTTGTGGTAAAATCTCCAAACTTGTTCTTGCCTGAAAGGCATTGAGTTCGTATATTATTGGTTCACCCTTTCGTAAGGAGAGATTAAGTTGGGTGAGAATTGCATCAGGATAAAAGGGGCGCGGGAACATAATCTCAAAAACATCGACTTGGAGATTCCCCGGGACAAGCTGGTGGTGATCACCGGTTTGTCTGGATCGGGAAAATCATCTTTGGCTTTTGACACCATCTATGCTGAGGGACAAAGACGGTATGTGGAGTCGCTTTCGGCGTATGCCCGGCAGTTTTTAGGCATGATGGAAAAGCCGGACGTCGATTTTATCGAAGGGCTTTCTCCCGCTGTCTCCATCGAACAGAGAACCTCCGCCAAAAATCCCCGTTCCACCGTAGGAACCGTCACCGAAATTTACGATTATCTTAGACTTCTTTATGCCCGGGTGGGGACTCCTTATTGTTACAAATGCGGCAAGCAGATCTCTCAGCAGACGGTAGAACAAATTGTAGACACGGTTTTGTCCCTGCCTAAAGGGAGCAAGATTCAGATCTTATCTCCGCTGGTAAAGGGGAGAAAGGGGGAATACAAGGAGGTGTTCGATCAGATCAAACGGGAGGGATTTATCCGTGCCCGGGTGGATGGAAAAATCATGGAAGTCGAAGGTGAGCTGAAGCTGGAAAAATACAAGAAGCACAGTATCGAGGCGGTGGTGGACCGGCTGGTGGTAGACAAAAAAAAGATCGCCAAGAGACTGGCGGATTCGCTGGAAACGGCACTAAAATTGGGCTCCGGTATCGTGATGGTGGATGTGGCAGGAAAAGAGGAGTTTTTATTCTCAGAGCATTATGCCTGCGTACACTGCGGAATCAGCTACGAGGAGCTTTCTCCCCGGATGTTTTCCTTCAACAGCCCCTATGGCGCCTGCCCCACCTGTAGCGGCCTGGGAACCAAGATGGAGATAGATCCCGAACTGGTGGTGCCCGATCATAACATCTCCATCGCCCAGGGAGCATTAGCACCGTGGGGAACTCCGTTGAGCAACTGGTATTATCACCAACTTAAGAGTTTGGCTGAATCCTTTAAGTTCAGTTTATACGTTCCCTTTAATAAACTGACCCCGGAGGCAAAACGGGTGGTCCTTTACGGCACCGGATCAAAGGAGCTGAAATTCCGCTGGGAGAACTTTGAGGGGAAGGGAGAGTATTTGGGGAGCTTTGAGGGGGTGATACCCAATCTGGAGAGGCGCTATCGGCAGACCGAATCGGAAGGGGTGAGGGAATGGATCGAAAGATACATGCGCATCCTCCCCTGCCCGGAATGCAACGGAACCAGATTGAAAAAGGAGAGTCTATCGGTTAAGGTGGGAGGATTAAACATTGCCGAGCTGACAGCGCTTTCGGTCAAGGAGAATCGGAGGTTTTTTGCCAGCATAAAGCTCTCCCCGCGGGAAATTCAGATCGCCAGACAGATACTTAAGGAGATAAACGAAAGATTGGGGTTCTTACTTGACGTGGGTTTGGATTATCTTGCCCTGGATCGGGCAGCAGCATCTCTTTCCGGGGGAGAAGCGCAGAGGATAAGACTGGCTACCCAGATCGGTTCCCGACTGGTGGGGGTGCTTTACATACTGGATGAGCCCTCGGTGGGACTGCATCAACGGGACAACAAGAGACTTTTGAACACACTGATCGGCCTAAGAGATTTGGGCAATACAGTATTGGTGGTGGAACACGATCGGGAGACCATCGAGACGGCAGATCATGTTATCGATTTGGGTCCGGGAGCGGGAAAAGACGGAGGTTGGGTGGTGGCGGAGGGGACTCCGGAAGTTATCAAAAGAAACAAAAAATCGCTCACCGGGAAGTATCTTTCCGGGAGATTATCCATCCCCCTTCCGCAGAGACGGAGGAATAATGACCGTCCGGGAGTGAGCCTGATCGGAGCATCAGGGAATAATCTCAAGAGAATCCGGGTTGATTTTCCCTTAGGTCTTTTCGTCTGCGTGACGGGCGTCTCTGGTTCCGGGAAATCGACTCTGGTCAACGAAACCCTCTATCGGATCTTAGCTCGGCATTTCTATAATTCCAAGATTCTCCCTTTAGACTATCTGACCATTTCGGGATTGGAGAATATCGACAAGGTGATAAGCATAGATCAGTCTCCCATTGGCAGAACCCCCCGGTCCAATCCCGCCACCTACACGGGTGTCTTCACCCCCATCCGGGACCTGTTTGCTCTTTTGCCCGAGGCAAAGGTGAGAGGGTACAAACCTGGAAGGTTTAGCTTCAACGTGCACGGCGGCAGGTGTGAAGCATGCGAAGGAGACGGGATCATCAAAATCGAGATGCATTTTCTGCCCGACGTCTATGTCCCCTGTGAAGTTTGTAAAGGGAAAAGATACAACCGCGAGACCCTGGAGATAAAGTACAAAGGGAAAAACATTGCCGAGGTTTTGGACATGACGGTGGATGAAGCATTTGATTTCTTTGTCAACATTCCCACCATCAAAAGAAAGCTTTTGACTCTAAAAGAAGTGGGATTGGGTTATATCCGCCTGGGACAGCCCGCCACCACCCTTTCGGGGGGAGAAGCCCAGAGGGTGAAGCTTTCCACCGAGCTTTCCAAGGTTTCCACCGGCAAAACCTTTTATATCTTGGATGAGCCTACAACCGGTCTGCACTTCGAGGATGTAAAGATGCTTTTGGGCGTTCTGAACAAATTAGTGGATGTGGGGAATACGGTGGTGGTGATCGAACATAATCTGGACGTGATCAAAACCGCAGATTATATTATCGACTTGGGACCGGAGGGGGGGGATGGTGGAGGTAAAGTGGTTACCGCCGGTACTCCGGAGGAGGTGGCAAAAGTAGGGGAATCGTACACCGGAAGATTTCTAAAAGGGATACTTAAAGAAGCAAGGAATAAAAATGCAGTCTTGGAAAAGATAGTTTAAATATCCTTTGAAAAATGTGCTTCAACCCATGAGAAAAAAGTCGGTCGAATAAAATCTCAGGGACGATTCACGGATCGCCCATACCAATAGAAATGAATCCATACTAATTAACAATAAATCCGAGGTTATAAAACATGGCACAACCCAAAAAGACGGCTTTTTATGATCTGCACGTGAAAAACGGGGCGAAAATCGTGGAATTTGCCGGATACTTAATGCCCATCCAGTTCCGGGGCATCATCGAGGAGCACCGAAGAGTGAGATCGACGGTGGGACTTTTCGATATCACCCACATGGGGGAGTTCGAAGTGCGGGGTAGCGATGCGGAGAAATTCATCCAGCGTATGACCACCAATGACGTCTCGCAATTAGCCACTTACCAGGTGCAATATTCCTGCATGTGTTACGATCACGGTGGAATCGTGGATGATCTTTTAGTTTATCGTCTACCGGATCATTTCCTTCTGGTGGTGAACGGCGCCTGCCTGGATAAGGATTTCAAGTGGCTTTCCGATCATCTCACCGGTGACGTAAAACTGAATAACGTTAGCGATGAGACTGCTCTATTAGCCTTGCAGGGTCCAAAGGCAGAACAGGTGTTGCGAAATTTAACTGGAGTGAGTCTATCCGATATAAAATTCTACTGGGCGACTTGGGGGAAAGTAAATGGCATCGAAATGCTTTTCTCCAGAACCGGATATACCGGTGAGGATGGATTCGAGCTTTATTTCTCCCCTTCGGTGGCGGAAAAGATGTGGAATGCCCTGATGGAAGCGGGGAGGGAATTCAACATCGAGCCGATAGGTCTGGGCGCCAGGGATTCGCTGAGACTGGAGATGAAATACATGCTTTACGGCAACGACATCGACCAGACCACCAATCCTTTGGAAGCCGGCATAGGCTGGATCGTGAAACCGGATAAAGGCGATTTCATCGGCAGGGGACCGATACTCAAACTGAAAGAAGAGGGGCTCAAGCGCAAGCTGGTTGCTTTTGAGCTTTTGGACAAAGCTTTTCCACGGCAGCATTACGAAATTCAAAAGAACGGTAAAAAGATCGGAGAAGTAACCAGTGGGACTTTCTCTCCTTCTTTGGATAAGGGGATAGGTTTGGGTTATGTTCCAGTTGAGCACTCAGACATAGGAACGGAGCTGGATATCATTATCCGGGGAAAACAAAATAAAGCCGTTATAATCAAGGCGCCTTTTTACAAGCAATTTACGCACAAGTAACGGAGTGAACTATCTTTCATCAAAGTCGACTGCAAAGAGCGATCGTCGTTTCTAAGTTTCAGTCGCCATTAGAGGCATGGTTGAGTCGAAGCTCGCATAGAAATTCGATAATCGGTAATCGATATTCGAGGATTCCTAAATGAGCATGAATAAGAGAAACGTCTATCGAATCATAGATGCCAACTTGAACCGCGCCAGAGAGGGAATCAGAGTAGTGGAGGAGGTGGCGAGACTCTATTTTGACGATGCCAAATTATCAGCGCAATTAAAGACACTGCGTCACGATTTAACCAAGGTAGCGAAAAAGAGTTTCGATCAGGATTCGCTTCTTTCCTTTCGGGACAGTTTAAAAGATGTGGGGGCGGACAGCATGTCGGGCTTGGAGAAGAAAAGGGCGGATATGCATTCGATCGTTCAAGCCAACTTAAGGAGGTCGCAAGAGGCAGCAAGGGTGTTGGAGGAATTCGGCAAGCTGGTCAATCCCGATTCCGCCAGCTCGTTTAAGAAGATTAGATTTAAACTTTATACACTCGAAAAAATAATATTTCCGATAATTAATAACAGATAAGGAACTTCATTCTCTATCGATGTATTTATGGTCCATTATTACTGAAGGGATTATTTCTACTGAATTACTACATAACTTTTGAATTCACGACTGTCACAATCCACCAACTCTACCTTTTTTAACCTAGCATTCCCGTTAAAACTCATAACTTCACTTCGTTTGGCGATGCAATTGCCTATTCTACTCCATATCAATATCTTATTATCCTTACTCATCATCTCCATGTTGGTAGCAAGCAGAGTCGGAGATACCAGAGAATCAAACTCAAAGTAGACAGCACCAATCGGGGTAGGACAGCATATCGTGATGATGCTGTTACGAACAACTATCCAGACCAGATCGGTGGAGGGTGTCGAATTCTCTATCGCAGCATGAAGTATAATCCGGACAAAATAAACCAAATCTGAGAGGGTGAGCACTTTGCAGTCAAGGTTTACATCAGATGTACAGATTTGGAAATCGCGCCAAGTTGAATCCGAACTAAAGATGTTTATACCTTCAACAAAATAATGAGCGAACAATACCAAATCCGCCACCTCGTAAGGTAATGTGTTATAATTTATGTCACCCCGCTTGCAAGTTAAGGGACAATCTTGGGATGACTGGGTTGGCTTTTTCTTGTCGCAACTTACCAAACCGGTATAAATACTAAGAATCAAAACCCCCAAAAGCAGCAGGATGATTTTTTTCATTAAATCCCTCTTTATGCCACCGTTCCTAATAGATATTATCCGACTATCAAACGTAAGTTAGTAATTTCTGAAAAAAAGTCAAATGCAAATAAAGGAAGGAGGAGGGGAAAAACCAGGATCGGATCGGCATTAAGGGTCAAGAGCGATAGATGGCACTTAGTATGCTTGAAGCTGGGGTTTTGTGTCGACCTCTTTTATCATTTTCTCTGAAGGCGACTGAAGAGGTGGTTTTATGGGGAGAAAAATCGAGAAGGTGGTTCCCCGATTCGGCTCGCTCTCCAGCTCGATTTTTCCATGATGTAGGCTGACGATCTTTTTGACTATACTTAATCCCAAACCGGTTCCCTTTTCTTTGGAGGTGAAGAAGGGATGAAAGACTTTCTCTTGTATCTCTTTTTGTATTCCACAACCAGTGTCGGAAATTTCCACAATAAGTAATTTCTCCTTGGTGCCTTGCTGTTTTTCTCCCAAACGGATGTTAAGCTTCCCGCCTCTGGGCATGGCATCAATGGAGTTTTGAATCAAATTCTGAAGGCATTGCTTCAATAGTATCCGATCGCCCCACATCGGGGATAGTTCTGGATCAGAATTGACTTTAAATGCTATCCGGTTCTCTTTCAGCATTTCCTTCACCGACACATAACATTCTTCAACGATGTCCTTTAAAGCAATTTCCTCGATTTTTAAACTAAGAGGTTTAGCGAAAGCCAGAAAGCTCTTCAGCATGGTTTCCATGTTCATGGCTTCTTTCACTATTCCATCGACGGCTTGACTTTGCGAATCGGGATCATCTTTTCTTTTCAAAAGCAGCTTGGCAAAACCGATGATCGCTCCCATGGAATTTCTCAGCTCGTGCGCCAAACCGGAGGACATCTCTCCCAAAGAAGCCATCTTGTCTTTGAAGGCGATCTCTTGTTCCAATTTCTTTATCTCGGTGAAATCGTTCAAGAAGACCACTGCCCCCAGCATCCGGTTCAGTTCGTCCTTTATCACGGTCGAATTGATACTTATCCAGCGGGGTTCACCGTTCCCGGTAGTCATTTCCACCTCTGGTATGGAATAAGCTTTTAGTTCACCGAGAGTGGTCCCAATAGCGGTGCAGAGAGGATTTTTCTCCCCGAATGCAGTTTTGTATCGTTTGCCTGTCACCAAGCTTTTGGAAATTCCCAGGATCGCTTCAGCTGGCTGGTTTATTTGAACGATCTCCCCCCGCTCATTGCACATGACCATACCGCTGGTCATGCTTTTCAAGATATATTCATTATAGCTGGCCAGATCCTTAGCTTTACGATCGGTCTGCTGATAAAGCACCTGAAGAGTTTTCTCCTTTTGCTTGAGCTCCCGGATCACCTGTTCAAAGATGTTCACTGCCGAGTCCAGTTCCCCCTCTTTTCCTCCTCTTCCTGCTTGTGGAATTATATTCTCGATTTCCGCCTTTTTCACCATCTGGTGATAGGGTCGCAGCAGGTTTTTGATCAGAACTAAAGTGACAAAAACTACGATAAAGAGCCCCCCGATTCTGACCCACACATTGATATGGGACATCTTCTCGATGCTGGTGAAATTAGTAACTTCCTTTTCCACCATTATCCATATTAGGTTTTGATCTACCGATGTTTTTGCCTCTGTAGAAATTTCCAGGGGGGTATAACAGGCAAGGTAGGTGTTGCCCTGATGGTCAGAATAGAAATCGGTGAAGATGGGTCCAGCTTCTTGATCAATATTGCCATTTTGAATCTGGCGAACCGATTCCGGCATCAATCCCTGAAAAGTATGCATTTGCTCGGAGGAAGGGATCCCACTGGATGAGATCAGAGGCGTACCATCCGGGGAGATAAAGGAAATCCGATGGATACCTGATTTGAAAGCCAGCTCCAGCAGGTTCTTTTTCAGTACGCTGTGAGAATTCTTCTCCCAGGCGATACTTGCGGAAAATGCTACAGTGGAAAGCAATTGGTCGGTCTGATCTCTCAGGACCTGCCTGGTTCGTTGAAAAAGATATTCTGTCCCGAAATTCAACAAGATCAGAAAAAGGATAAAGACCAGCAAAGAAAGACGGATCTGTGATTCGTAGTCAAAATAGAAAAAGCCTTTTGGCTTCAATTATAATCCCCCTGATAGGCATATGAAGTTCGGTATTTTAGCTTCTAATGGATTATCGGTAGAAAAGAGTGTGGTAGTTAGTTCCGGTTGGTAATACTCTTCTCTTGGTTATCTTGGTTCTGCGGATAAACTATTCTTGGATTCGGATAAGATGAAATCAGTACCGTATGAAGGTATTTATATAGAAGGAGATTAGAGTATCACCAAAGAACATAGTGATTATGGCTCCTAAAGCCAGGAATGTTCCAAAGGGTACAGCATGGGTTTTTTTTACTTCCTTTGAGAGGTATAATGATATTATGCCGATCAGACTACCTAAAAGAGCGGAAACGAAAAAGACGAGAAATATCTTCTGCCACCCTAAGAATGCTCCGAACATTGCTGCTAGCTTTATGTCCCCACCCCCCATGCTCTCTTTTTTGAACAGGAGATCTCCTAAGATTGCAGCCAGATAGAACATCCCGCCACCTACTGCAATTCCTAAAAGCGACTGCAAAAAGCTCGGGGATTTGACCAAAAAAGATAAAAGAAAACCGATGATTATTCCGGGTAAGGTGAGGACATCCGGTATGATCCGGTGTTTCAAGTCGATAAAGAAGGTGGCTATGAGCACCAGGGTGAGGATGCTTCTTGCAGCAAAACTCCAGGTCAACCCGAAACGCCAGTAGGTCAAAACCAAAAGAAGCGGAGTGATGAACTCCACCAATGGATACTGTAAAGAGATTTTCTCTTTGCATTTACGGCATTTCCCCCCCAAAAGGATATAACTTAAAAGGGGGATATTATCCCGGTAACGGATCTTGGTTCCGCATTTGGGACAAAGAGAGCCGGGGAAAAGAATGGATTTTTTTTGGGGAATCCTGTAAATGCAGACGTTTAAGAAGCTTCCCAGAACCAAACCAACCAAGATAATCAAGAATATAATTATGGTGTGCATGTTAACAGTTTCGTTTTTCGTCTCAGGTTTTCTTCATCACAAAAAGATGATCCTGATAATCCCAGGCTGAATGCCACAGAATTTTCCTCAAGAACATCTCGAATTTGGCCATGGTTTTTAGGAATCTCTTTGGCACCAGACCAAAGTAAATCGGATAAAGCCAAAGAAAATGTCCCTTTCTTATAGGATTATCGGTTACTTTTTGAAAACCATTCTGCTCAAAGAAATGCAGATAGGTTTGGTGATCCCTTTGCCATCTTTTTTTGTTTCTGGTCACCTGCTCTATACAGAGGAGTTTTCCTTCGGATTTTAGACTTCTATTCAACTCAGAGAGTATTTTGTTTAATTCAAAATCATCGGTGATATATTGGAGCACGTTTATCGATACCATAATGTCCGCTCCCCCTTCCTTTATCGGCAGATTCAATCCATCGAACAGAACAAATCCGACATTGGAAAAGTTACATTCCTCTTTCGCCAAAGGGAGCATTGACCGGGTGATTTCCACTCCCACCAAAAACTCGCATCTTTGCGCCAAAAGAGCAGAAAATCTTCCGCTTCCACAGCCGAAATCTACTATGAATCTGGCTTTTTCCCTTCCCAGCGCCTTTTGAATCGCCAGCTTTTGCAAGATGTCGATATAGAGATTCTTTCTACCCTTCAGATCGCCTGGATCGATCACCGCGGGGAGCTTTCCTTTCTCCGCCCGTTTATCCCAGGTCTCACCATCCGTTTGAAAATGCTGGAGTGTTTGAACTTTCATTTTCTATTTCGGGAGATTTAATACGAGATTCTAACCTCACTCCTTTTGGTCTCCTTTTCCTTTATAGAGAGAAGGGGATACGGGGGGAGGGGTTTACCACACTTCTGGTTTCTTTATTTTTAAAGCTATCAAAAAACAAACCATCTCTCCCAAGGTCATCCAGACACGCATCACTAAAGAGATCAAAATAGCAGCAGAGACGGGAATAAATATAGCCAATAGATAACTTTGAGCTCCCTCTCTCACTCCCAGCCCAGCCGGAACGAAAAAACTTAAAATCCCCAGGATGGAGGAGATGGCGAAAATGCCACACAAAATTACCGTTTGGAACAGGTCGATATGATAAAAGGAATTTATCAGAAGATAAACTGCTATTCCAAAGATTAGCCAATCCAACAAAAGAATTAGAATGATTTTCGTGGTCCTTCTTATTCCCGTCTGAAAAATCAATTCACCCTGAGGAAATTTATTCTTGAATTTTCTAAAGATGTGGGAAAAAACCATAATCAAACCATTTAGAATCCGGGGTGAGAAGATGATCGGAAAGATTAAGCTACAAGCCAAAAACAAAATGGCGATATAAACCGGGGAGAACTTCTTCCACAACAGAAGAGAAGCAATAAAGACAAGTAAGCCTGCCAAGTTGTATGCAGCAAAGAGGAGAAGAAGGCTGAAGATGCATACCCTTTTGGAAATATTTGCCTTCCGGCTCAAATAGATCTGGCTTAGGTAAAGCCAGACTTTTCCGGGGAGATATTTCCCTAATCCGGAGAGTGACATTATTTTGAAACTCTGATTAAAAGGAAGGCGGGTGCCGAATAGCTGAAGGATTTCTCTCCAGACGAAAGCGGAGATGGCTAAGTTCAAGATTAATAAAAAAAACGAGAGGATCATCGGGATTGGTTTTATGCTCCAACTTTGAGCACTTAGCTCTCCAATATTATGGTAAAGACTTCTCCCCAGGAAAAAGAAGATCACGAGGATCACCAGCAGGGCAGCAAGTCTCTTCAGAACAAAGGATTTCCTTTCCCTTTCCCCGTCAAGGTTGGACGGATAATTCTCCACTACAGGAGGGGTAGTCTGTTCTCTTAAACTGATATTCATGCTGGGTTCTCCTGGTGTATCGATTTCCAGGTTCGATGAATAACAGATCCGACAAAGGTCTGTGCCAAGCCTAAGGCGATTTTGAAGACCAAAGGTCGGAAAATGCCAAAATCCTCATGAAAATTGAAAAGCTCTTCCCGGTGCGTTCCCCATTTGTCCTTAAACTGTATCAAGGATTTGAATTTTTTGTCCGAACCTAAAAAATCGAAATACGATTTACCTTTTTCTTGAGCAATCTGGATAGCTTGATCGAACAAAATATCGTTTGGTCTTAAATTCAGGTATTTGCTGTCAGACCCGCCATGAAAATAGTGAGAAGCGTCTTTTGAGTATATGATTACAATCCCGGCTATGGGTCGGTTTTGCTGCTTTACAAATAGTATATCGGCAAAATCGGGGACCAAAAGTTCATAAATTTTAAGGAAAAGTCCGAGGGGGTATTTGACCAGGGCAGCTTTTCTTCTCATCGAGCTTAAATAAAGCTGGTAGAACTGATCCACCTCTTCTCTTTTTTCTATCCTTTCAATTTTCAGGTTCGATTTCAATGCGGTTTTAATGTTCCTTTTAAGTGCATCCGGGTAATTTTCCCGAATCTCCTCCCTGGATTTGCCTTTCAGCTCCAGAATGTGACGATACGACTCCCTGCATTTGAAATCGGGTAATTCCTCCCTTTTCGTAATTAACGGATCCACTATCTGAATCCGCTGGATTTTTTCATTTTTAGCCCAATGGTTCAAAAGGCTTAAGAATTCAGGCAAATGCTTCCGATCCCCGATGAATCCACCATACGGGATTAGTGAATAGAACACTCTAAAAAAGCGATTGCCCACCATCATTCCGGGTAAAGCCAGTAGCCACTCCCCTCCCTCTTCAGCTACCAGATATCTCATCTGACATCCGTAACCTTCCCTCAGCACTTTCCACCATAAGCTGGTGTGAAAGATCAGGTCGGAATGCAACGATACGAACTCATCCCACTTTTTTCCCAGTTCAGTCAGGACGATTAAGTTCATTTAAGCTTTCGGAAGTATGCGTTTTATTTTATCACAGATAAAGATCACGTCTTCTTTTTTCAAAAGCGGGTGCAGGGGGAGGGTCACCTCGTGCGCCCCCACGTATTCGGTCAGAGGAAGTCTTGTCTTTTTAGGTTCGATGATACGGCGATAATAGGAAAAGGTATGAATGGGAGGATAATGGATGCTGGATTGGATTGCCTCTTTCTTCAGAAGCCCCATGAATTTTTCTCTATTTACCCTTTGGTTCAGAAGTATCGGAAACAGGTGATATGAGGAGGGACGCGGGTAGTTTCTGAAGGGGATGGAAATGCCATTTACATCTTTAAGCCCGGATACATAAAGATCGGTCAAAGTCTTTCTTTTCTTATTGGCATGCGACAACTTTTTCAACTGGAGAATCCCCAATGCGGCGGACATCTCGGTCATACGATAATTATATCCCAGCTCCACCACGTCATAGGAATAGGCATGGCCTTTATGCCGGCTTAAGGTCATGCTGGTCATACCATGAGAGCGAAGGAGCTTGAGCTTTCGGGCGATTTTATCCTGGTTGGTTACGATCATTCCCCCTTCGCCGGTGGTCAAATTCTTGTTGGAGAAAAAGGAGAAGCAACCGATATCCCCGAGTGCCCCCGCCATTCCAGAATTCAACTCAGCTCCGATGGCATGCGCGGTATCCTCAACGATATTAAGCCGGTGTTCACGGGCAATCCTTATTATCTGATCCATATTTGCCACATAACCGCCATAATGAACCACCACCAGGGCTTTAGTTCTTGAGGTTATCCTCCTCTCCAAATCGTCGCAAGACAGGTTGAAATCGTCCAATCCGGTTATGTCCACAAAGACCGGTTCTGCCCCCACATACAGGATGGCGTTGGAGGAGGCGACGAAACTCAAGGAGGGGACGATGACCTCGTCTTGAGGTCCAATCTCCAAAGCCCTCATAGCCAGGTGCAGGGCGGCGGTTCCGCTGGAGACGGCAACGGCGTGTTTGGCTCCGATGAAATCGGAGAAATCCCTCTCCAGCTTTTCCACGGTTTCCCCCATGGTGAGCCACCGGCTTTTAATCACCCGCTCCACAGCTTTTTGCTCGCGCTGGTCGAAATTTAAATCAGATAAAGTGACTTTCCATCTCATGATCTATTTCTTATTAGGGGGTCGTAGTTGCCTAATTCATTGGGCTTTATGTAAAACTCGACAAATTGAGTAACTATATGTACCCTTTCCACCATAGTCCTTTCTTCATTTTTATGTGAAGAGAGGGATACAGGGTCTATCCATCGCTTAAGAATCTCTTCCGGTTTTTTTCGAACTCATCCACCGCTTTGTGATAATCGTCCGGTCTTCCAATGTCGAGCCAAAAATCTGAGGAATTATAAATAGCCACCTTCCGCTCCTGCTGCAAGAGAAGTTGCATCAAATCGGGGAAATCGAATTTCTGATCACGGGGGATGAGGGGGAGCATCTGCGGTTCAAACACGTAGATTCCCATGCTCACCAGGTAGGAAAGTCTGGGCTTTTCAATATATTTGACCATTCGCTCCTCCTGGTTTTTCTGGATGACGCCGAAATCTACGTCCACCGACCTTTTCTGTGCCGCGATGGTAGCTATGGCTTTGTTCTTTTTATGGTAGTCAATCAGCTGTAGATAATTTAAGGTAGTGAGCAGGTCACCGTTCATTACCATGAACGTCTTTTTCAAATCCTTTAAGCAGGTTAGCGGGCCAACCGTACCCAAGGGTTTTTCCTCAAAACTGTATTCAATGTTCACCCCCCATTTGGATCCGTCACCGAAAAAAGCCTGGAGCAGATTACCCAGATGCCCTACTGCCAGTGTGATGTCGGTCAAACTGCAGTTTTTGAGTTGTTTTAGGACCACCTCCAAAATCGGAAAATCGCCAACGGGCATAAGCGGCTTGGGCAACACCACGGTGTAAGGATAAAGCCTTTTCCCTTTTCCTCCGGCTAAGATAACAACTTTCATATCAGATTTCCTGTAGGTGGAGTGTAAACCTTTAGGTCTACGGTTTGATAAAGCCAAAGCTTTATGTTCCAGATTCGATAAATCGCTTTTCAAATATTATAAATCCAATTTTTGTATCTCTCGATATTCTTTTCTATCCAACTGATGGTTCGGTTGAGCCCTGTCACTAAATCTGTCTGGGGATTCCAATCAAATAATTCTTTAGCTTTACCAGAATCGGAGAACAGCCTTTCCACCTCACTTTTTTTGGGTCTGATCCTCTCCTTCTTTCTTTCGGTTTCAATTTTCTTTCCCAGACATTTCGAGACCAGCTCCACTATTTGAGTTATCGACACCTCGCAGCTTGAACCTAAGTTCACCACCTCACCTGTGGTTCCGTCACATTCTGCAAAAGCGATGAATCCGGAAACCGAGTCTTGCACATAGGTCAAATCCCGGGTGGGAGATACAGAACCCAGGCTGATTTTACCCTTAACCAGCGCTTGGGTGATTATGGAGGGGATGACCGCCCGGGCAGATTGCCGCGGTCCGTAGATATTGAACGGTCGGATTACCCCCACCGGCAGGTCAAAGGAACGATGGAAGCTTAAAGCCAAAAGATCCGCGCCCAGTTTGCTGGCAGCATAGGGGGATTGGGGATGAGGGGGGTGTTTCTCGTCCATGGGGACGTACTGAGCGGTACCGTAAATTTCGCTGGTGGAAGTGTGCACTATCTTCTCCACATCGGAATCGCATGCAGCGGACAAGACATTTAAAGTCCCGTACAGGTTGGTATCAACCACATCCCGGGGATTCACATAAGAATAGGGAATCCCGATCAGCGCTCCTAGATGAAACACCACCTGCTGTCCCAAAACCGCCATCCGGACACAGTCGGAATCCCGGAGATCGCCAGATGCCACCTTCACTTCCTCCAGTGCCTTTTTTCCCACATCCTCCAGCATCCCCCAGTCGTTCCTGGAATTGTAATGGACCAGGGCGGTAACCTTAGCCTCCTTCTTGACCAAAGCCTCCACCAGATGGCTTCCGACAAATCCGCCTGCTCCGGTTACCAGAACCTTTTTTCCTTTTATTTTCAATTTCCGTTTCTCCTGATTATTGTTTTTTCGAGATCATAAATAATCAAAACGATCAAAGAAAGCAAGTCAAATAACTCAAAGTGACGTAAATAAATATAGGTATCGGAAAGGAATGTAAATATTATAATCAGTACAGCTCGAATCTCTATTTTATGAAATCAAGTGAACTGAAAGAGAGAAAGAGTAACTCCAACTTATTTTTCCGGGATTCGGAAACTGGCTTTAAACTGTGCAAAAAAACTACACTACTTACCATATAAGATCGAGCAGAAAAATACTCAAAATCAAGAAATTAACATATTGACAGAAATCAAATTTGAATTATATTTAAATTAAGTTGACTGATTACGTCTTAATTTGCTTCAACCTTTGGTAAGTTGAATGATGTTATGAGAATAATCAAAAACCTATTGCGAGTAATTGCCATTTTGGCTCTCTTGGGCTTTTTCATTTACGGGCTTAAATTGGGGGATTTTGGCGAGATCAAGAGCAACGGGTCAGCTTTATGCCTTTCCTGTATCGGGATAGGTTAGGGTTGATTACCTTTTTAGCTCGGTTGAATTATCAAAACGATGTTTATGTTCGGTATAGCGAAAAGGCGTCTGGTTCAAATCGGAACCTTGGTGGTCTCAAATTCGTATATCGGCTCGTTCTTTTACAACAACATATATCAGGGATGGTTTAAGGGAGTTTGCGTCCCCTTCATGAATTGCTATGGCTGTCCCCTGGCGGTGATGAGCTGTCCCATCGGTACGCTGCAGCACTTTGTGATCATCAAGGCCGTTCCGTTTTTGTTGATAGGGTTCGTCGGAGTGATCGGCCTGGTTGTCGGACGGATGTTCTGTGGATGGCTTTGCCCGTTCGGATTCATTCAGGAGATGCTTTATAAGATAAAAACCAAAAAGTTTTATCCCCGAAAAGCATTCAGCTATTCCAAGTATGTCATCCTGGCTGGGTTGACTCTGGTGGTAGCCTACTGGGTAGGGGAACCGTGGTTCTGCAAACTATGTCCGGTGGGCACTCTGGAAGCGGGTATTCCCATAATCCTGTGGAATCCCAGCGGAGACATTTTCACCTACGGAGGCAGCATCATCTCCCGGGTAGGGTTTCTGTTTTATACCAAACTCCTGATCTTAGGAGGCATAGTGTTTACAGCTATCTTAATCCACCAGCCGTTTTGCCGGTACATCTGCCCCATGGGAGCGATCTGGTCGGTTTTCAACAAATTCAGCCTATTCCGCCTATGGGTCCGTAAAGATACCTGTGCTTTCTTCTATGAATGTCATCAAGGCTGCCCCATGGAAGTGCAGGTGCATAATTCACCCAATGATCTTGACTGTACCCGTTGCTTGGAATGTACCAAATGGAAATGCAAGAGTATTAAGTTCAAATTGGCTTGGGCGGAGGATCAAACAGAACAGCGGCATAATCATCCCCAGCCCAACCAGGAACATGTTAAGGAAAGGAGTGCATAACCTGAAATTCGTAGCGGTAGGGTACCGATTCAAATCTCAAGGTTTCAGTATTAAGGGGCTTTAAATAAGAATTCAAACCATAAATTCAAGAGGATGGTGAACATGCGTATCAGAACCATTTGTTTTTTGGCGTTTGCGGTGGCATTGGTTTTTGCGGCAGTGCTTATGGCTCAGACCGAAAAAAATTACTGCCCATTGGAGCCAGAGGAACAATCTGTCATAATATCGCAACCCCAAGGAGAACCAGTAATACTAACCAAGGATAAGGTCTACACGGTACCGCGTAAACAGGTTTTAATAGAGGGCTTTACCCGCACCAGCTGACCGTACTGTCCCTGGGCGGCAGTTGCCGAGAGCACAATGGAAAGAGAAAAGGGTGACAGTGTTGCCGTGGTGGCGTATCACACCACTGGTAAAGATAAAGATAAGGATGCTTTCAATAATGCAGATGCTAACGGACGGCTTTCCTATTACGGAGTACAATATCTTCCCACTGACATTTTCAACGGAACAAAGTGGATAGTCGGCGGTTGGAGCGGTGCCCCTGCGGCATACCGGGATTCAGTCAACCAACAGATGACATTGAATACACCGGGTAACCTTACGCTTAGGTTGCGTTATAATCCTTCCAGCAGAACCGGTAAGGTATACGCAGAGTTTTTCTCCGTGGATCAAATCACTGACACGAATTTAAAGCTTCGTTATGCCATCATTGAAAGCCACCTGCATTATCACTGGCAGAATAGAGACAGTTTGCAGCATATAGAGAGGAAAATGCTTCCCACCCATTCCGGTGTATCCTTCACCGTAAACCAAGGAGAGACTTTCGCTGATTCGCAGAGCTTCTCCATCAGCACCTCCTGGGTGGATTATAATTGCGATGTGGTTGTCTGGATACAGAGTGACGTGGCGACTTATTTAAAGAAGGTGCTGATCTCGAATAAGATTCCATTATATCGTATCCATGTATCCGGTGACGCCAATGGGGATAGAGTGGTTACCATTTCGGATGCGGTTTTTCTGGCTAATTACATCTTAAATCACGGGTCCGAGCCAATTCCCTTTACAGCCGGAGATGTTAATGGAGATTGTGAAATAGACATGGCTGATGTGGCATCTTTGATCGGGTATCTCTTTTACGGCGGTACACCGCCAGATCCGGGATGTTACACAGTCGAGTAAAGGTACATTACCCTGGTAGAGAGAATACATGACTATTTTTTACCATCAAGGAGGTGGAATGTCAGCTAAACGTGAAATATATCTAGGCTTAGCAGCAATTATAATCTTGTTATGGTCCGCTTCATTATGGGCAGATTCCACACCGGTCGAGATCCAGTGTCTTTCCGAGCAGTTTTCCGATAATCCCAACAATGAAGTTGGCTTTTTATCCAAAGCTGGGGTTCTCCGAAATCGGGTTTTGTTGGAGATAGCCACAGCTACCAATTGAACTTATTGCCCATATGCAGCAGTTGCTGCAGATTCGTTAAAAAAATTGAAAGGCGACAGCATCGTGGTTTTGGAATACCATTTAAGGAGCGATCCGTTCCAGAATGCAGATGACATCGGAAGGGCAAACTATTACGGGATCACCGGTACTCCTACGGCCAAGATTGACGGCAAAAGGACTTGCGGCGGAGGCAGTACCAGCACCTTTAGCTGTTATTTAGGAGCTTATAATCAGGAGACGATGATCCCCGGCTTGAACGTTTCACCCTGTACCCTTCGGGTCGACGTTCTGTACGACTCGACCAGCCGGTTTCTGAAGGTCAAGACCTGGGTGACGGCACTGGATACCTTTACCCATGCCGATGCGCACCTGCGCTACGCCATAACCGAGAGTCATATGCACTACCATTGGATGAACCAGGACAGCCTGCAGGATATCGTCAGGAAGATGTTGCCTGATTACAATGGGATAGCTTTCAGTATTGGTCCGGGTGAGGTTTTCGCCGACTCCCAAAGTTACGTTTTGGACGCCACCTGGGTGGACAAAAAATGTCAGGTAGTGGTTTTTGTGCAGAGCGATTATTATCTGGGTAAGCCGGTTTTTACCTGCGCTTATTCAGGTCTTTTCCCCACCTATGTTTTCGGAGATGGTACCGGGGATTTGGTGGTGGATGTGGCGGATGTGGTGTTATTGGTGAACTATCTGTATAGAGGAGGGACTGCGCCCAATCCATACGGCAGGGGAGATTGCAACCGGGATTGCCTGATAGACGTGGCGGACATAATCTATTTGATTAATTATCTTTATAGGTCTGGACCGGCACCGTTGAAAGGGTGCGATTAACCTATTTTCAAGGAGGTTATTTAAACCAAGCGCAGGCAGAGGATGATCAATATAGGGGTGAGTTATATTCTAAAGGAATCTGAAATACTAAACCCTAGGGAGGATAGATGAACAGATATAAGAATTCCTGGTTGACTTTAGGGGCAATGGTGGTTTTGGTTCTTCTGGGGAGCCTGTTTGTTGGGCAGAAAGCTCAAGCAGCGCTTTATAGCTTTAATTTCGCTTATTCTGGGGATTCTCTTAATGCATGTCGGGTAGGTGAAAAGGTCCAGTTTGTCTCCCAAATAACAAACACGGGAACCGATGGAGATAGTTTCTATGTATCACTTTTTGAATATCCCTCTACCCCTGCTGACTGGTGGTCGGAATATTGCGTTGGACCATTCTGTGGCGATTCCACCACCACGCTATTCAAAATTTACATGAACCCTTCAGAACAGGCACTGGTTCTTTTGGACGTTTTGCCCCGCAGCCTAGGGCAGGGAAAATGGAAAATTACGGTGCAATCCAAGTACGGAGGTGTCTCCAAGTTTCTGAATTTCTATCTGACCGCCCGCCAGACTCCAGTCACCAGCGAATGGGGAGTGGTCATCCTGACCTTGCTTATAATAACCTCAGCCATGTACTTGATGTATAGAAAACACAACCGGGTAAGGCAAACTTAAGATTCGAACTCCGGTATAGACGCTAATAGTCTACCGGGCGATTATACGCTATCACTTTTCGGGCAGTTCCGTTAAAAAACGGGGCTGCCCGAAAAGCAATCGGTCAAAAGTACCATTCATGCTCACCCTTTGAGTATCAACTTACTTGGGTGGATGGTTGGCTAAATCTTCAGAATATATCCATTTTTATTTTTATTTGGTTCGTTATATAATAGATAAAAAGATGGAAGCAGAAAACTATGCTTATTCAGTCGGGAAGAAAGAAAAAAACAAAATTCGGTGGATGGTGGGTAATTCTCTTTTTGTTATTGATACCGCTGTTAACCACCTGGTGCACCTGCAGCACCAAAAACCTTCTTCATACCGAAAAATTCGGCTCCATTTGGGTGAGTTCCAATCCTCCGGGGGGTGATATCCTTTTGGATCATGTTGTCACTGGCATGGTGACCCCGGACACTCTAAAGGGTGTACCGGTAGGAGAACATGTTATCTCGGTCACCAAAGAGGGTTTTATCACCGCTCCCGATTCCGTTTCAATTTCGGTTATGGAAAATGGGTTTGATTCGGTGAGATTTGACCTGCTGGAGCCAACCAAGGGTACTCTCAAAGTAACCTCCAATCCTGAGGGAGCCACTATCTGCATAGACCATCAACCCCAAACCGATACCATGTTGACCCCCTGTGTATTTTTCAACAGTATTCCGATTGGAGCCCATACGATTTCCATTTTCAAGGAGGGATACTCCAACGACAATCCTGTCAAAGAAACGGTGGATATCGTTACCGAGGATACGACGGAGGTTTATTTCTCCTTAAGCCCCGCCGAGGTAGGAAAGGTGGTGGGGAACATAACTCCCGATTTCAAGCTGGAGGCAGACAGTCATCTTTGGTACCGATTGTATGCCTATCGGGGATTTGTGGTCATGATCAACTTCTGGGCAACCGACTGTCCCGCCTGTATGAAAGAACTCCCCTATCTGCAGCAGATCTATACCGAGTATCTTCCGGACAGCCTGATCATCTTCGGCATCAATTACGGTGGGGATTTCGGAGATGAAGGTTTCGAGGTCATCCAGTTGGTCCGGCAGCAGAGGCAGCTCACGTTTATACTGCTTAAGGGAGCGGAGACCAGCGTTAAAAGCGACTATCAGGTAACTTTCACTCCGGTGACCATCATCCTGGATCGAAGCGGCAAGATCTATTATTATAAGGAAGGTTTTTTGGCAGGTTGGGAGGAGGACTTTAGACAAAAGTTGGACGAGTTGTTTGGTAAATAGGTTAGCTCATCATTCAGTCGAAGGGAATTCCATGAAACTTTCATTCTTCAAACTGGCATATTTGTTTTTAATTCTGTTTTTTCTCGCCAGCCTAATCCGGGGGTCCGAAATTAAATCAAAGGCATTTAATTTCTCAGCAGAGGATTTGGATGGCAATAAAATCGAACTGAAAACATCATTGGCCCATGGCCCGGTCTTAATCAGCTTCTGGGCTACTCATTGCAAGCCATGCATCCAGGAACTAAGCCAGATTCAGAAATTTTACCAGGAATATAAGAAAAAGGGATTAGAGGTTTTGGCCATCGACGTGGATGGTCCCCGAAGCGTTTCGGCGGTGAAACCGAAGGTCAAGGGGCTGAAATGGGAGTTCCCGGTGCTTATGGATACCAACAAGGACATCTACCGAAAATATCAGGTGCTGGGGATACCGCATACGGTAATCGTGGACCGGAGTGGAGATATCCGTTATACCCACACCACCTATCGCGCGGGAGACGAGAAGCTCATCCAGAAGAAAATCGACGAGCTTTTGGAGGAACAACCCGAAGAGACAGACGAGCAAAAGGGAGAGAAGAGTGGGGAATAAGTCTTTCTTCCATGTTTTTATCTCCTCATACCGGCGGGTGATTAATCTCCCCGGATCCATTTTTGATAAAAAGATTACTCCTTTCACTATTCCTCTCCCACTAGGAGAGAGGGAATCTTTACTCCTCGCAAGGGGGCAACTCCTCCGGCAATTAAAAGATTTGTCTTTATTTGGCATTCATTCATCATGCATCATTCTTTTTTCCTTTTTTCTTTGTGCATTTTCCTTTTTTTCGTATGCCTCAGCTCAGGAGATGGAGCAGAATACATTCAGCATCAGCGCTTCCAACCAGCTGGAGTATTCCACCAACAACAAAACCCATAAGGACATCTTTCACAACTGGACCGATTTGAATTTGGGGTATGGGATTTACACCTCCGATCTGAGGTATGAGGCTCATCAGCCGGATGACTGGGAAGTAAACTGGCAGAGGTTGTCTTTCCGGAATCTGCAGTTACAAAGCGATCCTTTCGACATCACCGCCGGAAACTATTATGTGATCATCGGGAGGGGCTTGATCCTGCGTTCTTACGAGAACAGGGATCTGAGATACGATAATAATCTGGATGGGGTGGAAGGATCGGTAGATTACGAAGGTTTCCATCTGACCCTCTTGAGCGGAACCGCCCAGGGCAGATACGAGAGATTGTCCGATCCCCTTCAAGCCATTGATGGTAAGATATCCGCAACAGATTGGTTGGTCCTGGGAGGGAGTTATCTCCGCACCCATATCACCGATTTGGGACTCGTACGGCTGTTTGGTGGGAACATGAAGTTAGCTCTGCCGCACGTGGATTTATACGCCGAATACGCCAAAAAAGATAATCCCCCGGAGGAATACATCCAGAAGGACGGGGAGGGGAAGTATCTTTCCGCCAATATCTACGCCTCCGGAGCGGCTTTGACATTCGAGCTCAAAGATTACCAGAGATTTGATTTCAGTAATAAGGACGTTACCTTCAACAATCCCCCGGCGCTGACCCGGGAACACGTCTACACCCTGTTGAACCGGCATGCCCACGTGCTGGATCTGTCGGATGAGAGAGGGATTCAGGCAGAGATCACCACCAGCCCAACCGAGCAGTTATCCTTATTGATTAATCACAGCTATACCACTGACCGGAAGAACAACTTGGTTTTTTCCGAGATCTATGGAGAGACCGAATATGATTACCGGGATAAAGCCACTTTTAAAACCGGCTTCAGTCGGATGGAGAATAAAAGGGAGTTTGGTGCCCCGGTTTGGCTGACTCCGGTATTTGATCTCACCTATTATCTTTCAGAAAGAAACAGCTTGAATTTTATTCTGGAACACTTATGGACCGACAAATTCGAAGGGAAGTTGACCTATTACGAACAGATTCTGTCCCTTTCCTTTTCACATTCACCCTTGGCCTCACTCACCTTTGCCTACGAGCGGACCACCGAGTGGAAGGTCAGCGAAAATTGGCTTGGAAAGAAAAACTGGTTCATGGCCACTCTGGATGTGGCGCTGGGTGATAATCACAATCTCAGCTTGGGGGTAGGCTCCCGCCGTCAGGGCAAGGTTTGCTCCGGCGGAATCTGCGTGGATAAGCCGGCCCTGGACGGTTTTGAAATAAAGCTATTAAGTCGGTTTTGAGTACCATAGCCTTCCTTCTTGATTCCACATAGGGAAATGTTTTGATGATAAACTTGGAATCAAAATTCAAGAAAAAATAAAATTTGCAAAACAAAATTCAAAATTCGAAAACCCAAACCAGCGATAATCGTAATTTTTATGTCTTCCCTCTGATACCGATCGCCTTATACTCCTCCCCAACAAAAGAGAAGTAAATATCTAAACTTCCTCTTAGCGGATTAAAGAGATTAAACTGTTATTAAAAGAAAATGTAGTTTCCCTATCCGCTCAATCACTAAGGTAGTGGTGTATGCTTTTAATACATCGAGCCATAATTACTTTTCAGGTAAGCATTTCGGAGGAGACTTAAGCTGAGGATAAAAATAGCTGTGCAGATCAGAGTTATATAGGGGGGATAGGTGAACTCGAAATCGGATCCGACCTGAGGGGAGAAGAAGCCGATGGAGAAACCAATGCAGTTGGAGAAGAAATGGACCAGGATGGCTACCCATATATTATTTGTCAACAGCACCACGTACCCGAGAAAAAGCGCCAGAAGAAAAACACCGGCGAAATTCCACGGATCCAAATGCATAAAGGCAAATAAAAACGCGGTAAAAACGAAACCCTTTATCCCCCCCAGCCTTTTTGAAAAAACTGACTGAAAAAAACCCCGAAAGGCGAACTCCTCACAAAATCCCGCCAGAGCGCAGGCGGCAAAGATTCTGAAAATATACTCAATCCAGGTCTTTGCCACGAAAACTTCAAGCAATGCCTGCTTCTGCTCCGGGGGACGAGGGATCAGTTGGTGGACATAACCGGAGAGATCGGAGATCACCATGTAGAGGGCTATCGAAGCCACTGCCGTCCAAAGCCAGAATCTAAAATTAAGCTTACCGGAGTAGCCGAGAAATCTGCGCAGAGAATATCCGCCTGCGGAAAGAAAGGAAAGGGGGATAAGAAAAATCAGCAGTTCGCCGAGGATCGCCGTGACGTGAAATCCAAACACGATCGAGCTGATTCCCCCCACGACCAAAACCGTCACCAGAAGAAGGATGAAAATCCCTATTCCCTGCCAATAAGTAAATTCCCTGGGATGGCTCTGATCGTCCATTAGCATGGTTCAATCCGGATAAAATATAATACCTATCTGGCAGTGTTAGAATTTTCCCTATTAAGGAAAGGATCTCTTCCTTCCGCTTTTTCTGCTAAAGTAAACCGGTTAGATCGGGAGGGGGTAAGAAAATCCGGTTTTATTCGAAAATGCTTTTAATGCTGGCACCCACTCGATAGGTAGCTGGCGCGTTCTTGCCGGTAAAAGGGAAATCCAGAAAGAAAGCCAGCTTACCATGTTTTTGGGGGGTTATTTCTCCTACGGCAAAAAAGAGTGAGACATCGAATATGTTTGAGGGATCGCGGACTATTTGATCATTCCACTTGGTAGCCTGCCAACCATAATATTTAAAGGACCCGCCCATGCCGAAATTCCGGAAGTTCCGAACGAAGCCTGCCTCCATCTCCACGAAATCCCCCAGCTTCTCCTTGACCAATGTGTCTTCATCATCCCGGTAAGTACGCTTGAACTGGTGGGTTAATCCCAAGCCCAATTTTATAAAGCTATCCTCGTTGAGCAGGATATCACCCTTTAAACCGAAATTTAAATCCACCTGGCCATCCCCGGTTCCCGATTGTTTAGCGGTGACCTTATCATAGGATTTACCGGTGGGAAGGGTGGGTCCCACCTCTGCCGCCAAAGACCAGAAATACCGGTCGAAGATGTGATATTTCAGGAAGAGGCGGATGTCCCCCACACTGGCGATGCCGGATTTCTCTCTTTTGGCTTTCAGGTAAAGCCCCCCGCTGTCCACCTTCTGTGCCGCCACCACCGGTATATCCACGCCAAAGGTCAGCTTATTGGTTACTCCGTACATCAGCTTTCCCGAGATGACATAAGAGGTTGAATCACGCCCCCCGGGATAATCCTTTTCGTTTCCATTGCTGAAGTAAGTTCCGTTGTTCAAATAGACCAACTCAAAAGTAGGATACCAAAATCCCGCAGGCAGAGTGGCGCTGTTCCACTCGATCATTCCCCAAGCCGGTTTTTCCAGGAGATATTCCGTCATGTCCATTGATTTTTTTTCCTGGCAGTGAGATAGAGCGCATTCCAGCTGAAGTGAGAGCATCAGAAAGATCATCGTAACAATCACCTTTTTCATCTTTTCACCTCTGATTTAGGACGGTGCAGATATAAATTACCCATAATAACGCCTATGGTATTTAAGCCTGAATCTAAATCATGAACTTATTTGCACTTATAAAATACAATCCACTTTATTGGACACCATCTACACCTAAATAATTGTTTCTTATGAATCATTTACCTGTCTAACAATGAGAATTCATTATGATGTTAAGGTTAATAATTCCATTTGGCTTTCTACCGCGAACAAATCTAACACTTAGCTTATTGGTAGTCAACAGAAAAAGAGGGATTCCGACCATTGCGACTTCATCTGTTTATTCCGATTTAAGCCGGATAAGGATTCAGAGTATCCTTTGTTTTCAAACTTTTTCTTGACAAAAAAGTGATATGTTCTATTATTAAGTCTCGTATAGGGAAGGTAAGAGCAGGTAGACGTTATTGGTTGATAAGTGAATTTTTGTCTTGATGCTGAATCTGTTCGTCGGTTTGGGAAATCCCGGGAACAAATACAAATTCACCCGTCACAATTTAGGATTCAGGGTGGTGGATGCTTTAGCCAAAAGAAGCCACCAAGGCTTCAAGCCGGGTAAGAGGGATTATCTTTACTGCGAGATCAAACCCAAGGCAGGACAAAGCTTCCATTTGATCAAACCCCTTACCTATATGAATGATAGCGGAGCGGCGGTGGTAGAGGCTTTGGAACATCTTAACCGGGGTAAAGAAAACCTTCTGGTGATCTGCGATGATGTAAATCTCCCGGTGGGTAAGCTTCGCATCCGGGAAAAAGGAACCGATGGCGGACACAAAGGACTGGGATCGATCATCTACCACCTCAACTCCATCGAGTTTGCGAGATTGAGACTGGGAATCGGCGAAACCCCGGAGGGGATGGATTTAGAGGAATTCGTTTTGCGGGAGTTTGAGGAAGCGGAAAAACAAGCCGTGGAGAGCATGATCGAAAAAGCTTGCCAAGCCGTGGAAAATATGTTAATTAGGGGGATGGAAGACAGTATGAGCAAGTTCAATGTTTGACTGTTCCTATATTCAGGAGTGTAAACCCTCAGGTTATACTTAAAGGATAAAACTAAAGCTTATGCTCTCAATTCGGATGAGACGGAATCAACCAGCATAAAAAGCCAATGACAACATAAGGAAAAAGTTGAAAAAGATAAAGAGACGTATATTATAGAAAAAAGGAACCTAAGATTACGATTGGAGGTGAGCAGTTGAGAGTTTACGAAACCATATTCATACTTGATCCGACTTTGGATGAACACACCCAAGAGAAGGAGGTTAAAAAAGTCGAGGATCTTATCCTTAATCAAAAGGGGAGGATAATAAAGACCGAGAAATGGGGAAACCGAAGGCTTAGCTATCCGATCAAAAAGAAGACGCAGGGTTTTTATACCCTGATCTACTTCGAGGGGGAGGGGAATATCCCGGCGGAGCTGGAAAGGGCATATAAGCTGAACGAATCGTGCCTGAGATATCTTACCGTGGTATCGGATGAAGAAACGGAGGTATCCAAGGAGGAGGAAAAAACGGAATCGTTCTGAGACGAATCAGCGCCGGTGCCTAAGTGAGGAATCAACCTGCTGTTTATCCTTACCGGTTCTAACCACCGAGGAGTACAACCTGAATGAGGATAAATGACCGGCAAGAAAATAAGCATCGGCTCAGGATGAATCGCTCATCTGAGGTACGTTTTAAGGGATTTATCATTTCCAGAGCGATACAAGCACTCAATCGAGCAGGAGGTCAAGGATCGATGGCAAACACGAAACTGCCGAATTTAAATAAGGTTTTGATCGTAGGTAACCTGGTGAAAGATCCGGAACTTCGTTATACCACTACCGGTGCGCCCGTTGTAAACTTCAAGATCGCATCCAACAAGAAGTTCAGGGACGGTCTGGGCATGCAGAAGGAGGAGGTGTGTTATATCGGGGTAGTAGCCTGGCAAAAGTTGGCAGAAAGCTGCAGCCAATTTTTGCAGAAGGGATCAGCGGTTTTGGTGGAAGGAGAGCTGCGGAGCCGGCTGAAGGAGAACGATGACGGCACCAAGCGTAGCTTCGTGGAGATAAAGGCATCACAGATACAGTTTCTGGACAAAAGAAACGATGTGAATTCGCTGGAAGAGGAGAGTGTTTTTTCAAATTCCGGTGAAAAAGTGGATACTGCCGAGTTGGAAGGTTTATGGTGAGAAATATAGAATAAAAAACGTGGAGAGTAAAATATGGTAATGGAGACAGAGAGAACCAAAAAGAAAACCTGCCGTTTCTGTGAAGGTAAGATCAGAGTGATTGATTACAAAGACGAAAAAATGCTGAGGAGGTTTATAACCGACCGCGGGAAGATCGTCCCGCGACGCATCTCCGGAAACTGTGCCTGGCATCAGAGGAGGATAACCTATGCCATCAAAAAAGCCAGACACATCGCCCTGCTTCCTTTCACCGGGGAGACCTACAGATAACTTCAGGTGAAAGCGGTAAGCCACCGGTCGGATGCTTGTACAGCAAGAACGGATGAATCCAAAAGAACCAGGGGTCGAAAACCTTCGAAGACATGAAAGGGCAGGAATCCAATATATTTCTAGGAGACGACAATCATGAAGGTGATTTTAAAAGACGACGTGGAGAAGCTGGGCAAATGCGGTGAGGTGGTGGAGGTAAAGGATGGTTACGGTCGGAATTTCCTCTTTGCCCGGAATTTAGCCATTCCCGCCACCGGCGGAAATTTGAAATCGATCGAAGAGGTGACCAAGCAGAAAGAGATGAGGGACCTCAAGAAGAGAAGGGGGGAGGGGAGACAGAAAAGCCAACTGGAGAAGATCTCCTGTACGGCGGAGGTGATGGTGGGGGAGGAGGACCGGGTTTTCGGATCGGTCACATCGCAGACCATCTCCGATTTGCTTAAAGAGAAGGGATTCGAAATCGATCGGCACAAGATCATTTTGGACACACCCATCAAAGCGTTGGGGGTTTATACCGTGCCCATAAAAATCTCCGCTGACGTGATCGCTTCGCTTAAGGTGTGGGTGGTGAAAAAGCAGATGGCATAAATCTGAAAACGGTATACGGTGTTTGTCGAAGGTTTTAAGTCACTTGATTCGTCGAAATTAAGTAATTCAAAACGCTAAAAGAAAAATTTCCTTCGACACGGAGTCTCACTTCATGCCGAGCGCACTCAATGCCAGGCAGGACAAAGTGCAAAATTGCAGTTCAAAATTCAATAAACAAAAGGCTTCTAATTTTGATTTTTGAATTGTAGTTTTTCATTTTACTTTTTTAAGTTTGAATTCTCATCGGATAAATCAGAATGTTGAAAGCTCGAAGGTAAAGAGATTGTCTTGCAGTTTAGGGTAATTGAATATGGGCATGATCGAGGCTAAGGTCAACGGAATAGCATTGGACATGACCACAAACTCCTTTGTGGTTATACTTTCCACGTCCGATTCGGACCGGTTGCTCCCCATCTGGATTGGTCATAATGAAGCTTTAGCCATCGCCATGGGTCTCTCCGAAGTCACCTCCCGTAGACCCCTGACCCACGATCTTTTGAATTCGGTGATAACCACCCTGGGAGGTAAGGTGCAAAAGGTGGAGGTCACCGAGCTAAAGGAACAGACTTTCTATGCCAAAATCTACATCGCGGTAAACGGTTCCACTTTGGTAGTGGATGCCCGACCTTCCGATTCCATAGCTTTGGCCCTTAAGACCAAGTCTCCTCTTTTCGTAGCAGAGGAGTTGTTCCAGCTGAAAAGGGGCGATAAGGATACCCCGGATTTCAGCGATCCGGAAACCTTGAAGGAGAGATTGAAAAGAATCAACCCCGAGGATTTCGGCAAATATTCCCTTTGAGCCTGAATCGGACGAATTCATAACAAAAATCAGGTAGAAGATCGATAATATTGAGCAGACCGGAAAGTGCAGATGTGATGGCATGGCTAAAGACGAAAATCATTATCTTTATTGGCACGATTTTAGTGATGGGTTTGTGTTCAGCTGAGACAGTCAGATCACATAAATTAGATTCCAAACAATTAAATAACCAGCTGAAAGAGGCAGAAAGAAGTTACTCAGCACAAGATTACAGCAAAGCAGAAGAGATTTTAGTCCAACTCTCCCAATCCTTTCCCAAAGCCCCCCAGTTTTCCTATTTCCAGCTGATGATCGCCAAATGCGAATATCATCTTAAAAATCACGATTCGGCTAAAAAAAAATTCAGCGAGTTCATCCATAAGTTCCCCGACAGTCGTTATATCCCGTCCTGTTATTTCATGCTGGGCAACATCGACTACTTGCAGGGGGAGGTATCTGAATCGGCCTGGAATTTCATTCAGGCTTACCAATTAGCCCGAACCAGCCAGGAGAGGGAATTGAGTCAAAGATCACTTGTGCCCCTGTTGAAGGAGTGGCTTTCGGAAAATGAGCTGGAAAAACTCAGCGAAACGGAAAAGGATAAAAAGCTTGCCCCCATGATTTTCTTCTGGCTGGGGAAACGGAACGTGGAGAGTAAAAACTATACCAAAGCTTTGGAAGCATTAAGCTATTACCGGGAGAATTTCCCCCGAGGTGAAGATATGGATGAGGTGAACCTTCTTTTCAAAGAGGCATCCACCCCCACCCTGCCCACCGTCAAAGTAGGGGTGTTAGCTTCCCGGGATAGGGATTTTTCCGATTACGGCACCAGCTTTGTGAACGGGATTAAACTGGCTCTCGGGGCTTATACCCCAACTGAAAAAAAGGTGGAACTGGTGATGAAGGATACCGGAGGGGATTTGAGGAAAGTAAATACGCTTTGTCGGGAGCTAATCGAAGAGGAACAGGTGGTATGCATATTGGGGCCAATGGAAGGTGAATCGGTAGTGAAAGCGGCAGAGGTGGCGGAGAATGATCGGGTTCCCCTGATTACCCCGGCCTTTAGCCAAAGGGGTTTTACCTCTCTGGGGAATTTCATATTTGAGCTTTTCCCCTCGGAGGCAAGAAAGGGGAAAAGCATGGCGGAATTTGTTATCCGCAATCAGGGCTTTTCCGATTTTGTCATGCTGGTCCCGGAGACCGGTAAGGAGAAAACCGAGGCAATAAGTTTCAAACAAACCGCTGAAAAATTAGGGTGTAAGGTACTGGCAGTGGAATATTACCCGGTGGAGACCGGGGATATTTCACCTTATTTGGAGAGATTGAAAAAAGCCATTCTGGGAATTACCTCTTCTTCACCTCCGGAGGAATCCGGCTCCTTTTTTGACCTGATGCCGGCACGGGTAGACGGATTCTTCCTTTTGGCTGACAAAAGAGACTGGTACGCTATCCTTTCCGGTCTGGTCAATCTTAAGATATATACTACCATCATCAGCATGGAATGGCAGAAAGACCCGCACTTTTTGGATTTGGTTCAGAGTCTCAACCAGAAAATTATCTTCACCACGGATGTATCCCTCCCGGATCAAGAACCTCAATCTAGTGGTACCGGAACGGAGACAGATAAATTCACAAAGTCATATAATAGTCTATACAAACAAGAGCCAAACCACATGGCCGCTTTAGGTTATGATGTCATGAAATTGTTGTTGTCCATCTTCAAAGAGAATGCCACACCGGAAAAAGTAGCTGCCGCTCTTTCGGCAACCTTCGATTTCCAGGGTATCTCCGGGGAGATTGGTTTTGACTCAGAGAGAGAAAATGATTATATTTACATTTACCAATTGGAAAACGGAGAGATAAAAAGATTAAGATGAAAAAGAGGGAGAGTGAAGATCAGATTAAAAGGGGTTGGTTCATTTAGATTGATGACAGTGTAAGGATAACTCCCCGCATAGGCGGGATAATCCAGATGAGTCATCCCTAATAAACTAAAGGAGCACCTTGACGGAAGAACCAAATAAAAGAGTTGCCCTCCGGATCATATTAGGTGATCAGGAGAAGGAGGTAACCTTCGATGAGCTGTGTCTTTCCAATAACTTAGCCCAGGAAGCTTTAGTCCGGCTCTTAATCGAGAAGAAGGTATTCAAACCAGAGGAGCTGGGTCAGCAGATTGAAAAAGTCCGGAAGGAAAGATACCGATTCCCGGGAGATTCACCGCAGAGCAAATAAAAGAATAATAAGGGATGGTCGTCCTGGCATGTATCGAGTTTCGTTAGGAAGGATTACGGTTACGTAGCGTATATCGTAAAATCGGTTACGGTTAACTTCTTGAGATTTACAATCAAACCGAATTCAATAGTGAAACAGTGCCGAACCACAAACCAGACAACGCTTAACAAAGGCAGATTAGCACCAGCTACATTATATAAATATGAACGAAACAATAAGGAGCGAAGCATCTCTCAAGTGGGCATCCCATCCGCTCAAGAAAAACGTCTGGGTGTCGATTCTGGTGGTTATTTTTTTGTTTGCCATCTGGTTTGTGGTATATCTGACCACGCGAAACCCTTTTTTGGTGGCGCTCTCCGTGGTGATTATGCTGGGATCCCTCTCATCCTTCTTCCTGCCTACCCGATATGAGCTGGACGATGACAAGGTCAAAATCAGATACCTGCTTTCCATGCGGGAGAAAAAGTGGGAGATGTTTCGGTCATATTATATGGACAAAAACGGGGTTTTGCTCTCGCCATTCGATAAACCGTCCCGCCTGGAGAATTTCCGGGGGCTTTATATCCGGTTCAATCACAACAAAGACCAGGTGGTAGATTTTGTAAAATCGAAGATAGTGAAAAAACATGACGGATGACGAATGAAGGATGAAGAATGACTAATGCCGGATAAATGCGCGGGCAAAAGAAAGAAGCGGGATTAAAATTCGAAAACGAGGAGATATTGTGGATTTCCGGGACATGTTCAGGTGGGGTGAAAAAAAAGGCGAGCTGCAGGAGTTGACTCCTCACCAGGAAGAGATTCTGCTTAATATCGCCCGAAAGGTGGTGCAATGGAAGATGTCGGTTCCCGCCATACTGTTCTTGGAATCGGTGAAGCCCCTAAATTACATCGGAAGCCAGATGATGGCTTTCTTTGAACCTTTCGTCCAAACCCTTTTTTCTTGGAAAGATTACGATGAGTTCAGAAAGATGATGGAGGAAAGAGAGACCGTAGAAAGGCTTTTGCAGAAGATAGAACAGCTCGATGTGGAAGCGCAGAACAAAGAGAAAACCATGAAGCAGGAACGAAAACTTAAAAGGAAAGAGGAGTGGAGGAAGAGAAATTTCAAGGAGAAATTAAAATATTTACTTATCGGGAAATAAGAAAGATGGATATCGAGTGATCCCATTATGCCGAACTATAAAGGCTCGGCTAGGTAGGCAATATCAGCAGGTGGAACAGAGATGAAAAGAATACTTTCAATCATATGTTTATTAGCATTTATGGGACTTTGGCTGGCTGGGTGTAAGGGACAAAAAGAGGAGATCAAAACTTCTCCCGAGGAGACTCAAATTGCCACACCAGAAGAGTCTCAATATAAGGATCTGACCGGCAAAAAAGTGGTGATGATCATTGCCCCGGAGGATTTCCGGGATGAGGAGCTTATCGAGCCGCAGAACGTCTTGACCGAAAAAGGGGCGGAGGTTAAGGTTGCTAGTTTAATTCTAGATACCTGTAGGGGAACTTTGGGTGCGTTAGTTAAACCGGATATGCTGGTCAGGGACATTATAGCAGACCAGTGGGACGCCATAATTTTAGTCGGTGGCCCCGGATCGAGGAAGTATTGGGACGACGGTGCGGTGTATGCAATTTTAAGCGAAGCGGTCAAGCAAAATAAAATCGTGGGTGCCATCTGTCTGGCTCCGGTCACCTGCGCCAATGCGGGAATCCTGAAGGGTAAGAAAGCTACCGTGTATGAAACCGAAGCCTCCCGGCTTAAGGAGAAAGGTGCAGAATACTCCGGTGCCAGCGTTCAAAGAGACGGCAGGATTATCACGGCCAACGGTCCCCAGGCAGCTAAAGAGTTTGGAGAGACCATTGCTACGGCACTGAAGGAATAAATGGAGTTTTGAGTAATGAGTTTCGAGTTAAGAGGGAAGCCCTCAATACTCAAGACGCACTACTCTTTACTAAAAAGAGTGTCATGTTTCTGACCAGAGGAAGCCAGGGAAGCTTAGTTACGACTTTACAGGAGAGATTAAACCAACTGGGGTATGATCCCGGTCCGGTGGATGGGGTCTTCGGATCTCGAACCGAATCGGCGGTGCTTAAGTTTCAGCAGGAAAGGGGTGTGGATGCTGACGGGGTGGTGGGGAATCAGACCTGGCTAGCTTTGTTTGGTATATCCATTCCAGACCCGGTTTCAGCTCTGGACCAACCTCCGCTGGAGCGATTCTGCTTTGACATATTCGGGGATTTTCGTATAGCTGGCTGGAATGAGCAGAACTTGACTCGGTGTGATCTGTCCGCTTTTCGTGGCGACTTGCAACATATCTACTTTGGCTGGCTGACGCAGGAAGAAAAGACATTTGTTCACTCCAACTGGTTCGGTTTTATCTGTCACCGTCTGGTGGTACCGAAGTTCCGGATGGCATTTGAAAATGTGGTCAGACGGGGATTTGCCAGCCAGTTAAAAACCTTTGATGGCTGTTATGATCCACGATTAAAGCGAGGTGGTAATACCTGGTCAGCCCACTGTTGGGGGATCGCCATCGACCTAAATGCTCCCTGGAATGCTTTTGGACAAAGCGATTTCGAGATGTCCCGGGAATTGGCGCAGTGCTTCAAGGACGTCGGTTTCATCTGGGGTGGAGATTGGTCCTACCCCGATGCCATGCATTTTCAGTATTGCCAAATAAGGTAGAGGTGGTAATAAAAGTGTATGTTGCGTCAGGAGCTACTCCTGACGCATAGTAAGTGTCAGGACTGAGGTCCTGACACAACAGTAACACCGGGAAAGTTTACTTATTTGTTCTTATCATACAATATATATTGTCAATCGTATAAAAAAGTATATATTTATATTTCCGTCGGGAATTACTCCTGGCTAAATGCAAGTGTCAAGACTGAGGTCCTGACACAACACCAGAAATTAGACTCAGTGTCGTGAGCAAGACAAAAGTTAAGGAGTCTTATGAAAGGATTAAAACCAGAAGACATCAAAATAATCCTGGCTACAGATTGCGGCAGCACCACCACTAAAGCCATACTGATCGAGAAGAAAGGGGGGGAATTTCGTCTGATCGTCCGGGGTGAGGCACCTACCACAGTGGAAGCCCCTTTTGAAGACGTTACCATGGGAGTCTTGAATGCGGTAGGTGAGGTAGAGGAATTAACCGGAAGGAAATTGTTGGACGAGAAGGGACAGATTATTTCTCCTGCCAAAGGCAATGAGGGGACGGACATCTATATCTCCACCTCCTCCGCGGGTGGTGGTTTGCAGATGATGGTAGCAGGGGTGGTGAGGAGCATGACCGCAGAGTCGGCTGAGCGTGCCGCCCTGGGAGCGGGAGCCATCGTTATGGACGTGATTGCCTCCAACGATAAAAGGCTTCCCCATCAGCAGATTCAAAGAATAAGACACTTAAGACCGGATATGATCCTTTTATCCGGAGGAATCGACGGCGGGACCACTACTCACGTGGTGGAGATAGCCGAGCTGATCTCCGCTGCCGATCCGAAACCCAGATTGGGAACCGGATATAAGCTTCCCGTGATCTATGCGGGCAATGTGGTTGCCCGAGAAGCGATCAAAGAAACCTTGGGAGAGAAGGTGGATTTGGACATCGTGGATAACCTAAGGCCGGTGCTGGAAAGAGAAAACCTCCTTCCCGCCCGGGAGAAAATCCACGATCTTTTCATGGAGCACGTGATGGCACAAGCCCCCGGCTACCGAAAGCTGATGACCTGGACCGATGCTCCCATCATGCCCACACCTGGGGCAGTGGGACTGATTATCAAGACAATTGCAGACCAGGAAGGGATCGAGGCGGTAGGCGTGGATATCGGCGGTGCAACCACCGACATCTTCTCTGTCTTCCTGGGAGTCTTCAACCGCACGGTGAGCGCTAATCTGGGAATGAGTTACTCGGTCTCCAACGTTTTTGCGGAGGCGGGGCTGGAGAACGTGATGCGCTGGGTACCTTTCCACATGAATGAAAGGGATTTGAGAAACCGGGTGAAAAACAAGATGATCCGACCGACCACAATTCCCCAAATGATGGAAGAGTTGATCTTCGAACAAGCTATAGCCAAGGAGGCATTAAGATTGGCATTCATTCAGCACAAGTCTTTTGCCACTGCTTTGAAGGGAATACAACAGCAGAGAACTATTGCAGATGCCTTTGACCAGTCCGCCGGTGGGCTGACCCTGGTAAATATGATGACCTTGAATATGCTCATCGGTTCCGGAGGAGTACTCTCTCATGCTCCCCGAAGGCAACAGGCGGCTCTGATGATGATCGACAGCTTTTTACCGGAGGCGATAACCCGCCTGGCAGTCGATTCCATCTTCATGATGCCACAGCTGGGGGTATTATCAGCAGTTCATCCCAAAGCCGCAACCGAGGTATTTGACAAAGATTGTCTGATTCATTTGGGGACTTGCATCGCTCCGGTGGGTGAATCTTCCGCCAGAGGTGGGAAAGAGGAAAAGGATATTTTAGAATATAATTTCGTAATGCCCGATGGAAAGAATGTGGAGGGTTCGATAAAATCCGGAGAGATGAGAAGGATTCCACTGGATTTGGACGAGAAAACCGGCATTCCTTTAACCTGCAAAGCCAGCTTGAATCCGCATCGAGGTTTTGATTTGGGAGCAGGTAAAGGGAACAAGGTCGAGACTACCATACATGGCGGAGTAAGCGGGATAATTCTTGACGGTCGGGGAAGACCGTTTATCCTCCCGACCGATCCAAAGGTAAGGGTGCAGAAGCTTAAAGAATGGATGCTGGCTCTGGATATTTATCCAAAAGAGGCGCTGGAGAGATTGTAAGATGTCCGCCGTCGACCGTCCGCTGTAAAGAGCTTAAGTATTAAAGGTTTGAAAACAGGAGAGAGATTATGGGTCACGCATATACACCGGGATTGAAGGTAACGGAAAAGATTCAGGTAACCAAGAGAAGAATACTGCCACTGAAAGGAGATGTTTTAGTCAAGGTGGGGGACAAAGTGAAACCGGATACGGTGGTAGCTCGGACTCTGCTTCCGGGGAATGTGGAGCCCTTCAACGTGGCCAATGTCTTAGGGATTCCACCGGAAGACATAATGTTTCACATGCTAAGAAAAGAAGGAGAGAGAGTAAAACAGGGAGAAATCATCGCCAAGAGCAAGAGCTTTTTCGGGCTGTTCAGCTCCGAATGTAAATCCAAGGCCGAGGGGACGGTGGAGAGCATCTCATCTGTTACCGGACAGGTGTTGATCCGGGGAAATCCCATTCCGGTGGAGATAAAAGCATATCTGGATGGCGAGGTAGTAGAGGTATTTGAGAGAGAGGGAGTAGCTGTATCCACCTGGGGTTCATTCATTCAGGGGATTTTTGGCATCGGTGGAGAGACGCATGGTGAGATCAAAGTGGTGGTGAAGGATAACACTGAAGTATTAACCGACAAGTTAATCGACAGGGATTGTAAAGACAAGGTGATTGTGGGGGGAAGTTTGGTTACCGCGGATGCCATTAAGAAAGCGGTAAGTGTAGAAGCCAAGGGAGTGGTAGTTGGCGGATTCGATGATAAAGACTTGAGGGATTTTTTGGGATACGACTTAGGGGTGGCGATAACCGGATCTGAGGAATTGGGAATAAGCCTGGTGGTAACCGAGGGATTCGGACAAATAAACATGGCGGAGAAGACTTTCTCCCTGCTTAAGTCCAAGGAAGGAAAGATGGCGTGTATAAACGGGGCCACCCAAATTCGGGCCGGGGTAATCCGTCCAGAAGTAGTTATTCCCTATGTCGGCGATATGCATAAAAAGGAAGCCAAGGTGGATTTGGAAAATATCGGGCTTACCGAAGGCTATCCGGTGCGGGTAATCCGGGAGCCATATTTCGGTCATCTGGGCAAAGTGAGCGCCCTTCCTCCCGCGTTGCAAAAATTGGAGTCGGAATCGTCCGCCCGGGTACTGGAGGTGGAATTCCAAGACGGGACCAAAGCCATAATCCCGCGGGCAAACGTAGAAATGCTCGAAGAGTAAAATAAATCCCGAAAACAGCGTTTCGAACAAAATATACAAATCAGATATTTCAGACCCTTCTCTTGAAAACCAGCGTCTGGTTTTAGTCAGGTGCTGGTTTTTTTGATTATGCGCAATTTGAGACGAATGAATTTTCTCTGTTATCTAGTATTGCTTTAACTCTAAGAGGATGTTATTCTTGGAGAGTCTGTTCGCAGTCTATTGCGATCCGTCGAAGGGAATCTCCTTTTTTGATAAGCTACCAATAATTCGACATTCCAATTGGATATGAACAAATAACTTATAGCTTTGAGCCGGCACACAAAATACTTGCTAAGCTGGGGTGATTTTTGCATGGTTTCAAAAATTAAATAGAGTGGCTTTCACATTTTCCGGTTTCGCGCAGAATGAAGTTGCCGATTAATAAACATAACTTTTAGCTCATGGAGATGAGGCACTGCATACATGTGGCGATATTCGTGAAGTCGAATATAAAACAGTTATGATAGAAAATATGAAATACTCGTGAAATTTTTTCTTGACTAATTTAGATGCCCGTGCTAAATTGATGGAAACTTGAGGGGGCTTTAAAAGAGAGGTTTGAATCTGAAGCTTGGTTTTGGGAACAAAATGCGATTAGGGAATAAAGTTGGGATAAAAAAAACAGCTTTAGCAAATAAATTCGGCAAGAGTTTTTCCAATTAAACCTTCACAGATAAATCATCCATGAAGGTTTTTATTTTTAATAAAACCATGAAGAGTAGATCAAATATTAAGGATAAATTGAAATTCATACCATTCTTCCTGTTGGTTACTCTATTTTTCTTTCTTCCGGGGATTCCCTCCATGGTTGGCGCGGAAGATGTAACCAATCCCGTTGCTGAAAGTACAAAGGGAATCCAAACTCCTCCTGCCCCGCCTACCAACGTGACAGCTAAAGATATACCTAATGATAAAGGAGGAGCTGTTACCATCAGCTGGGGGAAATCAGCGGATGATGGTAGCGGGGCGAAGAATGTGACCAAATACGAGATCCTTAGGTCCACCAAAAGAGATGAGGGGTATGAAGTAATCGGAAATACGGTGGCTGGTGCCACTTCCTTCTCGGATAATGCAGCGGAGAATAAGGTGTTATATTTTTATAAGATCAAAGTCCTTTCCCCTACAGGTACAGCCGAATCATTGCCCAGTGCTTCGACTTTTGCTAAAAGGCAATGGTTTAATTTAAGCCGATTAAGTCTTTTCATTTTATCTTTAGTGATCGGGTTTGCCATATTGTACTTCATCGAAAGAGCCAAATCGGAAAAGGGGCTTTTTATCCGGCGGATCGCCGGTCTGGAAGCGGTGGATGATGCGGTGGGGCGGGCAACCGAGATGGGCAGAAAAATAATTTTCGTGCCCGGCATCATGGATATGGACAGCATGCAGACCATTGCCGCTGTCACTATCTTAGGAAGGGTGGCAAAACTGGCAGCAGAATACGAAGCGAAGCTGGAAGTTCCGGTCTGCACATCATTGGTTATGGTCACCTGTAGAGAAGTAGTGAAAGAAGCATACCTCAACGCCGGAAGACCGGATGTCTATAATGACAAAATGGTTTATTACGTCACCAATGACCAGTTTGCTTACGCGGCTGCTTTAGATGGGCTTTTCTTAAGAGAAAGACCAGCCGCGGTATTTCTACAAGGGCAGTTTTATGCCGAATCTTTGATCTTAGCTGAAACTGCTAACTCCGTAGGCGCGATCCAGATTGCCGGAACCGCCATGCCCACCCAGCTTCCGTTTTTCGTGGCTGCCTGTGATTATACCCTAATCGGCGAGGAGCTTTTTGCAGCATCGGCTTACCTTTCCAAAGATCCCAAGCTATTAGGGAGCTTAAAAGGGCAGGATGTGGGGAAGTTCATATTCCTTTTGGTTATATTGATTGGGGCGGTGTTTCTAACCCTTAATTCGGTGTTGGGATTGAATCTCCCCAATTTGGGAAGACTGTTTTAAAGAGCTAATCTTTAGGAGATAATATGCGAAGAGAGGTTCCCTTAGTTTTGACCGCAATGGTGGGGATCACCATGATCATCGCCCATTTCATTCCCCCTTTCAACATATTGAAAGATCTTTTTGAGGATTGGTTCTTTATCATAGCCGCATTCGCCATCTATCTGGGGATCTCAAATTTGATTCTGGTTAACGGAGATAAGATCTATAAAAAGCAAAAGGGGTGGCCCTTTGGCCTGGTGGTGATTTTGGGATTTCTGGTGATGACCGTAATCGGTTTATTTTTCTCCGGCGGAACGTCGTTTCAAGATCCGGGCACGCCTTTTTATTACCTTTACATGAATGTCTATTATCCTCTTTCTGCAACCATGTTTGCCCTCCTGGCATTTTTTGTCGCTTCCGCATCTTACCGGGCTTTCCGGGCAAGAAATGTTGAAGCCACCATGCTTCTGTTGGCTGCCTTTATATTGATGGTGGGTCGTGTTCCCATCGGATACTGGTTTTCCGATTGGTTAGGTGATGCTTTGGGAAAGTTGGCAGACTGGATCATGGACTTCCCCCAGACCGCCGGGCAAAGAGCTATCATGATTGGAATCGCGTTGGGAGTGGTTTCTTCAGCCTTGCGAGTAATATTGGGATTAGAGAGAACTTATACGAGCGGAGAATAGGAAAAGCGTATACGGAATACAGTACTCGGTTTAATATTTATTTAGTATGGGAAGGAACTGATACAAGATGGATGAAATGACCAATCGGGAAAAGAAGACCTTGTGGGAAAACCTTTTAAGCATAGATAGAAGGATCATATTCATCTTTATTGCTATAGCCATCTCCCTGCCCTTGTTTTTCAAAACATCCCTGAAAATGCCGGTGTCTCCGGTGGTACAAGGGGTGTATAATGCTATTGAAAGCCTCCCGGCTGGTTCCAAGGTTTTGATCTCCTTTGATTTTGATCCCGGCTCCATGCCGGAGCTTCAACCCATGGCGGAATCATTCTTCCGGCATTGTTTTCGAAATAATCTGAAGGTGATCATCATGGGACTTTGGCCCCAGGGTCCTATCCAGGCGAACATCGCTTTGGATAAAGTCTTTAGGGAATTAAAAGAGGAAGAAAAAGCGGTAAAAGTTCCTCAATATGGAATCGATTATGTCAATTTGGGATTTACTGCGGGCAACGAGGTGGTAATCGATCGAATGGGTCATGATTTTCAGGAGTCTTATCCTGCCGATGCCAGAGGTACCCCGCTTTCTGAGATTCCTTTGATGCAAGGGGTGAGAAACTACGATAATGTCGACCTGATCATTAATCTTTCCGCCGGTTACCCGGGAACGCAGGAGTGGGTGCAATATGCGGTGGACGTCTTCCATGTGAAACTAGTGGCAGGCAACACCGCGGTGCAAGCCCCTTCCATGTATCCCTATGTTCAAACCGGACAATTAACCGGAGTGTTAGGGGGAATGAAAGGTGGAGCGGAGTACGAGCTTGCCCTCAATCGACCGGCCAAAGCTGTCAGCTATATGTTCTCTCAAGCGGTAGCTCATGTAGTGATCTGTTTGTTCATCATAATAGGCAACATAGCATTCTTTACCATGCGGAAAAGGAAAACCTAAAAGCCGGAGACGGAAAAATGAATGGGGAGATCATAGGTGTTTGGATCGGTGCCATATTAACTCTGGGCATCTTCAGCTTTTTATATAAAGATAATTCCTTTTACAAATTTTCCGAGGCTTTGTTTGTGGGCATCTCTGCTGGCTACTGGTTTGTAGTTACCTTCTGGCAATACTTTATACCGAAATTCTGGGATAATCTGTCGTTGTCTTTTCACGAGTTGGTGGTAAATGGGAGAATAGATTATCACTGGATATATCTTATCGGAGGTTTTTTTGGGGTTTTGATGCTGCTCCGGCTGGTGCCCAAGATAGGGTGGTTGTCCCGATGGTCGCTGGCGTTCATCGTGGGAACCACTGCCGGTCTCCAGTTTACCCGCTACCTGGAAAGCAACGGAATCAGACAAGTGGTGGGGACCATCAAACCTTTAGTGGTGGGAGGAAACTTAGGCACAAGCTTCGGTAACATCATCATTGTGGTGGGAACCTTCTGTGGGTTGATCTACTTTTTCTTCTCCAAGGAGCATAAAGGCGCCTTTGGAGGAGCTGCCCGGGTGGGAGTATGGTTTCTGATGATCAACTTCGGGGCAATGTTTGGATACACGGTGATGAGCCGTATGTCCCTTCTGATCGGAAGGATGGATTATCTTTTTGCCGATTGGCTGAAGTTAATAAAATAAGAGTCGGTCAACGGTCAGTTGACTCAAATGAGATTAAACGTATGATATCGGTTATATCCGTTTAATCTTATTAATATCAATAGACCGTCGACCGGTTTGATAGACAGCTTCTTCAAGGAGTCAAGATGAAAAACAAGTTCGTTATCCGAAACAAGGTTTTGCCAATCTTCCTTCTTCTGTTTTCCTTTTTCCTTTTTGGATTGCACACCTCTTCTGCTCAGGAAATGGGAATCCCTGTGGCTGCACCAATTTCATCAGCGGAGGCTCCCGCTCCCCCCATGAATGTGGTGGCAAAAGATGCTCCCAATGACAATGGTCATGCTATCATGGTAACCTGGAAACTTTCAGCGGATGACGGGGCAGGGAAAAACAGCGTGATCGCCTACGAGATATTGAGATCAGATAATCCCGATGCCGGATTTGAGGTCAGAGGCCTGGTGGCGGCTGGGACCAAGCAATACCAAGATAAAGGCTCCAGAGAGAGGGAGGACAAGAATTATTTCCCGGGTCAAAAAAACTTCTACTACAAGGTGAGAGTTAAAAGTGATGGTACTTTTTCCGAATCCGAAGTATCCGCTCCAGCTTCTGCTTATGGTCAATGGTTTCACACCGGAAAGACTTCCATCTTCATCGCCACAGTGGTGTTCACCTTCTTTGTGGTAATGTTCATCAACTGGGCAAGGAAGGGGAGAAAACTTTATGTTCGTCCCATATCGGGCATAGATGCAGTGGACGAAGCCATCGGCAGAGCAACGGAGATGGGAAGACCCATACTCTACATTTTGGGTTTGGGCAGTGCGGGAGATTTGGGCACTATCGCTTCTTTAACCATCTTAAACCGCGTGGCAAAAAAGACCGCAGAATATCAAACTCCCCTTTTGGTCCCGGTGGCGGATGCAGTGGTTTTAACGGTAGCCCAGGAAGCAGTGAAAGCAGGTTATTATGAAGCGGGGAGACCCGAGGGTTATAAGGAAGACTCGGTCTTTTTTGTGACCTCCATGCAATTTGCCTATGTCTCTCACGTAAATGGGCTGATGCTCCGGGAAAAAACCGCCACCAACATATATATGGGAGTTTTCTATGCGGAGTCGTTACTTTTAGCCGAGACCGGAAACGTAGCTGGGTCCATTCAGATTTCGGGAACAGACCAGGTAGCTCAAATTCCGTTTTTCGTGGCAGCTACGGATTACACCTTGATAGGAGAAGAACTTTATGCCGCCTCCGCTTATCTTGGAAAGGAGCCTGTGCTTTTAGGAGCCATAAAAGCCCAGGACTGGGGAAAGATTTTAATCATGATCTCTTTGATTTTGGGAACTTTAGCGGCAAGTTTCCATCTCGATTTCATTGTGAACCTTTTCCGCATCAAACTATAGATCAGGAGTAAGATATGCGCTGGCAAATTCCATTGCTTATTGTTTTCTTGGGTGGTCTGTTTATGGCTGTCCAGTATTTCGTTCCGCTGGAGGCATCGGAGCGGGTTTACGAATATGCCTTGGATTGGATCATAATTGTTGGTGTTTTTGCCATGGGTTTGGGATTGTGGAGCATGTTTCGGGTAAGCGTGGCGAAAATCCAAACCAAAGCTCCAGCCTGGGGATTTAATATTATAACATTAGCCGGGCTATTTATAATGATTCTTTTGGGACTTTTCTCCGGGATCGAGGAAGGTAAACCGTTCATGAGCTTATTTTGGTATATCTATACCCCCATACAAGCCACCATGTTTGCCCTTCTGGCTTTCTATGTTGCCTCAGCCGCCTATCGGGCATTTAGGGCTCGAACTCTGGTAGCCACCATACTTTTGCTTACCGCCGTGGTGATTATGCTTCGATTGATTCCACTGGGCTCCATCTCCGGTTTTAATCAAACGGTGGCAAGCTGGATATTGACCGTTCCTAATATGGCAGCAAAGCGAGCAATCGCCATGGGTATTGGATTGGGAGGGATTGCTACCGCTTTGAAGGTGATTCTGGGGATCGAAAGATCGTACATGGGTAAGGATTAAACTGACCAGGTGAGACAATTCTAGGATTCAATACGTTGAGCAGATCAGTGAGGAGGAAATAAGATGGCTTTTTACGACAAATTGATGAATTTAGATCGAAGGTATGTCTATGTGGCAATGGCTTTAGCTGTAGCGGTTCCTCTTTTCATCCCCTTTCAGGTTCCCATATATACCACCCCCGAGGTGAAAAGCGTATACGACTTTGTGGAGAATCTGAAGGAAGGCGACAGATTTCTCTTAGCCATAGACTATGATCCCAATGCGATGGCCGAGCTTCATCCTATGGCTTTGACCATCACCCGCCAATGCTTCGCCAAAGGAGTTAAACTCTTTTTTGTCACCTTATCCCAGAATGCTCCCGGCTTGGCTGAACAGCTCGTCTCCAGGATGTCTAAGGAGTTTAACAAGAAGAATGGGGTAGACTATGTTTACTTGGGTTACAAACCGTACCCTGCATTGGTGATTTTATCTATGGGGCAAAATTTCCGAATCTCTTTTCCTATGGATTACTACGGCACTCCGGTTGATTCCATGCCCATTATGCAGGGGGTTCGTAACTATGACGATATGAAGGGGATCATCGCTTTTGAGGCGGGTTGGGTGGCGGATTCCTGGATACAGAATGCCAATGGTCGTTATCGAGCGGAAGTGGCTTTGGGGGTGACCGGAGTTATGGCAGCAGATTATTATCCTTATATACAATCCAAGCAAATCTTTGGACTCATGGGAGGTCTTAAAGGAGCAGCCGAGTATGAGACCTTAGCCAGCGCTAAGGAAAGGATCGCCAGCCGGGGAATGAAAGTTCAAACCATAACCCATATCGTGGTGATTTTGTTTATTATTATTGGTAACATCGGATTTTTCATGTCCAAACGTAAGCAAATATAGATAGGAAAAAAACGGAGCGAATAATATGGAAACAGGTGAAATTCTTTGGAACGGATTAGCGGTATTTTTAACCTTGTGTATTTTCTCGATTTTATATAAGGATAATCCATTTTACAAGCTGGCGGAACACCTGGTCGTGGGCGTTTCGGCAGGTTATTTCGCCATCATCCTTTACTACAATTCGTTCATTCCCAAGGTCTGGGTTCCCATCGTTCAGCAGCACCAATGGTATTACATAGTTCCCACTGTGCTGGGGATTCTGATGTGGACCCGTTTCTCCCGGAAACGCTCCTGGATATCACGCTATCCCATTTCCGCTTATATGGGTATAGGGATGGGTGTGGCAATTCCGGTCGCCATGCAAGCCCTTATCTTGGTTCCACTAAGTGCCACCATGCAACCTATGGGATTCACCAGTTTAGCCCTTTTCAATAACCTTCTGGTCGCAGCCGGGGTTCTGTGTGCTTTAGTTTACTTCTTCTTCTCCAAAGAACATGTCGGGACTTTCGGCGCCCTCGCTAAAATCGGGATCTGGACGTTGATGGTCGGTTTCGGTGCAGGATTCGGCTTAACCGTGATGGGTCGAGTATCTCTTTTGATCGAGAGATTTATATTTATGAAGGATTATTTTACGAATATTTTGGGATTGTGAACTAAGTTGAGTTATGATTGTACCATATATGACAAGGTTTCGGTTTAAGTTCGCTACGTTCATTACCAGTCAGTTAGGTATCATTAATCGACATTCGTTTTTAAAGGTAACGTATAGTTGAATAAAGTAAGGGAGATAGGTAACGTTAAATGAAACCGTATTGCAAAATCGATAAATAACCGCTCAGACGAGCGGGCATCTGCCCGAAACTGAAAAACTATAAACGAAATCCTATTCATACCTATAAAGATTTAAAGCACATAATGAAATGAAATTTGATCGACTCATCCAACCTTTAGTTTTCTCGATTATCTTAGTTCTGTTTTCCGCCTCTTTTTCCTTGGCCCAGGAAGACTTATCCCACAGCTGGTTCAACTATCATCGGGTGAACATGCTGGTGTTTCTGATCTTCTTCTTTGCCGTGATAGTCATCTACATCGAAAGAGCCAAGGTGGGGAAGAGCCTTTTCATCCGGAGAATCGCGGGACTGGATGCCATCGAGGAAGCAGTAGGACGAGCGACGGAGATGGGAAAGCCGGTGCTTTACATCTCCGGTATCGAGGACGTGGACAACATCCAAACCGTGGCTTCCATGATAATTCTGGGCAACGTAGCGAAGATGGTGGCGGGTTACGACACCCCCCTATACGTTCCCATCTGCCAGCCGTTCGTAGTTCCGATAGCTGAGGAAAGGGTAAAGGAGGGATATGCAGCCGCGGGTAAACCGGATGCGTATAACCGGGACAACGTGCGCTATATCTCTTCCGAGCAGTTTGCCTATGCAGCTGGAGTTAACGGGATAATGATGAGAGAGAAACCGGCGGCTAATCTGATGTTCGGCTCCTTCTATGCCGAGTCGCTATTGATGGCGGAAACCGGACTTGCTACTGGCGCCATTCAGGTGGCAGGCACAGCCAACATTCACCAGCTGCCTTTCTTTGTGGTGGCATGTGATTACACCATAATCGGTGAGGAGCTTTTTGCCACCAGCGCCTATCTATCCAAAGAGCCCAAGCTTTTGGGCAGCTTAAAAGGCTCGGATTTGATTAAAGCCATCATCATGGTTATTTTAGCTCTGGGAGCCATTTTGGATACCTTAGGAATAACTCATTTTGCTAGTTGGTTTTACATTGAATAGGGGATTTTATGCGACGTGAAGTACCCATAGTAATCTGCTTTTTAGCGGGGTTGTCCTTCATCCTCGAATATTTTATCCCCCATCAGAACATTCGACCTTTCTTTGAGAACTTCCGGCAATGGGCCATCATCGTTATCGCCTTTGCTTATGTTCTGGGCATCTCCAACATCGTGAGGGTCAACTATCACGTGATCCAAAAGAAAGAGAGAGATTGGATCTATAAGATTGTTTTGGTGCTGGGTTTGTTTTTCATGATCATAGTGGGGATTTTCTTTGGAGGGATACGGGAAGGGACCATCTTCTTCTGGATGTACAACAATGCTTATTATCCCCTGCAATCGACCATGTTCGCGCTTTTGGCATTCTTTATCGCCTCCGCCGCTTTCCGTGCTTTCCGGGTGAGAACCTTCCAGGCATCACTTCTGGGAATCACTGCCATTTTAGTGATGATCGGAAGAGTTCCCATAGGTGAAAATGTATGGAAAAGTTTTCCCGACTTAGTCGAGTGGATCATGAATGTCCCGCAACTGGCAGGCAAAAGAGCCATCATGATCGGTGCCGCTTTGGGAGCGATCTCCACCGCTTTGAAGGTTCTGGTAGGTTTGGAGAGAACGTATTTGGGAGGGGAGTAGACGGGGACCGAAACGGAGATAGAGAGTTGAGAAATGAGGATTGGATTTTGAGGTAGCAGTCGCATTTATGCAATGCACTAGGTTCGATAACTCGAACCGCTACAATGTCTGTTTTTGCTGCGGACGATGAAGTGTTAACAGTTATTATGAAAAAGTTACTAGAAAAATTAGATAGCTTAGACCGGCGGGTGATTTTCGTTTTTATTGCTCTGTCTATAGCTATTCCTCTGCTCTTTCCGGTAAATCTCAAATTTTCGGTAACCCAGCCGGTTCAGAGCTTTTACGATGCTATAGAGAATCTCCCTCCCGGCTCCAAGGTGCTGGTTTCTTGCGATTATGATCCAGGCTCCATGCCGGAGCTATATCCCATGAATATTGCGGTGTTTTATCATCTCTTTTCCCGCAATCATAAAATCATAACCATGCAGTTGTGGGCTACCGGTACGCTTTTGGTCGAACGTGCCATGACCGAAGTTTTAAGGGAGTTTCCGGATAAGAAATATGGCGAGGATTACGTTAATCTCGGTTTCAAAGAGGGGAGAGAGGTGGTGATGGTCTCCATGGGCACCAGCATACCCAGAACCTTTCCGACCGATTACCGGGGTAACAAAGTGGAAACCCTTCCTATCATGCAAGGGGTGAACACCTTTGACGATCTGACTCTTTTGATGAACATATCCGGTGGTCTGCCCGGGACCAAAGAATGGGTGCTCCAGGTGCAGTCCCGATTCCATGTGAAGCTCGGCTCCGGGTGCACTGCGGTAAGCGCTCCGGAATTTTATCCTTACGTTCAGTCGGGTCAATTAGTGGGGCTTTTGGGTGGGATGAAGGGAGCGGCGGAATATGAGAAGCTGGTGAAAAGACCAGGATCCGCCGCCAGGGGGATGGATGCCCAATCCGTTTCGCATATAATTGTGTTTCTGTTTATTGTGATAGGTAATATTGCATTTTTCGCTTTGAAGAAGACCAAGAAGAGGTTGAAAGTGTAATGGTGCGGGGCGTATTGTATTGCGCCCCTATAGGGAGATAAGTCCAATGTGGGAATTACTCGGAATCTGGGTTGCCTCTTTGTTGACTTTGTGTGTATTTTCATTTCTATACAAGGACAATCCTTTTTATAAATTCGCCGAGCACCTGTTCGTGGGCATATCTGCTGGATATGGAATCACTTTAGAATATTACAACGTCTTTTTACCCAACCTGTGGAGACCGCTGACCCAACAGGGTAAACTGCTTCTGATCGTACCGTTTATCTTTGGAATCTTGCTCTTCAGCCGTTTCTTCAAGAATTATAGCTGGTTTTCGCGCTGGCCCATGGCTTTGATTATTGGCATCTATGCGGGAATAACCATCGTGGGTTATGGTTCAGGGGATCTGATCCTCCAGATAAACGCTAACTTGCTTCCTTTGTGGACGGGCAAGTGGTTTGAGTCCTTCAACAATATTATTTTGACTGTTGGTGTAATCACCGGACTGATATATTTCTCCTTCTCCAAGGAGCATAAAGGAGCTATTGGGGCAGGCGCTAAAATCGGCACCTGGTTTCTGATGATCTCCTTTGGCGCTTCCTTTGGTTACACGGTGATGTCCCGTATGTCCCTCCTTATCGGACGTATATACTTCCTCATGGCCGCCTGGCTCGGAATACTGCATTAGTCTTGAGATTTGAGTGTGGAGTTTTGAGAGGCGTCTTTAATTCCCAATCCCATTTAATAAAGTGTGAGGTTGAAGCTCCACCCCTAACTCTGCAACATCAATTTTAACACCACAGACCCCCGTGTACGTTAAGCACGCTACCGCTGATATAGCTGGCTTCATCCGAACATAAAAATGCGACTGCGTTGGCTATCTCCTCTGGGGTACCCATTCTTTTTAAGGGGATTTCATTCGCCCAATGCTCTTTATCTTCCTTCGTGTAATTTTCTGTCTCTACAAATCCCGGATTAACCACATTCACCCGTATCCCGTTTTTGGCTTCCTCTTTTGCTAGGCTTTTGGAGAAGACCACCACACCAGTCTTGGCTGTGGCATAAGCGCAATTGCGAATGTAACCCTGAGTTCTTTCTGCATTGGGCGCACCGATATTTGTGATCACTCCGGATTTCTGTTCCCGCATTATCGGTACCACCGCTTTACAGCAGTAAAAAACCGAATTAAGATTGGAATTAAAAATGTCGTGCCATTCCTGAATGGAGGTATCGAATATCGACTTGCAAAGAAACGGTCCTACGTTATTAACTAAAATATCGATCCTGCCGTAATCAGATTTAACCTTTTTCACCATCTCCTCTGCGTCGGCGAAGTTGGAAACATCCACCTGAAACAAGACAGCTTTCTGCCCTGTATTTCTGATCTGTTCGGCTGCCTGCTCAGCTGCCCAGGTATTGGATAGATAGTTTACGGCAAGATGGCATCCTTCTTCCGCCAGCTTCAGAGCAATGGCTCTTCCGATGCCCCGGGAGCTGCCGGTGACCAAGGCTACTTTATCCTTTAATTGCATAGTGAATACCTCTTATAGTTGGTTTAAGACCTCCATTAATCATATCCCATAGTGAGTAAATTAAAAATTCAAAGATAAAAACTAAAAATCACAATGTAAAATTTAAAATGGAGGAACTTTTAACAGTTTTGAATTTTGAACTGCAATGGTGTTTTCTTAATTTTAAATCTTCTTACCTATCGGCATTATTCCCAGGGGTTCCTCTTCAATTCCCAGGACCTTTTTTACCTCATCATCCTCAAATGCTCCAATGAATACCGTACCCAAACCCAAGCTTTCCGCCTGAAGATAGATATTTTCACCCGCAGAGCCGACTTCCATGTGAACGTACCGTATCCCCCTTTGTTCATATTTTTTCATAGTCCTGGCATATATGGCGGTTATGACTATGCTAACGGGCGCATTTAAAATCTCCTCCTGATGCAGAGACGCTTTGGTCAGTTCTTCCCGAAGATCACCATCCTTCTTCTGGATAATGGAATGTTTTTCCGGCTCATAATGGTAAAGTCCCGGTTTCAATCCTTTTACCTTTCCCGCCACTAGGTATATCTCCAGCGGATACAAAGCGCCCGCAGAAGGAGAAGTCCTGCCTCCCCATTCTGCTGTAATCCCTTGAGCGGCCCAGAGAAGCTGGGATATCTGCTCTAAGCTAAGGGAATCCTCTTTATATTCCCTTGCTGATCTTCGCTTCAAAAGTGCCTGCTCCACGCTGGTTTGGCTTTCCAGTTTCGGTTCCGGCAGCTTCATGGTTACTCCTTTGAAAGGGCTTTTTTCCTGTGCCCGGGGGTCAGATTCCTTAAAGCAGAAGAAACATATTAATCCTCCACATAAAATCATCAGTGAGAGGATTGGTATTCTGATTTTTTTAAACATGAAATTGCCTTTCTTTATCAATAATGATTATAATTAGATAATGGTTTTTCACCTGCATAAAGAATATACCTCAAGGATTAAAAAGATCAAGGATTTTGAGGAAGAGATGGCTTTCCCTATTTTTGCTGGGCAGCCCACCTCGTAACAATCTTGTCTATAATCGTTTACCCAATGAATTGGGTCGCTAGGGACAATATCTTTTAGGATTCAGTTAAATGGGGTGAAAAGAAAGGTGTAAATTGAAAAATGTGAAATCCATTTCACATTTTTTCGGGACGTATTTGTTCTGCCATGAAATTATCGAGTAATTATAATCAGGACATCTTTTTGATTCTAACCAAACCACCAGCAGCTTTTCTTAAGTCTCTCTCTGGAGTTTGATTTGGTCTTACCCCGTTTGGAAATCTTATGCAGGGGGAGGGTTGGATCAGCCCAGCTGGTGGTGCCCCTCATAGAACTCCTGGCACCCTTTTGGTGAGGGTGTTTTCCTTTAACCGAGTGAATGGTTCTTTGTCTTTTCATCTTTGCCTCCGCTTAAACTTTGGAAAGAATCCCCCCGTTTGTGGCGGGGGGACTCTTTCTATCAAAAAGGTTCTCCTCTTTGACCTTTTGACCTTACTGATTGGTTGGCGTGTTAGTATCATCCCAGCAGTCGAGGGTGCCCTGTAGCACTATGCGGTACTCCCCCGTGGTCGGATTAACCGAATCCACCTTGCATCTGCAGGTGGTAGAATTGTACAGGAGCTCGGTCAATCTATACTGCAGTGCCGCTGGTGAACATGGAGTCCTCTCAAATGTCGGGAAATTCTGGTATCTGAATTTAACCACTTTTATTCACCCCCTTTAAGCTTACTTGGGTTGCAGGTTAGTTCATAAAACATCTATCAGTAAGGGGACATTAACTTGCTAAACTATTTTCAAACGGTTTAATGATTGGTCCACCACGTTTCCGGGGTATCCCAATCCAGCGTGCCATGCAGGATCACCCGATACTCTCCGGTCTCCGGATTCACTGAATCGACCTTCACCTTGGTAGAAACCGAGCAGGACACCAGATCGCAGATCTTGGCCTGCAGGTAGTACGGAGACATGGGAGATCTCTCGATGTACTTGAAATCGTTGAAGTTAAATTTGGTCATATTTCTCACCTCCTTTCATCTTTTTTTAAAATGCCCTTACTGAATGGATGTGCTATCTCCAATAGCATGGGGAGATCTCGTATTCTGCACAGAAGCTCCCCTGGCCATTTCGGTTTCGGTGCTCGATTTGGCATACGAACAGCTCAAGACCCTGGAATATTTCAAAAGAGGTTTACCGGTTTCTTTTCCCTCCAGCTGTTTTTTCAATCTAAGCAGGTTGTTTTTTTCTTCGAAAGAGATCAACTTCTCGATCTCCATTTTGAGATTCTCCGGGTCCTTAAAGAAGATTTTTCTATCCATCTTTAACCACCTCGGTTAAATGATTCGACTGGTTTCAAATCTGGCGGCTGTCAAAAAAACCAAGATCTTTCAATCTCTGTATGAGAGCCCCCACGTAGTTTTTTCTCAAATCCATCTCTTTGGCGATATGGTCAGTCACGGTAGCGAGGCTGGCTGAGTTTCGTTTGGTCGGATTCCGATACAGATATTTGGCCAAATCAATAAGGTAGTGGTATCTTCTGGTTATATTCCCCCTTTCCAAAAGTCGGGCAAAGACATCGGTGGTAAATAAAACCGAGAATAACCCTACCGTTTGATCTTTGCATTCCACAAACATATCAAAGCGGTTGGGCGGATTTTTATATCCACAGGTGATCCCGCTGCAGGAATCCATACCGGTTATGTTGGACTGAAGATCGATGATCATGTGCTCCATCAGATGTGCCATGTCGGTGATTTTATCCGAGTGACAGGAGCAGACGGTAGAATGGGTGGCAGGTAGTGGTCCCTTCTTACCGGATATCAGATTATCGAACAAAGATTCCCCGCATTGATGTTTCTCGAGGGTTGGCAGAAGTTTCATGAGCTGGTGAATAATTGAAGAAAGATCTGCCCGGCTAGGGTCTTTGGGGAGTTGTATGTCCAAGGTCGCCTTAACCTTTTTGCTTTCGGGTTTGAAACGGGGGTTCAAATCCGAAATCTCAGGGAACTCACCGTAGGATATATCTTTTATCTCCAAAAGGTCTCTCAAGGGAAAGGTCATTTGAAAAATAGTTAAGCTCAGAAAGAGTTTGCAATAAGTTTGTCGGCAAAACTGACATCATCTTCATGTCTTTTTTCAAAAAAATGATTTATTGCATTATAAAGGTGAGAGTAAACCGGGTGAGTTTGCCTGAGCCGATACCAAGAGAAAGCCAGACCAGTCCTTTCAGGGGAAAGGATACCGAGCTATGCAAAATCCCTTATTTTTTTATTGACTTTAAAGCTCGATTCTCCTAAATTCAACTTTGTGACAAAAGTAACAAACTTTCTCCTATTCATAACTAACCGTTTTTCGGTTTTTGAACCTAACACCTATCACCTAATACCTCTAACCTATTTCAAGGAGCAACCGTTATGAACGAAAAGATAAGCAAGAGTAGTGCTTACGGCTGGCTTCTGCAGAGGATCACCGGTATTTTTCTGGCTTTATTTCTCATCCTTCATTTCCAGGTGCTTCATTTCACCAAAGCATGGAAGTTGGATTTCAGCGTGGTGACCCAGAGAATGAACGGCACCGGATGGGTGATCTTCTACTGCATCTTTGTACCAGCCGGACTTTTCCACGCTTTTAACGGGGCTTGGCAGGTAATCCACGATTACCGACCCAAAGCCGGAACCCAGGCTGCAGTCAAAACTCTTTTGTGGATTCTGGGGATTGCCATCTCCGTCTGGGGATACTATCTGATAATCACGTTTACCAAAGGAGCTTAGAGATGTTTGAGTCCAAATCTGGTTTTTTTGGAAAATACGCAGAGGAGGTCAGCCTGAACCCGAATGTAGGGAGCTGGTCCTGGCTTTTGCATCGGATCACCGGGGTGATCCTGGTGATTTATCTGTTCATGCACCTGTTTGCTTTAAGCTCATCTACTGCCGGAGCGGATAAATTCAACACCTGGATCTCCAGCCTGCAGACTCCCTTAACTCACATTCTGGAGATCGGACTGGCAGCGGTGGTGGCGTTTCATCTTTTGAATGGTCTGCGAATAACCGTAGCCGACTTCTTCTTTTTGACCAAACCCCACAAGACTCTTTTCTGGGTAGCCATGATCATATTTTTGATCTTTATGGTCGTCACTGCCGTGGTCTTTTTGGGGAGAGCGTTTTCGCATTGAAAAATTCTCGGAGATCGGTTATCGGCAGCGAAACTCGTTTCGTAAATCGAAGTTTGGAGATAGAAGCTCGAGAAAACCATAAGTGGATATTCGAGATTCGAACTTCGAAAACGACTCTCGATACGAGCATCGAGACCGACAAACCAGCTTCGAGACTTAATAAAGAGGAGATGGAATTATGATATTTCACGATATTTTGATAGTAGGCGGAGGGTTGGCCGGCTTGCGGGCAGCGATTGCGGCAGCGGAGAAGAAAGCGGACGTGGCTATCGTCACCCGGCTTTATCCGGTAAGGTCGCACTCCGGTCAAGCCCAGGGCGGAGTGAATGCCGCCTTGGCCAACAATCCCAATGCAGCGGATGATACCCCGGAGAAACATGGGTTCGATACCGTCAAAGGGAGCGATTTTCTGGCGGATCAGGAGACCTCCATCTTCATGACCCAGGAGGCACCCGAGGTTATTTTTGAAATAGAACACTGGGGCTGCCCTTTCAGTCGAACACCCGAGGGAAAGATCGCCCAGAGACCATTTGGTGGTGCGGGTTATCCCCGTACCTGCTATGGGTCGGACAAGACCGGTCATTACATGCTTCAGACCCTCTACGAGCAGACGGTGAAACACAACATCAAGGTCTACAGCGAATGGGTGGTGGTTGCCTTAGCCCGGGATGTGGACACCTGCTGCGGGTTAGTGGCTTTGGATATGAAATCGGGACAGCTTCAAGCCATGGGAGCCAATGCGGTGATATTTGCCACCGGTGGCTCCGCCCGGATCTACGGTAACTCCACCAACGGCATCACCTCTACCGCCTTCGGAGTAGCCATGCCCTACTGGGCGGGAGTTCCTCTTAAAGACATGGAGTTCATCCAGTTCCACCCGACTTCACTTTTTCCCAGCAATATCCTGATGACCGA
>Ga0256868_10000033_pt1 | contig 78948 bp, 53 predicted proteins | sample RVTome_13_FD_187341 | JGI IMG/M metagenome (GOLD analysis project Ga0256868, IMG submission 187341) | Soil microbial communities from uranium-contaminated site in the Upper Colorado River Basin, Wyoming, United States - RVT92D227 HiSeq ...
GGGGTCTACGGCCGGTCACCTCCCGAACGCTATTTTTCCTTCTGGCCTTAATGGTATTGACCAAGCTCTTCCTCTCCAATCTCTAATTTAATAAAAATTCAACATACAAGGGGTTCCCTTCGGTCACAAGCCCGACCGCTACGCGGAATTATGAGAAATTGCTTCTGCGAGGTTGTTTCGAGGCACGGTCCTCTGCTCGCCGGTGGATAAGTTCTTTATGGTTACCTCTCCCCTGCTCACCTCATCCGGCCCGGCGATGACGACGAAGGGGATCTTCTTCTTGTCGGCGTGGGCGAATTGCTTGGCCAGCTTTTTGGGCGGCTCGAGATAGACCTCGGTTGCGATGCCCGCCTTGCGCAATTCGGCGGCGATCTTCAGAGATTCGGAGCGGGTCTCATCGGAGAAGACAGCGACCAAAACCTGAGCCGAGGCGGCGGCGACTTCACCGAAGAGGTTCAGCTCGCGCATGACGTCAAAGATGCGTTCGATGCCTATGGTGGTGCCGGTGGCGGGGATGGTCTCGCCGCAGAAGACGCCGATCAAGTTGTCGTAGCGCCCGCCGCCGGTGATGGAGCCGATCTTGGGTTCTTCGATCAACGTCTCGAAGATGGGGCCGGTGTAATAGTCGAGACCGCGGGCCAAATAAATTCTAAAAGCCAACCTGCGCTCCGGGATTTCCAGAGCCGTCAAATCGGCGAACAGATGCCGCATTTCCTCAATGGCTTTGCGGCCCGCGTCAAATTCATCCACATGATTTCGGATGAATTTCATGGCTTCCAAAGGCTCTTCGGGACAGGCCAGCATTTCCTTGAGCAGTTGAATTATTCTCGAACCAAAATCCTTGCTCCCCAATTCCTCCAGGACGCCATCCAATCCGATTTTATCCGTTTTATCAATGACAACACACATCTCCAAAAATCGCGCATCTGCGACCCCGGCGGCCCTGGCGATGGCCTGCAGAAGCATCCGATGATTAATATGTATGCGATATCCCGGAATGGCCAGCCTCTGCAGAATATCATCCGTCAGCGCGATAATTTCCGCGTCGGCGGAGACGGATGACGTGCCCACGATATCGGCGTCGCACTGGACGAATTCGCGGTAGCGGCCTTTCTGCTGGCGTTCGGCTCGCCAGACCGGCTGGATCTGGTAGCGCTTGAAGGGGTAGGTCAATTCGCCGCGGTGCATGGCGACGACGCGAGCCAGGGGGACGGTCAGATCATAGCGCAATCCCAAATCGGCCAAATCGCCGGAGGCTTTGCCGGATTCAAGCTCTTCGCCGCGTTTCAGAATCTTGAAGATCAGGCGGTCAGCCTCTTCGCCGTATTTGCCGGTCAGGATCTCGAGGCGTTCCGTGGCGGGCGTTTCCAGCGGCTGGAAGCCGTAGAGCCGGAAGGTCTCCTCGATAACGCGGCGCACGCGCTCGCGCAGCGCCATTTCATCGGGGAGAAAGTCGCGGGTTCCGGGGGCTCGGTGGGCGGTGATTTTGGGGGACATGGATTCGCCTCAGGCGCGCCCCGCCCTCAAGGACGGGACTAAATCTATTAAAAGCCCCCTGAAGGGGGCTCTGATGGTTGGTGGCATTAGCTTAGAGCACGTAATCTCTTTTGCCATTATCGAGCAGATAGGCCGCCAGCAGATCTATCGAAGCCTGGATATCGTCCTTATGGCAGGTTTCGACGGTGGAATGGGCGTAGCGCGTGGGGATGGAAAGGGTCACCACGGCAGCTTTCTTTCCGGCGCGCTGGATGGCTCCGGCATCGGTGCCTCCGCGCGGCAGGATCTCCATCTGCGTCTTGATGCGATGCTTCTTGGCAACGGCCTTGAAATGCTCCACCAGCTTGGGATTGGAGATGGAGTAACTATCCATAATTTTGATAGCAGCTCCTTCTCCCAGAACGGTAACGCGCTCATGATCAGGCGCACCGGGGACGTCATTGGCCAGAGTGATGTCCACGGCGATGCCGACGTCGGGATCGAGGCCGATGGCGGAGGTGGTGGCTCCGCGCACGCCGACCTCTTCCTGCACCGTCGCCACGGCATAAAGCTCAAAATTCAGCGGTTGATCTTTAATTTTTCGCAAGGCTTCTATCATGACGAAAACGCCGACGCGGTCGTCGAAGGATTTGCTAGCCACGCAGTCGCCAATTTCGGTGAATTCGCGGTGCCAGGTGACGGGATCGCCGACGGAAACGAGCTTTTTCACCTCGTCGCCCGGCAGCCCCAAATCTACGAAATAGTCCTCGACTTTAAGAACTTTCTTCTTCTCCTCTTCGGAGAGGACATGGATGGGCTTGGATCCAAAGACGCCTGTCAATTGCTTTTTGCCGTGCACCAGGACTTTCTGCGCCATCAGAGTGCGCGGATCGAATCCGCCGATGGGGATGATGCGCAGGAAACCCTTATCGTCAATATGATTGACCATGAAGCCGATCTCATCCATGTGAGCGGCCATAACAACCTTCAGCGGAGTCTTTCCTTTGCGGTGGCCGATGACGTTGCCCATAACGTCGGTTTTCAGATCATCCACCAGCGGTTTCATCTCGGCTATAATCAGCGAGCGAACGTCTTCCTCGCGGCCGGAAATGCCGGTGGCGGCCGTTAGTTTTTTCAGAAGATCCAGGGATAGAAGATTCTGGGATTTCTTCGGCATGATGCGGTTCCTCGAATAAAATAAGATTTGTCTAAATTACGCTGATGAGCGCTATTTTGCAAGCGCTTCGTCAATTTTTCGAGATGAAAAGGCGCACCGTGCATAAGTGCGCCTGTGCCAAATTCAATCTGATGGAGATTTAGTATTCGCTATTATCCGGCATGGTGGACTGCGCTTGACGACGACGGGCGAGCCAGACATCCTGCGCTCGCTGCAACCGCAGGCGCAAAGCCTCCAACTGGATTCCCCGTAGGGCGCTGATCAGGACGGCATCGGGAAACTCGGCCTGAACGCGTTGCAACTCGGCGGAGTATTCCACGCGGTCCACTTTGTTGAAAACGAGCAGCCGGGGGCGATCCTGCAGGCCCATCTCTGCAAGCGTTTGATCCACCTGCCGCATCTGCGCAGGATAATGCGGATGAGAGAGATCAATGAGGTGAAGAAGCAGGTCTGCCAGGACAACCTCCTCCAGCGTGGATCGGAAGGAAGCCACGAGGTGATGCGGCAATTTGCGGATGAAGCCCACGGTGTCAATCAGCAGGATGCGGTGAGCGTCGGGGCTTTTCATCTGGCGGATGGTGGCGTCGAGCGTGGCGAAGAGGCGATCCTCGACGAAGACCTGAGAATCGGTCAGAGCGTTCAGCAGAGTGGATTTGCCGGCGTTGGTATAGCCGACGATGGCGACCTTGAATTGGTTCTGACGGCGGCGGCGCTGCGTGGTGCGCTGGCGTTCGATGGCCTGCAGATCTTTCGACAACCGCGCGATCCGTTTGCGCACCAAGCGGCGGTCGGTCTCGAGCTGCGTTTCGCCGGGGCCGCGCAAGCCGATGCCGCCGGCTTGACGTTCGAGATGCACCCAGCGGCCGGTCAGGCGGGGCAGAAGGTATTGCAGTTGAGCCAGTTCGACTTGAGTGCGGGATTCTTTGCTGCGGGCGCGGCGGGCGAAGATGTCGAGAATCAGCCCGGAGCGGTCGAGGACGCGCTTGCCGATCATCTCTTCCAGGGTGGAGGCCTGCGCGGGGGTCAGATCATCGTCGAAGATGACCAGATCGAAGGAGCCGTTGCGATCTGCGATTTCGGTCACCTTGCCGCGGCCGATGAAGGTGCCGGGATCGGGATGCGGGCGCGACTGCACGAAACGCTCGACGACTTGCGCTCCAGCGGTGTCGGCCAGAAGCGCCAACTCCTCGAGCGAATCCTGCGTGATCCAGGCGTCATCGCCTTTCAGCGCCACGCCGACCAGAGCGGCGCGCTCGGGCGCCAGATGAGTGTAAAGTTGGAAGGGACGGTTCGTGAGAGGCTGATTCTCCTAATGCGTTTTTATATGATACGGAAGTAATGGGGGAAAGTCAAGGGAAAAACGGTCGGGAAGCGATGGGAACAACCGAGGGGCAGTCGTGTCCCCTCGTAATCCACCCTACCTCTTTGGGCCGATCGTGAGCTGTTCGATAAAGGCCGCAATGCGCGTGCGCATTTGACCAATGGCGGAATTGGAGAGGTCGTGGTCAAGGTGGAGGAAGGGAAGCCCGAGGGTCTCTTTGAAGCGCCTGGCTTCGAAGCCCCAGGGGTGGCAGAATTTCAGAGTCTTATAAATAACGCCCTGCACGCCCAAGGCTCGGATCTCTTCGGCTGCGACTTCAAAAAGGCGCTCATTGGGCAGGAGGTGGGGGCAGAGGATTGGGTCGTGGTAGAGGGATGTTAGGATTTCAAAAGGATCGCCCGTTTGGTCACCTCCCTTTTCTAAAGGGGGGGAGGGGGGATTAATAATCCCCCTTGATCCCCCTTTAAAAAAGGGGGAAAGAGGAAGGCCCCCGGCGAATTCTCTCAGCGCCCGCCGGCCGGTGCAGATGGAATCGTAGATCACCGTGGCGCGGCCGCCCTCCTCGATCAGGTTGATGACCTGGTCGTCGCCTTCGCCGATGCAACTGCCCAAAAGAGCCATCCTCAAAGGCGGCTTCTGGAAAGGCGATGGGCGTTTCGCCAGCCGACTCTCGATTTCCGGAAGATGCTCCTCAAAGAAATCGAGGCTGGTGGTCTGGTAAAGCTGCATCAGGGCGAAAAACTCAGCGCCGGAGATTTCAATAATCCCCCTTAATCCCCCTTTAAAAAAGGGGGAAACGGATGTGGGCGCATTGCTGGAGCGAAGCCCCCCTTCGGGGTGCGCCCCTACAAGATTCGCCAAGCGCTGGCGCAAATTTCTGCGCCGGGCGATGGCATCAAATAATTTATCTGAAGAGATTTCGATGCCGGCCCAGGCGGATATTTCCATTGCCAGGCGATGCAGTTCATCGCGGGCGAATTCACGTGAAAACGGATTATCGGCGGTTCGAGGCGAATTGAAGATGAAGGTCTTGATCTTCAGATCGCGCTGGATGATCTCCAGATTGCGCCGCATTTGGTCGCAGGTGGTGGAACCGAGGATGGCGTCGGGCTGCATATCTCCGCGATCGAGGCCGCCCAAGATTGCCTTGCAGAAGGAGCAGGAATCGGAACTTAGAAAGCGGCCGCCGCGCAGCTCGGCATCGGATGAGCCGGGCATCAGGCGGATAGGGATGGCGCCGACGGCATCGAGCAGTTCGACGGGGGAGCTCAAGCAGAGATAGCCGACGATTTTCGCGCCGCTGGGTGGATTGCGGAGGTACTGCTCCTCCAATTGGCGGAGAAAAGGTAAGAGGGTATGAGGGGTCTGCACCATGGATGACACGGATTAGGCCGATTTCTGCAGCCAGGATTCGATAATTTGCCAGACCAGATCACGGCCCTCGCGGGTCTGGGCGGAAAAAGGGACGATGGCGCCGGAATCGGGGAAGGTCAAGTCTCGTCGAGCACGGGCCAGCGCCTCGGCGCGCTTGGAGCGAGTGAGCTTGTCGGATTTATTCAGCGCGTAAACCGCCGCAATCTTGCTCTCGGCCAGCCATTGAGCCATTTCCAGGTCAATGGGCAGCGGGGCGTGGCGCATATCCATAACCAACACGACCCCCAGGAGCATTTCCGCCTTGCGCAGGTAGCGATCCAGCTCTCGAATCCAGCGCGTGCGCTCCGTCTGAGCGACGTGAGCATAGCCATAACCGGGAGGATCAACGAACAGCAAGCGCTCCTCAACCTGGTAGAAGAAAAACTGCCGGGTTTTCCCCGGCGTGGAACTGGTTCTCGCCAGCTTCTTCTGAATCAGCAGGCAGTTGATCAACGAAGACTTACCGACGTTGGACCGGCCCATGAAGATCACTTCCGGGAGCGGATTGCGCCGCCGGATTAGCGGATTGGCCGTGCTGCCTACAAACGTCGCGCTAATCGGCCCTCTCATGTATTGGTATGGAGAATTTGCCAGACCTGATCCAGGTTCTCCACGGGCAAGACTTTCAAGCCGCGCCGGATTTCGGCAGAGATTTCAGAGAGCTGGGGGAGATTCTCGCGCGGGATCAACACTTTCTTCAGCCGGTGTCGCTTGGCGGCGATGAGCTTCTCCGGCAGCCCGCCGATGCCCAGAATTTCGCCGCGCAGCGTGATTTCGCCAGTCATGGCGATATCCTGAGGCAGCGGTTTGCCGGAGATCGCCGAATAGAGCGCGGCGGCGATGGTGATGCCCGCCGAAGGGCCGTCCTTGGGCACGGCTCCCTCGGGAATATGGAGATGGATCTCCCGTCCCTTGAAGAAGTCGCGCTGCAATCCGAGGGTTTCGGCGCGATCACGGAGATAGGACAGCGCGGCGCGAGCGGACTCCTTCATCACATCGCCCAACTGGCCGGTCAAAATGAGCTCGGACCGGCCATGCATCAGGGTCACATCCACCGAGAGAATCTCGCCGCCGGCCGCCGTCCAGGCCAGGCCGGTCGCTCGCCCGATGAGAGGCTCCAGGCGATGCTTGCGATCCGGATAGGCCGACACGCCCAGATAAGTGCGCAGGCTCGATGGCTGGACCTTCACCGCCGATTTGCCTTTGCCCTCGGCTACTTTGCGCGCCACCTTGCGGCAGATGCGGGCGATATGGCGCTCCAGTTCGCGCACGCCGGCCTCGCGAGTGTATTCGTCTATGATCGCCAAAATGGCTTCCTTTGAAATCCCCAACTGCCGGGCGCGCAGGCCGTTGGCCTTCAATTGTTTGGGGACCAAAAACTGCTGAGCAATGTGCAGCTTCTCAGTGCGCAGATAACCGGGCAGGCGGATGATCTCCATGCGATCGCGCAGCGGCTCGGGAATGCCATCTTCGTAGTTGGCCGTCGTCAGGAAAAGCACTTCGGACAGGTCGAATTCGACGTCCATATAGTGGTCGAGAAAGACGGAGTTCTGCTCGGGGTCGAGAGCTTCCAAAAGAGCGGCGGCGGGATCGCCGCGGAAATCGGAGCTTATCTTGTCCACTTCATCGAGCAAAAAGACGGGATTCCTGGCGCCGGCTTTTTTCATGTTCTGAATGATGCGCCCGGGCAGAGCTCCAATGTAGGTGCGGCGATGGCCGCGGATTTCAGCCTCATCGCGCACGCCCCCCAGAGAGGCGCGGACAAACCGGCGACTCATGGCGCGGGCAATGGAACGCCCCAAGCTGGTCTTGCCGGTGCCTGGCGGTCCCACGAAACAGAGGATCGGCCCTTTCATGCGCTCCACCAGTTTCAGGACCGATAGATGCTCGAGAATGCGCTCTTTGGGCTTCTCCAGGCCGTAATGATCTTCGTCCAGGATACGCTGAGCCCGTTCGATGTTCAGGTTGTCCTTGGAGCGCTTTGACCAGGGCAGGCCGCAGAGCCAGTCCAGATAAGCCCGAACCACGGCCGCCTCGGGAGACAATTCAGGCATGCCTTCCAAACGATCCAGCTCCTCTTTCGCTTTCTCGCGAATCTCCTTGGGCATGCGGGCTCGACGGATCTTCTCGCGATAATCGAGGAAGGGATCGTCCTCCTCCTCGCCCTCCTCGCCCAGCTCCTTGCGGATGACCTTCATCTGCTCCTGCAGATAGAAGATGCGCTGCGAGCGGGTCATTTTATCGCGAGTCTGATGATCTATGGTCTTCTCGATCTTCAAGATTTCTATTTCAGCCTTCAGCAGCTTGGTAACCTCAAGGAGCTGCTGATAGAGGTTGCGCAATTCGAGGATGCTCTGCTTCTTCTGGTAGTCGGATTCGATGTAAGTGGCGATGTAATCCGCCACCTGTTGGGGGTGCTGAAAGCGCTCCAGAGCGAAGAGGAGTTCATCGGGCAGATTCGGATGGATGGTGACATAGTCGCGAAAAGCCGATAAGCAGCGGCGCAATGCGGCCTGCAGATCATGTCCTTCTTCAGCTCGAGGCTTAAAGGTTACGAATTCTGCGAGAAGAAATCCCTTGCGGCGCTGCAATTTCACCGTTTCAACTCGCACGATGGCTTCGATCAGGACTTTGGTGGCGCCGCTGGGCAGGCGCAACACCTGGCTGATGCGCCCCAGGATGCCCACCCGAAAGAGGTCATCCACGGCCGGGTCCTCGTCGGTGGGACTCTTTTGGGCGAGCAGCACCAATTGCTTGCTCCCCTCCACCACGTCCTCTACCACCTTTAAGCTGCCCGGACGCCCCAAGAGCAAGGGAAAAACCGCCCCGGGGAAGACGACGAGATCCCGCAATGGCAATACAGGGAGTTCACGGGCCAAAGAGGATTCCCGTGGACGAATGTTCTGAATTTCGGATGAACTGGTTGTCATTTTGACTTTCTTCCAAGCCGCAGGAAGTTGGCCCGTTCAGCCTCCGAAACCTGGCGGCTCGTATAAAGCAGGTGGAACAAAAGAAAGGCAAGCCATCTTTAACTTAATAAATTCCCTGCCTGCAGGCAAGATCAATCTCGGAGATTGCGGCTGGGTCATTATGGCCTTTTCAAGGAAAAAGCCAACAAAGGGCTTTGACTTGAGGGACGCTGTGCATAGATTAGGCCTCAGCTTGACCTGTGACATGGGCCACAAATCGTCAGCGAAGTTGCCATGAAGACACCTCAAGCCCAATACCTGGTCTTCACCGGCCTGGATGGAGCGACCCTCAATCCCAGCCAGGAAAGCCTGCAGGAGATCCTGCCGGCATTGGAGTTGCTCCGCAGCCGCAACATCCCCCTCATCGCCGCCAGCATGCATGCCGCCCAGGAAGTGCTACCGTTGATCCGGGCACTCGACCTGACCGATCCCTTCATCGTAGAAAACGGCGGAGCCATCTATGTGCCGAATGACAGCCTCGCGGTGGATTTCAAATTCCAAAGGAAAGTGGAAAACTATCGGCTGATTGAATTGGGCGGATTGCGAAGAGAGCTATTGCGCAAACTCGCCAAAATTCGCCAGCACGGTCGTTTCGACGTTCAGGGTTTCAGCGAACTCGATCCCGCGCAGGTGGCGGAATGGGATAATTTGGATTCCGGGCAGATTCGCGCCGCCCAGGCGCTCGAATACAGCGAACTCATTCGATTCCAAGGCGAGAATGGGGAGTTGCAGCGAATTCAGGCTGAAATCGAGCAGCAGCAGATGCGCCTTTTGCGCTATGGCGAATACCACCTTCTATCCGGCGATCACGACGAGGGGAGTGCGGTGCGGATTCTGCTTCAGCTCTACCGAGAAGCCAATCCGGATAAGTTATTGATATCGGTGGGCTTGAGCGACAATTACTTAGATTCGTCCATGCTCCATGCCGTGGACATCCCCATCCTGGTACGTCAGTCGGACGGCAGATTCGATGAACAGGTGGGCCGCTTTGGCATGAAGTTCACGCGAAATCCCGGGCCGTTAGGCTGGAGTCAAGCGGTCATCGCGATTATCACGGAGGACGCGGAAGCGTAATCCCACCCCTTCTCCGCCCCATGCACGAACCCGCCATCGCCGCCGAGCTGATCGAATCGGCCCGGAATGAGATCGCTCAGGCGGGATACTTGGATGCTTCTGTCTCTTCCATCACCATTCGCGTCGGCGCGCTTCGAGGAGTGGACGATGAGAGCCTTCAGCTCGCCTTTGACGTCCTCAAGCTGACAACCCCCTTTTCCAAAGCCACATTAGTAATTGAGCATTCACCGGTCAGCGGCTCGTGCCGGCAGTGCGGCGCGGATTTCGCGCCCTCCGAGCCGATCTTCTTATGTGCTTCGTGCGGTTCGGGCGATCTGGAGATTCGGCAAGGAAATGAACTGGATTTGATAACTATGACTATTGATACGGAATGAGGGAAAGGAATTGATTTTAAGGGGGATTTGTGTTAGATTGTTTTCGAAGCATTATCCCCCCTTTCCCCCCTTTAGCAAAGGGGGGACTTACGGCGGCTACAATGGAATCAGGCATAAAAATCAACGTTGTGCGCAATATCCTGGCGGCGAACAATCAGATTGCGGCCGAGACGCGGCGCGATCTTGAAGCGCGTCATATAGTCTCGGTCAACCTGATGAGTTCGCCGGGAGCCGGCAAGACGGCCATTTTGGAGCGCACTCTGGAAAAGCTACAGGGGCGGATACCTTGCGGCGTGATCGAAGGGGACATCGCCACGACGCTCGATGCGGAGAGACTGATCCGCTTCCAGGCGCCCATCGTCCAAATCAATACCGAACCGTTCGGCGGGGATTGTCATCTGAGCGCCAGCGCCGTCCGGCAGGCACTGGCCGATCTGCCATTGGACGGAATCCGGCTGCTGTTTATCGAAAACGTCGGCAATCTGGTCTGTCCGGCGGAGTTTGATATCGGCGAGACGGCCAAGGTGGTCGTCTTCTCGCTGCCGGAGGGGGAAGACAAGCCTCTGAAATACCCACTGATGTTTCGGGAATCCAAACTGTGCCTGCTGAATAAAATAGATCTGGCTGAAGTGCTGGGCATCAATCTGGATCGCGTCCGGCAAAACGTGCGCCGGGTGAATCCCCAGATTGGGATCATCCCAATATCGGCGCGATCCGGCGAGGGCGTGGACGAATGGCTCCTGTGGTTAAACAAGTTGATGGTTTCATGAGAAAATTCTTCTGTATTTTGGCGGCACTCTGCATCGGTGCGATCTCGGTAAGCCAAGCGCGCGTTACCAATCCTTATCCCACCGCGGTGCTGCGGGAGGGGGATATTTATCTCCTCAAGGCGAAGGACGATTGGCAGCGGTTGACGCACTGGGGCGACGTTCAATGGCTCTGCTGGATGTCCACGGATACCCTCTGCTTCGAGAGGAAGCGGATGACCGGCCTGAAGGACAGTTCCGATTGGCGGGGATTCGAGGCGGTTCGCGACCTGTTCATCGCCACTGTGGACGGCAAGATCCTGAGGCAATTCACGGCGGATCATTTCACCGAAGAGCCGTCGCCGTCGCCTATGCGGGCGAGGGCGCTGTTCGCTCACCGGCCGGATTGGATCACCCAGGATTATGAGATTTGGGAGACCATCCATCCCAACATCCGCAACCGGCCGCTGGGAATTCGCGGACACATGCCGGATGCCTCGGCGAATCAACGCTGGACCGCGGCGGCCTTGAATGGCGAAGGTCCATCGGGCGTGGGATTGTACCGTTATCCCGGCAATGATGCCTATCGCCGCATCGAAGGGCCGCACACCCGGCCCCGGTTCTCGCCGAACAATGTTTGGTACGCTTTCCTGTCCTACCCTGGCGATCCGGATTCCTGCGGCATCTATGCCTATGAGATTCCGGATGGCGACGTCAAGTTCATCCTCAAGACGCCTGAGGGATTCGCGAGGATTTGCGACTTCGGCTGGTCGCGGGACGGATACGCGTTCATCCTGGTGCTGGAGGATAGCGCCGGAAAGCGGGACGCCTATTTTTATGATATGGAGCGCAAAGCGCTGCAGCGACTGAGCGAGACGGGCGATATTGACCAGGCGAGCGCCTGGCATTAAGGTTGAGATTGCTTCGGCCGACTCAAGTCGGCCTCGCAATGACAAAACACTTCATGCGGCAATTGCCACAAAATCAAAAAGACCAAGATGGAGGAGGTCACCATGGCTTACCCGGCACAACTGAGCGTCGAAATGCCCGAGAAGCTCTCTCGCGGCATTCTGATCCTGCGCACCCTCTTTGGAGTGATCTACATTGGCATTCCTCACGGCATATGTCTCGCGCTATATGGCATTGCCGCGGGTTTCGCCATTATTATCGCCTGGTTTGCAGTCCTATTTACGGCGAAATATCCCCCCGGGCTATTTAAATTTGTGGAGGGATATTATCGCTGGAATTGGCGGGTGACCGCCTACTCGTTCTTCATGACGGACAAGTACCCGCCCTTTTCCGGCAAGCCCGAGGCATAACGTAAGGGGAATAATTCCCCCGATTGGCAAGGCATCCTGGAAGACGCGTCAGGTCACGCCTCTCAGGGCTAAGACCTGACGCAAAAATGAAGAAAGGCAGGCGCGAAGCCTGCCTTTTGCTTTTGTGCTTTGGTGGCGGCACAGGGATTCGAACCCCGGACACGCGGATTATGATTCCGCTGCCGCACACCCGAGCTCTCTGCGTCATTTCCGCATAAATGACGGTATAGTCGGCATTTCAGAGTGTCTCGCTGATGCTCAATTTTGCTGGATTTTACCGGATTTTTGGGAGGGGTATGTAGCAAATTATGTAGCAAATCTTCCCGTTCAAGAATCAGCCCGGATTCGGGCAACAGGGTCCGGCCGCCGTATTCATATCTGGTCAGCCCGGGGACGGCCACCGCCACCCCCACCCAAGTGGGCAGCCGATCCACCGGGCGGGCTTATTCATGCTGCTAAGCTGGAGTAGGGCGAATGCCTGCACTTCTAATCATCGCTTTCAGGATACAGGCTTGAAATGAAAACGGGAAGCTTTTAAGAATTATTCCAAGATTTCGCTTGACTCCAACTCGTGAATTTCATATTATAAGGGTGGCAGCCTTCAGGTTTCTCTTATGCTGTCGCAGTTTAACCTGGGAATTAAGGTGTTTACCTATGTGAAATACCCAGGCCGCCCAAGCCGCTTCACCACCCGCGAGGATGCAATGGCATGCTCTGCGGGTTTTTCTATTTGAAGTACCGCACCTGAAGAAATAAAGTCCAAAATTCATTAAGTCTAATTTGTGGAGGATCTTATGAATCGCCTGGCAATTCCAACAACTCTTTGCGCAGCTCTGATACTGTGCGCGCTTTGCGATCCTTGCGTTGCGCAATCACCCCCTTGGGCCAATATGCCCAACTGGATTTCAGAGGATGACAAATTCACCATGTCCGTGGCGCTTGCAGATCTGGATCGGGACGGCTATCTCGATTTGGTTGCAGGAAACTACAGGTATCCCTACACATTCGAGGTTCAGCAAGCCGGCCAGCTTCAATCTGGCGATATCGGGGATTATCTACTCGGATACCATGGCACGGCCCAAGATCAGGGAGCCCTGAACGATGGCCCAAATCCGTTCACGCTGATTCCCCGCTGCATTGACTGCATTGCCATCGCGGATTATGACGCCGACCGCGATTTGGATATCGCCGTCGGCGCTGTAGTTGGTAAGGGAAATGACGGTGGAGTTTGGGTTTTCAAGAACCAGGGCGGTGGCTGGTATACAATGTTCAGTGATGATGGGCTACCAGAACATGTGTGGCACCCTACTGAATCGTACGATGCGCACTGCGTTCGTTGGGTGGATTACAACCTGGATGGCTGGCTCGATTTGGCGGTTCTTGAAGTGGGCGGATTGCTCAAACTTTACGAAAATGGAGATCGAAGCGACAGTGTCGGGCTACAACTAGAACTATCGGAATATCCTGTAACCATTGATTTTTCAGCACTCATCTTCGACAATATGAACGGCTCGGAGGAAAATCTGGACGAACTCAGCCGTACCCCCGCGAGCCTCCAACTGGTGAACATGGGCACCACCATGGAGTTTGGCGACATGAATGGCAATGGCGATCCTGACCTGTTCATTAACGTGGGAGGCATGCCGGTAGTCTTCGAGCACCAAGATCAGGCACCGTTCTATGACCCCGATATCTACTGGAAAATTAGGGACGCAGATTGGAGCCAATATCGCAGGAAGCACGAGAGCATGGCCTGTGCTTCATTTGGATTCTACGATACCGGATCCGAAATAGAACTGGCTCTGGCCATTGGATCCATGGTTTTCGCCGGTAGTGACGAATCTGAGAACTTCGATGGCTGGAGAAATGACATTTATGCACTCTCGCCGGATCAGACTCATTTGGACCATGTTTGGCAATCCTGGGAGCCGATGTTTATTATGCCAGTCGCACCGCAGACTCAACTCGTGACGGATATCCAATGGGCCCGAATCCAGGGGGAAGATGACATGGATCTCGTCACGGCATCCTACCCTTGCAGCAAAAAAATCGGAGAAAACTCCTATGCTTGGGATCGAGGCTTGGAATTTTTCTATGGAGATCCAAGCAACACCAATACAATAAGGGATTGGCAGAGCGCCGAAGCAGACCTGTCCACCAGCCTGGCCTTGGGTGATGTAGGCAATCATTTTGATCGCCAATATCCAAGCTCCGCGAAGATAATTGAAATACGAAGCGAGGACGATATAAGAGCGCTCAACTACCTGGAGGACTTTCCGGTTTACGAGATTTGCGATATCTACCATAAAGCTCCTGGTAGCGGCACATGGGATGATGAGCTGAATCGGGAATGCTGGTGCGCTGATATAGTGAATGGTTGGATTTCTATAAGCGAAGCGACGCAGCAAGATCTGTGGACACATTATCAAGGCGCATTCGATCTGCGCATCCGCTATTGGGAAAACACCAACTTCGACCTGGCCATCGGCAATGACGGCAAGAATGTCGTGTACTTCTATGGGGAGACTTCCGGGGAAAACTACGAGGCGGAGCCGGAGCCTGAATTGACGACGATAAATCCAAGTCCCATTCACCAATATAATCCAGCCGATTACGACATTGATCCTGAAGCGGATGAGATTGACCTGATGGCCAAGGACGCCGTGGGCGCGAATTTTTCCATTTGGAACGGCCAGTATGGAACCGACGCCGACGCCATTGGGGATTTTCTGGGCGGTCATCCCAAGATCCAGACCACCCTCCTTTCCAATGGTTGGAGCTTGGAATACATTCGCGGGCACTATTTCTGGGACCGTCTGGACAAGAACATCAATGCCGTGAAGGACTACGACGTGCTCCTCTTCACAACGGGTTCTCCCTTCTGGGTGCTGGGGAACCGCCAACCACCTCAGGTGCCTCTGGTGGATCCGCAGTATGATGATCTCCATGCTCGCCCCAGCGACGAACGCCTGCAGGCGATGTTCGTGCGCAACCTCGTTAATCGCTACCGGCCCTACGGTTTCGTCAGTCAGCAAGATGGTTTTAGCTGGGGCAACTGGGGCGTGCAGATGTTTCAATTCGAAAATGAACCCCCTGCTCCGCTTGAAGGCTATGGCGCCTGGGGAGATGTTCCCGAGGCGAGCGATAGCTGTATCATTGACCTGGCAGCCCGCCTCTATTGGCAATACCAGATGGTCAAGGAAGTGCAGGCGACCGATGGCCAAAATGTGCTCCTCAGCGTCGTTTCGCCCAACTGGGGTCAGCATAATCCGAATTCCTTCAGGTTGGATGGCGGGCCAGAGCAGCACGTCTACAGTAATGACGACGACCTCTACAACACTCCGCCCATCCCATACTTTAATGCCCTGAACCAGGTGGACCTACCCTTGCCAGTATCCGACGGCCCGGATAGCGTCTTCTGGCGCTTTACCGATTACATCAGTCAGCAAATGTACAATAGCAGGGGGGGGCTCCCTTATCAAGATCCTTTTGCCCAGATGGAAACAGGCGATCCCCCTTTGAAGCTGGGCATCGAGCACAACTACTGGGGGTACTACACCGTAGGCCTGGCGGATTATGTGGGTGCTGATGGGTTTGAGGCAGACTGGAAACCGCCCATGATGCGGCAGGGCGGGAGCTACTCCGAGCATCCCTTCATCGCCGTGGAATGGAACTACTACTACAACACGACCGAGGACTTTCCCAACGACTACTACGCGGCGCACCTGGCCGAACTCTTCAGTGTGGACGTTTTCCCGACGGCGGCCAAGAATCACCGTCTGCTCACCCACGACCTCTCCTGGCAGGCCACCGGAGGCGAGCCAATTTACCTCACCGAGCTCAAGCCGATCTTCGAAACGGTGACGGAATTGTTGAATGACCCGGACGACCCCGGGGTGGGGATGAAGTTCTTTGAACAGGTGGATTCCTTGATAGAGGATTCTCCAAATGCGGATGTGGCTGTGCATCGCTACTCCTTCAATAAGCGAGGGTCAACTAATCTCTGCGACATGGCGCATTTCATCCGCACGGACGATAGCCCGCCGGGCGTCGAGGACAGGTATGTGAAATGCGACTTTGACCTCACGCTGTTCGATGACATGACCCTGACCTATCCCTGCACGCAGTGCCACGAGGGGGATCCGAGAGATGACTTTGATGTCAGTCTCATAAAAGCCACAACGCCGAACGGCAATTACTTCGACAAGGACGGTCAGGTGGCGGTCGGCGGATACGGCTGGACCGGGAATTTGGTGCAGGTGGAGTTTCAGGCGGGCGAAATGGGCCCCAGCATGATTATCATGAAACTGGACGATGAATGGCCCATTGTAGATTACGACCAAACTGTCCAACTTCACGAGGGCTGGAACCTGGTCTCCTGGCATCTGGATATCCCCGATCCAGACCCATACTCTCATCCGCTTATCATGTTGGAAATCCTCGATCCCGAGAATCCCGACAATGACTGGTTCTTCAATAACGACAACGGGCAGGTCTATACGTGGCTAAGCCGAAACCAATGGTATCCTGATCCATTGCATCCAGAATATGGCGGATGGGAATGGAAGCTGAACTACGCCTATCACCTCAACCTGAAGGCGCCCGCCACCTGGCTTTTTGAAGATCTGGAGCGCTTCGATCCTGGCGAAATTAACGACTTCGAACCGAGTCCGGAGTGGGATAGCAATATACTGGATCCGCAGAACCTGGCCAGCTACTGGTTCTTCATGGGGTACGCGCCACCGGGCTATTGCAAGCTGGCGAGCATTCACAATACAGATACTCCGCAACCGCCGTCAGGCCACCCAACGCTGTACTTCGATTACGAGGGACCTTTCCACAAACTGATCTGGGATGCGAGTCAGTCTTGGGCGCTTTATGATCTGAAGGTGCTGCGCGACGATCTGGGACATTTTTACATCCCGGATCCCGATCCAGTGAATCATAGGGATTGGCCGATAGACCAGATCGCCATGCTGCAGCCGGGCAAGGGTTACTTCCTGGGTTTCACCAATGATGGGCCTTACAATTTTGAGGGATGGGGTGATTGGCCGCAGTGGCAGAATGACAATTACGTGCCTCCCGAACCGCCCGAAAATCAGCGCGGCATCGCCTCAGGCCCGCACTTCCAGCACAATCAATACACGCACTGGGCCTATCCGGTGATCATTGACACGGTGGATCTGGGGCAATGCCCGCTGGCTTCGGGCGATGAGATTGGCGTTTTCGACGGCGATCTGTGCGTGGGATCGGCGGCCTACCCCGACAGCTTCCCGCTGGTCATCACCTGCTGGGAGGACGACATTGCGACGCCCTCGGAGCTGGACGGCTACATTTGGAATAATCCCATGACCTTCATCTGGTATGACGCCTCCGAGAACGCGGAAGTTGAATTTGAATTGCCCCCGGAGACGCAAGCCGCCGAAAATAATCCCATTGCAGCGGAGCATTCGGGTTTCGGGCGCGGTTTCTTCGCTAAACGCAGCTTCACCAATGGCGTCAACACGATGACCCAGTTGCCTCAGAAATACAGAATACGGCAGAATTTCCCCAATCCCTTCAACTCCGAGACCGTGATTCCGCTGGAACTGCCGCAGAGATCCAATGTGAAACTGGAGATCTTCAATGTCAATGGACAGCGCCTTGGGCTGCCGTTTGAGCACACCTATGACGCCGGCTGGCCGAAGATCCGCTGGAATGCTTCGAAAATGCCGTCGGGGATTTACTTCTATCGGATCACCGCCGAGGGTCTCGAACGCGGAGGCAGATTTGTGGATGCGGGCAAAATGCTAGTGCTGAAATGAGCCGAAGGCCATCCGCCTGCTGGCGGATAGTTCCTAGTTGCAAGTTCCGAGTTGCGAGATGTAGGGGCGGACCTCCGTGTCCGCCCCCCAAAAACCGTGAACCGTAGGGCGGGGGTGACCTGTCCGCCCCCTGGCGCATTCCCCCGCCCATACCAAAACGGAGGACAAAATCATGAAATACACGCCAATAATAGTTCTGTTGCTGCCGGCCGTGCTGTGGGCGCAGGAATTCCAATTCCGACAGGAAGTGGATAGCATCCCGCTGGAAATCGGCAGTTGGTCGCCATTTTGCCCATGGATGGGAGGATTTGGTGAGAGTGCCCCGGCTTTGGCAGATATTGATGACGATGGTGATTTGGATATGTTCTTCGGCTATCTAACAGGAGACGTTGCGTACGCTCAAAATGTCAGTTCCGCCGTATCACCCTTTTTTGACTGGATAGCTTATCGATATGATTCCTTGCGAACTATAAACTCTTTTGGCAGATCCAATCCTGATTTTGCGGATTTAGATGCAGATGGGGACTATGATTGCGTGATTGGGAGCGGATATGTAACTCTAGTTGAAAATATGGGTTCCCCAATGTTGCCGTCATTTACCTCAACTCCTGACACGCTCCCATCCACCACTTTTTTTGTCATCGGCACCCATGTGGCGCTTGTGGACATCGATGCTGATTCCGATACGGATATAATTTGCGGAGAATACCAAGGCAACCTGCAATTTTACGGCAATATTGGTACCCCGGACAGTTTCGCTTTTTATCTTGAGAGCAATCCTTGGCTGGGGATTAGCGTCGGAGCCTATTCTGATCCCACTTTTTGCGACATTGACGCCGATGGGGATTTTGATCTTTTCATTGGCAACGAAATCGGCCGCATCTACTTTTATCGCAACGACGGCACGGCGCAGCAATATAATTACACATTTGTAACCAATTACTATGACAGCATTGACGTGGGTGGGCACGCCTCGCCGGAATTTGCGGATATAGACGGAGACGGAGATTACGATCTGTTTGTTGGCCGCGAAAACATGTCCACGACCACCAGTCCGGGGGACATATTCTTCTATGACAACGTGGGCACGCCGCAGGTCGCGCAGTGGAATCTGGTGACCAAGAATTACATTTCGCTTGATATGGGCTATATGGCCACTCACCATGCCACAGATATTGATGCCGATAGTGATCACGATCTTTTTATTATGAATGACGGAGATTCAATTAGCTTTTATCAAAATATTGGCACACCTTCATCGGCCAGCTTTCAATGGATCACCGACGCTTATCAGAATATACAAGTTCATTGGGTAGGAATGTTTTTCAGCGACATAGATGCAGATTATGATCCGGATTTATTCATTGGAGAGGTGCAGATTCCCAATCCGCCGTATCCCGGACTCTACCTTTTTCAAAACCGTGGAACGCCGCAATCGGCTTCTTTCAGCCTCTTTTCAAATAATTTTCTGCCGGGCAATTACTTCGTTTGCGTAAAACCCTCGCTCGCGGATATTGATGCAGATGGCGATAACGACATATTTTTGACCGATAACCACGGCTACTATTATTTCTATGAAAATACCGGAACTCCTACCCTGCCGCAATTTAGCCTTCAAACCAATCAGTGGCAGGGATTAGTTCTGCCTGGCTCGGCTTGGTCTTCAAGCTTTTATGACATTGACGATGACGGCGATCTTGATCTCTTTTTGAGCAACGGAATTCAATTGCGTAACTACCTCAACATGGGAACACCGCAAGTTGCCCAAATGGTTTGGCAGACCGACAATTTTTTAGGTGAAGACCATCTCTCCTTTGGAAGTTTGGATATTTTCGATGTTGACGCTGACAGCGATGGCGACTTTTTTTTGACTACTGGCAGCGCTGGCATGGTCTTTTATCGCAACATCACCGGCGAGGCCTCGGCTCCGCCGCCGGTGCAGCGGCATCCCCAGGCCGGCCTGCAAATCTCGCTGGGGCCCAATCCGGCCAATCCCTTTGTAGTTGCGAGTTTCGAGTTGCGAGTTGCGAGCAATATGTCTCTGGATGTTTTCGATCTGCTCGGCAGGAGAGTCGCAGAGCTGGCGTCCGGCTTCCACCTGCCGGGGGAATATCGGTATGTGTGGGATGCGGGAAACCGCGCGGCGGGGATGTATATTATTCGCTTAAAGACGCCGCAGCAGAGCCTCGCGGAAAAGTTGACGATCATCAAATGATCCCACTTTTGCTCCTAATACTGGCGGCCCCGATTGGGGCCACTACCGTTTTCCCGACGGCGGCCAAGAATCACCGTCTGCTCACCCACGACCTCTCCTGGCAGGCCACCGGAGGCGAGCCAATTTACCTCACCGAGCTCAAGCCGATCTTCGAAACGGTGACGGAATTGTTGAATGATCCGGAGCCGGGGGTGGGGATGAAGTTTGGATCGGTGGACGATTTCGAACCGCCCGGTCAAGGACAGAATCCAGCGACCGCACACAAATATGTGTTCTCGCCGCGAACCGAGCAGGCTTGGAACGGCATAGGGGATGTTCATTTCCTGCGGACGGATATCGAACAGGGTTGGGCTCTCGACCAGTACGTCAAAGTAGGTTGGAATTACAATCTCTACAATCCAGAGCAACTGAACGAAAACTGCGAAGAGGAATGTGATCGGGATCTGTGTGAAATGGACTGCTACACCCCTACAGGGCAAAACTTCGAGAAGGATTTCCAGACCTGCACCGAATGTCATCAATACTCTCAAGCCTATCCAGCCAGCATGCAATTTGCCGCCTGCGAGACCGGCCCCGCAATGCTCATGATGCGCGTGCCCGACGTGACGCCCAGTGACGGCTATGTGCAGTCACTTGAATTACACGCCAAATGGAACCTCGTCTCCTGGCATCTGGATATACCCGATCCGGATCCAATCTATTCACCATATATTCGAATGGATGAAATCCTCCCGGATGATCCCAGCGGGCTGAACGACTGGTTCTTCGACAATGACAACGGCCAGGTATTTAGATGGTTAAGTCGGTCAGATTACTACCCCGATAACCCCCCTGAATCTGCCGAGTGGCCCTGGAACCTGAACTACGCCTATTGCCTCAACCTGAAATCGGCCGCGTCCTGGGGATTCGCGGATCTGGAGCGCTTCACGCTCAATGCCGTCAACGACTTCGACCCCGACCCGGCTTGGGACAGCAATGTGCTGGATCCCAATAGCCTGGCGACGGAGTGGTTCTTCATGGGCTATGCCGCTCCGGGTTACTGCAAACTGGCTAGCATCTCAATGATTGGCCCGCAGCCGCCCAGCGGGGATCCGCAATACTTCCAATATGAAGGGCCCTTCCATTGGCTAATCTGGTACAACAGCGATGACCCTGAACATCCGGAATATCCGGATAATTTCCCGCGCTGGGATCTGCGGGTCGTGCGCGACGATGAGGGACGGTTTTACATTCAGGATCCGGATCCCGTGAATCACCGCCAGTTCCCCATAGATCAAATCGGGACTCTGATCCCGGGCAAAGGCTACTATCTGGGATTCAATGCCGATCCGAACGAAACCTACGATTTCGCGGGTTGGATCAATTGGCCGCAATGGCGGGATGGCGACTACGTTCCCCCCGAGCCGCCGAGCAATCAAAGGGGAACCGCATCAGGCGCTCACTTCCAATACACCAAATACACTCAGTGGGCCTATCCAGTGATCATTGACACGGTGGATCTGGGCCAATGCCCGATGTCATTGGGCGATGAGATCGGAGTGTTTGATGGCGATCTGTGTGTGGGCTCTGCGGCCTACCCCGACAGCTTTCCGCTGGTCATCACCTGTTGGGAGGATGACATCGCGACGCCGTCCGAGCTGGACGGCTACCTTTGGAACAACCCCATGACCTTTATCTGGTACGATGCCTCAGCCAATGCCGAAGTCGAATTTCAACTGCCTCCGGAAACCCAGGCGGCGGAAAATGACGCCATCGCCCCCGAGCATTCCGGCTTCGGTCGAGGCTTCTTCGCCAAACGCAGCTTCACCAATGGCGTCAGCACGGTGACCCCGTTGCCTCAGGAATACAAAATACGCCAGAATTTCCCCAATCCTTTCAATGCTGAAACCGTGATTCCGCTGGAGCTGCCGCAGAGATCGAAAATTCGACTGGAGATCTACAATGTCAATGGTCAGCGCCTGGGATTGCCGTTTGAGCACACCTATGACGCCGGCTGGCCGAAAATAAGGTGGAACGCCGCGAAGCTGCCGTCTGGGATTTACTTCTATCGGATCACCGCCGAAGGTCTCGAACGCGGCGGAATATTTGTGGATGCGGGGAAAATGTTGGTACTTAAATAGTTCCCAGTTGCGAGTTCCGAATTGCGAGTCATGTAGGGGCGAGGCGCGCCTCGCCCCTACCAACCCGAAGAGGACATGACTATGAAATATGCGACGATAATCCTAATGCTCCTGCCCGCCCTGCTCTGCGCACAAGAATTCGAATTCCGCCAAGAATACGACAGCATCTCGGTAGAGATTGATGGGTGGAGTCCATATCAGCCATGGATGGGAGGATATAGTTGGAGCCATCCCGATTGGTGCGATATTGACAATGATAGTGACCTGGACTTTTTCGTAGGTAAATTCGTTCCGCATACTATTGACTATTATCAAAACTGCGGAACTGCAATTTCTTCGAATCTTGTTATATTCGCCCTAGCATGGGATTCGATCTATTCATTCGGAGCTGGCAGCAATACTGATTTTGCAGATCTCGACGGAGATGGCGACTTGGACGTCCTTATCGGGAGCGGCGGCGTAGCACATTATGAAAATATGGGCAACGCCACTCAGCCACAATTTTCTAGCCAACCGGATACATTGCTTGACACGCAGGGCAATGTCGTTTTGGCCTTCCATGTCGCTCTCGTGGATATAGATGCAGATGGGGATGATGATTTATTCGGCGGAGAATATGAGGGGCATCTACAATTTTACCGCAATATCGGGACCCCCGATAGTTTTGCGTTTTATCTGGAAAGCAATCTCTGGCTGAACATTAGTGCGGGGGCTCAAGCCGACCCGACTTTTTGCGACATTGACGGCGACGGAGATCAGGATCTTTTCATCGGCAATGAAATTGGTAGAATATATTTTTACCGCAACGACGGCACGGCGCAGCAGTACAATTTCACTTATATGACCGACTACTACAACAGCATTGACGTGGGGGAATATGCCTCGCCGGAATTCGCCGATATTGACGGCGACGGGGATTATGACCTATTTGTAGGTCGGGAGCAGATGTCCACAACTATTGATCCAGGAGATATCTTCTTTTACGAGAATGTAGGTTCGCCGCAGGTGGCGCAGTGGAATCTGGTGACTAAGAATTACATCTCTTTGGATGTGGGTTATACGGCACAGTCCGCCATGATCGACATAAATGCTGACCAAGACAAAGATCTTTTTAATCAACATACGGGCGATTATTTGAGTTATTATGAAAATACGGGCTCAGCCGATTCCGCGGCCTATCTATGGATTACCGATAATTATCAGAATATCTCTATAGATGATGCATTCCCGGAATTCGGCGACCTGGATGGCGACCAGGATCCGGATTTGCTCATGGGCGAAGGCGCCATTCCCGGTCCGCCAAATATATACCTTTTCCAAAATCGGGGCACTCCCCAAAATGCTTCGTTTTCGCTTTACTCGAGTGATTACATACCTGGTGTTTTTACGCAGGCGTCCGTCATCAATGCCATAGCGCTGGCGGATATTGATGCGGACGGAGACCTGGACATGTTTACCAGCGATCAGGATCGGCATCTGTACTTTTTCCAGAATAATGGGACTGCGCAAAGTCCGCTTTATAACTTGATTACCACTAACTGGCAAAACGTTTTTCAACCAAGTACGCCAACTATGCTGATGATACCGACATTTTATGATATTGATGAGGATGGCGACTTGGATTTGTTTTGCGGTACGCTTTGGGGCTGGAATCAACTTTGGTTCTATCGCAACAATGGCACGGCTCAAAATCCGCAAATGGCCTTGGAAACGCAGACCTTTATGGGGCCTGGATTTCTACATTTTACTGGGGTGGATATCTTTGATGTCGATCAAGATGGGGACGGCGATTTCATGATGTCAACCTATAATGGCGGTATGGTCTTTTATCGCAACACCACCGGCGAGGCCTCGGCGCCCCCGCCGGTGCAGCGGCATCCCCAGGCCGGCCTGCAAATCTCGCTGGGGCCCAATCCGGCCAATCCCAATACCGTCATCTCCTTCAATCTGCCCTTTGCTCAGCAGATAGATCTTGCCGTCTATAATCTCCTGGGCGCTCGCGTGACCACGCTGGCCTCGGGTCTTAAGACCCCCGGCAGCTACGTCATCCCCTGGGATGCCTCCGGCAACGCCTCCGGCGTCTACATCATTCGGCTGGAGACGCCGCAGCAGAGCTTGGCGGAAAAGCTGACGATAATCAAATGAGAATTCTTATCTTCTTGATACTGGCGGCGCCGCTGGGCGCCTCTACTGTCTTTATTGACAATGCCGCCGGCGAAATGGGCCCCAGCATGATTATCATGAAACTGGACGATGAATGGCCCATTGTAGATTATGACCAAACTATCCAACTGCATGAAAAATGGAACCTGGTGTCGTGGCATATCATTCCGATTGGGAACGGAATTGACCCGATTCCCTTTCAACAGATCCTGCCTAATCCATCTTGGTTCACACAGGCTGGCGGAGAGTTATACAAATGGAATAATAATCAAATCTACTGGCCGATGCAGCAATACGAGAATGAAGTCTGGAATTTGGATTACGCCTACTACATGAAACTGAACGAAGCCTGCACCTGGGGCTACACCAATAAGCCGCGCTTCACGCCAGGCCAAGTTGCCGGCATTCTGCCATCCGACGCCTGGGCGCACGACCAGAATGTGGGATCGCCCTACGCCGGCTATTGGTTTTTCCTGGGCTATGCGGCGCCGGGATACTGCAAGCTTTCCAGCATCGTCAATTCCCAGTATCTCCCCCAACCCCCCTCGGGAAATCCGCAGTACTTCGATTATGAAGGGCCATTCCACGATCTAATCTGGCATGATGCTAATCCATGGGGTCTCTATGATTTGAAGATCATCAAGGACGATCAGGGTAAGGCTTACATCCCCCGACCTGGTCAAGGAGCGAGAGCGGTGGATCAGATTGGGATGCTGCAGCCGGGAAAAGGCTATTTTCTGGGCTTCAGCAGCACGGGACCTTACACCTTCCCAGGCTGGCAGGGCTGGCCGCAATGGCAAAATGATAATTACATTCCACCCGAACTACCCGGCGGCGGCCGGGGCGTCGCTTCGGCGGGGCACTTCCAGTACCAGCCTTATACCCATTGGTCTTATCCGGTCTACATTGACAGTATCCTGCTGGAAGGCTGCATCCCGGAAGGCGGGGACGAGATCGGAATCTTCGATGGAGATTTGTGCGTGGGTGCCGCCGCCTATCCGGACAGCTTCCCGGTGCTGGTCACCGCTTGGGAAAACGACTTTACCACTCCCGAAGTGGACGGCTACGGCTTCGGCAATCCCATGATTCTAAAGTGGTATGACGCTTCCGCCAATGCCGAATACGAATTCACGCTGCCTCCCACCACCCAGGCGATGGCCGATGATCCCATTGCCCCGGATCATTCCGGCTTCGGCTGGGGCCTGTATGCGCGGCGCAGCCTGTTGGAAGGGCACGGCAGCGTCACGCAGTTGCCGCAAGTATATAAACTGCGCCAGAACTTCCCCAATCCCTTCAATGTCGAGACAGTGATTCCTCTGGAATTGCCGCAGAGATCAAGAGTCAAACTGGAGATCTATAATGTCAAGGGTCAAAGGCTTGGCATGCCTTTCGACCACACCTACGACGCCGGCTGGCCGAAGATCCGCTGGAATGCGGCGAAGCTGCCGTCGGGGATTTACTTCTATCGCATTACCGCTGAAGGTCTCGAACGCGGCGGCAGATTTGTGGATGCGGGAAAAATGCTGGTGTTGAAATAAATGGGGAGGACAGGCATTCTCCGAAGGAGTCCTTCGGACCTGCCTGTCAGTCAGACAAGAATGTCTGACCTCCCAAAAATGTAGGGGCGTCCGTCAACTGACGGATGCGCCCACCCGAACCATAAACCGTAGGGCGGGGATGACCTGTCCGCCCCCCGGCGGATTCCCCCGCCCTGCATCCAAACAAAGGACAAAACCATGAAATACACGACAATTGCAATTCTGCTTCTGCCCGCCCTACTGTGCGCCCAGGGATTGCAATTCCGCCAGGAATTCGATACGATCCCGGTGGCGATCAACGGCTGGCAGACGTTTGCGCCCTTCGGGGGTGGGGAGAGCGAATCCTATCCCGAATTCTGCGACCTAGATGGAGACGGGGATTTGGATCTCTTTATCGGCAACTACGATGGCTACATCACGCACTATGAAAACGAGGATGCCAGCCGGGTTCCCGATTTTAGACTTACCACTCGTGCATTTAATGAAATAAATCTGTCCGCGATAATATTCGGTGGTCATGTGGCGCCACGCTTCTGTGATTTAGATGGGGATAGCGATAAAGATCTTTTTGTGGGCGACCTAGAGGGCCATATCCATTTCTGGGAAAATATCGGTACCTCGACCGCGCCCAGTTTTCAATGGATTACAGATTCCCTTGCGAATATTAATGTAGTTGGCCGAAATCGGTTGGATTTCTCTGATGTTGATTCCGATGAAGATCTTGATCTCTTCATAGGGGACTATTATGGAAACATTCTATTCTACCAGAATGAGGGGGATTCTAATGCCTGGGATTTCGTTTTATTGACAGCGCAATTTGCCAATATCAATGTCGGTGTAAATGCGCATCCCAATTTTGTTGACATTGATGCGGACCAGGATTTTGATCTTTTCATTGGCAATATGGCCGGCAACATCTGGTATTACCGCAACGACGGAGATTCCATAAATTACAATTTCACCTATGTGACCAATTTTTATGACAGTATTTGGGTGCAGGCCTATGCTGCTCCGGAATTCGCGGACATAGACGCTGATGGAGACTTTGACCTATTCGTGGGACGGGATAATGTCGCGAGCCAGTTATTCCCCGGCGACGTGTTCTTCTATGAAAATGTAGGCACTCCCGCGGTTCCGCAATGGAATTTGGTCACCCAGAATTATCTTTCCCTGGATCCTGGGCGAAGCCTGCATTCCCACCACACTGACATTGATGCCGACATGGATCAGGATCTATTCATCACTGTCTCTGGAAGCACCATCAGCTACTATGAAAACGTTGGTTCACCACAAGCAGGCTCCTATCGGTGGATTACTGATGCTTATCAGAATATTGACGTAAACGGTGGATTGACCTTTTTCTGTGATATAGATGCCGATCAAGATCCAGATTTGTTTATCGGCCAAGTTTTGATCCCCAACCCGCCTTATCCCACTCTGCATCTCTTTGAGAATCGGGGCACACCGCAGAATGCCTCTTTCACGCTTTTTTCGAGCAATGTTGTGCCGGGAACTTATCCCGTCGCCGTTCATCCCGCTTTGACAGATATTGATGCGGATCAAGATCAAGATCTTTTCGTCAAGGATGGCGATGAAAACCGCTATTTCTTTGAGAACATCGGATCGCCCACGGTTCCGACCTTTGCTAATCCGGTTTTGAGTTGGTGGGGCGCATTTCCCTTTACCGGGATGTATGCTACTGTTCTTAACGACTACTGTTTCTACGATATTGACGGTGACGGAGATCAAGACCTTTTTGGAGTTCCCGATTCGCTCGATACCGATAATTGGGTTTGGTTTTATCGAAATGTTGGCACGGCTCAGAATCCATCATTTTTCCTGGAAACCAGATATTTATTGGACTTTGAAAGGCAAGAGGATTTAGACGGCATTGACATTTTCGACATAGATGGCGATGGCGATGGCGATATTTTGATCCAACTGCTTTATGACGGCGGATTTTACTTTTTCCGCAACATCACCGGTGAGGCCTCGGCACCGCCGCCGGTGCAAAGGCATCCCCGAGCGGGGCTGCAAATATCCTTGGGGCCTAATCCGGCCAATCCGCTCACCGTCATCAGTTGCCAGTTGCCGGTGGCCAGCAACATCAGCCTGGAAGTCTTCGACATATCCGGCCGCAAGTTAGTGGAGCTGGCGTCGGGCTTTCACCTGCCGGGGGAATATCGGTATGTGTGGGATGCGAGCAAAAATGCATCCGGCGTCTATATCATTCGGCTGGAGACGCCGCAGGAGAGCCGCTCGGGAAAGTTGACGATTGTGAAGTAGGCTCGGTCCCCATTCGTTTTGGCTGAGCAAGGGATATAAGCAGGCCGGATTCGGGCAACCGGGTACGGCCGGTCTCATTCTTCAAAAGTCTCATTTGTAAACCAGCAAATGAAAGACATAATGAAAGGCGACCCGAAGAGGTCGCCTTTTTGATATATTCGGTCTGCAATTGACCCTATTTCATCAGCACCATCTTGCCGCTCGCCTGCCATTCCCCCGCTTCGATGCGATAGATGTAAATGCCCGAGGGCAGAGGCAATTCGTGAAAAGTCTGGCAGGGCAGACGGGAAAGCGCAGTGCCCCATAGTCCGCCGCATCCCAATCTTATTGAGTGATTACTGGCTGTTGTTTTCATTAAAATCCCAAAATGAACTTTTTATTCCCCTCAGTTCAACAGATTCCAAGAGTACACCACATTTCATTGAACAGTCCTTATTGATGTCAAACAGGAGCGAGCTATCTACCATTGTGGCCAATTTAAAACTCGTTAAAGCTCTATTTGTATCACCCAGTGCCCAGGCAATATCGCCCTCAGCCCAAAGTGCTGAAGCGGCAAATGTCTCAATATCGGATGCTTTTAAATCATAGACCGTTTTCTTATCTTTTATTCGCATATTTAATGTATCAAAATAAATAAATGAAATATGATAAATATCCATTGCCTCTTTCTTTAGGTTCGCTCGTTCAGCGGCATCAGCAGCGCTATAGAGTAAGAACGGTGCAAATTCCACTTTCTTATACCATTCGTCAATATCTGGGTATTTCATTATAAGATCCACAAAACTTTTGGGATTAGAATACCAGATTCCTGCAGTGGCGCATGGAAGTAGGACCCTTACTGATTTGTGGACAAAATCATCCATATTAAAGCCCGAATCCGAGAGATTGAGCATATATTTTACTTTTGTATTCAAAGGGAAGTTAACCTTTATTGTCCTAAATATATCTCGTTCTAATCCGAATGAGATTTGCCCAGCATTAAAGCCGCCAAGCACTTCTGCCTTATTTTCAAGTTTTAATATTGATCCCCAGAAAACCGCAGAGGCATTATATTTTGTCTTGGTTCTTTCTGCTTCTTCTTCTGATTTGACCGTCCATGATATTGTCCTAATTGTGATTAGAGAGTCATAGCCTAAATCCCGTAGCTCTTGCCTAAAGTACTGAGCGAAGATTTCATTTGGAAGGCTTTTGCCAAACTTCTCGCTAAGATCGGTGCCATCAAATCGCGAAAAAATCATTCCTACTTTTTCATTTGAGAATTTTGATAATCTTGGACGGATCTCGGTAGGGAAGAAGATTAAAAAAAGGACTATGAAGACGAACACAAAAAATGCAGAGATTTTCTTAGACATTGAATTTCTAAGTTCTTTTTTCCAAGCAATTACTAAGAAGGTCAATAAGAAAAATAAGCAGCAACTCTTAAAAATATCCGAATACGACCTCGGATTGATTACAAGGGGGAGATTATCTAACACTCTTTCCAAAAGCCTGAGAAATTCACTCATTTAATTACTCACTCGCTTTTGCAGATACTGTCGGGTATTTGTATCCGACTGCGGGGCGGGTTAGCTTAGCCCTTTAGGACGTAATCCAGCCCCAATCAATTTAGATTCAATCTCTCCCGCAATCAAGAAAAAAGGCGGTGGAATCACTCCCGCCCAATGGTTTTGCCGATTGCTTATTGCTAACTACTACTCCATATTTTTGAAAATCGCCTCTCCAAATTCCGTGCACTTCATCTCCCTCACGTTCTTATGCCCTTCGGCGCGCATCAAGCAAGAGAAATCGTAGGTTACCTCGTGCGCGTTAATCACTCTTTCCAGACCCATGAGGATCAATTCGGCTGTCGCATTCCAAACCTGATTTTTACCACCTCGCCATCACCATTTCCCCGCTCGCCGGCCAATCTCCCATCTAAATGCCGCAAAAGTACTGTCCTTACGGCAGAAGATTGTGCATCGCAGCTTACTTCGTGCCATCCGACTTGGCGCCAGCCGTTGACTAGCCCCGTTGTCGGGGTCGTCTCTCTGACTTAGATTTTGTTGCCACTCGCCCAGTCCACTCTTGTACCCGGGCTACGGACTGGTGAAGATCGTCTCGAATCTGATAAACCCAGAACCTCATCACATCCCACCCCAGTTCCATTAGCCGCTGATTGCGGATTTGGTCTCGACGGCACAATTCTCCGTCCCAGTTGCGATGATAGCGCTCGCCGTCGACTTCAATATCCAGCCGCCGTTCTCCGTCAAACACCGCGAAGTCAAGGTCATACTTTTCAACGGAGTATTGTGGAATTGGCCGAATGCCTGCCCGATGTAAAGTACGGTAGAATAAGTGCTCCCATTCAGATACTCGCTCGGGATGGGAAACGGACGGATATTCGGGACCGAAGTCCCCATTCGGCTCGGTGCTAACCCGCTCGCCTCGATTCCCAACTTGGTCGACATATGCCGCAAATCGGGCAAGATAGTCCACGCCGCAGTTGAGCGCAGCCCCCTTGTTGCCAACCACAATCAGTGCTGCACGGGCACGGGTGATCGCGACATTGAAAAGGTTTGGATGGTTGCTGAGAAACCACAGGGCTTCTCGCGGTGTGTCAGCGCTCACAGTTGGGGAGAAAAGCATCACATCTCGTTCATCTCCCTGAAAGCTGTGAATGGCATCAGACAGGAAATCTGCATCCGCTAGCCTCGTGGCCAAGCTATCTCTCTGGACCACAAGGTCCCGGATTCGATTGGCTTGCGCCCGAAACGGACTGACCACACCGATGCTGCCGCGATACCCTTGGCTGACAAGTCGCTCGATTTCCTTGACGACCGCTAATGCTTCCGCTTCATTCACTGCGCTGCCGCTGCCGGGACGAACGGTCTTGCCCTGGACGTCCACCCAGCGCACAGCGGGACCTCCGCCCGGCGGGAAACGTAGCCAGTCGTATCTGGTTGCAACACGAAGGCGTCCCTCATAAAACACCTCGTTCGAGAACTCGATGATGTCCGCATGTGAACGGTGGTGATCACGCAACGCCACGATGTCCTCGCTCTGGCACAAGCTGCTCGCTAGATCGAAGAGGGACCTAACTGAATAGGCCCATCCAGAATAGTTGTCCACCAAGCCGTGCTTGCCCAGCAGCTGTTGATCCTGCTGTTTCGTTAGAGTACTAATATGCCTGAGCTGCATTGGGTCCCCGATCACCACTATCTGCCGCGCTCGAAAAAGCAGTGGCAAGGCGGACGCAATGTCGCATTGGCTAGCCTCGTCAATGACCAGCAGGTCGAAAAAGTTTGGGTTGAAGGGAATACGACCTCGGGCTGATAGGGACGTTACTGCCCAGCAGGATAGGATCGAGGTGATCTGTGGAAACAGCTGGTGATATCTTCGAAAGACATCACGCCCAAGCTGGCGGTTCTGATCGTTGGCGGAAATGATCAATTGCAGCAATGCGCTGTAATCGCCTAAAAGCTTACGAAGTTCTGGACCCATGCGCGATGGCTGCAATCGCAACCATGCCTGCCACAGAGCCTCCGAGTTCGCAGCAAGAGCATCCGTTAGCGTAATTCGCTGCCTGCTCATTTCCTCCATGGATCTTGCCGCTGTCAGTGCTTTAAGCCTTGCAAAGTACCACTGTGCCGCGCAGACCTGTGACACTCGGACCGCCAGACGATCCCCATATCTAATCCAGTCGCTGATTGTGATTGAATCTGGTTTTGCATCTGGAATAAGCAAGCCGATCTCTTGGGAGAAGGGAAGGAAAATCCCGCCGGCTTCTACCAATCGCGTGAATCGAGCATCACGGACGATGGCCCAGATAAGCCGCATTAGAAAGGTTTGCTTGTCCTTGTTCGCTAGGTCCATGACAAATTGAAACTTGGCTGCCGCTTGCTCCAGCTTCTCGCAGTCCATAAAACGCATGCGCCCAAAGATTTCTTCGCCAACCTCTTGGCGAACCTTTTCCACCTGTTGCTCCAAACGGTCAACCTCGTTCCGAAGATCGACCAGCGTTCGGAGCTCGGCATCAAGGGCGTCCGATTGTTGCTGAATTTGAGCGTGATTGGCGCCATACTCTCTGTAATGTTCGTGATCGTCCGTCGTTGCGGAAGCGGCAAGCAACGAGATGAGGTAGTCCGCGAGCCTGCTCTGGTACTCGTTGGCTCCAAGGCGCAATAACACCGGTCGGGGACCAAGGGCGTTCACCCGTGTTTCAACCACATTCACGGCCTTGTTGTTCTTGCTTGCAAATAACACTGTCTTGCCTTGCCACGCCGCGTTCACTAGGATTGACGTAACTACTTGGGACTTGCCCGTGCCTGGCGGACCCGTGATGACGGTGAGGGGGTTTGTTAGTGCCTGCCGCACCGCCTGGCGTTGCTCGCTATTTAATGGAAGAACTTCAAGTAGCGGCTGTTGGTCTGCCGGTGGCGAGACGATCATTTTCCCGCTAAGCCACACTCCCAAGGCTGTAATGTGATATGAGCTCTCGTCAACCGACTGCAGTTTCCCTAGCTCAGATTCGAGCCCCTTTGTATATGGGGACCGCTCGGCGGCGATCAAAATTGCTCGGTTTAAAATGCCCTGCTGGTTGAGGCTAGACAGAGGAGTCCCTCTACTCAATGCATACGGGTCGATTTCCTCTTGCCAGTCCCAGTCTGATCGGATCTCCCGCAATCGCACCAGCAGTTCGTCAAGGTCTGGTTGATCGCTGGCGGCATTGCCAAGCCCCAGTTCCTCTGATAGCTGGATTGCTTCTTCCAACAGGCTGGTCTCATGGGCATGGGACATGGCGCGCAGTGCCCGGAAGTTGATCTGCGGCAGGTCGTCTGTTATAGTCGGCTTGCCGTACTTGCTTTCAGTTTCCTGGAATGAGAACAGCAGCAGCGGTTCGACCATGAACCCTTCCCAGCCCTTGCGAGAGTGGATCAAGTTCAGTCGAACGGGATAGCCCAAGAAGATAGTCTGTCGGTTCCGATCTCGGCGAATCCGTCCAAGCAGTTTCCTGCCTGCCTCCGTGTCGAACGGATCGTCTGCGTCCTCGTCGAACATTGGCAAGGCCCTAAGCTCGACATAGTTGGGGTCGCCATACTTGGACGCGGCGAATTCACTGACGCCGCCCAAGTCATCGTGGCTCAGGCAATCAAGATAGTACCTGCAAAGTCGGGCCAGCGGCGTATTTAGTTGCTCTCGTACTTTATCTTCCCGTTCTGGGACGCCGGGCGCATCCTTTGGATACCAGCGGTAAGTCTTGTCCTGGCGTACCTTGCCCTTCAGCGGCCCATATAGTGCCGAGTTAACAAGCCTTCGGTCAATCCCAAGCTGCGCGGCGACATGCGTAGCCTTTTGCCCTGGCTTTGTCCTAATCGCCTCGAGAACCTCTCGTTCCAGATTGTTCATTACATCACTGTCACGCGTCGAAGAAAAGGGTCAGCGCCACCGCGATGGACACCCCTCTTCACAGTCTGTCCTTTCTTCTGGATTTTGAATTCTGCATGTTCTTTATGATTGGCACCCCAAAGTCCGTGCATGGCAGCACTATTACTTTTTGGCTGCCTTCAGCGCGCGGCGGGAGCAAGAAATCTTGGGTCATAATATGAGTGTTAATCGCCCTTTCTAAGCTCTCCATGATCAGCCTGGCAGGCAGATCTGTAGGCAAGCAAGAAGATATTCCAGAGCGGGAGGCAGCACTGGTCAGACCTGATCTTTTGGCATTTCAGGTCAAGGCATGCGGTTAGCTTGTTAAGCAATTTACAAACGATTTCGGCGTGTAGTCAAGCCCTTTTATCGGCAAATGCGGAATTTTGGGGTGATGGGGGTGCTGGGAAATAAATCAGCTCCCTTAGTTCCTTTTCGAAGCGGCAAAAATTCCACTTTTAGCATTCCAAGGGACTTTCGATAGACTTCTGAATGGAAAAGAGATCTGAAAAGAGCTTGAAATTTGCTTCACAGGTGCTTATTATATCCCTTTGGAACGGATTTTGGGGATTCACTTGTGGCGGGTTTTGAGGTCAAAGCCGCAGCAGCGCAAAATGATTTGTGAAGGTTAGATATGGCCAAAACACATTCCCTCGACGACTTCATTGCCAAGAAGGCGGCTGAATATGCGGATCAAATCAAAGCCGCCGCTGCCATGGCAGCCAATGAAGAAGAGATCCGCATCGAGTCTGAGAAGCAACTGGCGTTCATCCAAAAGGAAGCTGGCATCAAGTTGGAAGGCCGGCACGAATACACCGTGGCCAGTGGGCGCATAGACTCCGTTTATTCGCGCGTCATCATCGAGTACAAGAACCCAAAGAGCCCCGGTGATCGCATCGGCCCCAAAGCCGACTCGCCCGGCAGCAAGAAGGTCGTTGATCAGATCAAGAAGCGGTTTTATGACATGCGCCACCAACATGGGCAGCCGCTCAATTCGCTGTTCGGCGTGGGTCTGGATGGAAACTTTTTCATATTTATTCGCTTCCGCGATGACAAGTGGCAGGTGCAGGAACCGGTCGAGGTTAATCGTTACTCGGCAGAGCGGTTTCTTTGGGCGTTATTCAACCTCGGCTGCAAAGGCAAGGCGTTCTCGCCGGAATACCTGGCGGGCGACTTTGGTTCGGAGGGTGGCAATACCATCGCTATCAGCGGCATTCATGCCCTCTACGACGCTATCGGGACTACTGACAACCCCAAGGCGCAGACCTTTTTCAGCCAGTGGAAAATCCTCTTCGGCGAAGTCTGCGGCTACGACGTGGACAATCCTTCGGACAAAATTAAGAAGCTCGCCGAATTCTACCAGGTGGGCGTGAAAAACCCCAAGCCCGCCGAGTTGCTCTTTGCCGTTCACACCTACTACGCACTGTTTATGAAACTGCTGGCGGCAGAGATTGTGGCCTTCTTCCATAAGCTGCCTACACCATTGCAGAAGATGATGCAGGCCACCACCAGCGCCAAGCTCAGGCGCGAGATGGACGATCTTGAAGCGGGCAGCATTTTCCGCCACCTCAACATCACCAACTTCTTGGAAGGCGACCTCTTCGCCTGGTACACCTCCGTTTGGACCGAACCGATCGAGAAGCTGGTGCGCGACATGGTGGCCCGGCTCGACGACTACAACCCCGGCACCCTTTCCGAAGACCCCACGGGCAGCCGCGACCTGTTGAAGAAACTCTACCAGCAACTCTTCCCCAAGAGCGTCCGCCACGACCTGGGCGAATACTATACGCCCGACTGGCTGGCTGAGCACGTCCTAAACGAACTCGGCTACGTCGGCGACCCCGACAAACGCCTGCTTGATCCCGCCTGCGGATCGGGCACCTTCCTGGTCATGGCCATCAACCGTATCCGCCACTGGTACGATGAAAACCGCGAACGCTGCCGGTTCGACGAAGGCGAACTGGCCCGCAAGATCCTCGCCAACATCATCGGCTTCGACCTGAATCCCCTGGCCGTCATGGCCGCTCGAACCAACTATCTCATCGCCATTCGCGACCTCATCGGGCATGTGGATAAGGTTGAGATTCCTGTTTATCTCTGCGATTCGATTCTGACGCCTTCGGAATATGGCGGCTTGTTTTCTGGAGGTCTGGGCAAGGCGAGAGAATTAAAGACGGCGCCTACCACCTTCATCATCCCGACTGAAATCGCCAGCAACCGCGACGACGTGGCAAAGTATGCCGAGCAGCTGGAGACTTGCCTACGCAACGGCTATTCGGCTGAAGAATTCCTCCAGCGCTGCCGCGATGAAGGGCTGCCAATAAGCGAGGATTCGCTCCATACAGGACTGTACCGCGAGCTTGTGAAACTCGACAAAGCCAATAAAAACGGAGTTTGGGCGCGGATTATTAAAAATGCTTTCGCGCCCCTCTTCATTGGAAGGGTTGACTACGTTGCCGGAAATCCGCCGTGGGTAAATTGGGAGAGTCTTCCGGCTGACTATCGTGAAGCCACTAAACCTCTGTGGACTCGGTATGGCCTCTTTACGTTGAAGGGCCACGCGGCTCGGCTTGGCGGTGGAAAGAAAGACATTTCCATGCTCTTTGTTTACCTTTGTCTCGACAACTATCTGGTCGAGTCAGGCCTGCTGGGTTTCGTCATCACTCAAACACTCTTCAAAACGCGCGAGGCTGGGGATGGCTTCAGAAGTTTCTCGTTCCCCCGAAATGGGAAGCTCGTTCACGTCAGACCGCTCAATGTCATAGACATGACCGAACTCCATCCTTTTGAGGGAGCGACGAACCGAACAGCCAGCTTCCTTTGCGGGACTTCCGCAACTGCTACAGACTGGCCCGTGAAATATGAAACGTGGTCGCCGAAAGCAGGCGTCGCCATCACCGAGGGTTCGGATCTTGATGATGTAAACCGTTCCGTCAAGAGGCGGCGTATGGGCGCTATTCCGATGCTTCCCGGAATTACAAATTCAGCTTGGTTGACAGCTCCGGCGAAGGCGATTCCCGGATTGAAAAAAGTCATGGGAAAAAGCCAGATAAAGGCCCATGCGGGTGTCTGCACTTGGATGAACGGGATTTTCTGGCTCAAATCGGTAACTCCAATTCGGTCGGGCCGTGTGCGGATTTTGAACTGGCACGACGTTGGGAAGATCAAAGTCGATTTGGTTGACACTGTCATAGAGGACGATTTGGTTTACCCGCTTCTTCGGGGGCGCGACGTTCATCGTTGGGTGAGCAAGCCCTCCACTCACATTGTTTTGACCCAAGATCCCACGACTCGCACCGGGATTGAGCGCAGCGAAATGAAGAGCAAATACCGCCTCACCCACGAATATTTGCTCCGGTTTGAATCGCTTCTCCGGAAGCGCCCCGGATACGTGAAGTATTTCGATCCGAAGAAAGATCCATTCTGGACAATCTACAATGTGGGTGAGTATTCCGTTTCGCCATATCGTGTCTTATTCAAAGAACTGACGGACTTCTTTCAATGTGCTGTCGTCGAAGCGAGCGCGAAGCCTGCCATTGCGGACACAAAGTTGCGCTTCATCGAGTGCCGGTCATTGGAAGAAGCCCACTTTCTTTGTGGCCTGCTCAATTCGTCGCCTGCCGTGCTGTTTCTATATTCCACAGCCACTTGGGTTCAAACTGCCGACTATCAAGCCAGCGATATTTCTCGGATCGCGCTCCCGCGCTTCGCCGCGTCCAACAAACTCCATACAAGAATCTGCGGTTGCTCGCAGAAGTGCCACAAGACATTGGCCGAAGGCAAACGCTCAGACCTCGAAAAAATCGAGCGCGAGCTCGATCAGGCCGCCGCCCAAATCTGGAGCATCAACGACGATGAACTGAAGGGTATCGAAGACACGCTTTCCGATCTGGGATTTTCTCCAGACTACCAAGACATGGAAGAAGAAGACGACTAATGCTGCACGTTGACTACATTGACAACTTCGAGACCAAGGCGCTGGATGCCATACGCGATCTCTCGGTTGATGCAGAGTGTGTGGACATTGCTGTGGCATTTCTGTCCTATCGCGGCTGGCTGGAGCTGAGGCCGTGTCTGGTGGCAGTGGTGCGGCGCGGGGGCCGGCTGCGGGTGATTGTGCGGCGCGATGTGCGGCAGAACAGCCCTGAAGCGGTCGAGGAACTATTCCATCTCGCCAACACAAAGGTGGCGTTCGGGCTTGCGGACACGGCGTTTCACCCCAAAGACTATTTATTTCACGCTGGCAAGAAGCTGACCGTGCTCACCTCGTCCGCCAACGCGACCTATCCCGGCCTGACGCACAACGACGAAGGCGGGGCCATCATCACCCATCCCGACGCCACCAACGACGAAGCGGCGCTCAAGGCCATCGGCATCTTTGACCGACGTTGGCAGAATGCCATGCTGGTGGATGAGCAGATATTGGCGGCATTCAAAGCGGAGGCGGTGTTGCCGTCGTTCGCCCAAGGCGTATTGGTGCGCAGCACCAACGAGCTGTACAAAGGCTATGGCATTGGGCGCATCCAGAAAGCGCGCGGGGCGCAGGCGAAGGTGGAGTTTAATCCGTCGGTATTCATGCCGCCGCCCTACCGGTCGGAAAACAAGATTCTGCAACTGGCTGAGATCGAGCGTGTAGATTCGCCGCTGGAACGCGCCGCGCGCGGACAATGGGATGAACCGTGGCGCTTTGAACTAAGAATGCAGGCAGCACAATTCTTGACCAGCAACAAGGGCGGGCAACTTTCCAACGCCAGAACGGAGATCCTTCCGCATCAGATTTTTGCGGCGCATCGGGTGGTCGCCAGCCAGCAGCGCCGCTTCCTGTTAGCGGATGAGGTGGGCCTGGGCAAAACCATTGAAGCGGGAATGATCTGGCAGGCGCTGATGCAGCGCGGCCAGGCCAAACGAACGCTGGTCATAACCCCTGCCGGTCTGACAACGCAGTGGCAGGAGGAGTTTGAAGACAAGTTCGGGGCGACATTTGAAGTTTTTGGCCGAGACTTCCTGGCCGTGAATCCGCGCATTTGGGATCTCAAGGCCACAGCCATCGCGTCCATTGATACGCTGAAGCGCAAGGAGCACAAGCGGGTGTTGCTGGAAAACCGCAAGTGGGATTTGATCATCTTCGATGAGGCGCATCGGCTCAGCGCGATGGACTATGGGTCGGGGAAGGTGGAAAGGACTCAAAACTACCGGCTGGCTGAGGAGATTCGACACAAGCCTTACTGCGAGGCGATGCTTCTGCTTACAGCTACGCCGCATCAAGGCGAAGAGAACCACAGCCGATTCAAAAACTTGCTTTTCCTACTTGAAGATAACATTGATTTCAGCGGATTAGAGGAGATGGGACTGTTTTCAGGTAACGGCAGGAAATTCACGGAGCTGGTCATCCGCACTCCCAAGAAGGACGTTACCGACGCCAACGGGCACAAAGTCTTCCGGGGACGCCAAACCCATCGGCTTCCGTTTACCATGTATCCCGATGAGGCCAAGTTCTACAAAGCTGTCACCGAGTACATTCGCGACGGATATCAAATGTTGGAGCGAGTGTCCGACCCGACTCGGCGCCGGGCAGCAGGCTTTCTATTGACAACCTTTCAGAAGCTCAACGCCAGCTCGACCGATGCGATTCGAGCATCCCTGGCCGCTCGCCTGGCGCGATTGAAAGGTGAATTATGCAGTTTGGCGGATAGGCCGGACCGGGAAAGTGAAGATGAGCTATACGATGAACGATATGAAGGCGAACGCGAAGAGCACATGGTGCTTCAAGACGAGGAGGCCATCCAAAAGGGCGAAATTAAGACGCTGGAAAATCTCTTGGCCATGAAAGTCAAAAGAGATAAGAAACTTGACGAACTGCTGAAGCTCCTTGCACACATTACCGAGGTCAGCCCCAGAGGCGAGGTTGAGAAGATTTTGATCTTCACCGAATATCGCCAGACACAGCGCTATTTGGTGGCGGAGCTTGAGCGGATTTATGGCAAGGGATCTGTGGTTGTCATACATGGCGGTATGAAGCTCGAGCGACGCGAGGAGGCTGATCAGGATTTGGATACGATATGGGAGCCATTTCATAGAGATGGCGCCTTGATTTCCCCAACGACCAAGCGCACCAGCCAGCGGCTCTTTCGCGATCATGAGAAAGCCAGGTTTTTGGTTTCAACTGAAGCAGGCGGCGAAGGCATCAATCTACAATTCTGTCATATATGCGTGAATTATGATATTCCGTGGAATCCCATGCGGGTGGAGCAGCGCGTCGGGCGCGTCTACCGATTTGGACAGGAAAAGGTCGTCCAAGTTTATCACTTTTTCAATAAGGGGACGATTGAGGAAAAAGTTCAATCATATTTTGAAGACCGTCTGGAAAGAGCAGCTCTGGCATTGGCACAGGTGACAGGCGAAGACCCGGAGGAGATCAAAGGGTCTCTTAATGGACAATTGGAAAGTGAGATAGACCCACCGAAAATCTACCAACGAGCCTTAGTAGAGGGCAATCTAAACAAAGAGACTCAGAAAGAGATACAAGAAGCGGTAACCCGCGCCCAGCGAGCCTACGAAATTGCGACGCAAAGCCTCTTTAAGGACGTGTCCAGCTACTCCTTTGATAGTTATCGGCGGGAACTCGCCTCGAATCTGACGCTGGCCGATCTACAGCAGTTTGCAGAACGTTTTCTCGCCAAGCATCATCGTCAAATGCAGCGCAAGGGACCCTTTCTGGAATTCATTGTCCCTGATGTTCTCCGGCCGCATGAACTTCCAGAGCGTTATCGCGAGGCCACATTCGATCGAGAACTCGCCATCAAGCGCAGCGATGCTCAATTTCTGGCTCTCGGTCATCCTTATACGGATGCGATGCTCTCGTTTGTTGGTTCCTACGACTTTGGCGGTCTGACAGCCGTCCGCCAGATCAACAATTCACAGTTTGCAGGAAAATCTGGATTTCTTTTTGCCTTCATCATCCGCCAGAGAGTGACTCGTGAAGAGGGTGACGAGTGCCTTTTTACCTTTGCGCCCGTCTTCATTGATGAGGCCGGTCAGCCCAATGAGCAAGCTCTCATAGCCGCTGTAAATCAGATAGCTGTTGATTCCCCAACATCAACCAGCGCTGCCCCCGACGCGCATGGAGCTTTCCAAGTGGCCGCTCGGTATTTGGAAAGGAAATATGAGGTGTGGGATTGGGATGACGATATAGAATTTGTAGGACTTAGCTGGGTTTTATTTGAATAGCGCCGCCGTAAATATCTTCGCCTCAGATCGGCAAGATCGCCATTAAAATGATCAACCAGTATCTAAAATATGCGGCGCTGAGGAATGCGAGGTCAAACAGGTTGGTTGGCCACGCGATGCGCTTTAAGCTCACTTCGGATGTGCGAGATTGACCGAGTGATCGAGGCTCACGGCGGCTGGTCGGGGGCTCACCCCAAAAAGTGGTGCAGCTCGTTTTCAGCGCAACCCGTGACCAGATTTTCAAGGTCTTTCCAGCCATTGCCAACTTAGCGGATAAATCCGACGGCGGCAAGGTGGCCATCCGCATTGAGGGAGCTTCCGAGAAAGGCTACGACCCCAACTGGTTGCGCAATGCGGTGGAGGAGCCGCTGGATGAGGCGGATGTGGAGAAAAGGATTTGACGATGAATGATTTGCCCGGAAAAGAGCCGTTTCAGTTCAAAGAGCCGTATCAACGGCGGATCTATGAGCAACTATTGAGAATCGGCCACGGACCAGCAGCATTTTATATGGATGCACGAAAGCTCCTGGATTTGGAAGACCACATTGAAGCGGCTGCACATCTTATTGCACATCTATTTCGAGAGATCGAGGGTGCAATTATTGATTCGATTGTAGATGCGCAAACTGCGGAATCAATCAAGGCCGCCAAATCGCAAAGCAAACATCGAATGAAGGTGCATGCTTGTCTAAGCATGCTTGGAATCCCGGAAACTGATCCCTTGGCACGAAATTGGTTTGAATTTTTAAAGAGCGAAAAATATAAATTACATAAACTTGCCCATCGAAAATCGCTGTTGGATGTTCGGCCAACTGACGCCAAGTTTAACGATTTCGTCAATAAATTTGAACAGTTCTTGGGTGCGCTCCTTCAAAGCTATACCAATCTTTATTCCGTTTTTATGCAGCGAGCCGACGCTATAGGGGCAAAAGAAACAATATCAATAGAAGATGCCAAAACACTGCGCAATAATATCCCAGGCTCAATTACTTTCGGATATTTGATTCCAAACCTAAGTGATCCCAGATTTCTACAGCCCTTAAAAAGTGCTGGTTATTTTAAAATCCCTAATACTTCCGAGACGCGATATCTGGCAAACATTGCAGGCCAATCTATTGAAATTGATCGCGAAATTCTCGACATATTGCTTTCTGCTAAGGCCGGAGATTATCGAGTAATTTCGGATTTCGCCAATGCCGCATTAAAAATGCATCCATCAGTTGCGGCTGAAATTGTGCCCAAAACTGAAGAATGGCTGAAGATTGATTATGCGATTCTCTTTCCGGATGAACTGGGGCGACTTATGGGGAAGCTGGCAAAAGATGGGGAGGCGAATGCGGCGTTCTCTTTGGCCAAGAGCCTGTTGAAACTTGTGCCTCAAAGCAAGCGGGGGGCTATAGAAGCTAAGTCAGCGCGCCCGCGTTGGCGAAGGGGCGAGAACGAATCGAATGTCTCGTGGCACTACCGAGAGATGTTGAAACGCCATTACCCACCTGTAATTGAAGCTGTCGGATTTGAGGCATTTCTGTTCCTCTGTAATCTTCTGCAGGATGCAATCCGAATCGAGGCATCAAGTGAAGAAAGAAAGGAAAGGGATGATCGTTCCAAGTTCTGGCGACCGGCCATTGAAGAGCATGAACAGAATTTGGGTGATAGCATAAGGAGTACACTGGTTGTGGCCATCCGAGACAATGCGCTGCGATTGCTCGAAAAGGAGAGAGTTTCCCATGGGGATCTCTTATCACATCTGGAGGTATTTCAATACCCGATTTTCAAGCGAATCGTCATGTTTCTGCTTCGGAGATTCCCTGACTCTGACAAACCAAGAATCGAATACTACCTTGGAAATAAAAGATATTTCGACGATCGGCATTATCGGCATGAATACTTTTGGTTATTGCACGATCAATATGCTCAGCTTCCACAGACCATCAAAAAGCGATATCTGAATTGGGTTAGACAAGGCCCTAAATATAAAGGCCGACGGGAAGTCGATCGGAGCCATTTTGAATTGTGGCAATTGCAGAAATTGCACCCCATTGGAGAGTCTCTCACTGGAAAGTGGCTTCGAATCTATAAAGATTTGCTTGAAAAAATCGGCGCACCGGAATCCCCTGATTTCTATACCTATCATAAAAGTTGGTGGGGGCCGAAAAGCCCAGTGCCAGCCAAGCAATTGGGCGAAATGAACATCGCGGAGATATTCAATTACTTGCGGAGCTGGCAGCCAACCGGCGATGAGATGGATCCCTCGCCCATAGGTCTGGGGCGTGCGCTGGAACCGATTATCGCCAAGCAACCGGCAGAATATGCTGAGCGTGCCTTCGAATTCAAGGCGCTAAAGCCGACTTACGGGCGCTGCTTCTTGGATGGCCTGCGAACAGCTTGCAGGGAAGAAAGGGCATTTAATTGGAGGCCGGTTATCGAATTTTGTGCTTGGGTGGTGGAGCAACCACAGCGCGAGAAGGGCACGGCGAGTGAGTTATCTGAGGATGATTCCAGTTGGGATAGCGCCCGCAGCTCCGTAGTGTCTTTGATTGCAGATGGCTGCAAGAAGCGGGAAAACACGCGAATCCCCTTTGAATTGCAGGAAGAAGTCTGGGCCTGCATCGAGCCGATCACACGTGATTATTCCGACCCCACTCCCGAAAGGGAAGCCAATTATTCAGGAGATTTCTATACGTTGGCGATCAATTCGACACGCGGGCAGGCGATGGAGGCAGTGATGAACTTTGTTCTATGGTGTGGTCGGGAATTATCGGGCGAAAGTCCATCGAATGGTTTTCTCGAAAGCATTCCTGATGCAAGGGCCGCGCTCGAGGAACATTTGAATCCAAAAACCGATCCATCTCTGGCCGTTCGTGCTGTCTATGGCTTCTACTTTCCATATCTATGGTATCGCGATCATAGTTGGGCGCAAAGCCATGTGCCCACGATTTTCCCGTCTGAACCCGACCTGCTGAGATTTCGCCGTGCTGCCTGGTCAGCCTACATTGGTTATAGTAATGTTTACCCTGAGATTTTCACACTCTTGCACCAGGTATATGAATGGGCAATTGCCAATTTGGATCGCCCCAAAGAAGAGGAAGACAATTATGAGAATAGACAGAGTCTTACCGCTCATCTGGTTCAGATGTACTTGGGTGGGCATTTAACGCTACAGAATGAGGAATCGTTGCTGCGACAGTTCTATCGGAAGGCGGATGCGGAATTGAAGGCATTCGTTATTAGTCGCATTGGCTTGACTTTTTATCGCACACCGGATGACATCCCATCTGAAGTCGTTTTAAGAGCGAACGATCTCTGGTCATGGCGATTGGAGCAGGCAGGTCAAAATCCCGACGACGACCAGAAAAGAGAATTAATTGAGTTCGGATGGTGGTTTGGCGGCAAGCACTTTGAACTGGAATGGTCTCTGCTCAATCTCCAGATCGTTCTGAAGCTGACCGGAGGCAAGATCGAACCCGATTACTTGGTTATTGAAAAACTTGCTGCCGCATTTAGGGAGAGACCTGCCGAGGCGCTGACTTGCTTGAATATCATGGTCGCTGGAGGTCATGATTTATGGAATCACTCTGAGCACCGGGATTCGGCGAAGTCAATGCTCAGGGCCGGGCTTGAAAGTGAGAATGCGGAGGTGGTTCGATTGGCGCGGAGCGTAATCAATGGGCTGTTGCAGTTGCGGCATTGGGAATACCGAGAATTGCTTGGAAATGCAAAATAGGAGCGAATTGTTGTAGGCTCATAAATGTCCACTGTGCTCTTTCTTCTCATCACGCGTGCGCGAGCGCGATCTTGTCAGCAGGTCAATTTGCACGATTCCAAGCTTAGCGGATAGATTTTCCTAAGCGTCCATGGCCGAAAAATGGATTCGCCACCAGGAGAGGAAATAAAAAAGCCCGGTTTGATGCCGAGCTTTTTGTGTATGCTGGATGTGCCGAGCGTCAAGAAATCAGCCGCGACAGTCTCTTGGCTACATCACCGGCCAGATCCAAGCGGTTGTCGTCATACTTCATCACGGTTTGCGGATCGGCGTGGCCGGAGAAAGATTGCACGGTGCGGATATTCCCGTTGGTCAAGTCCAAGGCGGCTGTGATGGAGGCATGACGCAGTCCGTGAGGTTTGACTCGGCGCCCGATTGCGGCTTGCGAAATCCGACCGATGATTAAACGCACGGCCTGGCCGGTGAGACGGCCATTGCCATTTCCGGCATGGTCCTGACGGCAAAAAAGCGGGCCGGGTGCGGTTCCGCGCTGCTCCAGCCAGGATTTTAGGGCTGCTTGGACTTCATCGGGCAGAGTCAGGGAGATCTTTTGGCTGTGGCGTTTACGCAAAACCCAAACTCTCGCGTTCTCGAAGTCCAGATCCGACAGATCAAGGCGACAGATTTCCATGCGACGCAAGCCGAGACAGAATGCCAACCGGACAATGGCATAGTCGCGGGTGTTGAGCTTGGCGGCTTGAGCGATGCGATCCATTTCGTCCAGAGAAGGGCCGCGAGTATCGCGATAAGGCTCGACCTTTAAACCCTTGACGGTGAGCGACCATTCAATCTTGCCAAGCAGCCGGGCCAAGTCCACGATAGCGCGCAAGGCGCTTAGCCGCAGATTGACGGTGGCCGGAGCCAGGCTTTGATCCATCAGCCAGGCCTTGTGGGACATTACGAGCATATTGGCATGACCGGCGCCATTCCCCATCAGACCGCCGATGCTCTCCTCGACTGGCTGGCCGGTGAAGCGGGAAAAGGTCTGCAAGCCCTCGCGATAGGATTCAAGCGTCCTCTGGCTGCGACCCGACCAAAATGCGGTCAGAAGATCCGACGCCGATATAGCCGTTGGCGCCGGTGCTATTAGCTCTTGGGGAGGCATATTAAACTCCTCAGTTTTGGGCGGTTATGGTTTGCGCTGCCTTGAGGATAGCGAGCGCTCCATCATCATTCAGAGGCAATTCGGCGTCGCAATTCCGGCAGAAATACACGCCATCTTGCGATAGCTCGAAATCCTCGATCAGTGTATATTCCAGATCGCCGGATGCGTCCAAGTTTACGTTGAACTCGTTGGCAGAAACTTCCTGGCGGAAGCCCAGATTCTCCGCCAGAGGCTCCCTGCAATTGGGACAATTATGTTCCATTTCAATTTCCTCTCGGTTTAGGTTTAATTCAGTAGTGATTTTCTCGCTCATGGCGCTTCGCTCTGTTTCCCCTCACTCTTCCGGCACGGCTTGAAAGAACAGTTGGTCTCCCTGCCTCAGACCGGTCAGGCTGATTTGCCCGATGGCGTGCCCTTGCGAGTCAAGGATTAAAGCCTCTTGGGGCATCTGCCAAGTATCCCCCGCCCATCCAAGCTCCAGCAGGCTCGGAAACTCAATCTCTATAATTGCGCTTTTCATATTGATACCTTCTCCGAAGGAGTCCATGCGGACAAGATTTCTCTGAGGCGCTCTTCGGCGTCCTCTTTGTCCACGTATTCCCCCCGATCCACCGGGGGAAAGTAGAGAGTATTTTCCGGGATTTGTTGACCCGGGATGGGGCGCGTGCGGATCTCTTCGACTATTTGGGCGTCATTGAGGCGGCTTTCCCAATAGCTGAAGCCCAGGCGCCGATAGCTCCCGGCGTGCGTGAGCAGGAAATTCATCAGATCCAAGTCCAGGGGATTATTGGGGATCTCGATTTCGGCCAGATAGTAATTTCCCCAATGGCTCTGCGTCCCATAGCAGATTTTCACCTGCAAATTGAATTTGCGGGATAGCAGATTGATCAGAGTGCAGATCACCACGCCTCGGTTGTAAACCTGCTCTTTGGTGACGCCGCTGTAAAAGCTGGCGTGGATGAGCAGGTTCAGCTCGGGCCGGACGTCCAAAGGCTGGTCATACCAGCACTCGGGAGCGCCCTCTAAGACCCGTCCCACGTCGAAAAACAGGCCGGTTTCAGCCGGGTCGTAATGGGGCGCCAGGTCATATTCGACCGATAAGCGCCGGGCCAGGTCCGCTATATCCTCGGCGAATTCGACCGTATCCGTTTTGTATCCCTTTTGCAGGAATTCGACGGCCTGGGCGAATGAGCAGGGATTCCAGGAGTCCACCGGCTCGGTATGACTGTATCCCCGCTCGGGGAATTTGCCGGGAATTGCTCTCTCGGCAAATTCCGCCAGAGTCAGAGTCTCTCTTAGCACCGGCATTTATCCACCTGCTCTTTCGGGATACCGGCGAATACGGTCAAGTCCAGCGCTTTCTCGTATTCAAATCCACCGGTCTCGATCAGCGCTTTGACCTGGAGCATATTCCGGGTGGAGACGATCACTTCCAGCGCCAGCGAGTCAATCCGCTTGCGGAGAGCTTGCATCCGTCCCGCTAAAACGGGGCCGACCAGCGAATTCTCAAGCTCTTCGGAATAATCCAGATAGATCACCGCAAAGCGGTTCAGCGTCGCAGCGTCCAGCTTATTCCGTCCGCAGTATTTCCGATCCGCCCCTCGGCTAAAGGTATTCGCTCCGGCCATGCACCGGAAATTCTTATGCTTTTGGACGACCGTATCCGGGAAACTCATAAAGCAGTTTGACAAGGCGGCGTTGAGAATCGTCAAGACTCCGGGATTTCCGGCGTCCAACTCGTCCAAGAGGTAAACGCCGCCAAGCTCAAACGCCTTGCGCAGCGGCGTCGTTACGTATTTTCCCTGGGCGTCCATGTATCCGATCAGATCCGATTTGGTCGTTTGCGGCCCGACCGATTGAGGAAAAAACTCAAACTTTAGCTCTTTAGCAACCTGCTCGGCCAAATGCGTTTTGCCTGATCCCGCCGGGCCGACCAGCATCACGTTGACGCCGGAATCAAGGGCTCTGAGGACGTTTTGGAATTCCGGGTGAAAGCCCTTGCGGACTTCCGCTATGGCCGTCTCATCCTTTGGCGCCACCGGCGCCGCTTTAGACCGGAAATACCACGCAGGGGGAAGGCTCTCGTCCCCCTGGGCCTGCACTTCCCGCAGGCCCAAGTTTAGACGTTGCTGGTGTCCAAGTTGCATGTTATTCCCCCCCCAGCATCCGGCCCGACTCAATCGCTTGCAGCATTTCCCGGAAATTATTCCCACACTCCCGGGCCAGCTTGAGATAGGACTCCAGCGGCGCTCCGTCCATCCCCTCGACCTGGGCGATCTCTTTACAGCGCTTGGCGAACGCCTCGGCGCAGCCCCTTTGCGCCAGAGAATACACTTGACAGCGACTGGCTAAAGGGCCCGAATCCATCTGCTCTTCAAATAGATCATTTCCCTCAAGCGTCGTTGTAAAGACTACGATCACGTTGCCGAATTCCCCCCGGGCCAGCTTTTCCAGCAGATCCAGCAGGAATTCGATCACCGGCTTTTGCAGGCCATGCGACTCGTTGACGATCAAGGCGTGACCCCGGCCCGACCAGGGGACATAGGCCCAGCTTTGACAGATTTCCCGGAGCTTTGATACGCTCAAATCCCGTCCGAAAACATCTTGCGTATCAATCGCCTCGGCGATTTCCCCGGCCAATAGCCAGGCGATGGTGGACTTTCCCGACCCGGACTTTCCCTTTATCCAAAAGGCCCGGCCCGATAGACCCCGGCGCCGCAAGGTCTCAATCTTTTTCAAGACTTCATCTTGCGCGATTACCTCGGCCCAGGTTTTGGGCCGGTACTGCTCATAAAGCGCTTGCATTAGACCTCCTGCGGTTTTGACAGAGAAAAGCCGAGAGTTGTCAAGGTCCGCAGGGACCTCCCGGGACCTCACGGCGCCCGGACTCTCGGCTCTTTAGCACAGTAACTTGCACTTTGCCCCTGCGGTTTTGACTTTAGACGCCCATAAGATAGCATATTTTTTCCCCAATGTCAAGTCCTATAATTCTTGACGACCTGCGAAACGCCGTATATATCGCAGAATACGCGCACAAAATAAAGTTAAAGAGCTGTGAATTCTACGAAATAGGCGCAGAGTATAAAATTCAATATCCCCAATAATCACCGAATATATCAAGGCGTTTAATTGAAAGAAAATAATTTGGGCCAATACCCCGAAAATAGATCTTTTGGGGAATCAAAACGGGGATATTTCAGCGGGTTTAGGGCTCTTCAGAATGCATTGCAGTCCCGCCCTATTTTATAATACACGCGCACGAGGGATGGATCGCAGTCCCTAAGCTCCTGCACTTCAGTTCAAAAATAGGGAGAAAATAGGGCAAAAATAGGGGTGCAATAACCGGCGCCCAAGTCCGGCGCCGGAGTTTAGCTTCACCTAATAAGGATTAGGGAAACCAAACTCCGAGTTGTTAGAGCCCTATTTCGGCCTTGTTTTGGGCTTATTCCGGGATTGATTTTGCGAGGGTAGGGGGGGGAGAATTTTTGCAAACTTAAAAACCGAAAAGCAAGGTGGGGGGGCTTTTGATGAAAAGGGGCTATCCATCCGGTTGCTACATATTTTAAAAATGGGGGGGGTATCCCGAAATATCGCAAGGCAAAAGCCAGGTGGGAGTCCCGTTTCCTCCACCTTCGCCAGAGGAAAATACGGTATTGGGTCCTTTCCCCCGTGCAAGCTTGCGTTCCAGAACGAACTTCCATGAAAAAGAGGCCTGAAAAGGGCTTGAATTTGTGTTCACGAGGTATTATAATAATGGATGAAATTGCTTAGGACAACTTGGCCAATGCAACCCAAAACTGGCAGCGAACTCTTCATCGTGGACAACAGCGACCAAGACTGGAAAGTGCTGTCCTACCTACATGAGTGGTGCTCCCTTGCCAAAAGAATGGATCTTGCCACCGGCTACTTTGAGATCGGGGCATTGCTGGGGCTGAAGGACCAATGGCAGAAGGTAGACCACATCCGAATTCTGATGGGCGGGGATGTATCACAACGCACCCAGAAGGCCTTCGCTGAGGGCCTGGGCTGGATTAAGCAGAGGCTGGATGACAGCCTGGAGGGCGAGAAGGAGGCCAACGACTTCCTGGTCGGGGTCCCAGCCATTGTTGAAGCACTACGTAGCGGAAAGATCACCTGCCGCGTTTACCGAGAGAACAAGTTCCACGCCAAAGCCTACATTACCCATGCTCGCCACACTGTGATGGGCGCCACCGCCTTGGTGGGATCTTCTAACCTCACGCTGCCTGGACTGACCCAAAATGTCGAACTAAATGTGCGGATTACCGGCCCCGAAGTGAAGATTCTTCAGGAATGGTATGAAGCGCACTGGGAAAAAGCTGAAGACGTGACGCCAGAGATTTTGGGCACGATTGAACGGCATACCCGAGAATACCTGCCTTTTGAGGTGTATGCGAGATCGCTCTTCGAATATTTCAGCGGCAGGGAAAAACCTCAGGATGAATGGGAATCCAGTGAGTCGGTGGTTTATCCCATTTTGTCACGATATCAGGCCGATGGCTATCACCGCGCACTTCAGATCGCGGAAGCGAGAAAGGGCGTTCTAATCTGCGACGGAGTCGGCCTGGGCAAGACTTTCATCGGATTGATGATACTGGAAAGATGCATTCATGAAGGCAAGAGAGTTCTGCTGATAGTCCCAAAATCCGCCGAACAAAGCGTCTGGATTGCCAATATCCACCGATACCTTAGTCCAAAGTATCGCAGATATTTCAAGGAGCTTTTCGATATAAAGCGCCATACAGACTTCGGTCGCGAAGGAACGATTTCAGAAGATGATCTGGATTATTTTGCCAAATACAAGGAAGCCATTATTATTGACGAAGCCCACCATTTCCGGAATCCAAACGCCAATCGCGGCAAGTTGCTGATGAGGCTGGCCGCACAGAAAAATCTTTACTTCCTTACAGCCACCCCCATAAACAATAGTCTTGACGATCTCTATCATCTCATTAATTACTTCGCGCAGAAGGATCCGCAGCATTTCGCCCAGATCGGCATTCACAATCTCCGTTCGCACTTCCTCGAGAATGAAAAGCGATTGGAGGGGGAACATGCAGAAAGAGCAATTGCCGATGCGGCAGATGAGGAGGACTTTCTCCGCACGGACATTCTGCTGAAAAACGTGCTTATTCAGCGCAGCCGCAAATACGTGATGGAGTCCGAATCGCAGTCAGGCGGCGCACCGCTTTTCCCGGAGCGGCAGCTACCTCGGGTGATCAATTATTCGCTCAAAAACGTCTATGCCACTCTTTATGGCGAATTAAAGGAGGCGTTTGACCGTGATAATCCCTTCGTGACCCTGGCGATTTACAACACCTCCAAATATCACCACGATCCGGATAAGCAACTTATACAGCAACAGGTCCAAATCGTAGGTTTGATCCGCACCCTGCTTCTGAAACGGTTAGAAAGCTCGTTCAAAGCCTTTGAGGCCAGCGTTGAAGATCTTCTCGAGAAAATGGCCCGCTTTCTGAAGGCCTATTGGCCGGAGCAATATGCGGCCTGGGATAGCACGAATACCCGCTGGTGGTCCATCGTTCAGCGGCACATCGCGGAGCGCCTCGAGTATGAGGAGGCAGAAGAAGAGGATGAGTTACCTCAAGATGAATGGGATTTCGATCCGCTGCAACATGATCTGGACGGACTCCAGAAGGATTTGAAGTCCGACCTGGAGCTACTAACCGGCATTCTTAGCAAAATCTACCGGCGATTCTATCACAAAGATAAGGAGGGCCTGGTCGAAGATCCTGCCAGGGATGAGAAGCTTCAAAAGCTCATCGAGCACTTGACGACCGATCCGATCATCCGGCGCCACAAGCTGCTCATTTTTAGCGAATTTCGCGACACGGCGCGCTATCTGAAACGCCAACTTGACCTGGCCGGCATCAAGCGGTTGGAACAGGTAGACAGCGCCCGCAAAGTGGATACGCGTGAAGATGTCATCAAACGCTTCGCGCCTTGGTATAATTGCCTCGATGATCCCGCAGAGAGGGCAAAGGCCTTGGAAGACCCCATTGATGTTCTGATCTCGACCGATGTCCTGTCCGAAGGCTTGAATCTTCAAGATGCTTCCCTGGTCATCAATTATGACTTGCACTGGAATCCGGTGCGCCTAATGCAGCGCATTGGCCGAGTGGATCGCCGCCTATCCCCGGAAATTGAAGCATCCATGAGGCGGCCGGCCGTCTTGCGTGGAAAAGTTTATTTTTGGAATTTCCTCCCGCCCGACGAGCTGGAGGATATTTTGCACCTGAAGAAGCGCCTGGATGGGAAGATCCTGAGAATCAACAAAACCCTGGGCATTGAAGGTGCGCTGTTGACTCCCGACGACCCAGAAATGAGCCTGAAGGAATTCAATGAGCGCTATGAAGGGAAAGAAAGCATTGAAGAGTTGATGGCGCTCGAACGGCAACGCCTGATGACGCAGCACCCAGAACTCTGGGCTCAGCTCGCCGACATGCCGCGCAAGATCTTTTCGGGCAAAGCGGTGGGAGATGGTTTTGCGCCTTTCATAGACCGCAAGGGCGCAAAACGGGAGGACGTAACCCCCCATGCTTTTCCAGGTGTTTTCTTCTGTTATCAAATACCCTTTTCGGCTGAGGCGGCACCATCCAACAACAACATCGCCCCGGATTCAGGCCAAGATCAGGTGGCACCGCCTGCTGCAGCGGTGCGCTGGTATTTCTACGAAACCGAAACCGGAAAAATTCTGGAAGAGCCGGATGACCTGAAGCCGATCTGGACGGCGGCGCGCTGCGCTTCTGGGACGGAGCGCCGCTGCGTGATGCCACATGAGCAGCTCACCGAAATTCGCAAACAAATCGAGAAGCACATTAAGAATACTTACCTCAAACGGGTGCAAGCCCCCATCGGCATTAAGCCGATCCTGAAAGCCTGGATGGAGTTGAACTGAGGAGATTTTCATGCCGAATGTTGAAGCCCTGCGAGCTATTAAGACCTTCCCATCATTGGTCAAGTACCTCCGGGACGAACTGGATTGGCCGATTGAATCGGACGATTTCGAGGATCTGACCTTCGACTATGAGCCGGAGGAGTTGGGCATTGACGCCAAGACGGCGGCCAAGATCGAATCCATCAAGCAGCTTCGCCCCCTGGTGAGCAATCAGCCTTGGGGGATATTCTTCATTAAGTTCGAACCCAAGCGCCTGCCTGTGGTGGCTCTGCGCCGCATCCTGCGCTCGCTGATTATCAAGAAGCGGCAATCCTCCGGCCGGGCTGACCGAGCCACCTGGCAGTTGAACGACCTGTTGTTCATTTCCGCTTACGGGGAGGAAGAGCACCGTGACGTGCTCTTCGCCAATTTCACGGACGATTCAGACAATGGCGATCTGCCCACCCTGAAGGTCCTGGGATGGGATGACGAGGACACTGCCGCTCACCTGGGCTACACTCACCAGACTCTGAAGGAAAAGCTGCGCTGGCCCGATGAGCCGCAGCGACTGGACGAATGGCGCACACAATGGTCTGAGGCCTTCACTTTGCGCCACCGGGAAGTCATCACTACGTCCAAACAGTTGGCCATCCAGTTGGCGGCTCTGGCTCGCGCCATTCGCAAACGGGTAAACGCCATTCTGGCCATCGAAAGCGATAAGGGGCCGATGCGCAAACAAATGGCGGCCTTCCGCGAGGCGCTGATTCACGACCTCAAGGAAGACGATTTCGCCGACATGTACGCCCAGACCATCACCTACGGGCTGCTGACGGCTCGGGTGTCGCGTCCGGCCGCCCTGGTCGCCGATAACCTGGCGGACATGGTGCCGGTTACCAATCCCTTCCTGCGGGATCTGCTCTCCACCTTCCTGACTATCGGCGGGCGCAAAGGCAAAATTGATTTTGACGAATTGGGAATTAACGACGTGGTGCAATTGCTGCGCGACGCCAACATGGAAGCCGTGCTGCTCGACTTCGGCGACCGCAACCCCCAGGAAGATCCCGTCATCCATTTCTACGAGCTGTTCCTGAAGGAGTATGACGCCCAGAAGCGCATCAAGCGCGGCGTCTTTTACACGCCCCGGCCGGTGGTCTCCTTCATCGTGCGATCGGTGGATGAGCTCCTCCGCAAAGAATTTGGCTTGCAGGATGGCTTGGCCGATACCGCCACCTGGGGGGACATGCTTAAGAAGCACGCGGAGCTAAAGCTCCCCGACGGCGTGAAGCCGGATGATCCCTTTGTGCAGATCCTGGATCCCGCCTGCGGAACCGGCACCTTCTTAGTGGAGGTGATCGAGGTCATCTACCAGACCATGACGGCCAAATGGCGCAAAGAGCGCAAGATGGAGCTGGAGCTGCCGAACCTGTGGAACGACTACGTAGCCGACCATTTACTGCCGAGGCTCTACGGCTTTGAGCTGCTGATGGCCCCCTACGCCGTGGCTCACATGAAGCTGGGTCTGAAACTGGGCGATACCGGCTACAAGTTCCACTCCCACGAGCGCGCCCGGATTTATTTGACCAACTCCCTCGAGCCGCCCCAGGACTTCAGCCAGCAGCTCCTGTTTGACGCCCCGGCTCTGGCGCATGAAGCGGAGGCGGTGAATGCGGTCAAGCGGCAGAAAAGGTTTACGGTGGTGATTGGGAATCCGCCGTATGCAGTTGATACTCAGAATAAAAGTGATTTTGCTCGAAGTCTTGTAAAAGCATACAAAGAGGATCTAAATGAAAGAAAAATAAATCTTGATGATGACTTCATTAAATTTCTCGCCTACTCTGAATATATCCTTAATTGTACAGCATTCGGTATTTTGGGATTTATCACTAATAACACGTATATAGACGGGATAACTCACAGAAGCATGCGGCGACATTTTTTAAGTACATTTGCCGAGATAAATATTATAGATCTACATGGAAGTGTAGCAAAAAAGGAATTACCTCCTGGAGGAATACCTGACCAAAATGTATTTGATATAGAACAAGGAGTTGCCATCACCATTGCTTGCCTAACTGGAAAGAGAAAGAGCGAGTATTCAGCGGTATATCACAAGGATATATGGGGCAAGCGTGAGACAAAATATAATTTGCTTGTATCAATTGCTAAACGCGATGAATTAAAAATGAGTCGTTTTAATCCAGCTTCTCCATTATTCCTATTTCGACCAATAGATTCAGAATTTGGAAAAGAATGGGACTCATTTGGGTCAATAGGCGAAATAATGATTAATAAAAGCGCATTTATGACACAAAGAGACCATTTTGTGATTGATGATGATCCCGTAGTATTAGAAAAAAGAATGAAGGCCTATTTTGAATCAACTGCTTCACCAGAAGAAATTGGAAGGAAATTTGATATTCATGACTTCAGAAATTATTCGGTAGATAATTTCCGGAAAGATCACAAATTTGATTCTCATCTCATTCGCAGATGTCTTTTTAGACCATTCTATTGGCGAAATATTTACTTTGAAAATACCATAGTCCAACAACAGCAGATTGACATATTGAAACATCTCTTTTTCCCAAATGTTGGGCTTATTTTTATGAGACAGGTTGTTCAAGACAAGGGGGGATACACACACGTATTTGTGACAAGAAATATCACGGATCATCGAGTCATAAGGAGTAATCGCGGTTATGCGAATGTAGCGCCATTATTCCTTTATTATGAAGATTTCAGCGGGGAGAGTAAGAATAAACAAGTGAATTTCACCGACCAATTCGTTGAAGCATTTGCGAAGAATGCGGAAATAATATTGCCCAATTCAGGAGGGAAGACTAATGATTTGATATATTTTAAAATATTTCATTATCTCTATGCCATATTGAATTCGCCTACATACAGAAAAAGATATGAACAAAGGCTGAAAACGGAATTCCCGAGGATTCCATTATGCAGTCAAAGTAGTTTAATTGTTTATTTGTATGAAATTGGTGCTGACCTCGTCGCCCTGCACCTGCTGGAATCGCCCAAGCTCGACCACTTCATCACCACCTACGCCGGCCCCAAGAATCCCGAGGTCGGGCGGGTCGGCTGGTCGCACGACACCGTCTGGCTGGACGCCGCCGCGACCAAGAAAGGCCAGCCCGCCAAGCCCGGCACTATTGGCTTCCATGGCGTGCCCGAGGAGGTCTGGAACTTCCACATCGGCGGCTACCAGGTCTGCGAGAAGTGGCTGAAGGACCGCAAGGGCCGCACGCTCTCTAAGGACGACCTTTTTCACTATCAGAAGATCGTCGTAGCCCTTAAGGAAACCATCCGCCTCATGGCCGAAATAGACCAGGTTATAGATCAACACGGTGGCTGGCCGGGGGCGTTTGTTCATTAGTTTTTTGCTCCTTTTAAATTGATCTGAGGTCATCATGGGAAACTCACGCCTGGGAGTACTCCTCAAGACCCGGCTATGGCGGCAAGTCGTCTGGTTAATCTCCGACGACGCCAATGCGCCCCAAATTGCCGCCGCCACATGGGAAGCCGCCCAAAAGAGTTTTGAGAAAGCCACACAAGATACCTCCTTTACCTTAGCATTCTACCTGATTGCCGATTTAGTCCATTCCGCCGGGGAGTTCGGAACGAGCGAATTTCTTGACAAATGGCAAGTCGCGCACGACTCGGATACTCCTGCCGTTGACCTGATTACCTGCTATAATTCCATCCTCGACCACCAAGCCCGTATTCTTGGCCGGCGTACCGACTTGGGGGAAATCGCTCAGCAGGCCGCCTCGGAAACTCTGACTCATATCCTGGACGAGAGAGCGAATGGTCTGTTTGGCGCCAAATCAGGGGACGTTCATCAAGTTTTGCGCGACCTGAGTACCACCAAGCATTTTGGCGAATTGGCGCATGAATTCTTTTCCCGCTTCTTGCAGCGCACGCTGACCTATTTTCTGAGCCGCGAATTGCCCAATCATGTCGGGCCCGATCGGCGTTTTACGAATCTGGACAAGCAAGACGATTTCCGCAAAGCCCTCAGTATCCATTCAAGGCAAGCCGCCAGAATTGTCCAAGAGTTTGCGGGCGATTGGTATGCCAAGGCCGTTTTCCAAGGAGACGTTACACAGGATCGGACCAGTCGCTTCCTTTGGTTCGCCCTGGAAAAGCTCAAGGCGGAGATCAACCGAGAGGGGCCCGCCTATGACTGATGCGGTGATCCTCTGCGGAGATGCAAAACCTGATGGCCCCTTGTCGCCGGATCGTGAGGTCATATCACTAAAACTTCATCGGCCCAATGCAAATGCGACCTTGAAAATAAGGGATATTCATGATCGCCTTGCGTCGAATATTTCCAATCGCCTAATTGACCTGCTGGAAATTGCCGCTTATGTCTACGTCGCCGACCAGTCTGTCGGGCGTGGAAGTCCGAATGCTGTAGATTTTGGCGATTCTTGGCGCAGACGGCTAAGTTTCCACATCCCTGTTCGAGATCTGGGCTTCTGGTCGCAATCAACTGTTTGCAGTTCCCTGATAGACACTCTGACCTTTCTGTCCGATGACGAGTTCAATTTTCAATTTCTGTCTTTCAACAAGCCGCCCCCCATCCAGGAATATCTTGAATTAGGAACAGGTTGTGAGGATCTAAAACCGGAAACTGTCATGCTTTTTTCGGGGGGATTAGATTCTTTGGGCGGTCTCATTCGTGAAGTCCTGGATGAGAAACGACCGACGGTGCTGGTCAGCCATCGCTCCACACCTAAGACCTTTGGGCCCGTGGAAGATCTGTTGACGCAATTTCGATCCAAGTGCCCTCCAGAGCGGTTATGCCACGTTCCCGTCTGGATCTACAAAGGAGCCAAACTAACCCGCGCCTTCGAGCAACGCACAAGATCGTTTCTTTATAGCGCTTTGGCGACAGTGGTAGCCAGAATCTTTGAGTTGGATCGCATAAAATTCTATGAGAATGGTATTACCAGCTTTAATCTGCCCATAGCCGAGCAGGTTATCGGTTCCAAGGCGACACGCACCACCCATCCGCGAGTCTTAAATGACTTCTCGAAGCTCTACAGCTTGATCGCTGACGCGGATTTCCAGGTGCTGGCACCTTTCGTATGGAAAACCAAGGAAGACGTGGTTCGATACATCGGTAATCAGAACTGCCAGGATCTCATATCGCTTTCCAATAGCTGCACTCATACCTATGAAAAGAGTAAAGCACATACACACTGCGGGAGATGCTCACAATGCTTAGAAAGGCGCTTTGCGGTACTTGGGGCCGGCCTTGCCGCTTCGGACCCTGGGGATAAATATGCTGTTGATTTATTAACGGGCGACCGGAAAGATGGGGTGGATCGAGCCATGGCGGTAGGGTATGTCCAGCGTGCCCGAATCCTTGGCCAGATAACGGATGCTCAGATCTTTGAGAAATTTCCTGAATTGCACCGAATTCTGCCATATCTGGATGTACCAAGAGCACAGGCAATCAAAGACAGCATTGATTTACTCAGGAGACATTCATCACAAATCGGAAAAGTTCTTGAAGATGGCATAAAATGCTATGCGAAAGATCTTCGACAGCGCAATGTGCCGCCGACTAGTTTGTTATTTATGGCTATCACTGATCCAGCGCTTGTGGAACAACCACCTGCAATCGAAAGAACACCTGCCCCATCCTTCCACAAATTGGAGAAAGATTGGGAAATGAGCTTCGATGGAATTACTAGGCATTTCATCCCCATGAAAGGTTTTGACATTATCGCTCAGCTGCTAGCACAGCCGGGCAGTGATATTCACTGTCTGGAATTGGTACACATGACAGAAGCTTCTCATAGAGATTCAAGTTTCATCGAAGCCCCGGCTGTCATGGATGAGGAAGTCGTAACACATCAGAACATGCATGAAATAAAGGGCGAAGAAGCATTTGATGATCGGACACATGACACTCTGCGTCAAAAGCTCTTAGAACTTAGCGAAGCACGGAGAGAAGCTGAAGAATTACATGATTCAAGAAGAATTGAGGAAATAAATGCCGAATTTAGTCAAATCGAAGAATACCTGCGAAGAGGCACTGGTCTGAAAGGCAAACGACGAAAGCTCGGCACCACAGATGAAAAAGCCAGAAAAAGCGTCTGTAGGTCGGTCGAATATGCGATAGACAAAATTGGAAGACGTCACGAGAGCTTGAGCCAGCATTTGCGCACTTCCATTGTTAAAGGAACATTCCTCAGCTACAAGCCATCCCAGCCAATCCCCTGGACCCTCGCCTAATTACCCCTGAAAAGCCGCTACAAACTTTGTAGCAATTGCCACAAAAAATATCGCGCCTTCACCATTGAGGGCATGGACTCGATGGTGCAGGCCCAATAGACGTCCGCCATAAGCCATAAGTGCTCACTTCTGGCTGCGGCTTGAACCCCAGGAGAACTTCCCATCGAGTCCGCTCCTGGGATTTTTCTTTTAAGGTGTTGAAATCAAATGGACATTATCAGCCAAATTAAGCAGGACTTGTTGATCATGCAGCTTCTGCCTGACCTCCTTCATCGCAATCCCATCAATTGCCCTTTGCCGGGTCACGATGACCGGACTCCATCTTTCCACTACTACTCAGAGACTAACTCTTTCTATTGTTTTGGCTGCCGTAGAGGGGGCTCAGTGATTGACCTCATCATGCAACTTGAAAGCTTAGAATTCGGGGCAGCCTTGCAGCGCGCATCGGAGTTATTGGGAATTCCGCTGAGAGAAATGTCTGAGGATGAAATCGAGCGCCAGAGTCTTGCCCATCGGCGTGAAGATGTGCTCGAGCAGATCACACAAATCTGCCATCGAAAACTCTGGGAAGCGGTTGATTAGAGAATATAACGTTTGTTGTTCCGATAGGATGTCCGTGCATTTGGAGGAGGCTTTTCAGCAGTATGCACTCAGGGAAGCCCGCAAAATGCCTATCCATCATTTCTGCTTCTTCGATATCGACATGGATGTCCTATACTTGGCCGCAGAACGGGGATTCATGCATAAAATCACCGAGGATAAATGCGACATCGTTGAATTGGCTTCAGATGGCATTCTTTTACTGCCGGAGGAGGGGACCTCGCCCGTGGAGATCGCCGACGACTTCACGCCGGGTCTCTACGAAAAAATTATCTTAGACCCCATAAACTTCCAAAGATGCACGCTCTCCCCGGATGAGCAACGGTTGATCTTCGACTTATTTGTTCTAAGCATGCTCTTCGGATCAATTATGCCCACGAGACCTCTTCTCGCACTGGTAGGTGAAAAAGGCAGCCGCAAATCGAGCACTCTGAGAAAAGTAGCTAGGTTATTTTTCGGCTCCTCTGAGAACGTTCACCATCTCCCCAGCAAAGAAGATGATTTCATAGTCCTGATCTCAAGCCGCTATTTTGTGGCTCTGGATAACGTAGATACCCGCTGCGAATGGCTGGAAAACCTATTGGCGATCAGCGCCACCGGCGGGAAGCATACACAGCGAAAGCTCTACACAAATAACGTCCCGTTGGACTTTTATCTCCGTGCTTTCATTGCGATCTCTTCTCGGGAGCCCCACTTTCGCCGAGACGACGTGGCGGATCGAGCGCTGATTTTGCGCTTGGAAAAGGCTGAGAATGAAGACTTGCGGCCGGAAAGCAATGTGATCCAAGAGGTTGATAGCAACCGAGCCAAGCTATGGCGAGGCCTGGTTGTCCGGATCCAGGAGATGATCAAGGCAATCAAGGCGGCGAAGCAGACCGATCAGGCAGTCTTTGGCAGCTCATTTCGCATGGCCGATTTCGGATCATTGATGCTTAAATGGGGCTGGCATACGGGGCGGTTGCAGCAAGTCCGCGAAATCTTGCACAAGATGACGGAAGAACAGGTCAATTTCGCTGTGGAGGATGACCTGCTTTATAACTTGTTTATGCAGTTCATGCAGGATGTCAAGAACGAGGGAAAGGCGATTAGCGGCCCCGCATTGTTCCAATCGCTTAAGGCGGTTGCGGAAACGCAAGAGATAGATTTCCCCATTAAAAATGCCCGGTCTTTCGGCAAGCACTTCGCCCGGCTGGTGCCAAACTTGAAGCAGGACTTCGTTGTGGATTCATGGCAAGTAAGGCATGTCAAACATTACCAGTTCTTGCGACATGATACGGCATCGGGCAAGAAAGCTGGTAGCTCGCAAGAGGTCACTGATGGGAAAGATCATTCTGACCAACCATGAATCCAAGCCTTCGAGAATGAGAACAGCGAGAGTTATGGAAATTCCATACTCCTGCCTAACTCTGTGGTTGAACCGCCTGCTATTGCGACCAAAATGGGCAAATGAGAGTTTGGAGAGTTTTTCCGCCCATCTCTTTCTCCTCTATATTTTTCTTCTTCATCGCTTGCTTCAATTATTTTATCCTCCTGCATATCTAATTCTTAGATATAAACTCTCAAAACTCTCATTAGAGTTGATTGCAAAGGAATATTGGGTGCTTCCGCCCGTGAGTTTTTCCGCGATTTCCCCAATACGCAAACTCCCAAAACTCACGCTGGCCACGACGCAAGGCCCTCCATACAGCGCATAAAAAGCTATTAGAAAAGAGCCATTTCTATATCCCTAAAAAAGGCTCCAAATACAAAATCATCGTCATGAGCTGCATCGCGGCAAATATCCATCTGGAGAAGGCAAGATTGAGTAAGAAAGGGGATTATGAAGAAGAAACCAAGTCGGCCAAAACATATCCGGCCTTGGACGCCCGGCAGCGTCAGTCCTATATACTACCGCCCCGGTCCGCCAGATGAAGCCAATGAAATCTACGACCGACCCGTTACCATCCGTGAACTTGCCAAGATTCACGGGGTGCGCTGGTATCGGGATGCTTGTGGTGATGACTATATTCCGGGCAAGTATGGGGAGATCTTCCGCTATGGCGTGGGCCGCTTGGGTGTCCAGATCGGCGGCCCCAGAGCCAACAATACCAAGACCGATGTTCCCGAAGGATCAAATCAGCGCATCAACACCGTTGCCAAGCGTTATGATTGGCCCATCAGTCAAGGAGGAGATGGCGAGATCATCTTCATCGCGCCTGAAGCCAGCATCCAAGATGCCTTGAAAGCTATCAAGGCATATCGTATGCCCAAGGGAGGAATCCCGCCGGATGACCCGGAAGCCCGTGAACGAGGATTGCGAGCCATACGGAAACGCAGAGATCATGTGGGGATTTAAGCCCATTGGACTCCAGAATCGAAGAAAACAGCTCGGACGTGAAATTATGCGACCGGAAGAATTTCGAATTGAAAACAATGCCTGACTCCGAGCAAAAGGATTCGGTCGTTTTGCTATTGACCGAGCAACTGAAAGAACTGCGCCGGTTGACTGACGCGAAAGCGACGGAGCGAACTCGGGAGATCCTTTCTGTCGAGCAGGCGGCGGAGTATTTGGGGCAGTCCGTGCATACTTTGAGGGATTGGGTGAGGCTGCGGAAGATCCCTTTCAGCAAAATCAATGGCACGATCAAATTCAAAAAATCACGCTTGGAACAGTGGCTTGACCAGCACGAAATTGCCATGATGGAGTGAGATTGAAGAAAATGATAAAAGAGCGTGACTTCGGCGAATCTGCATTTTATATTTTGGTTGCCTACATTACCATTGGAATCCGCCGAGAGATTCCTCGGCTTTACTTTTTGTATAACTGCCGGACAGTCGGGTCGCCGCGAGGCCCCGAACGCTCTCCAATGGTAAGCGTAGGCACTGTCCGGCTTTTGCTCTCTGAAGGAGAAAGACATGGCATCGTTGCATAAGCGTCGAAAACGGGAAGGGCCAGGTTATACCTGGTATGTTCGCCATTATCGGTTCGGCAAGGAATTCTGGAAATCGTGCGGCACCGCCGACAAGAAATTGGCTCTCGAAGTTTTGAAGAAGACCGAACTTGAGGACGAGCGCTTTCGGCAGGGATTGGAAGCACCCAAGCAGATCAAGCATGTCGCCCTGGATGAATTTACTGACCTATACTTGGCGGACCGGGTTGATCGGTTTGCGCCTCGCACCATCCAAACCGATGCTGCCAAGCTGAAGATCTTTGCTGAATTCCTGAAGGATTCAAAGACACTGATTTCTTGTGTGACCACTAAGGACGTTGAGAAATTCAGGGAATACCGATTGAAGAAAGTGCAGCCGGGCACGGTCAACATCAGCCTGTCAACGCTCAGGACCGCCTTCCAATGGGCAGAAGAACACGCTTATAGCGAGCGAAATTTCTTCGCCATCCGAAACCTCAAGATCAGGATGGACAAGAAAATCCCGCGTGCTTTGACACCCACAGAATTAGAAGCGTTCTTTAAGGCCGTTGAGCCTCACCACAGGGCGCTCTTCTCATTCGTTCTAATTACGGGTGCTCGAAGGTCGGAGATCGCGAAACTGGAATGGAAGGACGTGGATTTTCAGGCGAAAACGGTCACCTTTAGGCAGACCAAAGGCAGGAAAGACAGGGCAGTGCCCATGACTCTGGAACTGGCGCACCTGCTCAATTCAATTTCGAGGGAATCGGATAGAGTATTCACCTATAATCCCTCGTGGTTCACCCACCTGTTCAGGATCTATCGGAAACGGGCCGGGATTGGTGAACACCTGACTTTGCACTCGATGCGACACACGAGCGCGACAGAGCTTCTGCGGAGTGGCGTATCCATCTACACCGTTCAAAAGCTACTCGGCCATAGTTCGATTTCAGTGACGGAGAGGTATCTGCACGCGATCCCTGATGACCTGCGGGAAGCGGCTGAGGTGCTTTCAAGAAAGGCAGGAATTGCGGTGGGGATGTAGCAAATTATGTAGCACGAGGTTTTTGCGAGGTCGGCAAAATTGATCTAAGTCTATGAAAATCAAAGTGGCGGCACAGGGATTCGAACCCCGGACACGCGGATTATGATTCCGCTGCTCTAACCAGCTGAGCTATGCCGCCCGAAAACATCTAATATAGATACTCCAAGCCGCCAAGTCAAGTGTTTTCTTTTTTTGCGCCTATTCGATCATTCAAGCGGTTGTTGCAAAGCCTTAGGGCGTGGGTCTGTTGTCATTCCCGCGCAAGCGGGAATCCAAAGCTAGCCACGACCTGGATGGATGCCCGCTTTCGCGGGCATGACAATTGAACTCCACAAGCAGAGATCTTACTCCTTTAACGCCACGGCAATCGGCCCGTCCCCCACCGTGTAGGTATTGATGATGCTATCGTCCTCGTCAATCTCGATCAACTGATCGGTGTTGAAGCAGGCGGCGAAGATATGATCATTCTGCGCGCAGGCCACGTCCATGGCGGAGGAGGGCAGAACGATGGGATTCGCGGCCCCGCGAATGATCTGATGGGTGATGGCATCGTAGGTTAGCAGCCACCCCTCTCCGGCCCACGCGACCGATCCGAGGTAGGCGACATTCTGCGAATTGAACGCCAGCGATCCCGGCGATCCGCCGATGTCAATCGTCAGCTCGACGGTCAGAGTTTGGGGATTCACGATATAAACCTGGCCGGAGACTAAGCCGAAATCCCCGGTGCAGACGACGTGAAGATTGCCGTCCGGTCCCAGCTCGACAATTTGAGGATTCATTCCCACCTCCAGCGAACCTTCCAAATCCAGAGTCACCAGAGAATATGACAGCAGGCGTCCGGGGCCGTAGGTGAAGTTGACCAGATCGAGATTGATGTCGGTGACGAAAAGGCGGTCACTCGTCACGCAAAGGCCTTGAGGCACGCCGCCGGTCATGATGGTATCGGTTTCCGTTTCCGACTCCAGATCCAGCACCGAGACATTTCCGGTCAGCCAATTCGACACGAAAGCTCGCTGCGAGTTTTCGATGGCGATGTAGTAGGGATTCATCCCCTTGAGGATCTCGATGGCGCCGAGGGTTTGTTCGGTTGTCAGGTCGAGAATCTGGATGTTGTTGGACATCGAATTCACCACGTAGGCACGGTTGCCCAGGACGGCGATGTCGTTGGGCGCGTCATCCAAAGGGATGGCGTTGACGACGACTTCGCCGGAATCGAGATTGACTTTGGACAGGGTTTCGCCCAGGCTGTTGACCACCCAGGCGGTGCGGCCGGAGGGCACGAAGGGGGATTCCGTCGTGGTGCTGCAGCCGGCGATCAGCAGGGCCAATAGGATAAACCCGACCCTAAAGGGTCGGGCCACCCACAGAGTTCCGATGACGATACAGTGGCGCATGATCTTCTCCTTTCGGTTTTTGGATGATTTTGCGACTGGACCGTCCTGGAGCGAAGCCCTCTGAAGAGAGTCAAAAATCCCGGAGAGACCACTCCCGCCGGGATTTCGCGCAAAAATGGCGCCATCCCTATACCCCGAAGGATGCGGTCCACCCGCCAATTGGCGGATCCCATCGGCAGGTCTCCTGACTTGCGACTGGGGCCTCGGGCGATGCCTTCCCAGCCGGCTAACCGGAGAGACGGAAGTGGGTCTTACCGTATCCCGATCCAGCCGGCCAGTGGCGTGGTATCGCCGTCGTCGTCGCTCACAGTGGCGGGGGGCATTCCCGAATCTCACGGGATTCCCTTTTAAGCCGTGCGGCGCCGAGGGGAGTGAATGGTAGAGAACGATGACTTTCGCAGGAAATATAGGAGGCGGGAGGGGCGATGTCAAGGGATTTGAGGGGAAAATGTTTGCGCCGGAGGACAGGGGCAAGAAGATGAAAAAGACAAGAACTCGGCAGGAATGCCATGCGGGGCGAGAACTCGCGCCTCAATCGGGATGAGAAGTTGCGCGAGAGGCGAGAAGTCGGCTGGCGAGAATACAGGAGCCAGAATCCAGAATTCAGAAGGCAGAGGAAAAGGGTTGGTGACAACGGTGAAATAATTGGGGCTGGGGTGGCGGGCTTTTTATAATAAACCCAACCCTGCCTCTAAAGGGTGCCTTCGGCAAAGGGTCGGGCCACCCAAGTCTGGCTCGCCCGACAATGAATTGTCGGGCTACCTTCCTTCAGTCCGTCAGCTGACGGACGTAAAAAGAGCGTCCACTTCAGTGGACTGCAGAATGGTAGTCCGGGAATTTCCGCCACGGGCGGACCTTAGGGGTATTCCCGGACAAAGCGGGGACGATGCCCCCGCCGCGGCAGACTTTTCTGGCAATTGACGGATGGGGTGGCAGGCGAGCTTTTCGCCACAAGTGTTAGATGCCAAACAAGCCATGGGGCTCCAAAATGATGCCACCCATCCTGGAAACATTTGTACCCTCATCCATCTCCAGATAAAGGGCCAGAGGTTGTCTGTCGCCAAGCCTCAGAACCTTGATGATATTCGGAAAATGAGAAAGAGGAAAGAAGAGATGTATTTCATCCACGTTCACGATTGCGCCGTTGTTTCCGGGGGAGATCGATGATCCGAAAAGCACCTGCCCCACCTTCTTCGCCCCGTTGTAGAAATCAATTCGGGCGTAGTCCTTAAACTGAGTCGTGTCATGACTCACGATACCGTAGGTGACTCGGTAGTTGCTGAATGGATTTTTGACGAGATTCATTACTGTTACCTCCTCTGCTTCATGAAATGCGGAACCTTTGTTTTTCTGCTGTAAACTGACCCCCCACGCGGCGGACTTGACCGGCGACTGACGGATGGAGTGGCGGGCTTAACATTTCATTATAATTAGCCCATCACCATGTTCTTGGTAGCATTTACCACAAAAAGCTCTAAGAATCAATCCAGGTGCATGGACTCGCTCAATGCTCTCTTTATAATAATTTTCTCCCGGCTTTATACCTGCCCCGCATCTGGCACAAAACCAAGCTGGTCGTGCTTTGGTCTCTTTCAAAATTCTTAGACTTTCATACTTGCTTATCGTTTTCTTCCTAATTTGATTTTATTACGTTCGGATGATTCATAACCCAAATGGGGGTGCCATGCGCCTGACGCAAGCTACTCTGCCGCAACATGAAATGGTGGGCGGGGGAAGCCCCCCGCCCACACCCTTTAGGTAGATTTCGATGCCTTATTGCAGGGCTGGGGGAGCTATTTGACTTTTCTCTTTATTTCCGGGATCCGATCTTTGATGTCTCCGGCATCGGGATAAGGTAGCCTGCCAGACCAGTCAATGTTAATCTGTACCGGAGCAGAACTCAGAGCGAAAGTCGAATCACCCAGTTGGGTCATCCATTCTTGAAAAGTCCATAAGCTGTCAGGATCGAGATAACCATAAGAGTGCCCGAATCGCAAGTCAGTTATCAGATAACCGTCACTACCCCGCAAAGCGAATGTATGCTGCTCGGGAGACTGAGTGTAGCTATACTGGTGCATCAGGCGATACTCGGCCACCACGCTGCTATCGGGTGGCAGAGCGGGATTTAGAATGCGGAAAGCCCCCAGGACATATCCTCCCGTGACGTTGCGAATCGTATCCGCCTGTGTGATGGTTGGGGAATGGATCTCCCACGCTACCGATTTAGGCGCTCGCATGACCCTCATCCCTGGGTAGGTAAATGATACATCATCATACCACATGGCATTCCAACTGCGGAGAATGAACTCAGTAGTGATGGTTACCCAAGTGCACTGAGGCACTGGAGCATCTTTAAAATCCCAGTCCACAACCAGTCCCTCGTGGTTTTGGTATTCGACAATTTTCGGGGTCAGCTCGGTAAGCCAATTATTTCGCGTCAGGTAAGTGAGTATGGGTACGTCGGTACTAACCTTATAGTGGAGATCCGTCGCAGGTGTACTTTCGACCTGGTGGATTCTGTAGGATCCCACAACGCGGACTGTGCTTCCCGTGCCTCCAGCCGTCCTCGTAGGCGACAAAGTTATGATGTTCCGGAGGTAAGGATGATTGGGATCATAGTTAATATACCAACCTGGACCCTCATTGGGCCCACCGGGATTGGGATTTGTATAAGCATCATAACGGTATTCCTGGACATCGCCGCCGGCGTCACGATCGGAATCTGTAACTCGCACTTTGCTGGGATTGGTCGTGAGAGGATCACGATAATGCGTCCACGGGAACCATCGCCCATCACCCCAACCTGTAATGGCATGACCACCACTTCCGACCGATGCATCAACAGTTGGCCAGCTGATAGTAAGGCTGACAAAATTGCATTCACGCAGTTGATTCCCTAAGTCACGCGGACCGTTCGGATTTGCCCATGGATCCATGAGCTTGGTCCCGAATACTGTAGCAATGGTATACGGATTATTGGGCCAGACATTATGACTTGAACTTAGCCACCAATCCAATGCTGTGTCCATCCAGCCACGGTTGGCAGTGCCAAAATGGCTGGTCAGATTGCCATAAATGTCATCGGCCCGATCTTGCACCGTAGTTCCGTTCCCGTATCCCGCTCCAGCCAACATGTTGGCGGCTGCAGCGAGCCAACAGGAATTGTTGGAGAATGCTTTGTCAGCGTCAGCAGGCGGATTCATTTTCATGTAGGCACATGAAGAGAGCAGGATCATGATCCCGACCATGGTGAAATAGCCGATCGCCTTCGCTGCTGCGGATGGTTTGCAGAGAGTTACCATGAGTCTTCTCCTTTTTCAAAATTAATGATGGTTTGCCCTAAAGGCTTGGTGTATGAGAATTATTCCTGCTGCGTATGGCGCCCCGCTTTTTCGTTGGATTTCACTTTTATGACCTGGCAGTTCATGGTGTGCCCTGCTGCGCCAATGCGCTTAGAACTTATTATTAGGAGGCTTCAAAGATTGCTAGTGAATCCATCCGGCGGTGTAAGACCGCCGGCTATTTATATTAGACCCCTTTCGGGATCAAAACGCCGATTCCCGTGCACAATCGGGAATGACACCCCTCAATATACCCCCCATCGCATCCCAAGTCAATAGAAAGTTATCACATTTATCGTCTGGAACCGCATTCAAAAAGCTTCCCCAGCCTTAAAAGGCTGGGCTATTATATCACCGTCCCGCCGAAGCGGGACGAACAGAGCGCCCTTTAGGGCCGCCAGATAATAGCCCAGGGCTTCAGCCCTGGGGAGCACCCCAGCCTCTATCCCACTTTTCCCCCAATATACGCCCCCTTTTCTTGCCAAGTCAACAGAAAAGTTTCACTATTTTTGTGCGGAATGGCATTTTAAGTCTCCCGCACGAACCGTAATCCCCCCGGGCTGCGTTTGCCGGATGGGGGCCATCCGGCCTCCGGGTTGTGGGGAAGCGGTGGGGCACCAGCGTGTCGGCAACATGCCCCGTCCCGCTGCGCGTGACAGAGGCATGTGCTGAGGACATGCTTCGCCCCGTTGGGGCACTCCGAAGGAGCCCCTTCGGGGGAAGCATGCCACCCTTTCATCCTGGCGGCAACAAAAAGGGCGCATCCACCGCGGCGGATGCGCCCCTACAAGATCGTGTCTGGATTCCGGCGTTCGCCGGAATGACAGCGAATAAATATCTTCGACAATCTTTAATGCATTTTAGACCCGGGCGGCTGCGGCCGGCTGCGGTTCCATGATATAATAACTGGCCACCACGCGCGGGGAGCGGATCTGCAGGGGCTTCAAGCCCAGCTCCAGATTGACCGTGATGAACTGGCGCAGCTTGGACATGTGCAGGATATTTCGGTAGTTCCAGCTCACCAGCATATCGGCCTCCTCCAGCGTGGCCAGAGCCACGTGCAGGGCGTCGCTGCGGTGACATTCGGTCAGGATTTTGCGATCCAGATAGAGGTCCGCCAGAGTTTGCGCTTTGTCCGTCACCTCGATCACTTTCGGGCGGCAGGCCATCAGGGAGGAGAGCGCCTCCCGGGCGGCGGGCGGCGCCGCGGCCAGTTCATCTTGCACCAGGGTGGAGATGACCGGTTTGTAAATCCCGCTGCGGAAATCTTGAATCAGAGACCAAGACCAGCAGTCGAATTCGGGATCGCCGCAGCCCTTGATGACGGTGGAATCGAGATATAAGCGCATGGCGTATTCCTTTTCCTGTTATTCGAGACCTTTGAAATACTCGCTCTTCTGTCATGCCAGCGAAAGTCCCGAAGGGAGGCTTCGCTCCTGGCATCCAGCTAAGTTTTTATAATTACTGGATTCCGGCTTTCGCCGGAATGACATGGATTTCGAATAGATGCAATATTTCAAAGCTCTCTATTTATTGGGGGATCTCCAGAGTTTCCGCGAATGGCGAATCCAGCTCAGGTTTCGCCTTTGCACGGATGAATTTATCAAATTACCAGCGCCCTTGATCCGTGAAATCGGATTTGCGGACGCCAAATTGGACGCCGCTCTGATAACAGTTCGTCTCGAGTTAAGAAAATGTTTGCCAAATAGTTAGGCATTGTTTGTGATTTTTATTACAAAGACAATCGAAGAATCATTTACATCGTTCAACATTAGCGCAAAATTCTAACTAATTACGTTCGAGCACAGCCAGCGCTTCGAGGTCGGGCGTCTGGGGAAAGAGATCAATGGGGATGAAGATCGAAGCGCGATAAGAACTGAGTTGCTTGAGATCCCGCGCCAGGGTGGCCGGATGACAGGAGAGATAGAGAAGTCTGGCGGGACCTTCCAAGTTCAGTCTCTGGACAATTTGCGGATGCGCTCCGTTGCGCGGAGGATCCAGAATCACGGCGTCGAATTTTTCCAGATGGTCAACGGGCAGGCCGGCCTTGGCCAGATCCGAGCAGGTGAATTCGACCGGCAGCGAGTGTTCCTGAGCGAAGGTCTCGCCCGCCTTGACGGCCAAGACGGACGATTCCAAAACGGTGGCGCGCCCGCCGCGCCGGGAGGCGAAAGCGAGCGCGAAGGCTCCGTAGCCTCCGTAGAGATCGAGCAGATTGGCCGAATCGGGGAGATATTCGAGGACCTTGTCCACCATCAGAGCCGCCGCGGAACGGTTGACCTGCGAGAAGACGGTCGGATCGGCGTGCAGCTCCTGGGAATCGGCGATAAGATGGGTGATCTGGTAATCGCCGTTGCGGTCAATGATCTGGGAGAAGAAGAAGCGCGATTTGGGATTGGGGGCGTGGCGGATTTGCCAGCCCAGGAATCCTGCCTCCGCCAGAGCCTGTGCCACGACGATCAGGTCAATTTTGCCGGGATTCTGCACGAAGAGAACCGAAACGCTGCCGCCCCGGCCATTGTCGCGCAGGAGAATGCGGACGGCATTGGGCGAGAAACAGCGGTCGGATTCCGTGGGAAGGGCCTGGGGGAAAATGGAGAGCGCATCGAGGGAATTCACCAGCGAGGTCAATCCCTCTCGCAAGGAGCGACTGCCGAGCAGGCAATCGCGCACGGCCGCGTAACCCTCCGGCGTGCAGTAGCCCAGCGACCAGCGTCCCCGATCGCTAAAGAGATGCAGTTCCAGCCGGTCGCGATAGCCCCAGGTTTGGGGCGAAGGAATGGGATCCGCCAAGAGCGGGTTCTGAATTTCGCCCACGCGGCGCAGCGTCTCAGAGAGATGCTTGCGTTTCCAGCTCAGAGCGCATTCATAGCGCCAGGAACCGAGCGGAGTCGTCAGACAAAAAGCGTGATGATAGGTGCAAGGGTGAGGAATGCGATCCGGCGAGGGGGTGACAATGTTCGTAATTTTGCCGGATAAAAGACCCTTGGGGCCGGTGGGATGGATGTCGGCGGTGACCGTATCCCCCGGCAGCGCGCCGTAAATCATGACCACGCGGCCGCTGGGATCGCGCGCCACTCCGCGGCCGTCCCAACTCAGGTCATAAACGCGGTATTGCGATTGAGACATGGCAAATTGTGTTTCGACACGGCTGAAGGTAGTGTTTATTGATTAATAATACGAGCATTGGCCAAATTTGTGGGAAAAATCGCCGGAAATTTATCCACTCCGCCCCGTATCTGCAAATATCCGGCAAATATAAGCAAAGCCGAGCTGGCAGTCAAGGGATTTTGGATTAAGGATGGGATTGACATGAATCGGTGGTGAATCAGGCTTCGGTGGGCGATTGGAACTTCAGGAGTCAGCAGAATTATGCCAGAATAAGTGAAGATGGGCAACGCAAAATTTGCTTGCAAATGGGGCGGTTGAATTTTATCTTTATATGCAATAGATGAACCGGGCATCCGATAGCATGAAAATCTCAAGCAAAATGGGCCGGCCGCTTCTGGCTTGGCTCGCCCTGAGTCTCACGAGCTGCACCATCGAAGAGGCGCCCACCGTTCCGGAAACGCCTGCCTCCGGGCGAGTGTTCATTGCCGCTGAAGATCCCTACGACCACCCATTAGTCGGCGGCGCGATTTACCTGGATGGAATCCTTCAAGCTGAAATCACTCCGGACACGATTGTCGCCGACGCGGGCGAGCATTGGGTGAAAGTGGAATTCCAAAATTTTTTCGCTGATTCCCTGCAGGTGCAGGTGATCGCAGATTCTCTTGTGCAGGCCGCGGTCGTGCTCTCTCCGCTAAATCCTGATGTGGGAATCGCCGCGGTTATGGCCGGCGATTCTGCATCCGGAATGGAACTTATCGGCGCAGAGATTTTTCTGGACGGAGCCTCAACCGGACTGTTCACGCCCGATACTCTGCCGAATATCCCCGTGGGAACTCATCTCATCGGAACGGGCCTATTGGGCTACGATTATCGGGAAGTTCAGGTGGATGTGACTGCCGGATTTGCCGCTCAGATTCAGGTCTTGCTTCCATCTGTCCCCTGGAACGGCATCCGCATTGTCACGAATGCAAATATCGGCCGGGTTTGTGTTGACGAACGACTTCTGGATGTGGTCACGCCCTGGGTCGTGGCCGGTTTCCCTGATGGACCCCATAGCTTTAGCTGCTACCAGGATAGCCATGCTACCGTCCATAACGCGGCAAGCCCGGCGCTTCTAATGGCCAGCCTTTTTCTATATGGGCATACGGAGATCACCTTCAATCTGGAACTATGGGCTGCCGGAATCGGGTATCAAGAAGGCAAGCTGGCACCGGCCTTTGAGTTGGAGTCAGATCAGTCGGATACTATCGCTTTAGGTGGGCTACGGGGCCGGGTTGTGCTGGTCACCTTCTGGTTCCGAGACTGCGTCCCCTGCATGCAGGAGCTTCCCTACATCCAACAGGTTTACAGCGAATTGGGGGGGCAGGGGTTTCGCGTCCTGTCGGTGAATCCCATGTTCAATGATAATCTGCAGGATCTGATCGAAGTTCGAGCCAATCTGGATTTGACCTTCGAGATGCTCATGGATCAGCCGGGATTTACCACGACCCTGGCCTACGGCGCCAATCAATTCCCCACGAACGCCCTGATAGACCAGCGCGGCGTGGTGGATTGGCACACGGGCAGTCTGGAGTATGCCGAACTGCGAGCGAGAGTCGAGCAATTGCTAAATCAATAATCCGAAGGAATAGATCATGAAACGAATCTTTGCGACCGCACTGATCGTGGCGGCGAGCTGGCAGTGGGCGAGTGGTCAAGCCTTCACCTACACCGCCCCGAATACAGAAAAACTGGGGCAGCACCTGCAATTAACGCAATTTTACTCGGAAATTGCTAATCTGCAGGCCCAAGCGGATACTTTCTGGATAGAGATGCATACCGATGTGCCCCTGGGATGGAACGTCAATTTCTGCACCGGCCTCTACTGCTGGCCGCCCTGGATCACCCTGGATTCGACTCTGCTTCTGGCGGCGGGCGGGATGGACTCGGTTCTGGTGGACATTTATCCGGACTCTACCTCAAGTCCGCTCGAAGGGTGGGTGACGATGGTGGTCTATCCGGAGGGGCGATTTGAGGAGGCGGATTCCATTACCTTCCACTGCTATTTGCCGGGAGCGGCCTACGTGGAAAGCGCCCATCCTGCAGGATTCAACTTGCTGAGGGCCTATCCGAATCCTTTCAATAATTCCGTGGCGCTGCAATTTTCTCTGGCCCATCCCGCCTGGACGAATTTGAAGGTCTACAGCGTTTCAGGCCGTGAGGTTGCAGAGATTTACCTGGGCCAATTGGAGGGCGGCGAACACCGCTTCGTCTGGGAGGCTGGGGAGGCACCATCCGGTCTCTATTTTCTGAGACTCGAAATCGCCGGAAGCCAGCAGATCGAAAAGCTCGTCTATCTGCGATAGCGCTTCATGGCAGGGAAAAGACAAGGGGCAATCCATCGGTTCGCGGATTGCCCCTGTGCATTGCGAAAAGGGATGGCGGCTACTGAGCGGCGGAATTCAAATCCTCCAAGAGCTGATTCAAGTCCTTAATTCGATGCGTAGCCGCCGCGACTTCAATAGTTTCCAGCGGAGCGGCTTCGCAGCCGACGCAGTGCAGCTTGTATTTGATAAAGGTGGCTTCGGTCTTGGGGTATCGCTTCATCACGTTGGCGATGGACATGTCGGCGGTGATGAGACGCGGCTGACTCATAAGTGCTCCAGGCGTTTTTATTTAAATTAACATTTTTCGCCGCTGGAGTCAAGATATTTTCATCTTCACATCGTAACAGGTGGTAATCAGCTCCATCGCTGAAAGTCAAAAGAATCAGAATAGAGAAGGAACATGCAAGGCAAATCCAAATTCGCTCAATCGGATCTCAAGGGGAAAATTCAAATCTGGCTGGAGGAAGTGCGCGCGCCCTTCTTCACGGCGGTGCTGGTGCCGGTGCTTTTGGCTTCAGTGATGGCCTGGGAGGACGGTTATCCGGTGCAGATCGGCTACTTCTTCTTGACCCTCATCGCCGCCATTTTCATGCACGCCGGCACCAATGTCATGAACGACTACGCCGATCATCTGAACCGCTGCGACGAGATGAACACCGAATTTCAGCGGCCCTTCACCGGCGGCAGCCGGTTGATCCAGAATGGCGTGCTAGCGCCCAAAGAGGTCTTGGCTGGATCGCTGACCTTCTTCGCTCTCAGCACGATTCTCGGATTGGCTTTAGTGGCGCTGAAGGGGATGCCCATCTTCTGGCTGGGATTGGCGGGAACCTTCTGCGGCATTTTCTATACGCTGCCGCCGTTTAATATTGTCTCGCGCGGTTTCGGCGAATTCATCGTCGGCCTCTGCTTCGGCACGCTGATGATGCTGGGAGCCTACTACGTGCAGGCTCAGAGTTTCAGCGCCGCCGTAGTCGTGGCTTCGCTGCCCGTGATGCTGCTCATCGCCGGCGTTCTTTATATCAACGAATTTCCAGACTTCATCGCCGACCGCGACAGCGGGAAGCGGCATCTGGTGGTGCGCCTGGGCAGGCCCAAAGCCGTCTATGGCTATCTGGCTATTATGCTGGGCACTTACCTCTCGATTATTGTCGGCGTTGCCACAAGCATTCTCACGCCCTGGGTGTTGATAGCCCTACTCACGGTTCCGCAGGCGGTGAAAGCGGTGAAGATCGCCAAGCTGCATCATTCGGAATCGTCCCAACTGGTTCCGGCCAACGCGGCGACGGTGGGGATTCACCTGCTGACCGGACTTCTGATGACGGCGGGGTATGCCGTGGCGGCGATATTTTAGCCGGGGACCGGGGACCGTGTACCGGGCACCGGACACCGGACACCGGCACAAGCCGAATCGGGGCGATCCGGCCTCCCGATTAAGGACAGTTAAAATCGTACCCAAAGAGATCCTATATGTTAGATCAAAATCAAGCAGAAGAGCTCGTGAAACGAGCTCTCTCTTTTTCCGATGCGGATGAGACCGAGGTGATCCTCTCGCATGGCGAAGAGAATCTAACCCGCTTCAGCAACAACATCATCACGCAAAATGTGGCGCGGAATACCGACGGCCTGGCAGTGAAAGTGCATCTGGGAAAGAGGGTAGGCCGGGCCGGCACGGATCGCTTCGATGATGAATCGCTGAAGCGCGCCATCGCTCAGGCGAAATTGGCGGCGAGCCAGGCCAAAGAGAATTCGGAATTGCTCCCGCTTCTGGGTCAGGGAACCTATCATGAGACTCAGGCCTATTGCCCAAATACGGCCGACTTCGGGCCGGAAGAGCGGGCTGATGTCATCGCCCAATTTGTCGCCGCCGCCAGGAGGGAGAAAGCGGAAGCGGCCGGCATATTCAGCAGCGGGGGCGAGGCCGTCGCCATCGGAAATTCCCGCGACCTGTTCGCTTTTCATCGAGAGACGAAGGCAATTTTTTCCGGAACGGTCGAAGTGGAGGGCGCTTCCGGCTGGGCTGAGGAGGTGCAATCAGATGTTTCGAAGATTGACGCCTCCGCCGTTATTGACACAGCCATCCGCAAGGCGCTGCAGGCGCGAAATCCCATCGCACTCGAGCCCGGCCCATACGATGTCGTCTTAGAGCCCGCCGCGGTGACGGATTTCCTAATGTTCATGACCTTCGAGGGTTTCGGCGGGCTGAATTTCGTCGAGGGGCGAAGCTTCATGTCGGGCAAAATCGGCCAGCGGGTCATGGGTGAAAACGTGACTATGATAGACGACGCGTACAGCGATCTCAGCCCCGGCTTGCCATTTGATTTCGAAGGTTCGCCGCGACAGCGGGTAGTGCTGATCGAGAAAGGCATCGCTCGAGCGCCGGTGCACGATAGAATTACGTCGGCGAAAGTCCCGAAGGGAGGCTTTGCTCTCGGAACTCAGACGACCGGACACTCGCTGCCGCAGCCCAACAGTTCCGGGCCGTTTCCGCTGAATGTGGCGCTGGAAGCGGGAGATTCTTCTTTGGACGAAATGATCAAGACCACCAAGAAAGGCATTCTGGTTACGCATTTTCACTACAGCAATGTGTTAGATCCCATCAGGCTGACTCTGACGGGCATGACACGCGACGGCACTTTCCTGATTGAAAACGGCAAGATCGCCAAACCGATACGAAATATGCGCTTCACCGAAAGCGTCGTCGAGGCATTCAACCGCATCGAGCTGATATCGAAGGAGCGAAAAACGGCGCACGCATTTTTCGGCGGAGCGTTTGTTGTGCCGGCGGTGAAGATTGCAAGATTTAATTTTTCCAGCGTGAGCGAGTTTTAGGGGGCGGTAATCCCCCCTTTCCCCCCTTTCCTAAAGGGTCCGAAGCAGTCATTCGGAGCATTAGGGGGATTATAAAAGAAAACCTGAGGTAGGGATGAAATCCTTTGCAGAGAATGCTATAGACACGGCCGTCAAATTGGGCGCGACGTACGCCGACATCCGCATCGTCGAGAAGCGGCGCGAGGATATCCTCGTGCGCAATGGGCAGATCGCTGAACTGGATCTGACGGAAGACTTAGGTTTTGGCGTGCGCGTTATCACGGATGGCGCCTGGGGCTTTGCCTCGTCGGCGCGAGTCAACAAGGCCGAGATTGACCGAATCACCGGCCTGGCCGTGCGCATCGCCAAGGCCAGCGCGCGGTTGAAGGCTGAGGATGTCCGTCTGGCTCATGAACCGGTCTGGCGCGATACCTGGGTGACGCCCTGTACGCTCAGTCCCTTCGACGTGCCGCTGACCGAGAAGCTGACTCTGCTATTCGCCATTGACGAGGAGCTGCGCAAGGCTCCGCAGGTGGTGGCGGCGACCGGATCCATGTCCTTCCTGCGCGAACGACAGTGGATGGCGACTTCCGAAGGAAGCTTCATTGATCAGGCACTGCTGAGATCGGGCGGTGGATTTTCCGCCACCGCCGTGAAAGATGGCGACGTGCAAGTGCGCAGCTATCCCAGCGCCTTCGGCGGACAATACATGAGCGGCGGATATGAAATCGTCCTGGGTCTAAAACTGCTAGATCACGCTGCTCGAGTGCGCGAGCAGGCCGTGGCTTTATTAGCCGCAGATGTTTGCCCTCCGGGCAAGAAGACGCTGCTTCTCGAAGGATCGCAGGTGGCTCTGCAGATCCACGAATCGGTGGGGCATCCGTCGGAATTGGATCGCGTATTAGGAATGGAGGCCAACTTCGCGGGGACGAGTTTCGCGACGACCGAGAAGTTAGGTAATTTCCAATATGGATCGCCCATCGTCAATTTGGTCTGCGACAACACCATCCCCGGCGGGCTGGCGACGAGCGGATACGACGACGACGCCGTGCGTTCGCAGCGCTGGCCAATTGTTCACGAAGGCAAATTCGTGGGCTATCAGTTCAACCGCGAATTGGCGCACCGGATCGGAGCGAATCGCTCCGTGGGATCGAACCGCGCCGACGGCTGGTCGCACATCCCCATTGTGCGCAATTCCAACCTGAGCCTGCTGCCGGGTGAACATACTCGCGAGCAGATGATCGCCGAAACGGAGGACGGAATCTTGATGGAGACCAACCGGTCGTGGTCCATTGACCAGAAGCGGCTGAATTTCCAGTTCGGCTGCGAGGTCGGTTGGGAGATCAAGAACGGCAAACTGGGCCGGATGCTGAAGAACCCGAACTATCAGGGGATTACCTACGAATTCTGGCGTTCGTGCGACGCCATCGGCGACGCCAATCACTGGGTGCTGTGGGGCGTGCCCAACTGCGGCAAGGGCCAGCCCAGCCAGACGGCGGAAATGTCGCACGGCGCGGCGGTGGCGAGGTTCCGGAATGTGACGGTGGGGGTGGGGAATGAAAAAATGTAAAATGCAAAATTTAAAATGCAAAATTGGGGCGCACGGGGTGCGCCTTTTTTTGTTAGAACCGCAGATTTGGGGGGGGATTTAGGTGATCCGCCAGCAGGCGGATGGCCTTCGGCTCATTTCGCAGATAGTTATAGCAATGATAAAAAGCGATTCCCGCGAAAATATCGCTTGACTTTGCGGGGGAAAAGAGGTATATTATCCTTTGCGGTCTTTGCGGCTAAAATGTATCACGCCAAGACGCAATGGCGCAAAGAAAAGCCAAAAGATGGAGGCTAAAATGAAACGCTTGATATTTCTGATCTTATTGGGCCTGGCAGTGGCCGCGCGGGCGGACATTATTTACGTGCAGGGGGACGTGTCCGGCACATGGTCGGCGGATACGGTGATGGTGAGGGGGGAGGTGCGGGTGCCGCCGGATAGTACGCTGGTGATTGAGCCGGGGGTGAAGGTGCTGTTTCAGGTGTATTGTAAGCTCATTGTTGACAGCGCAGCGACCTTGCGGGCGGTGGGCACTCCGGCGGACTCCATTCGCTTCGATGTGCTGTCACCCAATCCGACATGGCACGGTATCCGCTTTCATTCTGCTTCGGATTCCTGCCGCCTGGAATACTGCCTGCTGACGCATGGTTGGGCTTCAGGCCTTTATAGTAAGGATTATAATGGTGGGGCGATCTATTGCAATAATTCAAATCCAACGATAAGAGCCAACACCATTAGCGAAGATTCATGCTACCTTTACGGTGGCGGGATATACTGCAGTGGTTCCAGTCCGATTCTCAGCGACAATGCGATTACGGCAAATAAAGCCAGAGAGCTAGGCGGAGGTATTTACTGTGAATCGAATTCCAGCCCCGTAATCAGCGACAACATCATCAGCGCCAATTTGGCTTATGCCTTTGGCGGGATTGCCTGTCTGGGGCAAAGCGATCCCGTCATTAGCGGCAACACTATAGTCGGGAATTCCGCCGATTACGGCGGCGGAATTGGCTGCGATAATTCCAACCCCACAATCAGTTCCAACACCATCACCGGAGATACGGCCGTTTGGACAGGCGGCGGGATTTACTGCCATTTCTGCAGCCCCATCATAGAGGGCAATAGCATCAGCGGCAATTCGACCGAACATTTCGGCGGTGGGATCTACTGCAACGACGC